>Ga0081538_10000146_pt1 | contig 73599 bp, 84 predicted proteins | sample TabmetS5T2R1_FD_71022 | JGI IMG/M metagenome (GOLD analysis project Ga0081538, IMG submission 71022) | Tabebuia heterophylla rhizosphere microbial communities from the University of Puerto Rico - S5T2R1 | ecosystem: Host-associated > Plants > Roots > Rhizosphere ... | reverse complement strand
CTGACCCCCAGGCCTGCGCGACGCGGAGGAGCAGCTGATCGCCCAAGGACGGCTACCGGCGCCCGTTTCGTCGGGCGGCGGACACGCGTGCTAGCCGTACCCTGAGCCCCGTCCTCGCCCGCTATACCAGAGATGTGCTTCCAGATTGGATCATCGGCGGTGTGGTCATCGGAGCGGCCCTGTACGCCCTTCGCGAGCTGTGGTCGGAGTGGCGAGGCGACAGCGTCGCCAAGCTCCACCGCGCGCCGGACTGGTGGCCGTTCGATCTGCCCCTCTGGAGAGCGCTCGTGCGATCCGGACCCGCCGGGGCGATCGAGGCTCCGCTGGTCGGTGGCGCGTACATGGCGTCCGGACCGCTCGATGCGGCCTTCACCGTGCTGGCGACGCTCGCACTCGCGCTGATGCTTCTCGTCGCCCTCTTCAACCGTCCCGCGCTCCTCGTCGCGCCGGGCCTACGGGACCTTCCGGGCCTGGTCGACGAGTGGAGGGCGCTGCCCCACTAGCCGAGCGCCCCCTCAGGGTCGTAGCTCGCCTTCACGCGCCGCAGGCGCTCCAGGTTGTGGCCCCAGTAGGCGCGGGGCTCGTCGGGCAGGTCCGTGTCCGGGAAGTTCCCGTACACGCCGCCCGAGCCGGACGGGTGCACGAGCTCCCACGAGTCCGACAGCCAGGCGCGCGCGCCATCGGTCGCGGCGGCGTCGAAGCCGGCCGGGACCACGACGGAGTGCTCCAGCAGGAAGAGCTCCTCTCGGTGGGGGAAGGCGGTGGCGTCCGCGGGCACCCGGTTGTAGGCGCCGCCCCACGGCATGAAGTCGAGCTTGCGCGCCTCACCGGGCCGGCGCCCCCGGACGAAGGCCTCCACCAGCGCCTCGATGGCGTCGCCGGGGAGCGGCGCCCGGAAGAACTCCGACTTCATGTACGGGCGGCCGTCCTCGTCCTCCTGGTCGCCCGGGCCTCGCTCCGCCAGGTAGCCCTTCAGCGAGCCGTAGCGCATGTGCGCGCGCTCGGAGGACGCGGGGGTCGCGCCGGCCACCGACACGAACTCGTCGAGCAGCGCCGCGGTCTCGCTCTCGCTCCCGATCATCGAGCCGAACAGGTGGACGACCGGGTCGGCGCCGGCCTCCCCGCCGACCGTGACCAGCAGGCTGGCCGCCAGTCCGTCCGGCCCCGCCGGCGACCACTCCTGCCAGGCGGCGATCAGCGCCGCCGCGCGCTCGTAGGGCCATCTGAGGTGGAAAGACGTGGCCGCGGGCTCGGGCACGGTGCGAAGCGTGAGGCGCGTGACCACGCCCAGTCCCTGGGCGCCGGCCCCGCGTAGCGCCCAGAACAGGTCCTCGTGCCGCTCCGCGTCGCACTCCACCACGCGGCCGTCGGCCAGCACCACCTCCGCCGCCACGACCCGGTCCAGAGTGAGCCCATGGCTGCGGCCGAGCAGGCCGAGCCCGCCGCCGATGGCCTGGCCGCCGATCCCGACCGTGGCGCCGCAGCCGGCCGGGATCGTGACCTCGTGCCCAGCCAGGGCGGTGTAGAGCTCGCCGAGCCGGAAGCCGGGCCCGACCGTGGCCAGGCCGTCCGAGACCTCCAGCGAGCGCATCGGCGTGAGGTCCAGCACCATCCCGGGACCGGACGAGCGCCCGGCGAAGTCGTGCCCTCCGCTCCGAATCGCGAGCTCGATCCCGGAGCGGCCCGCGAAGGCGATCGCCTCCGCCACGTCCTCGGGCGTCCGGCACAGCACCACGGCCTGCGGGCGCACGTCGTGGAAGCGAGGGATCTGGGGCTTGCGGACCTCCTCGTAGCGCGGGGAGCCGGGAAGGACGACCTCCCCCTCCAAAGCCGTGATGAGTTCCTGAAGAGCGGTCTCGGCGGTGGTCTTCGCGTCCATCAATCCAGTGTGGCACCTCGCTCTTCGAACACATGCTTGGCCACGAAGATCGCGTTCAGCACGCGCGGGAAGCCCGTGTAGGGGATGCAGTGGAGGATCGCCTCCACGACCTCCTGGGCGGTCAGGCCGACGTTCAGCGCGGCGTTGACGTGGACCTCGAGCTGCGGCTCGACACCGCCGAGCGTCGTGAGCGAGGAGATCGTGATGAGCTCCCGCTGCCTCAGATCGAGGCCGGGGCGCCGGTAGATGTCGCCGAACGCGAACTCGACGACGTATCGGCCGAGGTCGGGCGCGACGTCCTCGAGGCTCTCGATGACGCGCTCGCCGCCCTCGGCGTCAACCTCCATGAGCCGCTGCCAACCGCGCTGGAAGCGCTCGCTCTGCTCCGTCTGGGTTGCCATGGTGTGTCTCTCCTTCTCGTTTGCGCTATCGAGACGATACGTTCCGTCTCGTCAGCTATGCTAGCAACATGCCCGTGGCCGGCAAGACACCGGACGAGAGACGACGCAACGACAAGGCCCGCACCGCCATCCTCCGCGCGGCGCGTGACCTGCTCGACCGTCGCGGCTTTCAGCGGCTGACGATCGAGGGCATCGCCGAGCGCGCCGGGGTGGGCAAGGCGACGATCTACAGGTGGTGGCCGAGCAAGGCCGCGGTCGTGATGGACGCGGTGCTCGAGGCCGCCAACCCGCGCATCCCGTTCCCGGACACGGGATCCGCGCGCGAGGACCTGCGCCGCCAGATCGCATCGGTGATCGAGCTCTACACGCGCACCAAGACCGGCCGCGGGATCAGGGCCCTGATCGCCGAGTCCCAGCACGACCCCTCGCTCGCCGCATCGCTGCGCGACCGCTTCATCGCCAGCCGGCGGGCCGATGCCGCCACGGTCTTCGAGCGCGGGATCGAGCGCGGCGAGCTGCGCCCGGACGTCGACGTCGGCGTGGCGATCGACGCCCTGTACGGCGCGGTCTACTACCGCCTGCTCGTGAGCCACGCGCCGCTCGACTCGGCCTACGCCGACGCGCTGATCGACCAGGTCTTCCCCGCGTTCGCGCGGCAGCCGGACTGACGCGGACCTACTGCCCCCGCAGGGCCGCCAGCGCGTCGTCGCGTTCGATGTGGGCGGAGAAGCGCACGGCCAGGCCGTTCTCGATCGTGAAGAGGTGGTACACGACCTGGTCGATCTCGATCCCGCTCGCGCCCGCGCGGGCGCGCACTCGGGCGACCACAAGCACGCGGTCGCCGCGCTCGATCAGCTCCAGCGGTTCCGCGGTCTGCTCCTCGAATATGTTCGGAGCGAGGTACTCGCGAACGGCGTCGCGGCCGCGCCGGGCGTGAGGCTCGACGGAGTCCGACGGCGGCACCCACTCCACCTCGGGGTGGAGCAGGTCCACCACGGCGTCGAACTCGCCGCGGCTGAAGGCCTCGTAGGCGCCGCGCACGATATCCGCCATCTCGCTCATCAGCCGGCCAGTGGAAGCAGCTCATTGAGCAGCTCCTGCGAGGCGGCGGCCACCAGCGTGCGCGGCTCGTCTTCGAGCCAGCCCATCACGCCGCCCGCCTCCTCCACGAGCAGGTGTCCCGCGGCCCAGTCCCAGCGGTTCAGGCCCTGCTCGTAGAAGGCGTCCACCCGGCCCGCGGCCAGCCAGGCCAGGTCGATCGCCGCCGCCCCGGCCCGGCGGATGTCGCGAGCCAGCGGCAGCAGGCGGGCCGCCACCTCGGCCTGCCGGGCGCGCCGCTCGGGCTCGTAGGAGAAGCCCGTGGCCACCATCGCCCTCGCCAGGGCCGTGCACTGCCGCACCCGCAGTGGGCGCGGCTGGGGGTCGCCATCCACCGACAGCCGCGCCCCGCCGCCGCGCTCGGCCAGGAACGTCTCGCCGTTCACCGGCGAGTGCACCACGCCCGCCGCCAGCCCGTCAGCGTCCTCCAACGCCACGCTCACGGCCCACACGGGGATCCCGTAGAGGAAGTTCACCGTGCCGTCGAGCGGGTCGACGATCCAGCGACGGCCGCTCTCGGCCTCGGCGCGCGAGCCCTCCTCGGCCACGAGGCCGTCCTGCGGCCGCTCGCGCTCGAGCAGCTCGCGGATCGTTCGCTCGGCCTCGATGTCGGCGTCCGAGACGAGGTCGGTGTCGGAGGACTTCGAGTCGAGCCCCGAGGGCGCGCGGCCGTAGTAGGACATCAGCACCTCGCCGGCCGCCCGCGCGGCGCGCTCGGCGAGGTCGAGGTCCGCGCTCAAAGGATCGCCCGCAGCACCAGCACGAGCCCCACGATCACCGCCACGGCGACCGCGACGTAGATCAGGAAGCGGAACGCCTCCTGCTCGCTGCGGAGCGGGTTCAGCACGAGCTAGAGGATGTACAGCGTCGAGAAGACGAAGATCCACATGATGTCGACGAAGTGCCAGTAGATGCCCGGCACCTCGACGCCGCGGTGCTCCTTGGCGGAGTAGTGGCCGCGGAAGGCGCGGATGTTCGCGAACGCGAGCAGGGTGAGGCCGATGAAGACGTGCGCGCCGTGCAGGCCCGTCAGCCCGTAGAAGATCGTGGCCTGGGCGCTGTCCGCCGGCGCGGTGCCCAGGTGGATGTACTCGTTCACCTGCACCGTGAGGAACGTGAGGCCGAGCAGGAAGGTGGTCAGGAGGCCGACCCTGAGCGCGTTCCTGTTCTCGCGGCGGACCCCCTCGAGCGCCCAGTGCATCGTCACGCTCGAGGTCAGCAGGATCGCGCTGTTGACCGCCGCGATCGCCACGGGGAGGTCGACCGGGAACCACTCCGCCTCCCCCACCACCCGGATGAAGAAGTAGGCGGTGAAGAACGCCCCGAAGAGCATGATCTCCGAGATGATGAAAAGCAGCATCCCGAGGAACTGCGCCTCGACTCGCGAGGAGACGTTCGCCGCGGGCGGCCCGTGGTGCTCCTCGTGGACGGCGTGCGCGGCGGCTTCCATCAGGAGGAGCCCTCGTCGCTGACGACGTGCTCCACCGGCTTGCCGGTGGAGGCCTCCACGCGGCCGATCAGGTCGCCCCGCAGCCATCCGGAGCGGGTCTCGGGGAAGGTCGAGATGACTATGTCGTCGGGCGCGTAGAACTGCAGGGCGTTCTGGATCGCCGTGTAGGGATCCGGGTGCACGACCTGGCCGATCGCGTCGAGGCCGGCGGCCTCGAGGTCGTTGAGCGTGTGGGCGAGGCGCTCGGCCGACTCGTGGCCGTTCTCCTCGCCCGACTGCGGGCAGATCACGATGAAACGGCGCGGCTCCTCCTCGGCCTTGCGTCTGAGCAGCCCGAGGAGCTCCTCGCTCGCCACCGTCTGGTTGGCCACCACCAGCGTGCGCTTCACGTCGTCGCGCTCGGCGTCCAGGTCCACCACGACGTGCTCGACGGGGCGCCGTGCGGCGCGCCTGACGCGGTCCACGAGGCCCTCGCGCAGCCAGCCGGAGCGCGTCTCGGGGTGGGTCGAGATGACGATCTCGTCGTATTCCTGCTCGCCCAGCGCGTCCATGATCGCGGCGTACGGGTCAGGGTCCATCACCTCGCCATCGGCCTCGATGCCCGCCTCGCGCAGGAGCGCCAAAGTCATCTCGAGGCGGTTCTCGGCGGCCTCGCGCACCATCGAGTCGTAGATCACGTAGCCGTGCTTGGGCTGGTTCTGCGGGCAGATCACGTGGACGTCGACCTGGTCGCCGCCGGCGCGCGCCTTCACGGCGTCGATCAGCGGCTTGCCGGCGACCGTCTCGTTGGCCACTACGAGGATGCGCTTCATTCAGCCGGCGGCGGCGCGCCGCCACCCCCCGCCGGCGCGGGCACCGTCGCGCCCGCCGGCGCCCGCTCCTTGAACACGGCGTGCACGGCGCCGGGCACGCCGTACTCGTACGGGCCGCCGACCACCGTGGGCACCTCGTCGAAGTTGAACACGGGCGGCGGCGAGGACACCTGCCACTCGATCGAGTGGGCCCGCCACGGGTTGCCGTCGGCCAGCGGCCCGTGACGCCACGAGGCGACCATGTTGTAGACGAAGACCAGGAACGAGAGGCCGAAGATGAAGGCCGAGATCGAGATGATCGCGTTCCAGGTGGCGAACTGCTCGGCGTAGTCGGCCACCCGCCTCGGCATGCCGTCGATGCCCACGAAGTGCATGGGGCCGAAGGTCAGGTTGAAGAAGACGAACGAGAGCCAGAAGTGGATCCTGCCGAGCGTCTCGTCGTACATCCGGCCGGTCATCTTCGGGAACCAGTGGTAGATCCCGGCGAAGATCGTGAACACCGATCCGCCGAACAGCACGTAGTGGATGTGGGCCACGATGAAGTACGTGTCCGACACGTGGATCGTGAACGGGATGACCGCCAGCATGATCCCGCTGATGCCGCCCAGCGTGAACATCGTGATGAACCCGAGCGCGAACAAGAGCGGCGTTCGGAGATGGATCACGCCTCTCCATAGCGTGGCCAGCCAGGAGAAGATCTTGATGCCGGTCGGCACCGCGATCAGCATCGTCGTGATCATCATCGGGACCCGCAGCCAGCTCCACATGCCCGACACGAACATGTGGTGGGCCCAGACCGAGAAGCCAAGGATCACGATGGCCACCAGCGAGAAGGCCATCATCCGGTAGCCGAAGATCGGCTTCCGGGCGTGTGTCGAGATGACCTCGCTGACGATCCCGAAGCCCGGCAGCATCATGATGTAGACGGCCGGGTGGGAGTAGAACCAGAAGACGTGCTGGTACATCAGCACGTCGCCGTTGCCGGCCGGGTCGAAGAAGTGGGTGCCTATCGACCGGTCCAGCAGCACGAAGAACTGCGAACCGGCGATGAACGGGGTGGCGATCACGACCAGCAGCGAGGTCGTGAAGTTCGCCCACACCAGCAGCGGCATGCGCCAGAACGTCATGCCCGGCGCGCGCATCGTGATGATCGTGACCAGGAAGTTCAGCGCGGTGGCGATCGACGACGCGCCGGCGAACTGCACGCCGACCGTGAAGAACTGCTGGCCGAGCGGCGTCTCTGTGGAGAGCGGCGCGTAGGCGGTCCAGCCGGTGGCGAAGGCGCCGCCCTCGGCGAAGTAGCTCGCCAGCATCATCACGCCCCCGATAGGGAGCATCCAGTAGGACAGCGCGTTCAGGCGCGGGAACGCCATGTCCGGCGCGCCGATCATGAGCGGGATGACGTAGTTCGCGATCCCGGCGAACACCGGGATGATGAACAGGAAGATCATCAGCGACGCGTGGACCGAGAACAGCCCGTTGAAGGTGTTCGGGTCCACGAACTGCGTGCCCGGCGTGGCCAGCTCGGCGCGCATCAGCATGGCCATCAGGCCGCCCGCCACGAAGAAGAAGAAGGTCGTGACGATGTACTGGATGCCGATGACCTTGTGGTCGGTGTTCACGCGGAAGTAGTCCTTCCACGAGCGGGCGCCGTGACCCGAGTGGTCCTCGGGGATGGTCGGGGCGCCCGAGGCCCAGCGGAACCAGTAGTCGAAGCAGCCGATCCCGACCAGGTAGCCGAGCGGCGCCGCGATCAGCGCCCCGACGGTGACGATCGCGTCCCAGTCGAAGAGCGGGTCCCACCCGTAGGCGGCCCTGACGGCGACCACGAGGCCCATGCCCAGGGCGAAGCCGCCCACCGTGCCGAGGGTGGCGCGATACCAGCCGGGTGCGAGGAGACGACGGGTGAGGGTCATCGCTGCGCCTCCACAAGGTACCCAATCAAGGTGTCTGCGCCCCCTGTCCGGAGCCCCCGCCGCCTCCGGCCGCCTGCGTGGCTTCGCGCTGCTCGCCGAGCCACTGGTCGAACTCGTCCTCGGGCACGACGCGCACGTTCTGGCGCATCGTGCTGTGCCCGATCCCGCACAGCTCGGCGCATACGACCTGGTAGCGGCCGATCCGGTCGGGGGTCAGGCGGATCTTCGTGGTGAGCCCCGGCACGGCGTCCGACTTGAGCCGGAACTCGGGCACCCAGAAGGAGTGGATCACGTCGTTCGTCTTGATCCGGAACTCGACCGGCCGGTCCTCCGGTAGGACGAGCTCGGTGGACTGCACCTCCTCGCCCGGGTAGGCGAAGGTCCAGGTGAACTGCTGGGCGGTGACGCTCACGGGCAGCTCATTGGGCTGCTTGGCCTCGATGTCGTCGAGGATGATCCAGGCGTAGATCGCGAGGGCCGTGACCATCAGGAACGGCACGGTCACCCAGATCACCTCGAGCCGCGTGTTGCCGTGGATCGAGGGGCCGTCGCGCGTGTCGCCGGGCAGCGCCCTGAAGCGCCAGACGGAGTAGATCGCGATCGTCATGACGAGCACGAAGACCGGCACGGAGCAGATCAGGAGGACGTCGTAGACCGTGTCGATCTGGTCGGCGGCGCCCGATGCGTCGGCGGGAAACCAGTCGATCAACAGGCAGATCGCGACGCCGATCGCCGAGGCGATCGTGCCCAGCAGGAGCATGCGCGCGACCGGGTGCTTCTCGCCCTCGATGCGCGGATCGGTCTCCGGCGGGCCCTCGAAGCTGCCCGCGCTTGGCTCCCTCTCGCTCACGGCGCGGGATGCTATTGCAGGCGGTGGCCGACCGATGTGTGACCATCGGTCAGGTTCGGTAGTCTCGATTTGAGCCGATCGTCACTAGCCCACTAGGAGGTTGCATGCAGGTCCGTGCCGGAATGAGCGACGTGGTCCTCACGGTCAATCCCGGCCACACCCTGCGCGAGGCCGCCCGGGCGATGGCCGGCCGCGGCGTCGGCGCCGCGGTCGTGATCGACCCGGAGCAGCCCGGGCCCGGCATCCTCACCGAGCGCGACATCCTGGAGGCCCTCGGACAGGGCCAGGACCCCGACCGCGAGCCGGTCTCCGAGCACCTCTCCGCCGACCTCACCTTCGCCGCGCCCGACTGGTCGCTCGAGCGGGCCGCCGAGGCGATGGTCAGGGGCGGCTTCCGCCACCTGATCGTGGTCGAGGGCGGCGAGATGATCGGCGTCCTCTCGATGCGCGACATCGTGCGCTGCTGGGTGCAGGACGGCGCGACGAGCGAGCTGCCGAAGGACTACCAGCCGGCCTCGTAGCGCCCCGCCTCGGTCGCCGACTGTCGAGTTTGTCGGCGTGGAGCCGACCAAGTCGACACTCGGTGCTAGGCGTGGTGGTCGAGCGGCAGCTCGGCCATGTCGGTGCGGGTCTCCTTGACCCAGCGCCACACGGCGACGAGCGTCACGATCAGGCCGGCCGCGACGAGGATCCACGACTGGACGACGCCCACCACGGCGATCGTGATCCCCACCGCGGTGACCACCGGCAGGTAGGTGGGCCCCGGCAGGTGCACCGCCTCACCGGCGGGCGGCGCCTCCGGCCCTCCCGTGTGGATCCGCTCGTGCTCGGCCATCAGTAGACGAGGCCCACGACCCACGAGAGCGCGAACACGACGATCGCGATCGCGCCGGCGATCAGGCCGGTGCGGAGGTTCTTGTAGGCGAGCCGGCGGTCCACGAGCGGCCTCGTTGTATCAGACGCTCAGCCCGAAGCCGTCGTACGGAGCGCCGCGCCCGGTCCGGGCTCGACCCTGAGCGCCCCCTCCGGCGGCCGGGCGCCGGGCGGGAAGAGCGCCAGGACGGCGCCTCCGAAGCCGCCGCCCATGATGCGGGCGCCCAGCGCGCCGGCCTCCTTGCATGCCTCAACGGCCCGCTCCACGGCGGGTACCGACACCTCGTAGTCGTCGCGCAGGCTGCGGTGCGAGGCGTCGAGCAGGCGGCCCACCTCGGCGAGGTCGCCGGCCTCGAGGGCGGCGACGGTGGCGCCCACCCGCTCGTTCTCGCTCAGCACGTGACGCACGCGGCGGTCGAGCGGCTCCGGGAGTCCCTCGTGGCCCGCGGCGTCGCGCAGTGAGCCGATCCCGAGGACCCGGCAGGCGGCCCGGCACTCCTCGCGGCGCTCGTTGTAGCCCGACCCGGCGAGGCTGCGCTCGGCGCCGGAGTCGAGCGTGGCGAGCACGTGCCCGTCGAGCTCGAGCGGGACCGGCCGGATGTCCGGCCCGCGCATGTCGATCCGGAGCGCCCGCCCGCGCTCCCCGTACAGGGAGGCGAGCTGGTCGAGCAGGCCGGTGTCGGCCCCGAGCCAGTCGCGCTCGATCCGCGAGCAGAGACGGGCCAGCGCGAGCCGGTCCGGAGGCTCGGCGCCGGCGGCGCCGCAGAGGGCGAGGCACAGCGACAGCGACAGCGCGGCCGAGGACGACAGGCCGGCGCCGCGCGGCAGGTCCCCGGCGATCTCGATCCGGCAGGGCCGCAGCACGACGCCCGCGCGTGAGAGCTCGGCGACCGCGCCCCGCACGAACGAGCGCCAGCCCGGCGACGCCGGCGGGGCCGCGCCCGGCGCGCGGTCGCCGGGATCTGGCCCGTCCAGCACGAAGCTCTCGCGCTCGGCCAGGTCCAGCGCGACCGCCTCGATCTTCCCGCTCTGCAGGGGCTTTGCGGTCACCCTCACGCCGAGCCCGATCGCAAACGGCAGGCACAGCCCGTCGTTGTAATCGGTGTGCTCGCCGATCAGGTTCACCCGGCCGGGGGCGAAGGCCTGGACGGCCGGCCTTCCTCCCGAGGCATGTTCTAGACGGATGGCCGAGTGGCGCATGCGGCGAGTCGATCCTAGGGTCACGAGGTGATCGGAGAGCAGCGCGCGGTGCGCGCATTCCTGAAGGGCACCGAGCTCGTCCGCGGTGAGCTCGAGGTGGAGGTGCGGGAGTCGCCGCCCACCACCGACCCGCGCTCCGGTCGCCCGATGGCCGTTCCGCCGCTCGTGATCCTGTGGGCCGGAGAGCGCCCCTTGGCCGTCCGGCTGCGGTCGGTCGTGGCGGTCAGCCGCTTCGCCACGATCCCGCGCCTGGCCAGCCTGCTCGAGGGCGAGGCCCACGCCTCCGGGTTCGCCGTCGAGCGCATCGCCGAGGCGGGCCTCTGGAGGCTGTTCGCGCAGCCGCCGCGCCCGCGCCCGGTCGGCCTCTAGCCCACCGCGCCGCTCACGGCGCGATCCGCACGTGGATGTGGTTGTCGTGGTTCACGAGCGGCGCCACCACGCCTGGCGGGCCGGTCAGCCCGGTGTTCGGGCCCACGAAGACGGTGACCGCCCCGGCCGCCACGAAGCGGTCGACCAGGTCCTGGGACAGCCGCCGGTTGATCTCCGAGGCGTCCCTCGGGGCCCGCTCGCGCCGGTCGGCGCGCGGGTAGTAGATGTCGACGTCGAGCCCGTTCTGGTGGCTGGCGTGCCCGATGTAGCCGAACTGGGGGCCGAAGTCGCCGCCGCGCGGGCGGCTCAGGTCGCCGACCGCCATGCGCGGCGCGTGGGGGTGGGCCTCGCCGTACTCGCGCGCGATGCGCAGGACGAGCCGCACCATCTTGTCTGTGCCCCAGCGTCGCCAGTGGCGGTTCGGCGAGCGCCGCTTGACCGGGTCCCAGGTGAAGAAGTGCTCTCCCTCAGCGGGCAGCCGCACGCCGCGTACCAGGCTGCCCGCCGACGGCGAGCCGACGGCCACCGAGCGCTTCCACTCGATCGTGGCCTCGGGCCGGACCGGCGCGACCGGCTCGGTGAGCCTGGCCTCGAGCTGGCGAAGGCCGCACGCGCTCAGCGTGAGCGTGCCGGCGGCGGCGAGGGCCGCGGCGACGATCCGGTGGCGGCGGGACACGGGTCTCAGTTGTACGCGGCGAACCTAAAGGGAAGTCCAGGCCCGGCGGTCCCGCAGGCGTATTCTCCGCGTGTGGCCCTCTGCTCACACCTCGACCAGGTCCATATCGACCCCCCAGATTCCGTGGAGGGCTGCGAGGACTGCCTTCGCACGGGCGACCGCTGGGTCCACCTGCGGGTCTGCCTTACCTGCGGGCACGTGGGCTGCTGCGACTCCTCCAAGAACAAGCACGCCTCCAAGCACGCGGCCGAGGTCGAGCACCCGATCGTGCGCTCGGCGGAGCAGGGCGAGACGTGGTGCTGGTGCTACGAGGACCGCGTGATGTTCGAGCTCGAGCGCTGAGCGGCTCATACTCGAGACCGATGCGCATGGCGGAACGATGCGCGACGATCGAGGTGTGCGCCGTCCCCTGAGAAGCCGGCTGCGGCGCTTCGGAAGCGCCTTGATCCCATGGGCAGTTGGGCTCTTCCTGCTGCTCGTCGTGGGGGACGAGGAGCCGTCCCGGTCCGGGTTCGACACGCAGGAGATCGCGATTGTCCTCGCGATCGTCCAGGGCGTCGCGCTGCACTGGCGCAAGACGCGGCCGGAGCTCGTGACGGCGATCGTGCTCGCGGGCGGCGTCGGCTACCAGCTGATCGTTCCCGAGATAGTGATCCCGGTCGCCGGCCTGTTCGCGATCGGCTCGCTCGCGGCGGCCCGCCCGCCGCGGGTGTCGCTGCCCGGTCTGGCGGGGCTGCTCGGGCTGAGCGCCATGAACTTCTTCACCACGACCGTCGAGGACACGGTCTTCGCGATGGCGCTGGCCGCCGGGGCGTGGGCGCTCGGCGAGGCGGCCCGCAACCGCCGCGCCGCGATCGAGGAGGAGGCCAAGCGCGCGGTGGGCGACGAGCAGGCCCGCATTGCCCGCGAGCTGCACGACGTGATCGCCCACACGGTCTCGGTGATCGTGGTCCAGGCAGGCGCGGCCTCCGACGTGTTCGACAGCCGGCCGGACCAGGCCAAGGCGGCGCTCCGCTCGATCGAGGAGTCGGGGCGCGACGCGCTGCGCGAGCTGCGCCGCCTCCTGGCCGGCGACTCCGGGAGCCCGGACCCGACCGAGCCCCAGCCCGGGCTGGCCCGGCTCGAGGAGCTCGCCGAGCCCCTGCAGGTGGGCGGCCTCGACGTGACGGTACGGCGCGAGGGTGAGGCGCGCGAGCTGCCCGCCGGTGTGGACCTGTCCGCCTACCGGATCGTCCAGGAGGCGCTCACCAACACACTCCGGCACGCCCGCGCCGCCCACGCCGAGGTGACCGTGCGCTACGGCGACACGGAGGTGGAGGTGGAGGTGCGCGACGACGGGCGCGGCGCGAGCGCTGCCGACGCCAACGGCGCGCCCGGGCGGGGGCTCGTCGGTATGCGCGAGCGCGCCGCGCTGCTCGGCGGCACGCTCGAGGCGGGCCAGCTGCCGGGGGGCGGCTACCGCGTGCACGCTCGCCTGCCCCTCGAGGCGCCTCGGTGAGCGTGCGGGTCCTGATCGCGGACGATCAGGCGCTGGTGCGTGGCGGGTTCCGCATGATCCTCGAGGCCAGGGAGGACATGGAGGTTGTGGGGGAGGCGGGCGACGGCGCCGAGGCCGTTGAGCTTGTGGAGAGTCTCCGCCCCGACGTGGTGCTCATGGACGTGCGCATGCCGGGCGTGGACGGCATCGAGGCCACGCGGCGGATCGTGGCCTCCGGAAGCCCGGCCCGCATCGTGATCCTCACGACCTACGACGTGGACGAGTACGTCTTCTCCGCGCTGCGCGCGGGCGCCAGCGGCTTCATGCTGAAGGACGTGCGGCCGGCGGACCTGACCGACGCGGTCCGGGTCGTGGCCCAGGGCGACGCGCTGCTCGCCCCGGGCGTCACGCGGCGCCTGCTCGACCGCTTCGCGGGTGTGCTTCCCGACGGCGCCCCGCCGCCGGCCGACCTGGGCGAGCTGACCGAGCGCGAGGTGGAGGTGCTGCGCTTCGTGGCGCTGGCGCTGTCGAACTCCGAGATCGCAAAGCGGCTCGTGCTCACCGAGGCCACCGTGAAGACCCACGTCTCCTCCGTGCTGCGCAAGCTCGGGCTGCGCGACCGGGTGCAGGCCGTGGTCTTCGCCTACGACGTGGGACTCGTGCGGCCGCGCTCATCCTGAAGTAGGAGGGGGAACCCCGTGCTCGCGACCGATGTCGCGGCGGGCCGCCGGCCGTAGCTTCGCTGGGGACATGAGCGCGGCGATCGAGATCAGGGGGCTGACGAAGCGCTTCGGGCGCGTCGAGGCGGTGAGCGACCTGTCCTTCGAGGTCGGCGCGGGGCGCGTGACGGGCTTCCTCGGCCCCAACGGCGCGGGAAAGAGCACAACCTTGCGGATGCTGCTCGGGCTCGTGCACTCCGACGCCGGCGAGGGGACGTTCGCCGGCCGCCGCTACGAGGAGCTTCCGCACCCGAGCGCCCACGTCGGCGTGGTCCTCGAGGAGTCGAGCTTCCATCCCGGCCGCACCGGCCGCAACCACCTGCGCGTGCTCGCCGCGGCCGGCAACCACCCGGACAGCCGCGTGGACGAGGTGCTGGCTGCCGTCGAGCTGACGCGCGCCGCCAACCGGCGCGTGAAGGGCTACTCGATGGGCATGCGGCAGCGCCTCGCGATCGCGGCGGCGCTGCTGGGCGACCCTGAGGTACTCGTCCTCGACGAGCCGGCGAACGGCCTCGACCCGCCCGGCATCCGCTGGATGCGCGACATGCTCCGCGCCGAGGCGGCGCGCGGGCGGGCGGTGCTCGTGTCGAGCCACCTGCTGTCCGAGGTGGCCCAGGCGGCGGACGACGTGGTCGTGATCGCCGGCGGCGTCCTGCGCGCCGGCGGTTCGCTCGAGTCCGTGCTGGGCGGGTCGGACGGCCCAGTCACGCGCGTGCGCGCGGGCGAGGCCGAGCGGCTCGCCGCGGCGCTGCGCGAGCGCGGCATGCCCGTCGAGCCCGACGGCTCGTCCACCCTGCTGGTCCGAGGCTCGTCGCCGGACGCCGTGGGCGTCGTGGCGGCCGAGCACGGGCTGGCCCTCTCGGAGCTGGTGGCGGTCTCCCGCTCCCTCGAGGACGCGTTCTTCGAGCTGACCGCGGAGGCCACATGAAGCCGCTGCTCAGAGCCGAGCTGATCAAGCTGGGCACCACCCGCACCTTCGCGGCGCTTGCCGGAGCCGCGATCGGCCTCTCGGTGCTGATCGCCGTGCTCGTGGCGCTGCTCACCGAGCCGTCCGAGGAGTCCGTGCTCGTGGACGTCTTCACGTCCGACATGAGCGGCCTGTTCATCTTCATCCTGGCCGTGGTCGGGATCGGCGGCGAGTGGCGCCACCGGACGATCACGAGCTCCCTTCTCGCGGCTCCCGACCGGCTGCGCTTCCTCGCGGCGAAGACGCTCGCCTTCGCCGCGGCGGGCGCGGTGCTCTCGGTGATGGTCTCGCTCGCGGTCACCATCGCGGGCACGGTCGCGCTGAGCGTCCGCGACCTGCCGCTGCCGGAGGCCGGCGAGCTGGTCGCCCAGCTGGCCCGCAACGCGCTGGTCGCCACGCTCGTCGGGGCGCTCGGAGTAGGCCTCGGCGCCCTGGTGCGCAACCAGGTGGTCGCCGTGGTCGGTGTGCTCCTGCTCGGCTTCGCGGTGGAGCCGACGCTCGTCGCTCTCGTGCCCGAGGTGGCGCGGTTCGGTCCCTTCGGCGCGCTGCCGACGAGCCTCGCGGGCATCTCCGCCGAGGAAGCGGGGATGGGAGAGGTCGACCTCCTCGCGCCGGTGCTCGCCGGCCTGGCCATGCTCGCCTGGATCGGTGCGGCCTTCGCGGGGGGCTACGCGCTGCTGCGCCGCAGGGACGTGCACTGAGCGCTGCGTAAGCTCGGGCGATGGGGACATGGATCTTCGAGCCCGGTCACACCGAGGCGGAATTCCGGGCCCGGCACATGATGGTCACGTGGGTGCGCGGGCTGTTCAAGGACGTGCGCGGGACGATGGAGCTCGACGCCGAGCGCTTCATGGACACCACGTTCGAGGGCGAGATGGACGCCACGAGGCTCTGGACCGGGGAGCCGACGCGCGACGCCCACCTGCGCAGCGCCGACTTCTTCGACGTGGAGAACCACCCGCGGATCGTGTTCAGCGGCCGCTTCACCGAGCGCACCGGCGCGGAGCACTTCAAGGCCGAGGCCGACCTCACGATCCGCGGCGTCACCCGCACGGTGCCGCTCGACGTGGCCTGGCTCGGCGAATGGCGCGCGCCGTTCTGGGAGGGGGAGGAGAACCGCGGCGAGATGAGCCGGATTGGGTTCGAGGCGAGGACGCGCCTGAACCGGCACGACTTCGGCGTCTCCTGGCAGGACCACATCGGGGGCGGAGGCGTGGTGGCGAGCGACGAGATCGACATCGTCATCGACGTGGAGGCGATCCTGCGCTCGGACCTCGAGGCCACGGGCGCGATCGAGTACTACCGCTCGATCGGAGCGCTCCCGGAGCAGCGCGCGTAGCCTGCCGCCGATGCTCCAGGCCTGCCTGAACGGACAGCGCCCGCGCGCCGAGCATCCGGCCGTGCCGGTCACCCCGGCGCAGCTCGCCGCCGACGCCGCGCGGGCGGTCGAGTCCGGCGCGGCCCAGCTCCACGTGCACCCGCGAGTGCCGGGCGGCGGGCGCGACACGGTGGAGCCGCGGGCGGTGGCGGAGACGCTCCGCGCGATCCGCGTGGCGTGTCCTCGCGTCCCGGTCGGCCTGACCACGGGCCTCTGGACCACCGACGGCGACGCCGAGCGCCGGCACGCCCTGGTCGAGGGTTGGGAGGAGCTGCCCGACTACGCCTCGGTGAACCTGTTCGAGCCGGGCTCGGCGGAGCTGTGCGATCTGCTCGCCCGGCGCGGCGTGGGGATCGAGGCGGGCGTGTGGACGCTCGACGACGCCCACCTGCTCCTGGAGCGCGGCCTGGCGCCGCTGCGCGTGCTCGTGGAGACGAGCGACGGCGGCGCCGAGGATCCCCTGGCCGCGGCCGCGGAGATCGACGAGCTGCTCGTAGAGGGCGGCATGACCGCGCCGCAGCTCCACCACGGCGCCGGCGCCGACGCCTGGGAGATGCTCGACGCGGCGCTGGCGCGCGGGCATGACGTGCGGATCGGCCTGGAGGACACCACGGCGATGCCGGACGGCTCGCAGGCTCGTGACAACGCGGCGTTGGTGGCGGAGGCTGCGCGGCGGATCGCCCGCCTCGGCTAGCTGGGCGGATTCCGTCCACTATTTGGACGCTTTCCGCCCACGTCGCGAGGCCACCCCTCATTGCCCCTCGTTTGCGTTACGAATCGCCGCGCGAGTGTGACGAGGGGCCGACGTGTTTGCCGAGCCATGTGACCAGCGGGCGGGCGGCCTCGAGCTCCGAGCGGATGCGCTCGTCGCAGGCGGGCTCGTGCAGCCAGGGCTCGAGCGGGTGCCGTTTGGAGACGGTCAGCTGCTTCAGCCGGAGGCGGTCGATGCGGGGGTGGTCGATCGGGAAGCCGCGCGGGGCTCGCTTGAGCTCGGGCGGCGCCAGCTGGAGGCCGCCCGCCTCGGCGGCCCGGACCGCCTTCTCGAAGCCCGTGGCCCGGCGCCCGTCGTCGATCGTGCGGCGGAAGCGCTCGAGCTGGTCGGCGGCGGGCTGGTGGAGCCCGGCCGCGACGAGCAGGCCGTCGAGGGACAGCTCGAAGTAGTAGCCGCCCGCGCCGCCGTAGCCGATCGCCACGCCGAGCTGCTCCTTGATCGGCGGGCGCATGTGGAAGCGCGTGTCGTGGTAGGGCCGGAACATGTGCGGCTCGCCCAGGTGCGTCAGGCCCTGTGCCATCTCCCGCGCCGGCTCGACCAGGTGGGCGTCGTAGCGGGCCCTGTTCGCCTTGAACCAGTCCCGGTCGTTGTTGGCCTCGAGCTCGCGGAGGAACTCGAGCGCCTCGGGCGGCCACATGAATCCAGCGTACCGAGCGCCTACGAGCGGCCGCCGGCGAGCCGCTGGGCGCCCACGAGCAGGGGCGGTACCGCCAGCTCGATCGCCAGCAGAGCGCGCTGGAGCGGGTGGGGACGGCCGCTCGCCCGCCACGCGGCGGCCCTCGCCAGACCGCCCAGGAAGAGGGCGCCCGCCAGCGCGCGCACGGCCGCCGGTTCGCCGTCCGCGCGTGGCGCGGTGCGCAGCGCGGCCAGGCCGAAGGCCACGTAGAAGCCTGAGTAGTAGCGCAGCTCGCTATCCATCTCGGCGCCGGCCCGAGGCCGGCCCGGAACGGACCTCGCGCCGCGGAGCACCGTGTCGAGGCCGGCGCCCGTGGCCACCAGGCCGCCCACGCCGAGCCCCGCCCGCAGGACGCTGCCGGGATCCAGGCCCATGGTCATCGGAACAGCCCCGCGTAGGCGCTCAGCGCCGGCTGACCGCCGAGGTGCGCGTACAGGACGTTGGAGCCGCGCTCGATCTCGCCGCGCGCGACGAGGTCGATCATCCCGGCCATCGACTTCCCCTCGTAGACCGGGTCGGTGATCATCCCCTCGAGCCGCCCGGCGGTGCGGATCGCCTCCAGCGTCTGCTCGTCCGGGATCCCGTAGGTGCCGGCGTGGTAGCGCTCGTCGAGCACGATCTCGTCGTCGCGCAGCTCGCGCCCCACCTCGATCAGCTCGGCCGTGGCCCGGGCGATGCGCGCCACCTGATCGCGCGTCTCGGCCGGCTTCGCCGAGCCGTCGATCCCGATCACCCGCCGCTCGGCCTCCTGGGCGGCGAAGCCCGCCACCATGCCGGCCTGGGTACTGCCGGTGACCGAGCACACGACGATCGTGTCGAAGAAGACATCCAGCTCACGCTCCTGCTCGGCCACCTCCTGCGCCCACCTCGCGAACCCGAGCCCGCCCAGCTCGTGGTCCGACGCCCCCGCCGGGATGGCGTAGGGCTTACCGCCACCCCCCTCCACGTCCGCCAGCGCCTGCTCCCAGCTCTCCTTGAAGCCGATCCCGAACTCCGACCGCACCAGACGCACGTCGGCGCCCATGATGCGGCTGAGCTGGATGTTGCCGACCCGGTCGTAGGCCACGTCGGGCCAGTCCACCCAGCTCTCCTGCACGAGCACGCAGCCGAGCCCGGTGCGCGCGGCGGCAGCCGCAACCTGCCGCGTGTGGTTCGACTGCACGCCGCCGATCGACACCAGCGTGTCGCAGCCCTTGGCGAGCGCGTCGGCCACCAGGTACTCGAGCTTGCGCGTCTTGTTGCCGCCGTACGCCAGGCCGCTGTTGCAGTCGTCGCGCTTGGCCCACAGGCGCGCGCCGCCCAGGTGGGCGGTGAGCCGGTCGAGCGGGTGGACGGGCGAGGGGCCGAACATGAGCGGGTGGCGTGCGAAGGCGTCGAGTCGCATGCGCTAAAGCTATGACGGTGGACGGGCACAAGGAATCCGCCTTCCTCTTCGACCTCGACGGCACGCTGATCGACAGCGTCTACCAGCACGTCGTGGCCTGGCGCGAGGCGCTCGAGCAGGTCGGCGTGTCGCTGGCGGTGTGGAAGATCCACCGGCGGATCGGGATGAGCGGCGGCCTGTTCGTGACCGCACTGCAGCGCGAGCTCGACGTCGAGCTCGACGACGAGACCATCGCGCGCGTCCCCGACCTCCACGCCGAGGCGTACGCGAGCCACTTCGACGGGGTGCGGCCGCTGCCGGGCGCCACCGAGCTGTTGGGCCACCTCGGCGCCCAGGGGATCCCCTGGGCAATCGCCACCAGCGGCTCCGAGCGGACCGCGGGCCGGGCCCGCGCCCTGCTCGGCCTGCCCGAGGACGTGCCGATGGTGACCCGCGACCAGGTCAGCTACGCGAAGCCCGACCCCGACCTCTTCCTCACCGCGGCGGCGCGAATCGGGGTCGACATCCGCGACAGCATCGTGGTGGGCGACAGCGTGTGGGACCTGCTGGCGGCCCGGCGCGCCGGGGCGCTCGGCATCGGGCTCCTGTCGGGCGGCTACGGCCGCGAGGAGCTGATCTACGCGGGCGCGTTCAGGGTCTACGAGGACCCCGGCGATCTGCTCGCGCACATGGACGAGCTGGGCGTCCGGCGTCAGTGAGTAGGCAGACGAGTTTCCCCAGAGCTGCAAATGGGCACATTCGTGCAATCGGGATGACCCCAACCGGAACCCGTCCACTGAGTGCACGTCTGTCTTGGGACGAAGTGCACCGCCTCGAGGTGTTGATGCGTACCCGCGCCGTGGCCATCTCCTCGCGCTCGACATCCGCATCCACCTGTGCCGCATGCGGCGCCCCGCTGGGCGACGACGGCATGCGCGTCGCCGGCGTGCGGATGCACCCGGGCTGTCTGCCCGGCGATACCGACGACTAGGCCGGCTCCGCGCCGCCCTTCGGCAGCGCCGCGCTGCGCCGCCCGCCCGGCAGGCGGCCCGCCAGCCGGCCCAGCGGCTGCGTGGCCTCGGCGAGCAGCTGGATGCTGCGATTCGTCTCGGCGACCTCGATGACGAGCGTGGCGGTGGAGCGCTCCATGCTGCCGGTGTTACCGACCATCGCCTCGGTGTGCCGCTCGATCTCGTCGAGGCGGCGTAGGAGCTCGGGCACCAGCAGGACCGATTGGACCAGCCGCGGGCCGAGCGTCAGCGTGCGCATCACCACTCCGAGCATGTGAACAAGTTTGACTGGCGTGCAGGCGGATTGCGCCGGGTACTTTCCCGTGCCATCGATGCCCACTTGATCAGCCAGCTCACCATCCCGCTGTTCTCGGGGGCGATCGGCTACGTGACCAACTGGACCGGGGTGTGGATGCTGTTCCATCCGCTGCGCTTCCGCGGCCTGCGCGTGCCCGGGCTGGCGGCGCTCGCGCAGCTTCTTCCACGCAAGGTCCAGGAGGTGCCGGGGGTCATGCACGGCGGGGTGGGGTGGCAGGGGATCATCCCCTCGCGCGCGGCGAAGATGGGAAGCATCGCGGTGGACAAGGGGATCGCGAAGCTCGGCGGCCCCGGCGACTTCTACGGCCGGCTCGACTCCGAGGCCATTGCGGAGCACGTCCTCGCCACCTCCGAGCGGGACATCCACGACGTGGTGGAGCGGATCATGCGGCGCGAGCACCCGGGCCTGTGGAGCGACCTGCCGCCCCGGGTGCGCGAGACCGTGCACGAGCGGGTGCGGGAGCAGCTGCCGGAGATCGTCCGGGAAGTGACCGACCGGATCGGCGACCGGATCGACCAGCTGCTCGACATCAAGCTGATGGTGATCCGGCACATCGAGGAGAAGCCGGAGCTCGCCAACCGCATCTTCCTCGCCGTGGGTCGCAGGGAGCTCCGCTTCATCATCAACTTCGGCTTCTGGTTCGGCCTCGCCTGCGGCGTCCCGGTCGTATTCCTGGTGGAGGCGCTGCCGTACTGGTGGGTGCTGCCGGTGGCGGGCACGGTGATCGGCTGGACCACGAACTGGCTGGCGATCGAGATGATCTTCAGGCCGGTCGAGCGCAGCAAGCTCGGCCCGTTCGTCGTGCACGGCCTCTTCCTGCGGCGCCAGCGAGAGGTGGCCGACGTGTACGCCGGCGTGATCGCCGACGACATCGTGACCGTGGCGAACATAGGCCAGGAGCTGCTCGATGGGCCGCGCTCGGACCGCACCCGTCGGCTGCTCGAGTCGTCGCTGCGGCCGGCGGTGGACCGCGCGGCGGGGGTGATCCGGCCGCTCGTGCGAGTCGCGGTGGGAACGCGCGAGTACGACGCCATCCGCGAGTCGGTGGCGGCCGAGGGGGCCGAGTACACGCTCACCCCGCTCATCGACCCGGAGTTCAACCGGGCCCAGAGCGGGGCGGTGCGCGAGCTGATCGCCGAGCGGATGCGCGAGATGTCCTCGGAGGACTTCGCGGAGATGCTGCGCTCCGCCATCAAGCAGGACGAATGGCTGCTGTTCCTGCACGGGGCCGTGCTCGGCTTCGGTGCCGGGCTGCTCCATCTGGGCATATTCGGGGTGTGAACGAGGACCGCGACAGCGAGGGGCTGCTCGAGACCGCGCCCGCGCTGGCGCGGCTGGCGTTCGGCACCGGGGTGCGGACGGCCCGCTGGGCGGCCGAGACCACGCTCGGTATCGGCGCCGGGCTGCTCGGAATCGAGCTGCGCGATAACGGGGCGCGGCCACCCGAGGAGACCGCGGACGTGGTGCCCTCGCCGCCGCCCGGCGAGAGCGAGTCCACCCGGCCGCGCTCGCTGCGCGACCGCGGCGCGGAGCTGCTCGAGCGCAGCGCCGACGTGGAGTACGAGGAGGAGTTCCATCCGGCCTACGAGCGGATCCTCGGCCAGCTGGCGCCCGACGAAGCGCGCATCCTGAGGCTGCTCGCCACCCGCGGCGCCCAGCCCGCCGTGGACGTGCGGGCCGGGAAGGCGCTCGGCATCGGCTCCGAGATGGTGGCCCCCGGCCTCAACATGATCGGCCCCGAGGCCGGCTGCCGCTACCTCGACCGGGTGCCCGCCTACCTCAACAACCTGTACCGGCTGGGCCTGATCTGGTTCTCGCGCGAGCCGCTCCCGGACCCGCTCGAGTACCAGGTGCTCGAGGCGCAGCCCGACGTGATCGAGGCCAAGCGCGCGGGCGGCAGGGCCAAGACGATCCGCCGTTCGATCTCGCTCACGCCGTTCGGCGAGGACTTCTGCCGCGTCTGCCTGCCCCTGACCGAGTAGGGCGTTTGCCCCCGTCTTTCACGGGCACGAAAGACCCGTGGCCGACCAGACGATCCGTCAACGCTATGTCCAGTATCTGCTCGAACAGGTGCGCGCGGACCCGTTTCCGAGCATCGAGCACATGAACATGCTCGAAGCCACGGTGCGGGACCCCGACCAGCTGGTCGACTACCTGGAGACGCTGATGGACAAGGTGGAGGCCACCCGCTTCCCGAGCCTGGGGCTGCTCAGGCGGATCCAGCGGATCACCTCGCAGCTGCCCGCCTGAGGCGCGGGAGCCGCAGCAGGAAGATCGCCGCGGACGCGGCGAACAGCGCCGCGCTGAGGAGCAGCCAGCGCTCGAGGTAGACGTCCTTCGAGAGGCCGGTCAGGCGCATGAAGCCGCGATCCGCCGGCCCCGCGACGAGCGGGTACCAGACCAGCAGCAGGAGGCCCGACGCAAGCGCGGGCACGCGGACGTGGTTGAGCGCCGCGATCCGCACCCGGCTGCTCCGACCGCCGGCCAGCAGCGCGCCCGCGAGCAACGCGCCGAGCGTCGCGTACAGCGGCAACAGGACGAGGTCGTGGGCGATGATCGACCCGCCGAGCCAGATGACGATGCGGTCCGGGTTCGAGGTGAGCTCGAGCGCCCGCCCGAGCGCGTACGCAGCTATCGCGAAGCTCGCAAGCACCGCGAGGAGGTGGAGCGGCCCCGCGCCGTACCGCTGCCGGAAGCGAGCTGCCATCAGGAGAACACCAGCTTCCCAACCCACTTGGTGCAGTGGACACCGGGCAGGGCCGGCACGATGATGCGGGCCGGGTAGCCGTGGTCGAGCGACAGGTCTGCCCCGTTGACCCTCAGCGCAAGCATCGCGTCCGGGTGTGCCAGCTGGCCTCGGTTCAGCGTGGCCTTCCGCAGCACGCCCCGGGGCTGCATCGAGCGCGCCTCGACCTGGCTCGCGCCGGCGACGCCGGCGAGGCGGGCCAGCTCGGAGAGGCGCACGCCGGTCCAGGTCTGGGTCGTGGACCAGCCCTCCACGCAGGCGATCGGCAGCTCGGCTGTCACCTGGGGCAGCGCGAGCAGGTCCTCTCGGGTCAGCTCGGCCCTCCGCTCGTCCGGCGTGTGAAGCAGGAGCCGCCAGCCGGGCCCGACCTTCTCCCGCGGGATGCCCACAGCGGTAAAGGTCTTGTTGACGGGGAAGTCGTTCGGGCCGTTGCCGCGGCCGCGGCCGCGCGGCGCGAGCAGCGCCAGGTCCGCGAGCGGACCGCCGGCTACCTGGCCCGTGGTCATCACGGCCAGGCCGGCCGAGGCGGCTCCCACGCCGCCCAGCAACGCGCGCCGCGTGAGCGTCGGAGCGGCCGGGCGGTGCGGCGCGCTCGTCACGACGCCCGGCAGGCCGGGCTCCGGCTCGGTGGCGTCGAGGCCCTCGCGCAGGGGAGCGGTCACGCCGCGCTGCCGGAAGGCCGCCCGCATCACGGGCAGCTTCAGCCCGACGTGGAGAGCCAGCGCGGCCAGCATCACGATCGCTCCGTAGTAGTGCGCCGGCACGAAGCTGAACCCGAACGGGTACCAGAGCTGGATGTTGACCACGCCGGTCGAGAACACGAACAGCGTGCCGCCAACGAGCAGCACGAGGCTGAGCCGCTCGAGCGCATGCGCCGGGCTGAGCACCGGCGGGTTCTCGAACAGCTTCGGGATGACGGTCCAGAGCTTCGCCAGCAGGATCGGGATCGCGGCGACGCCGGTGATCACATGGAGGCCCTGCGTCACCGCGTAGAGCCATGCCGGGTCGGCCGGCCAGTCGAGCCCGTAGAGGTCGAAGCCGTTGCCGGGCGCCGCACCGCCCCAGACGGCATTGCGGCCAAGGTCGGTGTCGTACGCCCAGTGGGACGCGAACCCGGTCAGCGCGCATACGGCAACGAGCGGCAGGAGCGCCGCGCTGAGGACCGAGGCCAGCCACGGGCCCCGCAGCGGGCTGTGCCAGAACCCGGCGCGGAAGGGACCGATCTCGGGGAGCCTCACCGCCGGTTGCACCCCTCACCGCGGCAGGGCGGCGGGTCGAAGAGCTGGAGTGTCCCGTCCACGCGACTGGCCACGAACACGCGGCCGCTGCGCGGGTCGACGGCCACCGAGTTCGGCTGTCGCACGGTCGCGAAGCGGCGCAGGAGGCGGCGGTCGGTCAGCTCGGCCACCTCGTTGCGCGCGGTGAGCGTGACCCAGTAGCGGCGGCGCTCCGGGTCGAAGGCGATTCCGTAAGGCGTGCCCGCAAGGTGCGTGCGGCGATGCACGCGGAGCGGATCGAGCCGCACCTCGAGCAGCGCATCGCCGCGCGTGTCCACCACGAACCAGCGTGTGCCGCCCCCCACCAGGTGGGTCGGGCCGATACCCACGCTCACCTTGCCGCGCGACTCGAGCGTGCCGGCGTCGTACACCTCGAGCGCGCGCTCGCGCACGCCGATGACGCCCACGTGCGACCGGTCCGCCGTGGCGGCCACGCCGCCCGGCTGGCGCGGAGCTGCGAGAGTCGCGATCCTCCGCCCGCCCTCGACCACCGAGACCGTATGTCCCAGCTCGTCGCCGACGAACAGGCGGCCGCGGGCGCGGGCCGCGTCGTGCGGGAAGCGGCCCACGCGAGTGGCGCGGGTCCGGCCCGCTGGCAGGGAGACCTCGACGATCGCGTTGGCGCGCTCCGCCGGGACCAGCACGGGTCCACCCGGAGCGGCCAGGCGCAGGTGCCGGGGGGACTCGGGCAGGCGAACGCGGCGGACGACGCGCCCGGACCCGCCGTCCACGAGCGCGAGCCGGTCCGGGTCGGCCAGGCCGGCCGCCAGCAGCCCGCTGACCGGATCGAACACGAGCCCCTCCGGCTTGTGGCCCAGCGGGACGACCCTGCCTGCGGGCTCGCGCTCGAGCGGCGGGGACCTGGCGGGCTCGGCTGCGGGCGCGAACCGATCGCTGGACCCGCCGCACGCCGCGAGGGCGGCGCCGATCAGGGCGAGCGCGGCCACGAGGTAGAGGCCCACCCCTCGCATTCGACCGCAGGAAGGTTGCAGCATCCTTACGGCTGCCCGGCGGCCCTTCCCGAGCGGCCGGGGCAGAACTAGGTTGGCGCGCCATGCCGGCAGAGACGGGCGGGGCGGCTGCCTCCTACGTTGTCCAGGGCCACGATGCGGTGCGGTCCGTGTTCGAGACGGGTTGGTTCGGGCGCATCGCCCTTCGGCTCCTCCGCGAGGCAGGCGGCGCCGAGCTGCTCGACCTGGGCTGCGGGGGCGCCGAGCCGGCGTGGTCGGCGCGCGCCGCGCTGAGGCGCTACGTCGGCGTGGACCTGGCCCCTCCGCCCGACGGGCGCTTCGTTCAGCACGACCTCCGCGACGGCCTCGGCCCGGTCGGAGCCCGGCCCTTCCACCTGTATCTGGGCACCTTTGGGATCGCCTCTCACCTCGCGCCCGCCCACTTGCGGCGGCTGCTGAGGGAGATCGCGGCGCACGCCCGTCCGGGCGCCATCGTCGCGATCGAGGCGCTCGGCCTCTTCTCGCTCGAGTGGCCGCGGCTCTGGGACAGGCCCGCCGGTCCGGCGCGCACGATCCCGTACCGCCTCGCGGCCGACGTCGAGGTCCATCCGTGGGCCCCGAGGGAGCTCGGCACGCTGCTGCGCGAGGCCGGGATCGAGCCGCTGCGGGCGTTCGACAGGACGCTGCAGGCGGGGCCGAAGGCGGGTGAGGGGCGCTACTGGCCCGCACTGCCCGCCGTGCGCGGCGCCCTCAACGCGCTGCTGGCCGGCGAACGGGACTCCGCCCACGAGGCGGAGCTGATTGCCCCGTTGCCTCCGCTGCCGGCCGGCCAAGCGGCCCTCGTCCACCACACGTTGGCGGCCCGCCGCCGGGCCCTCGCCGGGGCCCGCCGGCTTTCGCCGGACGCGATCTGGGCGCTCGAGCCGACCACAGGCGGCGGCTTCGGCCACGGCCTGCTCGTGGTGGGCCGCGTTCGCTAGACCGCGATCCCGCCGCGACTGTCGAGTTTGTCGGCGCAGGGCCCGCGAAGTCGACACTCGGCGCGGAAGGCGCTCGCGAAGCGCGTGTCCGGCCGCTCGCGGGCCACGGCTGCGGCGTCCGCGGCGGTGTCGACGTCTCGCAGGACCGGCAGTGGTGCCGTTCGCAGGCCGAGCTCCACGAGCCGTCTGCGCTGAGCGGCACACGTGTCCGCGCTCGACATCGGCACACCGTCGAAGGCAGCCCGCTCGGGCCGACGCAACCCGATCGTCCAGTAGCCGCCGTCTACCGCGGGGCCGAGCACCGCGTCCACCTCCGGCTCGCAGAGTCGGGAGGCCGCGTGTCGAAGCAGCGCCGGGGTCAGCTGAGGGGTGTCCATGCCGACGACGAGCGCCGGCCCGCCCGCGGCCGCCAGGGCGTTGCCGAGGCGCTCTCCCAGCCCGGCGCCGCGCTGGGGGTGCAGCTCGAACCCGGAGTGGAGCCAGCCGTCCGCCTCACCGTCCAAGGCCAGGATCCGCCTGCGTGCCGGCGTGGCGGCCACGGCGGCGAGCGTGTCGAGCAGGGCCGCATGCGCGAGCGACGCGGCCTGCTCGGGAGTGAAGGGCGGACACAGGCGCGTCTTGGAGCGCCCCGGCACCGGAGCCTTCGCGATTACGACGAGCGCGACGTCCTCCACGGTCATCGGAAGCTCGCCGTCGGGGCGAAGGGCCGATCCGGATCGACGAGGAACAGGGAGACGAACCTGGCCGGCTCGACGTACGGATTGCGCTTCTGCACCGCGGTTCCCGGCGGGATCCCCTCCGCGCCGCCGGGCCCCAGCAGTTTCGTCCCGACGATCTCGTTCTGGTAGTCGATCCGCCCGGACAGCTGGTAGATGAACTCGGGTCCCGGGTGGGTGTGGACGGTCGTGCTGCCCCCGCGGGGTGGGACGCGGACCTCGATGAGGCTGGCCTGGGCGGGGGCCGGGATCCCCTCGAGCGGCTCGCTCTCGAACACCCGCCGCGCGTCATCCGCGCCCGGCGGCGGCGGCGCTCCGGGGTGGGCCAGCCTGATCTCCCAGTAGACGGCCTCGTCGTCGCTGGCCTCGTGGCGATGCGGCGCCCCCGCGGCAACGGCGCCATCGGCGCTCCCCTCGGGCGACGGCTCGCCACCGCGCCCGTAGACGAAGGCCGGCTCGTGCTCGTGCTCGATCGCCTGGCCCGGCGCCAGCCGGACCTCGTGCGCCACCCACACGAGTGGGCCGGCCGGCCGCTCGCCGAGCCGGATGCGCGCGAGCGTTTCCGTGGAAGCGCTGCCCCCGAGGGCGCCGTTGGGTCCCTCGGGGGATTCCGAGTCGTCGCCGCAGGCGGGAATCGCGAGCGCGAGCAGGAGCGCCGCCCTCCTGACAGGGCCGGCCCTCATCGCAGCGCCGCGGCCATGTCCCGGACCGCCCGCGCCGTCCCGCGCAGCGTACCGGTGACCTTCGAGCGTCCCGACCGGGCCCGGTAGGCGACCTCCACCTCGCCGACCTCCCAGCCCGCCTCCGCCGCACGGAGCACCATCTCGAGCGGCCAGCCGAAGCCGCGGTCACGCACCCCGAGCTCCAGCAGCGGCACTCGCCGGGCCGCCCGCATGGGCCCGAGGTCCCGCAGGTGGAGGCCGGCGCGGCGCCGCAGCTCGAGGGCGAGCGCCCGGTTCGCCAGCCTCGCGTGACGCGGCCAGGCGCCGGGCTCGGCGCGGCGGGCGCCCAGCATGAGGTCGCGCCTGCCGGCCAGCACCGGACCCGCGACCATGGGCAGCTCGGCCGGGTCGAGCGAACCGTCGCAGTCCATGAAGCACACCACCTCGGCAGTGGCCGCGAGGAGTCCCGCATGGCAGGCGGCGCCGAAGCCGCGCCGCGGCTCGGCCACCACCATCGCTCCGAGGCGCCGGGCGATCTCTGGCGAGCCGTCCCGGGAGCCGTTGTCGACCACGAGCGGCCGGAAGCCGGCCGGCATCCGGCCGAGTACCCGGGGGAGTGCCGCGGCCTCGTCGAGCACGGGGAGAACGACGTCGACCGGGGTCCGCGTCTCGGGGGCGGAGCACATAACCGCCCAGCGACCGTACGGCGCGAGCCTTACAGAACACGAACGCCGTCCAGCATCCGCTTCGTGCTCGGCCGGCCGGCTCCTACGGTGCCGTGAATGGAGGCCGGGACCGGTGCGCTTCGCCTTGCCCGGCGCGGACCCGACTTCTGGGTTCCGGCGCTCGGGCTGGCGCTGATCGCCGCGACGGTAGCCGTCGGCCTGACCGCGAGGGCGAACGGTGTGCGGCTCGGCGCCGGCCTCGCCCCCTTCCTCGCGGACTGGCGTCCGGTGCTTCGCCCGACGGCGCTCCCGGCCGCCACCCTGCTCGCCGCCGGGGTGGCCGCCGCGCCGCTCCTGCGTTCGCCGCGAGTGCGCCCCTGGCAGTTCGCGCTCGCCGCCCTCGGCCTGGGTCTCGCCCTGCGACTGGCGCTCGGAAGCGCGCGCGGCGGCCTCGACGGCCTCTATGCCGTCTACGAGCTCGGCAACCACGAGGCGGCCAGCGAGTATCTGCCCGCGCTGCCGGCGCTCGACTTCGGCGCGCACTTCTTCCTCGACAGGTTCGCCGAGGTGGGGACCTCGCTCCCGGTCCACGCCATCGGCCACCCGCCCGGCCTGCTGGTGCTCATGCACTGGCTCGGGATCGACAACGCCCAGGCCCTGGCGGCGTTGACCATAGGCGCCGGCGCCCTCTCAGTTCCGCTCGCCTACCTGCTGGGCCGGGCGGTGATGGACGAGCGCCGCGCCCGGGTCGCGACTCTGCTGTACGTGTTCGCCCCGAGCGCGATGCTCTACGGGGCGACGTCCGCCGACGCGCTCTACGCGACGGTCGCTCTGCTGGCCGCCGTCCCGCTGGCCGCCCGAGCGACGGCGGCCGGGAGCGGCGCCCTTGCGCTGGCGAGCTTCTTCTCCTACGCAAATCTGGCGGTGGGGGCGTGGGCCGCGCTGCTCGCCTGGCAGCGCGACGGCCTGCGCCGGGCCGCCGCCCTGGCCGCATCGTGCGGGCTCGCCCTCCTGGTCTTCTACGCCGCTCTCCACCTGGCCACCGGCTACGACCCGATCGGCGTGCTCGAGGCCACCGAGACCGTCTACCGGGAGGGAATTGCGAGCCGCCGGCCGTACGAGTTCTGGGTGTTCGGCTCGCCGGTGGCGTTCCTCGTCGCGCTGGGGCTGCCGATCGCGTGGCTCCTGTTCCGGGCAGCCGCGGCCGGCGAACCGGCCGCGCGGGCCCTCCTGGCCGTGCTCGGGATCGCGGCGGTGCTCGGCTTCACCAAGGCCGAGACGGAGCGCATCTATCTGTTCCTGGTCCCGATCGCCTGCGTAGCGGCCGCCACCGCCGTGCCCGAGCGGCGCCTCCAACTCGTGCTGGGCGCGCTGGCCGCCCAGGCGCTGGCCACCGAGCTCGTGCTGTACACGGTCTGGTGAGCGCCGTCCTCGTCACCGGAGGCGCGGGCTTCGTCGGATCCCACTTGGTCGACGCGTTGCTCGCCGCCGGCGAGCGCGTGCGGGTGCTAGACAACCTCGACCCGCTGGCCCATCCGGGCGGAGGCCCCGCCCACCTCGACCCTCGCGCGGAGCTGGTGGTGGGCGACCTGCGCGACAAGCGCGCCGTGGAGCGCGCGCTCGAGGGCGTGGACCGCGTCTGGCATCTCGGCGGCGTCGTCGGCAACGGCGAGTCGATGATCAACGTCCGGCGCGCCGTGGACCACAACGCCGGCGGCACGGCCACCCTGCTCGAGGCGGTCGTCGCCCGACGGCACAGCATCCGCCGCCTGGTCGCGGCCTCGTCGATGGTGGTCTACGGGGAGGGCTCGTACAGCTGCCCGGAGGACGGCCCGGTCCACCCCGGCCCGCGCTCGCCCGTGCGGCTGCGGCGGCGGGACTGGGAGCCGCGCTGCCCCGTGTGCGGGGGCCGTGTGACCCCAGTTCCCACGGCGGAGGACGCGCCGCTGCGGCCCACGAGCGTCTACGGCATAACGAAGCGCGACCAAGAGGAGCTGGTGCTCGTGCTCGGGAGGGCGTACGGGCTGGAGACCGTCGCACTGCGCTACCTGGGCGTCTACGGGCCGAGGCAGGCGCTCGGCAACCCCTACACCGGCGTGGCGGCGATCTTCGCTGCCCGGGTCCTGAACGGCAGGGCGCCGATCGTCTTCGAGGACGGCGCCCAGCTGCGCGACCTCGTGCACGTGTCCGACGTCGTGCGCGCCACCCGCCTGGCGATGGATGCGCCCGCAGCCGCCGGGCACGCGATCAACGTCGCAACAGGCGACCGCGTCGCGATCCTCGACCTTGCCGGGCGGATCGTCGCGGCGCTCGGCTCGGACGTCCCGCCGGAGCTGCCCGGCGAGCATCGGGCGGGCGACATCCGCCATTGCTTCGCAGACGTCGCGCGTGCCCGCGACCTGCTCGGCTTCGAGGCCCGCGTCACGCTTGACGACGGCCTGCCGGAGCTGGCCCGCTGGGTGGCGGGTCAGGTCATTTCCGAGCGGGGCGGCGAGGCGCTCGCGGAGCTCCGCTCCCGCGGTCTGGTCGGCTAGGCGGCACGAGCAGCGCGGCGCCCATCGCGCCGCCCAGGTCGCCCAGGGCCACCAGCCGCACCGCCGGGGGACGCTCGTCCGCGAACAGGTGGGGCATGATCGCCTCGCGGATCCGCTCTACGTACGGGTCGCCGAGCCGCGTGCCCAGGCCGCCGCCGATCACCACGGTCTCCACGTCGAGCAGGTTCAGGGCGGACGCCACCCCGGCGCCGAGCGCCTCCACGGCGCGGTCGACCAGGTCGATCGCCATCTGGTCGCCTTGCTCGAGCGCGCGCGCCCACACTCCGGACTGGAGCCGCTCGCGGCCGCGCTTCTCCATGATCTTGAAGAGTTCCGTCTTGTGACCGCGCCTGTGCAGGTGGCGCGCGCGGATCTCCATCGCGCCGCGGCCGGCGTAAGCCTCGAGGCAGCCGCGCCGCCCGCACGTGCAGCGCGCGCCGCCCACCTTCACGACCACGTGCCCGAGCTCGGCGGCGGCGCCGCGGCCCTCCCACGGCTTGCCGTTCAGCACGATCCCGCCGCCCACGCCCGTGCCCCACCAGACTCCCAGCAGCGAGTTCGAGCCGCGCGCCGCCCCCAGGGCGTGCTCGGCCATGACGCCGACGGTCACGTCGTTCTCCAGGTACGCCCGAACGCCGCTGAGCTTGCGCAGGCCGGCGATCATGCGGATCGGCGCGCCCTTGCCGGGCAGGTTGCGGGCGCCGGTCACGACACCGCGCCTCGAGTCGATCACGCCCGGCGACCCCACGCCGACCCCAACCAGCTCGCGCGTCTCGACGCCGGCCTCCGCGCAGGCTTCCGCCAGGGTCGCCGCGAGCGCGTCGAGGATGTCGTCCGGGCCACCCTTCCGCGGCGTCGGGTGCCGCGCCTGGGCGACCACCGAGCGGCGCCCGTCGAGCACCACGGCCTGGATCTTGGTGCCGCCGAGGTCGAGGCCGCCGACGAGCCGGCGCCGGGAGGGGGTCATGGGGCGATTGTCGCCGATGGCTTGACACGCCGTGGGCGTAAGTTTATGCTTACGGTAAGTGACCACTTACCAGAACGGATTCAGCGCGCTCGCCGATCCCACCAGGCGGGCGATCTTCGAGCGGCTCGCCCGCGGCCCCAGCGCCGTAGGGGAGCTGGCGAAGGACTTCCCCGTCAGCCGGCCGGCCGTCTCGCAGCACCTCAAGGTGTTGAAGGACGCCGGCCTGGTGATCGACCGCCGCGACGGCAGCCGACGGCTCTACGCGGTCGACCCGAACGGCCTGGACGCGATGCGCGCGTACTTCGACTCGTTCTGGAGCGATGCCCTGGCCGCCTTCCAGAGGGCGGCGGAGCGGAAGGGAGCGAGATGACCGAGCAGGCGACGACAGCGGCCGTGCGCCAGAGCGTGACGGTCCCGATCGACCGGGAGCGCGCCTTCAGGCTGTTCACCGAGGAGATCGGAAGCTGGTGGCCCAGCGAGGGCTACAAGATCAGCGAGGGCCCGATCACCGAGGTGTTCGAGGCGCGCCAGGGCGGGCGCTGGTACGAGCTCGCCGAGGACGGGAGCCAGTGCACGGTCGGGACGATCCTCGAGTGGGACCCGCCCTCGCGCTTCCTGATGACCTGGCAGCTCACCCCGGACTGGGGCCTCGAGGACGACCTGGACCGGGCCACCAAGATCGAGGTCGTCTTCGAGGACGCGGACGGCGGCGGGACGCGCGTGTCGCTCGAGCACCGCGGCTTCGAGGCCTACGGCGAGAGCGGCGCGAAGATGCGCGGCCAGGTGGGCGGCGAGGGCGGCTGGTCCACGCTGATGAACCTCTACGCCGAGAGGGCTGGGCGATGACGGAGCAGACGATGGAGGTCGCGGTCCGCCACACCATGAACGTGCGGCTCGACGGGGAGGGCGCCTTCGAGCTCTTCACCGCCGGGATCGGCACCTGGTGGCCGGCGCAGACCGGGCACCACCTCAGCGATCTCCCGGCAACCGCGATCATGGACACATGCCAGGGTGGCCGCCTCTACGAACGCGACGAAGAGGGCCGCGAGTTCGAGTGGGGCCGCGTGCGCCTGTGGGAGCCTCCGCGCCGAGTGGTGCTCGCCTGGCATCTCACCCCGGAGTGGCGCTTCGATCCCGATCCGGAGATGGCCACCGAGGTCGAAGTGATATGCGACGACGCCGGCGGGCGCACCCGCGTCTCCTTCGAGCACCGCGGCTTCGAGGTGCACGGCGAGGCCGGCCGCGCGCTGCGCGACTCGCTCGCCGCCGACGACGGGTGGCCCGAGGTGCTCGCACGCTATGAGCGGGCCGCCGCCTGACGAACGGCCTGCGCTGACGCTCGAACCCGTGCGCCCGGAGCACGCCGAGCGGCTCCGGGCGCTGCGGAGCTCGCCCGAGGTCGCGCGGTGGTGGGATCCACCGACCGACGACTGGCCGCTCGAGGAGGAGGAGAACGACACCCGACTCTCGGTCATAACCGAGGGTGAGGTGGTCGGCTACGTCCAGTACTGGGAGGAGCCCGATCCGAGCGGCAAGCACGCCGACGTCGACATCTTCCTCGGCCCCGGCTCCCAGGACCGCGGGCTCGGGACCGAGGTCATGCGCATGGTGGTCCGCCACCTCATCGAGGAACGCGGCCACCACCGCATCACCCTGAGCACGTCGGTCGACAACGCGCGTGCCATCCACGTGTACGAGAAGGTGGGCTTCCGGCGGGTGGGCGTGACGCGCAAGTCCGCGCTGAGCCATCTGACCGGGGAGTGGGAGGACGAATGGCTCATGGAGCTCGTCGTGTAGACCGATAGCGTTGCGCACGTGGTCCTCGGGGTCGACGTCGGAGGCACCAAGGTCGCGGTCGCGGCCGTGGACGGCGTGACCGTGCGCGACTCGATCGAGCGGCCCACCGACGTGGGCGGCACGACGGCGCTGCTCGACGGCCTGGAGGAGGCCGTGCGGCTCCTGATCGGGAGGGTCGGCCAGCCCGATGCGATCGGTGTCGGAGTGCCGTCGCAGATCGAGTACGCCACCGGCACCGTCGAGACGAGCGTGAACATCCCGCTTACGGGCGTGCCGCTCCGGGCGGAGCTCGGCCGCCGCTTCGGCGTGCCGGTCGTGGTCGACAACGACGCCAACTGCGCGGCCCTCGCCGAGGCCCACATCCTGGGCGAGACCGACCTGGTGATGCTGACGCTCGGCACCGGCGTGGGCGGCGGTGTGGTGGCGGGCGGGAAGACCTTTCGCGGCGCCCACGGGCTCGGCGCCGAGCTGGGCCACTTCACCCTCAACCCCGACGGTCCTCCATGCCCCGGGAACTGCCCCAACCGCGGCTGCATCGAGGCCTACTGCTCCGGCCAGGCGCTGGAGCGCGACGCCACCGAGATGGCCGCCGACCGTCCGGACAGCAAGCTGGCGGGTTCCCTGGGGGCCGACGGGCGCGTCTCGGGACGGGAGCTGGTGTCCGCGGCCGAGGGCGGCGATCCCGACGCCCTCCTGATCTTCGAGAACTTCGCCCGCATGCTGGGCATCGCGCTGGCCGGCTACGTGAACGTGTTCGAGCCCGACCGGCTGGCCATCGGCGGCGGCCTGTCGCGCGCCAGCGACCTGTTCCTGGACCGAGCCATCCAGGAGGCGCAGACCCGCGCCCTGCCCGCCCTCTGGCGCCGCACGACGATCGCGCTGGCTCAGGGCGGCGCCCACGCGGGCGTGATCGGAGCGGGGGTCTTGGCACGGCAGGAGCTCGCCGGGGATACTGCGAGGCCACACGCCACCGCGACCGAAAGGGCCGAATGACGACCGGCACCGCCCAGCTGGACGAGCTCGCCATCAACACGATCCGGACGCTGTCGATGGACGCGGTGGAGAAGGCGAAGTCGGGACATCCGGGCGCGCCCATGGCGCTCGCGCCGCTCGCGTACCTGCTCTACATGCGGGTGATGAAGCACAACCCGGCGAACGCCGACTGGTTCGACCGCGACCGCTTCGTCCTGTCGGCCGGACACGCGTCGATGCTCCTCTACTCGAGTCTCTACCTGTCGGGCTACGGCCTCACGCTCGACGACCTGAAGCGATTTCGCCAGGTCGGCAGCCCCACGGCCGGCCACCCCGAGCGCGGCGACGCCGCCGGGATCGAGGCCACCACCGGCCCGCTCGGCCAGGGCATCTCGATGGCCGTCGGCCTGGCGCTCGCCGAGCGGATGCTGGCCGCGCGCTTCAACCGCGCCGGCCATGAGCTGATCGACCACCGCACCTTCGCGATCGCGAGCGACGGCGACATCCAGGAGGGCGTGGCCTCCGAGGCCTGCTCGCTGGCCGGGCACCTCGGCCTGGGCAAGCTGACCGCCTTCTATGACGACAACCACATCCAGCTGGCCGGCGAGACGGCCATGGCGTTCAGCGAGGACGTGCCGAAGCGCTTCGAGGCCTACGGGTGGCACGTGCAGAACCTCGGCGAGGACATCTCCCTCGGCCGCATCGAGCTGGCCATCGCCGGGGCCGCCGAGATCCCGGACCAGCCCTCGCTGATCGTGCTCCGCACCCACATCGGCTACGGCTCGCCGAACAAGCAGGACTCGGAGAAGGCGCACGGGTCGCCGCTCGGCGAGGACGAGGTGCGCCTGACGAAGGAGGCCTACGGCTGGGACCCCGACGCCCAGTTCCTCGTGCCGGACGAGGTGCTGGACCACTTCCGCGAGACCACCGGCGAGAGGGGCGCCGCGGCCGAGGCCGAGTGGAACGAGCGCGCCGCGGCGTACCGCGCCGAGCACCCGGAGCTGTGGGACGAGCTGTCGCTCTCGATGGAAGGCCGGCTGCCCGACGGCTGGGACGCCGAGGTGCCCAGGTTCCGGCCCGAGGACGGCATGGTGGCGACGCGAAAGGCCTCGCAGAGCGTGATCCAGTGGGCGGCGGAGCGGGTGCCGAACCTGGTGAGCGGCTCGGCCGATCTCGAGCCCTCCACGCTCACGCTGATCGACGGCGGCGGAGCCGTGAGCAAGGGCGACTACTCCGGGCGCAACGTCCACTACGGCGTGCGCGAGCACGGCATGGGCGCGATCGTGAACGGCCTCTGCCTGCACGGGCTGAAGGCGTTCGGCTCGACCTTCTTCACGTTCTCCGACTACATGAAGGGCGCGCTCAGGCTGGCCGCCCTGATGCACCTGCCGGCGATCCATGTGTTCACCCACGACTCGATCGGCCTCGGCGAGGACGGCCCGACGCACCAGCCCATCGAGCAGCTCGCCCACCTGCGCGCGGTGCCCAACCTCTACGTCGTGCGCCCGGCCGGTGCGAACGAGACGGCGCTGGCGTGGCGCTTCGCGATCGAGCAGACCGAGACGCCGGTGGCGCTCGCGCTGAGCCGTCAGGGGCTGCCGGTCTGGAACCCGAGCGGCGTGCCGGGCGACGCCATCCACCGCGGCGCCTACGTGCTGCGCGACTCGTTCAGGGACGGCGATCCCGACCTGATCCTGATCGGCACCGGCTCCGAGGTGCACATCTGCACGGCGGCGGCCGACCTGCTCGAGGCGGATGGCATCGCCACGCGCGTGGTGTCGGCGCCGTGCCTCGAGCGCTTCCAGGACCAGGACGAGGAGTACCGCGAATCCGTGCTGCCGTCCGCGGTGCGCGCGCGGGTCTCGGTCGAGGCCGCGTCGACTTTCGGTTGGACGCGCTGGACCACCGACGACGGCGCGCAGTTCGGGATGACCGGCTTCGGCGCGTCCGGCCCGCAGAAGGACGTGTACGAGCACTTCGGCTTCACGCCGGACAACGTGGCCGCCCAAGGACGGGCGGTCGTGGAGCGACTGGGAGCGAGAACCACATGAGCGTCGGCGCTCAGGTAAACGAACGGCTGGCGGCCCTCACCGCCGCGGGCACCAGCGTCTGGCTCGACCAGATCCGCCGGGGCATGATCACGAGCGGGGAGCTTGCACGCCTGGTGCGCGAAGACTCGCTCCGCGGCGTGACCTCCAACCCGGCCATCTTCGAGAAGGCGATCCTCGGCTCCACCGACTACGACGAGCAGATCGCGGAGCTGGCCGGGCAGGGCCACCACGCCCACCGCATCGCCCAGGAGATCGCGATCAAGGACGTCCAGCTGGCGGCCGACGTGCTCCGGCCGGTCTGGGAGGACGCGGACGGCGCCGACGGTTTCGTGTCGCTCGAGGTGGAGCCCGCCCTGGCGCACGACACGGACGCGACGCTCGCGCAGGTGCGCGACTTCTGGCAGCGCGTGGACCGGCCCAACCTGATGATCAAGATCCCGGGCACGGACGCCGGGGTGCCCGCGATCGAGCAGGCGATCGCCGAGGGCATCAACGTCAACATCACGCTGCTGTTCTCCGTGGAGGCATACGTGGACGTCTGCGGCGCGTACATCCGCGGCTGCGAGCAGCGGGACGGGGACTATCCGCATTCAGTGGCGAGCTTCTTCGTCTCGCGCGTGGACACCGAGGTCGACAAGCGACTGGCTGACCTGGGCCGGGACGACCTGCGCGGCACCGCCGCGATCGCCAACGCGCGCGCCGCATACATGCGCTTCAAGGAGATCTTCCTCGGCGAGCGCTTCGCCGCCCTACGCGACGCCGGTTGCCCGGTGCAGCGGCCGCTGTGGGCGTCGACCGGTGTCAAGGATCCCCACTATCCGGAGACCAAGTACGTGGAGTCGCTGGTCGGCCCGCATACGGTCAACACGATGCCCGTGCCCACCCTGCTGACCTGCAGGGAGGAGCTCGAGGTCACGGGCCCGACCGCCGACCAGGACCCGAGCGCCGAGCTCGACGCGCTCGCGGACGCCGGCATCGACATGCGCGACGTGACCGACAAGCTGCTGCGCGACGGCATCGCCAAGTTCGTCACGCCCTTCGACGCGCTGGTCGATGGGGTCGAGCTTGCCCGCGAGGGCGTCGTGACCGGCCGCCCGCCGACGATCCGCTCCTCGATCCCCGACGAGCTCGAGCCGGCCCTGATCGAGAGGGTCAAGCAGGCGCAGGCAGAGGCGGTCGCCAAGCGGATCTGGCAGCGCGACGAGTCGCTCTGGGGCGGGCCGGGCGTGCCCGAGATCGGCAACCGGCTGGGCTGGCTCACGATCAGCGAGAAGATGCTCGAGCACGCGCCCGAGCTGAACGCCTTCGTGGACCGGGTCAAGGCCGACGGCTTCACCGACGCCGTGCTCCTGGGGATGGGCGGCTCCTCGCTGGGCCCGGAGGTGATCCGCCGCTCCTACGGGCAGATCCCGGACGGCCTGCGCCTGCACGTGCTCGACTCGACCGATCCCGGTGCCGTGCTGGCGGTGGAGCGCGAGGTGGAGCTGGACACGACGCTGTTCATCGTCTCCTCGAAGTCGGGCGGCACGATCGAGACGCTGTCCCACATGCGCTACTTCTTCGAGCGCACCGGGGGCGACGGCAGCCGCTTCGTTGCCGTGACCGACCCGGGCAGCCCGCTGGTGGACCTTGCACGCGAGCGCGGCTTCCGCCAGGTGTTCGAGAACGACCCGGACATCGGCGGGCGCTACTCGGTGCTGTCCTACTTCGGCCTCGTACCGGCCGCGCTTGCCGGCGTGAACGTCGAGGGGCTGCTGCACCGGGCCCAGGTGGCCGAGCAGAACTGCACGCACTTCGACTCGAGCGGCGGCAACTCCGGCCTGTGGATGGGTATCGCGATGGGCGAGCTCGCCCGCCAGGGTCGCGACAAGGCCACGTTCGTGGTGTCCGAGCCGATCTCGAGCTTCGGGCTGTGGGTCGAGCAGCTGATCGCCGAGTCGACGGGCAAGGAGGGGAGGGGCATCCTGCCGGTGGCGGGGGAGCCGCTCGGCGACCCGGACGACTACGGCGACGACAGGGTGTTCGCCTACCTGCGCGACCCCGAGAACGCGGACCCCGACACCGACGCGAAGATGGAGGCGCTGGCGCGCGCGGGCCACCCGACGCTGACGCTGGCGGTGCACGGCGCGGCCGACCTCGGCCGCATCTTCTTCTTCGCCGAGTTCGCCACGGCGGTGGCGGGCTGGGTGCTCGGGATCAACCCGTTCGACCAGCCGAACGTGCAGGAGGCGAAGGACAACACCGCGCGGGTCCTGAAGGAAGGCGCCGAGACGCCGCCCTCGGAGCTCGCTCCGGTCCTCGACGCGTCGCCCCCGCAATACGTGGCGATCCTGGGCTACGTCACTCCGTCGGACGAGTTCGACAGTGCCGTGGACGAGCTGCGGGTGAAGATCCGGGACCGCACCAAGGCGACCACGACCTTCGGCTACGGCCCCCGCTATCTCCATTCGACGGGTCAGTACCACAAGGGCGGCCCGGCGAATGGCCTCTTCCTGCAGCTGCACCAGCCCGGCCGGGAGGACGTGGAGATACCGGAGGCGGGCTACTCGTTCGAGCATCTGAAGAACGCCCAGGCGCTGGGCGATGCGCAGACGCTGCTGAACCATGGATTGGAAATCGTGCGGGTCGAAGTCGACTCAGCCGACGCCGTAAGGAGGCTCATCTGATGCAGCTCGGGTTCATCGGCCTCGGCCGGATGGGCGGGAACATGGTGCACCGCATCCATCGCGACTCGGACCACCAGTGCGTCGTCTGGGCGCGCAGCGAGGACTCGGTCAGGACGGCCGAGGGCCACGGTGCAACGGGCGCATCGTCGCTCGAGGACCTGGTCTCGAAGCTCGAGCCGCCGCGCTCGGTCTGGATCATGATCCCCGCCGGCGACCCGACCGAGCAGACCGTCCAGTCGCTCGCCGGGCTGCTCGACGAGGGCGACACGATCATCGACGGCGGCAACTCGCGCTGGACGGACGACAAGCGCCGGCAGGAGCAGCTGCGAGAGAAGGGGATCCACTACGTCGACGTCGGGGTGAGCGGCGGCGTCTGGGGCCTCCAGGTGGGCTACTGCATGATGGTGGGCGGCCCCGACGAGGCCGTCGAGCGGCTGAGCCCGATCCTCGACGTGCTCGCCCCGCCCGAGGACGAGGAGCACGGGCCCGGCTGGGGACACTTCGGGCCGACCGGCGCCGGGCACTACGTGAAGATGGTCCACAACGGCGTGGAGTACGGGATGATGCAGGCCTACGCCGAGGGCTTCTCGCTGTTCGACGCTTGCGAGTACGAGCTCGACAACGCGAAGATCGCCCACCTCTGGATGCAGGGCTCGGTGGTGCGTTCGTGGCTCTGCGAGCTGGCGGCGCGGGCGTTCGAGCTCGAGGGGAACGAACTCGAGAGCCTGGCGCCCTACGTGGAGGACTCGGGCGAGGGGCGCTGGACCGTCGAGGACGCGATCGACCGGCGCATACCGATGCCCGTGATCGCCACCTCGCTCTTCGAGCGCTTCTCGTCGCGCGGGCAGAACGCGTTCGCCGCCAAGGTGAACGCCGCGCTCCGCAACCAGTTCGGGGGGCACGCCACTCGGGCGGCCGACCCAGCGGCCCAGACACAGGCCCACGCGGAGTAGGGCGATGGCCACCGTCGAGCAGCAGCAGCCGAACCCGCTGACGGAAGGGCTCGAGCGCCTCCCGGTCCACCCGACCACGCTGGTCATCTTCGGCGGCACCGGCGATCTCGCCAACCGCAAGCTCCTCCCGGGCGTATACAACCTCGCGCACGAGGGCGCGCTGCCGGAGCGCTTCAACCTGATCGCGGTCTCGCGTTCCGACATCCCGCACGACGACTACCGGCAGATGGCCCGCGAGGCGATCGCCAAGCACTCGCGCCGCAAGCCGGACGAGCAGGTGCTCTCGAAGCTGCTCGAACGGGTGCGCTACGTGCCCGGCACGTTCGACGACGACTCGACCTACGAGCGTCTCGACACTGAGCTGCGCGAGTTCGACGATGAGGCGGGCATCCCGTTCAACCGCGTCTTCTACCTCTCCACGGCCCCGGAGTTCTTTCCCGTCGTCATCGGCAAGCTCGGCGCCCACGGGCTGGAGCGGCGCGACGGCGCGGAGATCCGCGTGGTGATCGAGAAGCCGTTCGGCACCCGCCTCCAGGAGGCACTCGACCTGATGCGGTTCGGCCATTCGGTGCTCGACGAGTCCCAGGTGTTCCGAATCGACCACTACCTGGGCAAGGAGACGGTGCAGAACATGCTGGCGTTCCGGTTCGCGAACGGCATGTTCGAGCCGATCTGGAACCGCAACTACATCGACTACGTCCAGATCACGGCGGCCGAGGACCTCGGGATCGGCTCGCGCGCCGGCTACTACGACAAGTCGGGCGCCCTGCGCGACCTCGTCCAGAACCACATGCTGCAGCTCCTCACGCTGCTCTGCATGGAGCCGCCCGTGTCCTTCTCGGCCGATGACGTGCGCGACGAGAAGGTCAAGGTGCTGCACGCCATCAAGCCGGTCGAGCTCGACCACGCGGTCCATGCGCAGTACACGGCCGGAATGGCGGAGGGCAAGGAGGTGCCGGGCTACAGGCAGGAGGAGGGCGTCCCGCCGGACTCGCATACCGAGACCTACGCGGCGCTTCGCGTGGAGGTCGACAACTGGCGCTGGGCCGGGGTCCCGATCTACATGCGCACCGGCAAGCGACTGGCGCGCAAGGTCACCGAGATCGCCGTCACGCTCCAGCCGGTACCGCACGTCGCCTTCGAGGCCGAGGGCTCGATCGGCGTGAAACCGAACGAGCTCGTGATGAGGATCCAGCCGAACGAGGGCGTCTCGCTCTCCTTCGGCGCGAAGATCCCCGGCACCCGCCTGCGGATCCGCCCGGTCAACATGGAGTTCCTCTACGGCACCGCCTTCCTGTCCCAGTCGCCGGAGGCCTACGAGCGCCTGCTGATGGACGCGATGCGCGGCGACGCCACGCTCTTCACCCGCAACGACGAGGTCGAGGCGCAGTGGCGCGTGATCGACTCGCTCATCGAGCGCTGGGAGAGCGAGGACGGCGAGCTGCCGACCTATCCGGCGGGCTCGTCCGGTCCCGAGGAGGCGGACCGGCTACTCGACCCCGGGCAGCGCTGGCGGGCGATCTGATGACGGCCGCCCGGGGGATGTGGAGCGAGCGCGACACGACCCCCTCCGCGATCGAGGAGGCGCTCCGCGAGCTCATCACGGAGCAGTGCGGACACGACGACGCCTTCACCCCGGCGCGGGTCCTGAACCTCGTCGTGGTCGTCGACCGCGACTGGCGCGGGGAGATCATGAACCGGCTCGACCGGGTCGGCCGCTACCACCCGTCGCGGACGATCCTGTGCGCCGTCGAGGAGGGCCGGACCAGCATCGACGCAACGGTCGCGATCACCGCCGCCGACGACCACGATCCGACGCCCGGCGACCTCGCGCTGACGCGCGAGCGCATCGTGCTCGACCTCGGGCCGCGGCACCTGGAGAAGCTCGACACGATCGTCGATCCGCTCGTGGTCTCGGACATCGCGACGGTCGTCTGGTCGCCGCACGGCCATCCCGAGGCGGTCGACGCGCTGCTCCACCTGTCGCAGGTCGTCCTGGTCGATTCGGTCAACGAGCCGGACCCCGGCGCCGCCGTGGCGCGCGCCAAGGAGCTCGCCGGCGACGCGTACGTCGTGGACCTCGCGTGGCTGCGCTCGACGCCCTGGCGCGAGCGCGTTGCCTCGACCTTCGACCCCGCGCAGTGGCGCGACGAGCTGGGCCGGATCAGCGCCGTGACGGTGCGCCACCAGCCGCAGTCGGTCGTGGCGGGCCTCCTGTTCCTCGGCTGGCTCGCCTCGAGCCTCCGCTGGGAGCCGGGCTCGCTGGTGGCGGCGAACGGCTCGCTCCGCGGCAACGCGCACGGCCGGCGCCAGGACGTGGAGCTGCGCCTCGAACCGGACCCCGAGATGTCCGTGCCGGGCCTGGCCGGGATCGAGATCTCCACCGCCAGCGGCATGCAGATCAGCCTCTACCGCGGTCCCGGCGGCCTCACGGCCCGGCGGGCCGACCGCAAGGGGCGCGAGTCGACCTGGACCGTGCTCGGCGCCTCCCGCGGCGAGGCGGGCATCCTCGGCGAGGGCATCCGGCAGGCGCTCCTGCGCGACCCGGCCTACCGCAGCGCGCTCGACCGGGTCGAGACAATGGTCCGCTAGGCCGCCGCGGGCGTCACGTTCTGGTTGAGCCGGAAGAGGTTGTCCGGGTCGTAGGTGCGCTTGACCGCCGCGAGGCGGTCCCACGTCGCGCCGGGGTACGCGGCACGCACGCGCTCCTGGCCCTCGTCGCCGAGAAAGCCCACGTAGGCGCCCGCATCGCCCTGCTCGAGCTGCTTCGACAGGCCGTTCACCCAGGCCTCGTGGACGAGCCGCTCGTCCGGCCGCTGGTAGAGCGCGGCCACGTTGACCATGATCGGGCTGCGGCGGTGGGCGAACGCCGTGGCATCGGGCGCGACCCTCGCCATGGCGCCGCCGAGCACGCGGATCTGGGTGGCCGCCATCATCGCGCTCGACTCCTGGATCCGGTCGAGGATCGTCCGCGCCGCCTCCACGTCGATGCCGTTCACGAACATCGTGCGGGCCGTCGCGATCGCGTCGAACGCCTCCTCCTCGGGCGGATACATCTCGGAGTACGCCATCGGCCGGACCATGTCGGCGACCGGCTCGGCGAGCGCCCGGAACGGTGCGATCGCGCGCTCCCCGTCCTCCACCGGGCCGGCGTAGGCCATGAACGCCATCACCAGCGGCTTGCCGTGGCGCTCCGCCGGGATGAACGGCATCGGCGGCGCGGTCATCACGTTGGCGATCGTCGAGAGCTCCTCGGGGGCGGCCTCCGCCTCGGCGACGAAGCCGGCGATCACGTCCGCGGTCGCGGGCAGGAAGAGCATGCCGCCCACGAACGTGTCGACCGGATGCAGCCGGAACTGGAAGCGCGTGGCCACGCCGAAATTGCCGCCGCCGCCGCGGATCGCCCAGAACAGGTCGGGATGGGACTCGTCGTCCACGTGCAGCAGCTCGCCGTCGGCGGTCACGACCTCGGCCGCGAGGAGGTCGTCGATCGTGAGGCCGTGCTTGCGCACGAGGAAGCCGACGCCGCCTCCCAGCGTGATCCCGCCGATGCCGACGGAGCCGGTGTCGCCGAACCCCGTGGCGAGGCCGTGGACGCCGGCGGCGGCCGTGTACTCGCCCGCGGTGAGGCCGGTCTCCGCCCAGGCGGTGCGGGCCTCGGGGTCGATGTCGAGCCCCTTCATCTCGGACAGGTCGATCACGATCCCGCCCTCGCTGACGCTGTGCCCGGCCACGCTGTGGCCGCCGCTTCGCACCGACACCTCGAGGCCGTTCTCGCGCGCCGCCCTGACGACGCGCGCCACGTCGTCCGCGTCCGCGACGCGGACGATCATGGCCGGCCGGCGGTCGATCCAGCCGTAGAAGAGGGTGCGCGCCTCGTCGTAGCCGGGGTCGTCGGGACCGATCACCCGGCCCTTGATCTGGTCGGCGAGCTGAGTGGAGGAGGAGAGCATCACACGAGGCTTCCAACCGCCGTCGCGCTGTCCAGTACGGCTGCCCCGAGGGCGGGGGTGCGGCTAGCCGTACGAAGCGCTCAGTCCGGCCAGTAGAACTGCAGCGACACCAGCGCGGGGCGCTCGTCCGCGAAGGAGTTGCGGATCTCGAGCGCGGGGATCGGGCCCGAGACGCCGATGCGCTCCGTGCGCCGGGCCGAGGTGATCACGGGCGTCTTCGTCTCGCCGTCGCGCCAACGGTCGAGCGGCTCGCGCGACAGGCCCCACTCCTCCGCCCAGCGCAGGGCCAGCTCGTGCGCGTCCGCCTCGCTGCGCGGGTGGGAGTCGATCTGCACACCGCGGACCACGCGCCCGCGCCGGTCGAGCGTCACGTCGTGCACCACGCCTTCCTCGGCGTCGAATGCGCGTCCCTCGGGCAGCTCGATCCTCACCGAGCCGACGGGAGAGATCTCGACCGCGCTCAGGTCGGGCTTGGGCCAGTCGACCTCGTCCACGGTATGGCGGGCCGACAGGTCCCAGTCGATCATGGCGTCCTCGTCGCCTCCGCATCCGGCCAGCGCAAGGAGCGCTATGCCGATGCGGAGCGCGGAGGTTGCCCTCAGGCGTTTGTCAGCGCTGGAAGCTGCTGGCGACTGCGGCTTCGGTGTCGGCGTAGTTGGCGCTGGCCTGGGTCATCAGCTGGCTGATGCCCTGGAGGGCGTGCTGGATGCCCTGCGAGGAGCGCTGCCACTCGGCCCACAGCTCGTGGAAGCGGGCCTGTGCGACGCCGGCCCAGTCGGAGCCGAGCGGGGCGACCTGGCCCTGGAGCTGCTGGTTGATCTGCTCGATGTTGGCCGCGCCACCGTTCAGCTGCCCGGCGATCGCCCCCAGCTGCTCCGGGGTGACGCGAATGTGTCCGGCAGTCGCCATTCCGGCAACCTCCCTGTCCGCTTTCGGTACATCGGAAGATTCCCTCTTCTCAGCGATGCGTAACGCGCCACAACGAACGTCCAGGGTCGCCGGGCAGCGTTTCCTGCGGCACCCCGGGCGGGTAAATCCTCCCCGCATGGGGGAAACCGCCGCCGAGACCTTCCACCGGCCGCCGCGCGCGTGGCCGGAACCCGCTCCTTCGGCGGAAATGCGCATCCATGCGCCCCCGACCAAGCCCGAGCCCCCGAGCGGCGGCATGGTCCACGCGATGTTCCCGGCGATGGGCAGCTTCGGCCTGCTCGCCTTCGCGCTCGTCTATAGGAACAAGCTGTTCATGTACATCGCGATCGGGCTGGTCTGCCTCAGCATCCTGCTGGCCTTCCTGATCCGCTGGTCGCAGGTGCGCTCCGTCAAGAAGCGCCGCAAGCGCAACCGCCACAAGTACCGCATGTACCTCACGCGCGTGGAGCGGGATCTGGCCGCCGGCGCCGGGGCCCAGCTCGCCGCCGCCGACCGCCTCTACCCCGACCACGAGAAGCTCTGGGCGATGGCGCTGTCGCGCGCGAGCCTGTGGGAGCGGCGTGCCACGGACGGCGACTTCCTCGAGCTGCGGGTTGGCCGCGGCCGGGTGCCTCACTCCCGGCCGCTTCGGCTCGACATCGGCGACGACCCGCTCGCAGAGCGAGAGCTGGATCTGGAGGACGAGGCCAGCACGGTCAGGCGGCGCTGGGACAGGGTGAACGACGTGCCGGTCACGGTGGACATGCGCGACGCGCGCGTGGTGACGGTGGTCGGAGCGCCGGCGGGCGGCCGGGCGCTGGCGCGCTCGCTCGTGTCGCAGCTCGCCGTGTTCCGAGCGCCCGACGACGTGCGGGTGCTGGCCTCCTACGACCCCGGCGCCGCGGCGGACTGGGAGTGGATCAAGTGGCTCCCGCACGCGCGCGCGGAGGTGCGCGCGCGGCAGGACGCGCCCGAGCTGCTGCCGCCGCCGATCCTCCTCGCCTCCTCGGAGCAGGCGCTCGGCCGCCTCCTGGAGGGCGAGATCGGGCCGCGGCTCGAGCAGCTCGCCCGGCTCGACGAGGAGAACCTGACCTCGACGAAGGCCCGCCTGGCGGCCCCCCACCTCGTGCTGTTCGTCGACGGCTGGTCGCCTGACTCGGCAGCCGCGCGCATGCCGCTGTTGCGTGAGGTGATGGAGCGAGGCGACCGGCTGGCCGTGACCGCCGTGCTGCTGGCCGAGTCGACGGCCGCCGAGCCGTCCGAGGCGGACGTACGTGTCGTGCTGTCGCCCGGCGCCGCGGCCACCGTCGAGGACCGCCGCGGCGAGGGCAGCCGCTCGGAGGGCGTCTGGCCCGACTCCGCCGACCTCGGCCTGTGCGAGGCGATCGCGCGCACGCTCGCCCCGCTCCGCCTGGAGGACCGCGAGAGCGGGCCCGCGAGCGCCGACGAGGTGCGTGCGCTCGATCTGCTCGGCCTTCGCTCGGCCTCCGAGGCGGACCCGGCGGCGAGCTGGCGGCCGCGGCCTCGGCGCGACCAGCTGCGCGTGCCGATCGGGCTGGGCGCCGCGGGCGAGCCGGTCACGCTGGACCTCAAGCAGGCGGCGGAGGGCGGCCTCGGGCCGCACGGGCTGATCGTGGGCGCGACCGGCTCGGGCAAGAGCGAGCTGCTGCGCACGCTGATCTCCGGGCTGGCGCTGCGCCATCCCCCCGAGACGCTGTCGTTCGTCCTGATCGACTACAAGGGCGGCGCCGCCTTCGCCGAGCTCGCGCGGCTTCCGCACGCCGCCGGCCTGATCACGAACCTGCAGCGCGACGGCAGCCTCGTCGATCGCATGCGCGACGCGCTGCTGGGCGAGCAGGAGCGCCGCCAGGCGATGCTTCGCGACGCCGGCAACATCGACGACATCCGCGCCTACCGCCAGGCGCGCGAGCAGGACCCGAGCCTTCCGCCGATGCCCTACCTGCTGGTTGTGGTGGACGAGTTCGGCGAGCTGCTCTCGAGCCGGCCCGAGTTCATCGACCTGTTCCTCGGCATCGGCCGGGTGGGGCGGAGCCTCGGCATGCACCTCCTGTTCTCGAGCCAGCGGCTCGAGGAGGGCAAGCTGCGCGGGCTCGAGAGCCACCTGCGCTACCGGATCTGCCTGCGGACCTATTCCGCCGTGGAGAGCAAGGTGGTGCTCGGCACGCCTGACGCCTACCTGCTGCCGCCGTTCCCGGGCGCCGCGTACCTGAAGGTCGACACGGCGATCTACGAGCGCTTCAAGGTCGCGCTGGTGTCGGGCAGCGCGCCGGAGGAGCCGGACGAGCCGCGCGGGCCGGTGGTGGACGTGGCCCCGTTCGCGCCGGGCTTCGGCGCGGCGGCGGCCCCGGCGGCCGCCGCGAACGGCGAGGGCGATGGCGGCCCGAGCGACCTCGATGCGCTGGTGGAGCGGATGGAGGAGGTTCACGCGGGCCGGCCGGTGCACCAGGTCTGGGTGCCGCCTCTGCCGCGCTCGCTCGAGCCGCACGAGCTGGAGCGCCCCCCCGCCTGGTGGGAGGGCGAGGGCGCCCCTCAGTCCGTGACCGCGACGATGGGGCTGCTCGACCTGCCCGCCGAGCAGCGCACGACGCCGCTCCGGCTCGACTTCGCGGGTGCTGCCGGCCACCTCGCCGTCGTGGGCGCGCCGCAGACCGGCAAGAGCACGTTCCTCAAGGGGCTCGTCACGGCGCTCGCCCGCGAGCACACCCCGGCCGAGGTGCGGCTCTACTGCATCGACCTGGGCGGCGGCGCCCTGGCCGAGCTCGAGGCGGCGCCGCACGTGGGCGGCGTGGCCACGAAGATCGACCGCGAGCGGGTGCGCCAGAGCGTGCGTCACGTGCAGGGGCTGCTGGAGGAGCGCGAGCTCGCGTTCCGGCGGCTGGGACTCGCGTCGATGGCCGACGCCCGCGCCCGCCGCGCGCGCGGCGAGCTCGAGGAGGAGATGCCGGACGTGTTCCTCGTGGTCGACAACTGGGCGGCGCTGAAGCGCGACTTCGAGGGCCTCGACCAGGAGCTCGAGCAGCTCGCCAACAGCGGGCTGAACTACGGGGTGCACGTGCTGCTGTCGGCGAACCGGTGGGCGGAGATCCGGCCCAGCCTGCGGGACAACGTTGGCAGCCGCTTCGAGCTGCGCCTGAACGATCCGATCGACTCGGAGCACGGCCGTCGCACAGCCGACGTCCTGCCGGTGGACGTGCCCGGCCGGGGGCTCGCCCCGGACGCCCTGCACTTCCAGGCGGCGCTGCCCGACGTGGACGCGGCGCGGGTGGCGGCCGAGCGCTGGGAGGGGCCGGCGGCGCCGCCCGTGCCGATGCTGCCGTTCCGCGTGGACCCGTCCGAGCTGCCGGCGCCCGGTGAGGACCGGGCCGCCGGCGTGCCCATCGGTATCGACGAGCTGAGGCTCGAGGCCGTCTACCTCGACCTGGCCGGCGGCGACCCGCACTTCGTGGTGCTGGGCGACGCCGAGTCCGGCAAGTCGAGCTTCCTGCGCTGGTTCGCGACCGCGCTCGCCGCGCGGCAGGATCCGGGCCGGGCCCAGGTGCTGATCGTCGACTACCGGCGCAGCCTGCTCGACCTGGCGGACGCCCCCCACGTGCGCGGCTACGCCGCCAACGCGGCGATGGCGGCCGCGCTCGCCAGCGAGCTGCGGATCGAGCTCTCGAAGCGCCTCCCGGGCCCCGACGCCACGCGCGAGGAGCTGATGCGCGGCTCGTCCTGGACCGGACCGCGCCTGTACCTGCTCGTGGACGACTACGACCTCGTGCCTGGGGCGGCCGAGAACCCGCTGCTCCCGCTGGTGGACCTGCTCGCCCACGGGCGCGACGTGGGCTTCCACCTCGTGCTGGCGCGCAGGGTCGGAGGCGTGTCGCGCAGCGCCTTCGAGGCCTTCTACCAGCGCGTGACCGAGCTTCGCGCCCCCGGCCTGATCTTGAGCGGCGATCCCGACGAGGGCCCGCTGATCGGCGGCCGCCGGGCGATGCCGCTGCCCCCCGGCCGCGGCTGGCTCGTGCGCCGCGACCGGCGCACGTCCCTGATACAGACCCCCCTGGCCGAGGGGCGGGCAGCGTCCGCCACGCCGCTCGCCGAGGCCCACACTGGAGGCAGGAGATGAAGACCGTTGTCGTGACGATCGCGGGGCCCGAGCGAAAGCTCGATCTGACCGTGCCCGCCGAGACGCCGATCGAGCAGCTGATGCCGACGTTCATGTCGCTCGGCGTGATCGACGAGAAGCCGCTCAACGGCGACCCGGTCGGGCTCGCCCCGGCGGGGAGTCCACCGCTGCCGCCCACCAGCACGCTGGCGGAGTGCGGGGTGATGGACGGGGCCCTGCTGGAGCTGCAGCCGATGCGGCGCGAGGAGAAGCCCGAGCCGGAGCCCCAGACCGTCACGTACGAGGAGTTCTCGCGGGAGCAGGACGAGGCCGACCTCAAGCGGCGGGCCGGCTTCCCGCTCGGGCGCACCCGCATGGCGCTGCCCGACGCACCATCCTTCGGGGAGCGGCTGAGCGCCGCGATCTCGGCCTTCTGGTCGAGCGACCCGGCGGAGCCCGCCGTGCTGAAGCCGCAGTCGCGCGCCGAGGATGCCGAGGAGAGCGCGCCGGTCGCGCGCCCCTCCGACCTCACCGTGAAGCGGCCGCCGTCACGCAAGGCGAGGGCAAAGGCGGCCTGGCGCTCGACGAGCTACATCCGGCGCCTCGACGAGCAGATCGCCGCGCCGCGGCTGCGCCGCTGCGCGACAGTGGCGGTGGTGTCGCCCAAGGGCGGGGTCGGGAAGACGACCACCACGGCCCTGCTCGGCTCGCTGCTGGCGCGGGTGCGGCACGAGCGCATCGTCGCGGTCGACACCAACCCCGACTACGGCTCGCTCGGCCGGGCGCTGACGCCGGACCACCGGGTCTTCGTGGACGACCTCGTGGACGTGCTCGACCATCCGGGGCTGACCGTCGCGGAGCTCGACCGCAAGCTCGGCCGCGCCTTCGACGGGCTCCTCGTGCTCCCCGCGCCGACCGACCCGAGCCGCATGGCGCGGCTCGACAAGGCCGCCTACACGAAGGTGTTCGAGCGCCTCAAGATGAGCGTCGGGAGCCTCGTGCTCGACTGCGGTACCGGCCTTCAGGAGCCCTCCGCGGCGGCGGCGATCGAGGCGGCCGACCAGATCGTGCTCCTCACGGACGCCGAGCCGTCCACGGCCAGCCTGGTGGCGGAGGCGGCGCAGCTCCTGAAGCGCGCCGGGCCGCCCATGTTCCTGGTCGTGAACAAGCTGCCGCGCAAGGGCGGCCGGCTCGACCTCGAGATGCTCTCGCGTGCCGTGCCCGACGCGCGGGCGCTGATTCCGTTGTCGGCGGAGCCCGAGAGCGCATCGGCCCTCGCGGCCGGCGACTGGAGCTGGGACGACGCGCCGTCCGCCTGGCAGATCTCGCTGCGTGAGCTGGCCGCAGTGATGGTGGCGGACTGGCCCGGGCTGGGGCTTTCGACCTAGAGCGGGGGCCGGGCCAGCACCACGGACGTCTCGACCTGGCGCTCGGGGATGTTCCAGTAGCGCCTCAGGAGGTCGTCCTTCGTGCGGGGCGGGACCTGCTCGAAGCCGTGGCGGCGGTAGAAGCTGATCGCCCAATGGGCGGCCGCCCAGGTTCCCACCAGCACGGGCCGGTGCGCCGAGCGCATGAGGTGCTCGAGCAACGAGCCGCCCACGCCGTGCCGCTGGCTCGAGGGCGCCACGTAGGCATGGCGGATCAGGTCGACGTCGCGCACCGGCTGGATTCCCATGATGCCCAGGAGCTCGCCGTCGCCCGACTGGTAGCCCCAGAACGCGACCCCGGCGGCGATCTCGCCGTCCAGCTCCTCCGCCGGCATGTAGGGCTCGCGCCAGCGGTCGGGCGGGATCACGCCGCGGTACGCCTCGGCTGCCGCGTTGACGATCGCGAGGATCGCCCCGCGCTCGTCGTCCCGGCATAGCCGGATGCTTCCCGTACCCTCGTCCACGTGGCCGATTACTACCTGGTCGAGCGCGCGAAGGGCCCGGCGTGGGACCACTCCCGCGGGCGGCGCGAGCAGGCCGGCTGGCACGAGCACGCCGCGTACATGGATCGGATGGCCGAGGAGGGGGTGATCGTTCTCGCGGGTCCGATCGGCGAGGGCGAGGGCGAGAACGTCCTACTCGTCATGCAGGCGGACGGCGAGCCGGCGGTCCGTGCCCGCCTGGCGGAGGACCCGTGGCCCGAGGACGTTCTGAGAACCGTGAGCATCCGCCCGTGGTCCGTGTGGGTGCGCGCGCCGGCGGCGCCGGAGCGCCCGGTAGAGCCATAGCGGCAGCAGCACGGGCAGCGCCAGCAGCAGGAGGGGCACGGCCAGCAGCGCCAGCGGGCCTACCACCAGTATGAGCAGCGGCAGCGCGAGCGGGAAGATCTGGATGGTGAGGGTGCCGAGGCCGATCACGAGCATGCCGGCGGCATCGGCCACATCTGTTGCACGGGTTTCGTCCATAACCGAATGACGCGCGGCACGCAGGTGTTGTGACGGGGGCCGCTCCGTGCGACATTGGAGGGGGATGCACGCGCTGATCGCCGTCGTGGTGGGCTGGGCTCTCGCCTCCACGGGGGCCGCGCCCGCCGCCGCGCCCGAGCGCGAGGCCTGGCACTTCGAGCTCGGCATCGGCGAGCAGCAGGCGCACATGTTCTCGGACCCGCGCTTCACCGCGCTCGGCCTCGAGCACGTGCGCGTGGTGACCCCGTACGACGTGGTCTGCGACCCGGGCAACCATCGGTACTACCTCGACGTGTGGCTGGCGGAGGCGGCGCGCGTCGGCGCCCGGCCGCTCGTGGCCTTCACGAACAGCTGGCGCAAGCGGCTGCGCTGGAAGCTGCCGACCTACCGCCGCTTCCTGCGCTGCTTCCGCGACTTCCGCGAGCGCTACCCCCACGTGCGCGACTTCAACGCCTGGAACGAGGCGAACCACTCGTCGCAGCCCACCTTCCGCCACCCGAAGAAGGCGGCGGGGTTCTACAACGCGATCAGGCGCAACTGTCCTCGCTGCAACACCGCCGCCGGGGACCTGCTCGACTGGCACAACCTCGGCCGCTGGTTCGATCGCTACCGACCCCACCTGCGCGGCCGTCCGCGCCTCTGGTCGATCCACAACTACGGGGATGTGAACAGGGCACGGCCCTGGCGTCAGACGGGCACGTTCGCGCTGCTGCGCCGCACGCGCGGCCGGATCTGGATGACCGAGACCGGCGGCATCGTCCACAGCCGCCACGGCTGGTCGCGCAACGAGCGGCGGGCGGCGCGCGCCACGGGGCGGATGTTCGCGCTGGCGCGCCGGTCGCGGCGCGTCACGCGCCTGTACGCCTACCAGTGGCAGTCGCTCTGTGACCTCGACAGCTGGGACTCGGCCTGGTTCCGCTCGGACGGCTCGGCGCGCCCGGCCTACCGGACGGTCGTGGCCGAGCTCGCGCGGGCGCGCGGCCTCGATCCTGCCGCCGCGGCCGCACTCGATCCCCCATTGGGGTCCGAGATGCGCGACACTTGCGAGGAAGGCTGAGGGGCGCCGCCGACCCGGAGAGGACGAGAAGATGGCACGGATCTCGAGGGGCTTTCGTGGCCGCCGCCAGGAGGACCCCGCCGAGGCGGACCGGCTGCCGCCCGGCCAGTACCTGACCTCCGACTTCCCGGTGCTGTCGGCCGGGCCCACGCCGCACCCGCCGCTCCAAGGCTGGAGCTTCGCAATCGGGGGCGCCGTGGGCCAGGGTCGGTCGTGGAACTGGGAGGAGCTCCTTGCCCTGCCCGCGGAGACCGTGACGGTCGACATCCACTGCGTGACCAAGTGGTCGAAGTTCGACACCACCTGGAAGGGGGTGCCGGTCGATCTGCTGCTCGAGGGGACCGAGCCGGGCGGCGACTACGTGGTGGCCTGGTGCGACGGCGGCTACACCACCAACCTGCCGCTGGCCGACGTGACCGGCGGCAAGGCGTGGGTGGCCTACGAGTACGACGGCGAGCCGCTCGAGCCGGAGCACGGCGGACCGGCCCGCCTGCTCGTGCCGCACCTCTACTTCTGGAAGAGCGCCAAGTGGGTGCGGGGGCTCAACGTCGCGGAGCAGGACGAGCCGGGCTTCTGGGAGAACTACGGCTACCACAACTACGGCGACCCGTGGAAGGAACAGCGGTACTGGGGCGACTAGCCTGGCGGGAGGCGACGATCCTCGCCATCCGCCAGGAGACGCCGGACGTCAAGACCCTCGTGCTCGACGTGCCGGGCTGGCCGGGCCACGCCGCGGGCCAGCACGTGGACATCCGGCTGACCGCCGAGGACGGCTACCAGGCCCAGCGCTCGTACTCCATCGCTTCCGCACCGGACAGCCCCGACTTCGAGCTCACCGTGGAGAGGATCGACGACGGCGAGGTGTCGCCTTACCTGACCGATGACGCCGTGCCGGGCGACGGCTTCGAGCTGCGCGGGCCGATCGGGGGCTACTTCGTATGGCGCCCCGGCGGAGCTGAGCCGCTGCTGCTGGTGGGGGGAGGCTCGGGGGTGGTGCCGCTCATGGCGATGCTGCGTCACCGGCGGGACACGGGCGACGAGACGGACGCCCGGCTCCTGCTCTCGGAGCGGACGCTCGAGGACGTGATCTACCGCGCCGAGCTGGAGGAGCTTGCGGCCGGCTCTGTCCGGGTGGGCATCACTCTCACGCGCGCGGAGGCACCGCCCGGATGGGAGGGCTGGACGCGGCGAATCGACCGCGACATGCTGACCGAGGTGGGGCCGGACCCTGCGCTCCGCCCGCGCGCGTACGTCTGCGGGCCGACCCCGTTCGTGGAGGAGGCCGCCCGGCTGCTCGTGGAGCTCGGCCACGAGCCGGCACGAGTGCACACCGAGCGCTTCGGACCGACAGGAGGCTGAGATGGAGGAGGGCTCGCTGCACACCGACGGCAACGCGATCGCAGGAATGCTCCAGGAGGTGTTCGTGGCGGAAATCACGGCAGCGGGACGCATCTGTCAGTCGTGCGGGCTCGACAGCCAGATCGGCGCGCACCGCCACTACGCCGGCGCGGGCCACGTGCTGCGCTGCCCCGGCTGCGGCAATGTGGCGGCCGTGATCGCGGTGCTCCCGGACCGGAACGTGATTAGCCTGCACGGCACGTGGAGCCTCGCCCGGACTTCCGAGTGACGGACGATCCCGCCGGCGCGGCGGCCGATCTCCTCGCCGGCGCGTCCGGCCAGGTCTGCGTGACGGGAGGCTCGACGCCGCGGAAGTCGTACGAGCAGGTGGCCGCCCGCCGATCGGACTGGTCCGGAGTAGAGATCTGGTTCACCGACGAGCGCTGCGTGCCACCGGACCACGAGCATTCGAACTTCCGGATGGCCGACGAGGCCTTGCTGTCGCGAATCTCGGGCGCCGGCGTGCACCGGATGAAAGGCGAGCTGGGGCCGGAGGAGGGGGCGGCGGACTACCAGCGAGAGCTGGACGAGGCGGGCCGCCCGGTGTTCGACCTGATCCTGCTCGGCGTCGGCCCGGACGCCCACACCTGCTCGCTCTTCCCGGGCGACGAGGCACTGGGCGAGCGCGAGCGCCTCGCTGTCGGCGTGGAGACGCCCGGGATGGCACCGCTGGTCCCGCGCATAACACTGACCCTGCCCGTGGTGAACGCCTCGACGCAGATCGTCTTCCTGATCACCGGGGAGGACAAGGCCGATGCGGTCGCCAAGGCCTTCTCGGGCCGCCGCGATCCGATGGCCCCGGCCTCGCTGGTGGAGGGCAACGTAACCGTGCTGCTGGACGAGGGGGCTGCCAAGCGACTAGGGTGATCCGGTTGAAGACGCTCGCTTTGCTTGTCGTCGTTGCCGCGGGCGTCTTCGCCCCCGCCGCCCTCGCTGGCGACGCCACCTTCGTCGCGGCGCCGCTGGTGGCCTCGTCCTCGCCGGGCTCCATCGCCATCGGCGACTTCAACCTCGACGGGGACCAGGACCTCGCGGTCGTCAACGGCGCGGCTGGCGACAGCCTCGCGGTCCTCAGAGGAGCCGCCGGGGCGACCTTCCTGGGGTCGCCGGGGGCCACCCAAGGGACGGACCCGCGCGAGGTCGCGATCGGCGACTTCAACATAGACGGCGACCAGGATCTCGCCATATCGAACCTGAACGGCGGCATCGTGCCCGTCCGCACGGGGCGTGCCGGCGCGGGCTTCGACGACGCGCCCGACATCGCCGCGGGCAACACGACCGACATCGCGGTCGGCGACTTCAACGGCGACGGGGAGGACGATCTGGCGATCATCGACGTCGCCGACAACACCGTCTTGATTCGGACCGGCAACGGCATGGGCGCCACTTTCGGCGCTGCCCCCACCATCCCCCTCGGAGCCGGCTCCGCGAACCAGCCGAGCGACATCGCCGCGGGCGACTTCAACAACGACGGCGACGAGGACCTCGCGGTGACCAAGGGCGGGCCCACTGTGGCGATCTTCACCGGCACGGGCGCCAGCGCTGCAACGTTCGCGCCCGCACCCGACGTCGCCGTCCCGGCCGACCAGCGCGACATCGTGGTCGCGGACTTCGACGACGACGGGGACCAGGACCTCGCGACGATCAGGGGCTTCGGCCAACCGATCTCGATTCGTACCGGTGGCGCCGGCGCCACGTTCGCCGCCGCGCCCGACGTCCCCACGGGCCCCAGCGGCTTTCAACTAGCCCTGGGCGACTTCAACTCCGATGGCGACGAGGACCTCGCGATCGGGGGGCGGACCGGCGGCGGCGCCTTCATCCGCACCGGCTCGGCCGGCGCGACCTTCGTCCCCGGGCCCGACGCCGTCTTCGGCGGCAGCAGCAACCCCGCGGTAGGCGACTTCGACCTCGACGGAAACCAGGACCTCGCGATGAACGCCTCCGGCGCGGTCGCGATCGCCACCGGCGCCGGAGCGCCGCTCCACGCCGACAACCTGCTGGCAAACGGCGGCGCAGAGGAGGGGGTCGGAGACTCGACGCTCTTCGCGAGCCCCGCGGTGCCGTCGTGGACGAGTACCGGCCCGCTGACGTTCGTGCGCTACTCGACCTTCGGCTTCGTCCCGAGGCAACCGGCCGCGCAGGGCTGGGAGGGCGGCGAGGAGTTCTTTTCGGGAGGGCCGTCGAACGGTCCGAGCTCGGCGTCCCAGACCGTCGCCGTGCCCGTGGCGCCGGTGTCCATCGATGCCGGCCTGGCCACAGCGACCCTCACGGCCGACCTGGGCGGGTACCGGCTCGTCAACGACCGCATGCAGGTCACGGCGCAGTTCCTCGACGGGGCGGGCACACCGATCGGCTCCTTCACGATCGGCACCGTCACCGCCGCCGACCGCGGAAACCTGACGACCCTCGTGCGCCGCACGGGCACGCAGCCCATGCCGGCGGGCACGCGCTCCATGACGGTCATTCTCACGGCGATCGGGGCATCCCCGGGCTACAACACCGCCTACGCGGACAACGTCAGGCTGACCGTCGCCACCGAGGACGACGACGCCGACGGGATCGGCGAGGGCGCGGACAACTGCCCGAGCGTGGCGAACGCCGACCAGGCGAACCTCGACGGCGACGCCGAGGGCGACGCCTGCGACGGAGACGACGACAACGATGGCGTTCCCGACGGTACGGACAACTGCCCGGCGCTGGCGACTGCTGATCAAGCCGACGCGGAGGGCGACGGTCAAGGCGACGCCTGCGACCCGGACGATGACGGCGACACCGTCGCCGACTCCTCGGACCGCTGCCCGCTGATCGCGGGCGTCCGCTCCAACGGCTGTCCGAGGGTCCGCCGCCGCGTGAGCCTCGCCTACAAGGCTGACGCGGACAGGTTCGTCGGAAGGGTCCGCCCCCGCGGCAGATGCGCGAGGCGGCAGCGCGTCGGCGTGTTCCAAGCGAGGCGGGGCCGCGACAAGAGAATCGGCCGCCCGCGCACGAACCGCTCGGGCACGTTCCGGCTGGAGCACGACGCACGGCCGGGCCGCTACTACGCCCGGATGGGCGCGAGGACGATCCCCGACGTGGGGAACTGCACCGGGGCGCGGTCGAAGCGCGTCGGCGTCGGCTAGAGCCGCGCGTCCGCCACCATCGCGGCGAACAGCAGCGCCAGGTAGGCCAGCGAGAAGAGGTAGAGGCGCAGCGCGGTGCGGCGGGACGGCTGCCGCGTGAGGCGATAGGCGCCGTAGATGAAGGCCGCGCCCAGCAGGACGGAGCAGACCAGGTAGGTCGCCCCGAACGCGCCGGCGCAGAAGGGGAGCTGCGAGACCGCGTACAGCAGGATCGTGTAGAGCAGGATCTGGCGGCGGGTCTCCCTCTCGCCGCGCACCACCGGCAGCATCGGCACCCCGGCGCGGGCGTACTCGTCCTTCATCAGGAGCGAGAGCGACCAGAAGTGCGGCGGGGTCCAGAAGAAGACGATCGCGAACAGGTAGATCGGCGTGCCGGTCAGCCCTCCGGTCACGGCGGCCCAGGCCACGAGCGGCGGGACCGCGCCGGCCGCGCCGCCGATCACGATGTTCTGAGGCGTGGTCCGCTTCAGCCAGACCGTGTAGACGAGCACGTAGCCGAGCAGGCCCGACAGCGACAGCGCCGCCGCCAGCGGATTGACGGCCAGCGCCAGCAGCAGGAACGACGCGCAGCCCAGCGCCACGCCGAAGGCGATTGCCGCCGCTGGCGCCACCCGACCGCTCGCCACCGGGCGGTCGGCCGTCCGCTTCATCACGCGGTCGAGGTCGCGATCCAGCGCGTGGTTGATCGCTCCGGCCCCGCCCGCCGACAGCGCCCCGCCCAGGCAGGTGAGCGCGACCAGCCCGAGCGAGGGGTCGCCCGCCACGTACATCGTCGTGACCGTGGTGAAAAGCAGCAGCGACTGCACCTTCGGCTTGGTCATCTCGAAGTAGTCCGAGACGACCGTGCGCCAGGCGGGCCTTGCTACGACGGCGTCGATCATGCGGGCACCGGCTCAGCCCGCCGCGCCCGCGCGGGTTCGAGCTGAAGGGTCATTCCGAGCGAGGTGGCCCACAGCAGCGTGCCGAGGGCCAGGTGAAGCAGGATCAGGAGCTCGTACTCGTCGAGCCAGACGTTGAGCGCACCCACAAGGATCTGCACCGCCAGGAGAGCGGCGAGCGCCCACGCGTAGCGAACCGCCACGCGGCGCCGCAGCGCCACCACGACCAGTGCGACGACCAGGATCGAGGCGATGTACATGAAGAAGCGGTGGGTCAGGTGGATGTCCACCAGCCTCGAGTCGCCGAACGGCATGAAGCCCCCGTTGCACGACGGGAACTCCTTGCCGCAGGCGTGGTGGGCGCCGTCGCCGAGCTGGTAGTCGGCGCGGCCGTAGTTCTGCGTGCCCGCCATGTAGCCGCCCGCCACGATCGTGCAGAGCACGAAGCCCGTCGCCACGATGGCGAGCCGGCGCGGGCCGCCGGTCTCGGTGGGCGCGTCCGTCACCCCCCGCCACAGGTAGAGCAGCAGGCCGAGCAGCAGCATCGCCAGCCCCAGGTGGGCGGCGACGTAGGCCTCCTCGAGGTTCTCCTCCACCGTCGCCCCGCCGAGCGCTCCCTGGGCGATCACGAGGACGAGCAGCGCGGCCGTCGGCGCCAGGAACTGCCGGTGGCGCCGCCAGGCCAGGACGAACAGGGCCAGGATCATGAAGCCGACGACGATCGCGAGCGCGCGGTGCGCGTACTCGATGATCGAGTTCAGGTCCACGCCGGGGACCACGTCCCCGTTGCAGAACGGCCACCCGTTGAAGCCCGAGCCGGCGGGCCCGCATCCCAGCCCCGAGTCCGAGACCCGAACGACGCCGCCCAGGATGATCAGGGCGAAGGTGGCGAGGCCGGTGGCGAGGACCAGCTTGCGCAGGCCCGAAGCGGCCGGCTTGGCCGGCTGCGCAGGGAACGGCATCACAGCGAACGCGGGGCCGTGGGCTGGGCCACGGTCTCCGCCGGCCTGCTGGCCGCCAGCACCTCGCGGCGGATGTCCTTCATCGGCTCGACGCTGCGGACGCGCGGGACGACGTCGAAGTTGTTGTCGGGCGGCGGCGAGCTCGTGAACCACTCGAGCGTGTTGCCCTGCCAGGGATCGTTGCCGGCCCGCTTGCCCTTCTTGATCGAGATGAGCACGTTCACGCAGGTGACCACCACGCCCACGCCGAGGATGAACGCGCCGATGGTGGAGATCAAGTTGTAGGTGCCCACGCCGAGCTCCTCGGAGTAGTCGTAGACCCGGCGCGGCATGCCCTCCATCCCGATCGAGTGCTGGATCAGGAAGGTCATGTTGAAGCCGACGAACATGAGCCAGAAGGAGGTCTTCCCGAGCGCCTCCGACATCAGCCGCCCGCTCATCTTCGGGAACCAGTAGTAGAGGCCGGCGAACAGCCCGAACACCGAGCCGCCGAACAGCACGTAGTGGAAGTGGGCCACCACGAAGTAGGTGTCGTGGAGCTGCCAGTCCACCGGGAAGATGGCGAGGATCACGCCCGAGATACCGCCGATCACGAAGAGCGCGGGGAGCGCGGCGGCGAAGTAGAGCGGCGTCTTGAACACCACCTTGCCGCGCCACAGCGTCGCGATCCAGTTGAAGATCTTGATCCCGGTCGGCACCGCGATCGTGAACGAGGCCAGCATGAAGAAGGCGAGCACCACCGTGGGCGTCGGCGTGGTGAACATGTGGTGCGCCCAGACCAGCAGCCCGAGGAACGCGATCGCCACCGTGGCAGCGGCGATCGCCTTGTAGCCGAAGATCGGCTTGCGGGCGAACACCGGCAGGATCTCCGAGATCATCCCGAAGACCGGCAGGATCATGATGTAGACCTCGGGGTGGCCGAAGAACCAGAAGAGGTGCTGCCACAGCATCGGGTCGCCGCCGCCGGCCGGGTCGAAGAAGGCGGTGCCGAAGTGGCGGTCGGTCAGCAGCATCGTCACCGCCGCGGCCACCGCGGGCAGGGCCGCCACCAGCAGGTAGCTGTAGACGAGGATCGACCAGATGAAGAGCGGCATGCGGCCCCAGCTCATGCCGGGCGCCCGCATGTTGTGGATCGTGGCGATGAAGTTGATCGCGCCGACGATCGACGACAGGCCCGTCAGGTGGATCAGGAATATCCACGCGTCGACCCCACCCCCTGGTGAGAAGGCGTCGTCCGACAGCGGTGGGTACATCGTCCAGCCCGCCTGCGGCGGCTCGAAGAAGATGCTCGCGTAGAAGGCGAGCCCTCCGAACAGCAGGAGCCAGTACGACAGCGCGTTGAGGCGCGGGAACGCCATGTCGCGCGCGCCGATCATGAGCGGCACGAAGTAGTTCCCGAAGCCGGCCAGCACCGGCACGATGAACAGGAAGATCATCGTGGTGCCGTGCATCGTCGCGAGGCCGTTGTAGGTCTCGGGATCGACCAGCGTGCCCGACGGCTGGGCCAGCTGCAGGCGCATGATCAGCGCCTCGACGCCGCCCAGGATGAAGAACATGAAGGTCGTGAACAGGTAGAGCAGCCCGATCTTCTTGTGGTCGGTCGTGGTGAGCCAGACGAGCCAGCCGCGCGGCTGCGGCTTGAGTCCGTGCATCACGACCTCGGGACGGACGATCTGCGGCCGGGCTGTGGTTCCCGCTTCCACTACTGACCGGTCTCCTCGCCCTCGCGTTCCTCACGCTGGCGGGCGAGCTCCTCGCCCGCCTCCTCGATGTCCTGGCGCTTCTCCTCGGCCCAGGCCTCGTACTGCTCCGGCGTGACCGCCCGCACCTTGGCCCGCATGTCGGCGTGGCCCGCGCCGCACAGCTCGGCGCACTGGCCGTCGAAGACCGTGCCGTCCGCGAACGTGTCGCCCGCGAACTTGGGCGGGATCTTGAACCAGGTCTCGTTCACGTGGCCCGGCACGCCGTCGACTTTGCCGCCGAGCTTCGGGATCCACCAGGAGTGGATGACGTCGGAGGCGCTCACCTCGAGCACGACCGTGGTGTCCACCGGCACGACCATGGTGTGGTAGCTGAAGAGGGTCTGCTCGCCGGGATAGTCGTAGCGCCACAGGTACTGCTGGCCGTTCACCTTGATCCGCAGGTGGGGGCCCGGCGGCGTCGGCTGGTCGATCGAGGCGAAGCGGGTTTGCGAGGCCTGCAGCCCTTGGGGCCCGGACGGCGGCGGGTTCTCGATGTCGTCCAGGTACAGGAAGGTCACCACGGTCAGCACCACGAGGATCAGCGCTGCGGCGACCGTCCAGCCCAGTTCGAGGGGCGTGTTTCCTCGGATCTGGGCGGCGTCGGGCGCGCTGCGGCGTCCGCGGTACTTGAAGAGGGCCCAGATCAGCGTGCCCTCCACGATCAGGAAGATCACGATCCCGACGTAGAGCGTGATCTTGAAGAGCGTGTCGATGTCGTCGGCGTTCGGCGAGCCGCCCGACTCGGGCGTGAAGGTGTCGCCCAGGGCGACCGGCGCGGCGATCAGGATCGCGAGCAGGGCCGCTCCGAGAGCGGCGGCGAGCAGACGACGTGGCATGCCGGAGGGCAAGGCGCGCGAGATCATATCTCCGGCTCCCGCCGAGGCTCCACTTCGTGCCGGATGCCTCGGATACCCGTCTGCACTGCGGTCCCGCCGCTAAGTCCCGCCCGCGCGGCGCCGATGGATCCACATGGGCCGCGGAGGTCAGAGCGGCGCGCGCCGGGCCGGCTACTTCCCCCGCGTGGCGGTCGCCACGCTTCTCGTCACGGTGCTGCCCGGCCTCGCGGCCGGCGGCCTCCAGGCCGCCGGGACGGTGGACGGCTGGGTGGTCTCGGCGCTCATCGCGGTCGTGCTGTCGATGGCGCTCGCGGCGGTGGGGTCCGCCTGGTGGGCGCGGAGGCCCGCCTCGCGCGACATCGTCTTCGCCGACCTGATGCTGTGGGGCTGGCTCCGGCGGGTCCGGACGGAGCGCCGGCTCGAGTCGGCGCGCTGGCTGCTCGGGCGGATGGCGGAGCTCGACACGGCCCGCCGCATCGAGCTGCTCGAACGCCTCTCGGCCGCTCTCGAGGCGCGCGACGCCTACACGCACGGGCATTCCCGGCGGGTCACCCGCCACTCCTTCCGGATCGCCCGGCAGCTGGGGCTCTCCGACGAGGACGCCGCGCGGATCCGCACGGCCGCCGCGGTGCACGACGTCGGCAAGATCGAGACGCCCCGGGAGGTGCTCAACAAGCCCGGCCGCCTGACCGACGAGGAGTTCGCGGTGATCAAGCGGCACCCCGTGGACGGCGCGGTGATGGTCGCGGCGCTCGGCGACGACGAGCTCACCTCGATCGTCCGCCACCACCACGAGCGGCTCGACGGCGGCGGCTACCCGGACGGCCTCGTCGGCGGGCAGATCCCGCTGGGCGCGCGGGTGATCGCCGTGGCCGACACCTTCGACGCGCTTACCTCGAGCCGCCCGTACCGGCCCGGCTGCAGTCACAAGAAGGCGCTCGACATCCTTCGCAAGGAGGCCGGGAGCCAGCTCGACCCCGACGTGGTGGCGGCCTTCCTCAGCTACTACTCGGGCCGCCGGGTGATCCCGTGGTGGTCCACGGTGGCCGCGGCTCCGTCGCGTGTGGCGGCTTGGGTGCTGAGCGGCGTCCAGGGCGCCACGGTGGCTCCGCTCGGCGGCGGCGCCGCCAGCCTCGGGGCCGCCTTCCTGGTGGGCGCCACGCTGGCCGGGGCGCCCGAAGCGGGCGAGGCGGCGCGGCCGACAAAGGCGGCGCTGTCGCCTGGGCTCGCGCCGGGGATGACCCCCATGGCAACCGGGCGGCCGGGCTTGATCGCGACCCGCCAGAACACCAGCCGTCCGATCTTCTCCACCGCGTGACGCACATGGTCGGCCTCGCCGGTCGATACGCCGCCCGAGGTGATCACCAGATCATGCGCGACCGCAGCCTGGCCGATCGCCGCGGCCAGGCTTTCCGGCCGATCGGGGAGGATGCCGAGGTCGGTGACGTCGGCGCCGAGCCGCACCAGCATGGCGGCCAGCAGCCGGCGGTTGGCATCGTAGAGCGCGGCCGCCGGCAGCGGCGAGCCGGGCTCGACGATCTCATCGCCGGTGGAGAACAGGGCGACCCGCACCTGCCGCCGCACCGAAACCTCGGTGACGCCGATGGCGGCCGCGAGCGCGAGGTGCTGCGGCGCCAGGCGCCGCCCGGCCGGAAGCGCGACCGCTCCGGAGCGGATGTCCTCGCCGGCGAGTCGCCGGTTGGCGCCGGCCTTGAGACCGGGCGGCACGACCACGTTTGCGTCCTCGACCCGGCAATCCTCCTGCATGAACACCGTATCGGCGCCCTGCGGCATCGGCGCGCCGGTGAAGACGCGGATCGCTTCGCCGCAGCCAAGCGTGCGCGCCGGCCGATGCCCGGCGGTGACGCGGTCGACGATGGCAAGGCGGGTCTCGGCGGCCGGGTCGAGGTCGGCGTGGCGCACGGCGTAGCCGTCGACCGCCGAGTTGTCGAACGGTGGCAGATCGAGGCTGGCGACGATGTCGCCAGCGATCACGCGTCCGCACGCCTTGGACAGCGCGATCAATTCGGTCTCGGCGGCCGGGACGACGCGCTCCATCACCAGCCTCTCCACCGCGTCGACCGGCATCAGCGGCCCGGAAAAGGCGAAGCAATCGTCGGTAAGCTGAGCCATCGCGCTACCGAATTTGCTGCACCACGGCTTCGAGCGGCGCTGCATGCTCGCGGATAATATCGACGATGCTGTCCACATCGTCGAGCAGCACCACCGGCACGCGCGCGCCGGGAAGGGCCTGGTCGGACGCCACCGCGACGATGTGGGGATCGTCCGGGTGAAGCAGCGGCTTGCCCACCGCGGCACGATAGACCTCGAGCTTGGGGTGCCGCTCGCGCTTGAATCCCTCGACGACGACGAGATCGACCGGGGAAAGCTTGGCCAGCAGCGCACCCAGCGAGACTTCCGGCTGGCCGCGCAGTTCATGTACGAGGGCCCAGCGGCTGGCCGATCCGACGAGCACCTCGGTGGCGCCGGCGACACGGTGGGTGTGCGAATCCTTGCCCGGCTGATCGACGTCGAAGCTGTGATGGGCATGTTTGACGGTCGAGACCGTCAAGCCGCGCGCGACGATGCGCGGGATCACCTTGGCGAGCAGGGTTGTCTTGCCCGCGCCGCTCCAGCCTGCCAATCCGATGATCCGCATGCCCCATCATAGCAAACGCCCGGCACGACGTGCCGGGCGTTTGTTCGCCGACCGCAATCGTTCATTCGGCCGGCGTGGCTACAGGTTGCCGTTGTGCTTCGTTCGGCCCGGTCCGGGCCATCTCCTGCTCGAGCCACAGGGCATGGTGCTCCTTGGCCCAGTTGAGGTCGACCTCGCCCGTGCCCATGGCTTCGAACGCGCCCTCCATGCCGAGCGTGCCGATGTAGATGTGGGCCAGCATGGCGGCCACGAACAGCACCGCAATGATGCCGTGCACGACCTGGGCGAGCTGCATGCCGGTGATGGTCGTGCCGTAGAAAGGGAACATCAGGACGTAGCCGCTGACCGCGACCGCGATGCCGCCAAGCACGACGATCCAATAGATCATCTTCTGTCCGGCATTGAAGCGATAGGCCGGCGGGTGATCGCGGCCGACGATGCCGCCGCCGCGCTTGATCCATTCGATATCGACGCGTTTGGGAATATTGCCGGCGATCCACATCAGGAAGATCGCGATCACGCCGATGGTGAACGGGAAGCTCAGGTAATTGTGCGCGTACTTGCCCCATTGCGACCACGCCGTGAACGCCTCCGGCCCGATCAGCGGCAGCAGCAGCGGCTTGCCGAAGGTAATGTTGAGGCCGGTGATGGCCAGGATGATGAAACACGTCGCTGTCATCCAATGGACAAAGCGCTCGAAGGCATTGAAGCGGACGACCGTACGCCCCGACCGGCCGCCATCGATCCGCACCATGCCGCGCCACAGGTAGAAGACGACGAGCAACGCCAGCATGCCGAGGATCGCGATCGCTCCGATCCAGCGCAGGGTAACCTGGCTGAACCGACGCCAGTCGCGTCCTTCGGGCTGGATGAGAACGCCGGCCTTCTCGTCGGGAATGGTGATGCGGCCCTCGACCCGTTGCAGCTGCCGCAGCAGCTGCTGTTCCTGCACGGCACTGGCGGTCGGGTTGACCGAAGGCGGCTGTTGTTGCGCCCCGGCGGGACCCACAAGCGCGACGAACCAAACGAGCGCCAGCGCCCCGAGCACGTCGCGAATCCGCGCGACAATCGTCCCCATTTCTTTCCCTCCTGATTTTTTCCGGTCGGCGCGGCCGCCCCCGACGCGCCGCCGGCTCATTGAAGACTTAAGACGCGATCGTCTCGCGATAGGCGGTCTGCCACCCCCAGGCGCCGGAACCGTAGCCGCGCTTCACCACCCGCTCCTTGTAGATCTGGGCGATGATCTCGCCGTCGCCGGCGAGCAGCGACTTGGTCGAGCACATCTCGGCGCACAGCGGCAGCTTGCCCTCGGCCAGACGGTTGGTTCCGTATTTCACATATTCGACCGAGGTCCCGTCCGCTTCCGGCCCGCCCGCGCAGAAGGTGCACTTGTCCATCTTGCCGCGCGACCCGAAATTGCCGACCCGCGGATATTGCGGCGCGCCGAACGGACAGGCGTAGAAGCAATAACCGCAGCCGATGCACAGGTCCTTGGAATGCAGGACCACCGCATCGGCGGTCGTGTAGAAGCAGTTGACCGGGCACACCGCCGCGCACGGCGCGTCGGTGCAGTGCATGCACGCCATTGTGACCGAGCGCTCACCCGGCTTGCCGTCATTGATGGTCACGACGCGCCGGCGGTTCATGCCCCACGGCACGTCGTGCTCGTTCTTGCAGGCCGTGACGCACGCGTTGCACTCGATGCAGCGATCGGCGTCGCAGAGAAATTTCATCCGAGCCATGGTCTAGCCTCCCTACGCCGCCCTGATCTGGCAAAGAGTAGCCTTGGGTTCCTGCATGCCGGTCACGGGATCGTAGCCGTAGGTCGCGAGCGTGTTCACGCTCTCGCCCAGCACGATCGGATCGGCACCCTTGGGATACTTGTCGCGCTGATCGACACCCTGGAACCAGCCGGCGAAGTGGAACGGACACCACGCCACTCCCTTGCCGACGCGTTCGGTGACCAAGGCCTTCATCCTGGCGCGCGCGTTGTTGGCAGGACCCGTCACCCAGACCCAGGCACCGTCCTTGATGCCGCGGTCGGCGGCATCGGCCGGATTGATCTCGACGAACATGTCCTGCTGCAGCTCGGCGAGCCACTTGTTGGAGCGGGTCTCCTCGCCGCCGCCTTCGTACTCGACGAGACGGCCCGAGCTCATGATCAGCGGGAACTCCTTGGCCAATCCCTTGTCCACCGCCTGCTTCTGCATGGTGAAGCCGATGTTGGGCACGCGGAACTGGCGCGCGTCGGGCAGGGTCGGATACTTGGCAACGAGGTCCGGGCGCGGCGTGTAGATCGGCTCGCGGTGCACTGGGATCGCATCCGGCAGGTTCCACGCATTGGCGCGCGCCTTGCCGTTGCCGTAGTGGATCACGCCGTGCTCGAGGCACACGCGTTGGATGCCGCCCGAAAGATCGGTGGCCCACGAGACCGCGTCGATGTTGTTGCCGCCGACCCGCTGGATCACGGCAAGCTCCTCGGGTGTCAGATCCTTGTCCCAGCCGAGCTTCTTGAGCACGCCCACGGTGAACTCGGGGTACCCGTCCTTGATCTCCGAGTCCTTCGAGTAGGAGCCTTCCGCCAGCAGCGTGACGCCGTTGCGCTCGACGCCGAACCGCGCCCGGAAGGTGCTGCCGCCGTCCTTCACATGAAGGTTGGTGTTGTAGAGGGTGTGGGTGCCGGGATGCCGGATTTCCGGCTTGCCCCAGCACGGCCACGGCAGACCGTAATAGTCGCCGCCGACCTCCGGATCGTCCTTCGGCGCGCGCAAGGTGACCACGTCGAACTTCGCCTGGTTCTTCATGTGGGCCTTGAGGCGCTCCGGCGACTGGCCGCAATAGCCGGTCGACCATCCGCCGCGATTGATCTCGCGCAGGATGTCCTCGGCCGAGGGGACGTTGTTCTCGACCTTGATGTTCTTGAACATCTGGTCGCCGAAGCCGAGCTTCTTGGCGAGGAGATACATCACCTCGTAGTCGTCCTTCGATTCGAAGATCGGCTTGACGATCGGCTCGTACCACTGGATCGACCGGTTGGAGGCCGTGCGCGAGCCCTTGGTCTCGAACTGGGTCGCGATCGGCAGCAGATAGGTGTCGTTCTTGCGCTCGGAGAGCACCGCCCAGGTGGTGGGATGCGGATCAGCCACCACCATCAGCTCGATCTTCTCCAGCCCCTTGGCGACCTCCGGCATGCGCGTGATGGTGTTGCCGCCGTGGCCGAACACCAGCATGGCCTTCAGGTTGTCCTTTTGCGTCACCTGCTCCTTCGGCAGCATCGCGGCGTCGAACCAGCGCGTCGACGGGATGCCGGGCGTTTCCATCATCTTGACGGGTTTGCCATCGGCCGCCGTGATCGTGTCGAACCGCGACGCCATCCAGTCGTACTCGACCTCCCAGACGCGGCACCAGTGCTTCCAGGCGCCTTCCGCCAGGCCGTAATAGAGCGGCAGCGTCACGATATCGAGGCCGAGGTCGGTCGCGCCCTGCACGTTGCAATGGCCGCGGAAGATGTTGGCGCCATTGCCAAAGCCGCCGACGTTTCCGGTCGCCAGCAGCAGCAGGCAGCTGGCGCGCACGTTCGCCGTGCCGACCGAGAACTGGGTCTGGCCCATGGCCCAGATCAGGCACGCGGGCTTTTCCTTGGCGAACAGCTCGGCGACGCGCTTGACCTGCGCCGGGGGAAGGCCGGTTACCCGCTCAACCTCCTCCGGATTCCACTTGTCGATCTCCTTGCGGGCGTCGTCCATCCCGTACACCCGCTGGCGGATGAACTCCTTGTCCTCCCAGCCATTCTGGAAGATGTGCCAGAGGATGCCGTAGATGGTGGGGATGTGCGTTCCGGGGCGCACGCGGACATATTCCGTCGCATGCGCGGCGGTGCGCGTCAGCCGCGGATCGATGACGATGAAGTTCTGTCGGTTGAGCTCCTTGCCTTCCAGCAGATGCTGCAACGACACCGGATGGGCCTCGGCCGGGTTGCCGCCCATGATGATCAGCGTCTTGCTGTTGCGGATGTCGTTGTAGGAATTGGTCATCGCGCCGTAGCCCCAGGTGTTGGCAACGCCGGCGACCGTGGTCGAATGGCAGATGCGCGCCTGGTGATCGACGTTGTTGGTGCCCCAGAAGGCGGCGAGCTTGCGATTGAGATAGGAGCCCTCGTTGGAGAATTTCGCCGACCCCAGCCAATAGACCGCGTCCGGCCCCGACTTCTCGCGGATGGCGAGCAGCTTGTCGCCGATCTCGTTGATCGCCTGGTCCCACGACACGCGGGTCCATTGACCATTGACCAGCTTCATCGGGTAGCGCAGCCGGCGGTCGCCGTGCACGAGCTCGCGCACGGAGGCGCCTTTGGCGCAGTGCGAGCCGCGGTTGAGCGGGCTTTCCCAGCCCGGCTCCTGCCCGATCCACACGCCGTTCGAGACTTCGGCAACGACGGTGCAGCCGACCGAGCAATGGGTGCAGATGCCCTTGCGCAACTCGACCTGCGCGCCTTGCGCCGGCGGCGGGCCGGCTTCGGCCTTGCGCACGCTGCCGAGCTGCAGCGCCCCGAGCGCAGCGAGACCTCCCAGTCCCGACCGACGCAGGAACGCACGGCGGTCGAGACCGCCACCGGATTGGCTTGCGAAGGCGGCGGCGAGCGTGCCGCGGCATGCCTCGCGTTCTGTCCTCTTGATCAGCACGACCAGCCCTCCTCACTTCGTCGGATAGCGATTGACCCGGTAGAACGCCTTGACGTGATCGGTTTCCCGATAGCGCGCCTTGCGCTTCTCGTCGTTGTTCTCGCTGTCGGCCTTGGCCACCGTGGCAAGCGGCGACGCGGCGGCGACGCCCGCACCGGCGCCGAGCGCGCGAAGAACGTCGCGACGTCCCACTGCTTTTGTTTCTGATTTCATCGGCGTGTTCCTCCTCGAGATGGATCGCGCGGCTCAAGCCGGCAGCGCGAAAGCTTCCGTTTCGATTTCCATGAACAGGCGGCCCAACGTGCCGACGCGGGCGTAGAAGTCGGCCGCCTCGGCGCGTTCGAGATCGGCGAAGAAGCGCCCGATCCACGGCTTGAGATGGCGCTCGAACATCTGCCGATCGCTTCCCTGCGGCGCGGCGAATCGCCCGCCCGCAAGGCCCGCCATCACTTCGCACAGGATGGCCGCGTGATCCTCGGGCTCGATGTTGCCCGCGGCCCGTTTGATCCCCAGCGGCTCGAGATCCTGCCGCAGCCGTTGCAGCGGGCGTTCATGGAGAAAGCCGGTGAGGTAATACGAGCCGTAGGGCAAGAGCTCGCCGCGGCCGAGCCCGATGAAGAGATCGAAATACTCGCGCTGCACGCGCTCGGCAGTGGTGCGCTGCGCCGCTTCTGCCAGTGCCACATAGGCCATGCCGAGCGGGCTCGCATCCCCGCGCAGCTTGGCCAGTCGGTCGAGCAAATCGCCATCCGGCGCGCGTGCCAGCAGCGCCGCCAGCAGGGCGTATTCCTGCGCCCGTGCGGCATCGACGTCGTCGGCCCAGTCCGTGCTTGCCCCGTTCTCGTAAAGATCCGGCCGCAAAATCGCCCGACTGATTCCGGTCGCCGCCTCGACCTCGCGCACGCGCTCGGCCGGGACGCGGGTCCAGTTCGAAATCGACGGCTGCGAAATGCCTATTTTCCGGGCAAGCTCACTCACACCGCCGACGACCCGAAGAGCTTCGCTGAGACCGGGATCACGCATTCCATCGCCTTGTTTAGAATTGTAACCAGTAAAGAAGCCAATTCATTCCGGGTCAATATAGCCTGAGGCTATGTCGCAGCTAATTCACCTGGGCAGCGCCCGACCGTGATGACGTGCATTGCGGGTGGGGCGATCATCTGCCTCTTTATCTTGCACTGCAGCACCGCGGGCCTCGGCCTCGGCCACCGTCGCGGCCGCCTGATCGGGAGTGGGCGCTTCCTCTCCGGGGCCTTGCGCCGAGCGGTTTTCCGGCGGCGCGCTAACATCCGGTTTTTGCAACGGTTCGCTAGTCTCCGCGGCAGACGAGGGAGAACCGGCTTCCTCTTCCCGCATGGCCTCGGCCAGCAAGCGCCGGCCACCCTGCGCCGGTGCCACCGGCCCGAAGCCCGGCACCGCATCGGCGGCGTTGAAGTCCCACGCGTTCTCCGCCAGCCCGACGAAGTCGCGGATTGCCGGATCGGCGGCCCACGCGCGGCGTAGTGCCGCACGGGTCAGGTGCGCCGGAATGCCGGGCGCCAGGAAGGCGCGGATATCGGTGCCGGCGGTAATCGATTCGAGCGGCGGCAGGCTCGAGAGATCGACCGCCGCTGCTTCCGGCTCCTTCGCCTCGGCGGTGTCCGGCTCCTTCGCCTCGGCGGTGTCATGCGTTTGCGCGGGCGTCGCCGCCGCTGGCGCGGGTACGCTCGGTTCGGGCTCAGCGGGCGGCGGCTCGGGCGCGGCCTGCTCAGCTTCGCGCTTCCGGCGCGACCAGCGGGTGAGAAAGCCTTCGCGGTCGCTCAACCTTCGTCCTCGCGAATGGGCGCGCGACGCGCCGACGGCACGGCGGAATCGCGCTTGCGCTTGAAGAAGACCTGCTCGACATGGTGCTCGGCGACGAAAGCCGCAACCGCCTCGCGGACCGGTTCGGGCATGGGCACGGTTTCCACCAGATCGGTTCCCGGCTCGGTCAGCGCCTCGCCCTCCGCCGGATTGGCCGTCACCAGCAAGATATCATAGGGCGGCTCGATACCGGGCCGGTCGGTGGGCCGGCCGGTCGGCCGCAGCGCCACCCACAGCAGCGGCGCGCCGCTTTCGAGGTTGGCGCGGTAGTAGGTCGTGTCCGACCGGAAGAGCGCGATGTCGGCATGGCCAGCATAGTAGATCGTCGCTTCGTCGGTGACGGTGAGCTCCGTCCAGGGAGCCGTATCGGGCTGACCCGCGAGCACGGATGCCGGACGCCACACGTGCTCGATCCACGGGCTCTTGGCCTTGCGGCACTCGACCACCAGGCCGACCTCGATGCGCATGAGCGGCGTCGGCTGGCTCAACTGACCGTCTCCAGATGCCGGATCGGGAGGCCGATAACCAGGTTCTGCGGCTTCATCCGGACGATCCGGTCGGCCGACATAGCCAGGATGAGGTAGATCGGCTCATCGCCGATGAGGGCATCGGCAATGGACGGGTCCGGGAACGTCAGGCGGAAGAGGCCGACCACGCGGCCTTGCGACGCCTCGTCGAGCTGCTCGCCCTTCCACAAGCGATCGCCGATCTTCGTGCCCTCGGCATCCAGCCCGACGTACCAGGTGAACAGCGCCTCGCGCACTTCGACCAACGGCTCGACCACGATCTCGGCGGCGAGCACGTGGTGGACGAACCGTGCAATCACCTTGCCGAGCGCGGCCAGACCTTTGCGTCCGGCGGTGACATCGAGCGCCATGTCGAACTGATCGCTGCGGGCGAAGTAGTGGTCGGCATTGTGCTCCCCGAGCACATCGATGTCGCTTGCGGCCGGCAGACCAAGCATCGACACCAGCGGTGACATCGGCGCTGCGCTCGAGCCCGAGATCGTCTCCTCGTCGGCGGCCAGCAGCGAGCCCTCATGCAGCGTCATCATCTGCGGACGGAAGAACAGCTCGGCCGCACGCAGCAGCCATGGATCTTCGCAGCCGTCGAGAATGTTGCGCATGATCACGTGGACGAGCTGATTGACGAAAATCGGCGGCGTCCCCGACATGCCGGCACGCGCCAGCGCGAGATAGGCCGCCTCCAGCGTCGGAAAGCGCAGGATATGGTCGCGGAACGCGAGCATGGTCTGCCAGTTCTCGCGCGCATCGGCATCGGCGATCGCCGCGACGTCGGCGGGAGCGACCGGCCGGCGCGGATCGGCCATAAGAGCCGCGTGCAGCACGCGCTCGACCTCGCAGGCCTCGGGTGGCGGGCTGAGCTCGGGGCGGGCCAGATAGGCCTTGAGGAACTGGTCGGTGACGAGGAGCCCGCCGCCGGCATCGCGGTCGACCAGGTGGTGACCGCAGGAGAGCCAAAAATCCCTCATTTGCGCGCGTCCTGCGCCAGCCCGACGAGATCGACGCCCTCGCTTGCATCGTCCTCGCCCTCCACCTGCATGAAAGCGAAGGCGCGCAGCGGCTTTTCTCCTTCGCGTGGGCGTAAGGTTCGGAACGTCTCGCGGACCAAGCCGTCCTCGCGCACGCGATGCACCGCGATCAACGTGCCGGGCGGGTGATCGGTGAGCGAGACCGCGAACGCAACCTCCTCTTCCGCGGCGGCGCGCGCCGTGCCGAGATCGGGCGCGCCGAACCGCTCGACGAGACGCCGCGCGAGCACATCGACCATGCCGGCTCGGTCGCTCTCGCTCGCCTCGACGACCTGCGCCAGCGTGGACCACCCGAGCGAATGGATGCCGAGCAAGCCGGCGCGGAACGCGCTGCGCGCCTTGCCCGAGAGCTGATCCGCCTCGGCGTTGACGAAGACGAAGCCGCCCGAGACCGCCCATTCGCCCGGCTCGGCCGCCGTCTCGAACACGAACGTGTCCGATGGATCGAGACGGATGGTACGCAACAACTTCACAGCCGCGGCCCGCGCGTTTCCGGATCGAGCCACGCGACCTCCTTGAGCCTCGCCAGCAGCTCGCGCCGCTCGACCTTGCCCGCTCGGCGCACCAGGAGATCACCGTTCTCGTCTATATCGCGGCGCACGCCGGACTCGGTCGCCAGCCATTGCAGGTAGGTCTTTGCCATGGCCGCGAACCCGCTCTCCTGCCAGGCGTCGAGCGCAACCATGAAATGCCGCGCGAAGCCTTCGACCAGCCGACCCGACCCGAGCTCGTCGAAACCCTCCTCCTCCAGCGCCGCGGCAAACGGGCGCAGGCCCGGCTCACCCGCCGCCGTGGTGACGGTGCGGATGGTGGCACCGAACACCAGCCAATCGGGGCGCGCATCTTCCGCCGCACCGGCCGGCCAGCCCAGGCGGGCGCCGCCGACCAGCCCGCCATCGACGAAGATCGCATCGGGCCAATCGAAGGCGATCAGCTTTTCCGGCGGCGCATGCACGAGAAGCGCGTCGGCGAGCGCCGCCATGCCGGCATAGAGCGTGCGCCGGGCAGCCTTCAGCGGTTCGTCCGGCTCCACCACTAGCGCGAATTCGACCAGATCGAAGCGTCCGACCCATACCAAGGTGCCGGCGCCCGCTTCGGCCGCAATGCTTGTCGCATGCCCAAAGGCATCGCCCGCCTCTCGCAGCGTCACGAGCCGGAACGGCGGTGGCAGATCGAGCACAGTCGCATAGGGCGTGCGCAACCGGCTTCGCGTCTCGAGTGGCATTTCAACCCGCGGGCTTTCGCTTTTGCATTGTTACAATTATAGGGTCAGGTGCGGCGTGGCCAGTCCTCCTGAAGTTGGACTGCAGCCCGTCGTGGGAGGAGCAGTGGCAGAACGACCGCGGACCATCCTGTTGTGCTCGTGCGACGA
>Ga0081538_10000145_pt1 | contig 73612 bp, 73 predicted proteins | sample TabmetS5T2R1_FD_71022 | JGI IMG/M metagenome (GOLD analysis project Ga0081538, IMG submission 71022) | Tabebuia heterophylla rhizosphere microbial communities from the University of Puerto Rico - S5T2R1 | ecosystem: Host-associated > Plants > Roots > Rhizosphere ... | reverse complement strand
ATCCTATATCCGCTGCCGCCCGTCACGTTCTCCCGAGACATCGGCCGCTCGGTTCCCGCGTCGCCGTTTCTGCGCAGCGCGGTGGCACAGCGACCCGGCGGCCGGCCTCTAAGAACTGACTCCCGCAGCCCGGCGGCTTCGAGGGCTTGCGCCGGGCGGCCGGCATGCGGGGCGGTCGCCGCTCGGACCGGTAGGCGTCGCGCCAGTGGGTGGCCGGGACGCGCTTCGGCGGCCACGGTCTTGTGCGCTGCCCCCGGCTATGGCACTGCGCCGACCTCTCGCCGCGAACCGGCGACGCGATTTACGACCACCGGCAAGCCCACCGGCGGCCCCACTGACAGCGACGCCAGCGGGAACCCGGGCTTGCTTGAGGGGAGAAGCCGGCGTGCGCCGGGGCCGCCGACGCGTCCAGCCGGGGAGCGGATACCGGCCGGATGAACGTAGGCGAGCTCGAGCCACGCAGACCGCCCACGTATCACCAGCCTCGCCGCTCGTTGGGCCATTCGTTGGGCCAATCAGCCCTGTATTGGGCCAAACCGAGCGCGATGGAGCCCAGCGACGCGGAACCTCAGCCCGCCAACATCGTGGGTCGGTGCAGGGGAAACGCAGCTACGATGCGAAATCGCCCCACTGGGACGAGTCCCCTCACACGGGAGAGGTCGCTGGTTCGAGCCCAGCCGCGCCCATCCGGCCGATCGTGGTGACGGCGGTGGGTGGCGCGCCCACCGGACGATCAGTAGCCGGCACCGCCCCCGTATCCGCCGCTCGAGCCACCCGAGTCCGAGGGTCCCGTGTCACCGGCGCCGGCGGTCGCGGCGTGCCAAGTGAAGCTGTTGCCACCGAAGCTGTCCGTCACCCCGTCGCCGGTCACCTCGGCGGGACCTTCCTCCGTGAACGTGTACACCGGAGCGCCCCTGTAGGTGAGCTGCTTGGCGCCGTCGGGCCGGTCTACCTCGCCGAGATCCAGATCCGATGATGCGCCCGCGCCCTCCGACGCCGGAACCGGTTTCCAGATCGAGGTGCAGCCGCCCGTGCACAGCACCTTGCCGCCCTGCTCCTCATCGGCGCTGTACAGGGCCTGATCATTCGAGCCGACTAGCACGTCGGTCCCGTCGATGCTCTGGACGGACACCCCGCCGGCCGAGGCGGTCCCGCCGCCGGAGCTCGGCTCCGAGGCTCCGCTTCCGTCGTCGTCGCCGCCACACGCGCCGAGTGCGAGCGCCGCGGCGGTGATCAGTCCGATCACCTGCGCGGTTCGTGTCGTCGATAGAGCCATGTCCGGAACTACGGTTCCGCAGGCCAACGGGATTGACTAGCGGGCTGACAGCCGCCGCTGCACCGCCAGGGTCGCGCTGCCCGATGCGATCAGCAGGCACACGTTGACGCCCAGGACGAGGAGCGCGCCACCAGCGCCCCCTGCCTGGCCCGCGCCCATCGCGACGCCCCAGTACGCGGACGCCGGAATCGTGGTGACCGAGATCGCGACGCCAACCGCGGCGCTCGCGCGGGTCTCGAACGCGAGCATCGCGGCGACGCCGGCCACAAGCGCGACCAGCACTGTCGAGTAGTCGGTCACGGCGAGGCCGCCGAGCCCGCCGGCGCCGAGCACGAGCGGGTCGGGCAGGATCCCAACGACCTCGAGCAAAAACGTCATCGCGGCTGCGGCTACGCCGACCACCGCCAGCCCGAGTATTAACGTCGCGAATGCCCGCCGCGCGAGCCGTCCGCGCCGTCCTACCAGCCCAACGCACACCGAGCACAGCGGCAGCAGGTCGGGGCTGACCGCCATCGCGCCCACGATCAGGATCGCGTTTCCCTTGATCACCCCGAGGCCCGCGACGACGCCGGCGACCGCCATCAGGACGAAGTATCGCGCCAGCGGTCGCGCCTGCCTGCGGGCCTCGCCGAGCACCTCCACCCATGCGAACGCCTCCCCGGCGCCCAGGCGCGCCTTCGCCTCGGGCGCGGGCGCGACGACCTCGAGCTGGCTGATTACGAAGTCGTCACTTGGCACACCGAGCGTTTCGAGCGTCGCGACCACCGCGTCGGCGGCATCGAGCCTCAGATCCGCCTCGACCACCGCCCCGTCGGCGCTCCCGGTCGATGTGCTCGCGAGCCGGAACACGCCGTCCGTGTCCACGAGCGCGCGCTCCACCGCCGTCGCCCGATCCGTCGGTGCCGTGAGGCGAACGTGGAGCACGCGCGCAATCTACGAGCGCGTGCGGTCGGCTAACGCTGGACGCTCGACCAGCTCTCGTCCGACTCGGGTGGCGCTATCCGGCTACTCCGCCGGTTTGCGCTTCTTCGGATCGACGAACGGCAGCGCCGCGGTCTTCGCGGTGCGGCGCGAGCCGTCGGGAAGCTCGAGCTCGAGCTCGTTGCCGGGCGCGGCGATCTCGATCGGGACCCACACGTAGCCGATGTTCATCTCGAGGCCGGGGGAGCGAATCGCGATCGTGGCGTGCCCGACCCGCTCGCCGGCGTTGCGCGCGGGCCAGAACTGGGTCAGCTCCCACTCAAGCGGATCGCCCTCGATCTCCATCCCGACGAGCTTGCGGGTCACCCCCTCGGCCCGGATCCGCTCCAGCGCGTCCTTGCCGATGTAGCTCCGCTCCTGCGCCTCGACGAGGCGCTCGAGGCCGGTGACCTCGAACGGGTTGTTGTCGAGCGTCATGTCGGACCGGTAGTTGAAGATCCCGGCCTCGATCCGCCGCGCCTCGGCCGGCGCGATCGGCCGGATCTCGTGAGGGGCGCCGGCCTCCATCACCCTGTCCCACAGCTCGACCCCGCGGTTCGGATTGCGAAGATAGATCTCGTACCCGATCTCGCCCGTCCACCCCGTGCGGCCGATCACGACCGGGATCCCGTCGAGCTCCGCGTGCATGCAGTGGTAGTAGGGCATCTCGAGCACTTCGTCGCCGAACAGCGAGCTGACCACGTCCTTCGCCTTCGGGCCCTGGACCTGGACCGGGTACACGGGCGGGTCGGAGATCTCGACGTCCATTTCGGCGCCCCACGCGATCCCGCGCGCCCACAGCCCGGCGTCGCTGTCCGCGAGCGCGAGCCAGAACGTGTCCTCCTCCGGTCGCAGCAGAACGGGGTCGTTGACAATCCCTCCGTCGGCCTCGATCAGCGGCGCGTACTTGCACTGCCCCACCGCGCACTTGGTGAGGTCGCGGCACGTGAGCAGGTTGGTGAACTCGAGCGCGTCCGGCCCCCTGATCTGGACGATGTGCTCGACCCCGACGTCCCACAGCGTGACCTTCTCGAGCAGCTGCCGATACTCGGTGGCCGGGTCGTCGTAGTAGGCCGGGATGTACCGGTGGTTGTAGATGTCATACGCGGTGCACCCCGCGCGCTGCGTGGCCTCGAAGAACGGGGATCTCGAGTACCAGGGCCCGAAGTACAGGGTCGTCGAATCCGGAATCTCGCCCATGCGCTGCGCTCCTCTCCTATTCCTGACTTTGTAGTCAGTCGGAGGATATTTAACGGAGCACCAGCGCGTGCTCCGGATGCCACCCGAGCCTGACCCGCTGGCCAATCTCCCAGCGGTCGTCCGCCCTCGAGCGGTCGGTGTTCTGCTCGAGGGAGATCACGCGCACGCCGGGGGCCAGCTCGATGATCACCTGGGTCGTGGTCCCGAGGTAGATCCGCTCCACGATCGTGCCCTCGACCGAGACCATGCCATCCTCGATGAGGTCGTCGAGGAAGATCTTCTCAGGCCGCACCGAGCAGTGCACCGAGGCCCCCTGCTGGGAGCCCTCGGGGAGCGCCGCTCGGGATAGCTGGCCCGTCGAGAGGCGGACGCCGTCACCCTCCACCGTCGCCGGGAGCAGGTTGGAGACGCCTATGAAGCCCGCGACGAAGGTCTTGCGCGGCGTCTCGTAGATCTCCTCGGGCGGCCCGATTTGCTGCACGACGCCCTCGTCCATGACCGCAATCCGATCGGACATCGCCAGCGCCTCCTCCTGGTCGTGGGTGACGTAGAGGAACGTGATCCCGACCTCGCGCTGGATCTCCTTCAGCTCAACCTGCATCTGTTTGCGCAGCTTGAGGTCGAGGGAGCCGAGCGGCTCGTCGAGCAGCAGCACCGATGGCCGGTTGACGAGCGCCCGGGCAAGCGCCACGCGCTGCATCTGACCGCCCGACAGCTGGCGGGGCTTGGAGTGCTCGCGGCCGGTGAGCTGGACTAGCTCGATCGCCTCCGCGACGCGCGAGCGGATCTCGTCGTCGGGCACCTTGCGGCGCTTCAGGCCGAAGGCGACGTTGCCCTCCACGTCGAGGTGCTCGAACAGGGCATAGGACTGGAACACCGTGTTGACGTTTCGCCGGTACGGGGGAACGTCTTCCACGTGCTCGCCGTCCAGGTAGACGCTGCCCGCGCTGGGCTGCTCGAATCCGGCGACCATCCGCAGCGTCGTCGTCTTCCCGCACCCAGACGGCCCGAGCAGCGAGAAGAACTCGCCGCGCCGAACCCGGAGGTTCAGGTCCTCGACCGCGACCGTGGGGCCGAAGCGCTTGGTGACGTCCTCGAAGCGGATCGCCTCGTCGCCCGCGCCGTCACCGCGGGTGGTCTCGGGGGTAGCGGTCTCCGTGCTCGTCTGGTTCGCGGCGGTCGTCTGGTTCGCGGTCATGCGGTCTCCCTTCCGATCAGCACATTCTCCTCCTCGCGGCGGCCCAGCAGGCGCGGCAGCGCCACGGCCACCGCGAGAATCAGGAACGAGATCACGAGCATCGACGTGCCGATCGCGTTGATCGTCGGCGTCACGCCGAAGCGGATCGACGAGTAGATCTGTACCGGCAGCGGCGTCGGCGACTCGCCGGTGGTGAAGAAAGAGATCACGAAGTCGTCGAAGCTGAGCGCGAAGATCAGCAGTGCCGAGGCGATGATCGCCGGCCACAGCGCGGGCAGGACGATGAGGCGAAGCGTCTGCATGCGGGTGGCACCGAGGTCGAGCGCCGCCTCCTCCACCTCTCGGTTCAAGGCCGACAGCCGGGCCCGTACGATCACGGTCACGAACGAGATCGAGAACGTGATGTGCGCGATCATGATCGTGAGCAGCGAGAGGTCGATCCCGATCTGGGCGAAGAGCAGGAGCGCGGAGGTGCCCGCGACGATCTCCGGGGTGACCAGTGGAATCAGCATCAGCACGTTGCTGCTCTGGGCGAGGCGGGACCGGGCGCGGACGAGACCAAAGGCCAGCGTCGTTCCCAGCACGGTCGCTACCACCATCGTCACCAATGCGATCTCGATGCTCGCCACGAGCGACTCGCGCAGCCCCACGTTGCTGAAGAACTCGTCGTACCACTGGGTGCTGAAGCCGGTGAAGTTCTGCAGCGACGGGGTGGAGTTGAACGAGAACAGGGCCACGATCACGATCGGCGCGAACGTGAAGAACATGAAGACGATGAAGAACACCCGCAGAAACACGGGGCGGTCGAAATCGCGTCCCCGCCTGCGCCGGGGGCGCCGCCGCGCCAGCGGGACCCTCTCTGCCCATCCCTCGGTGCTCACCAGATCACCTCGGTTCGCGCTCGGCCCAACATCAAATTCCGCACCCTCCCCCATCTGTGTAGAGCCTCGCGCTCACGCTGTTGCCTCCCGGCTCGCCCGCGCTGCCGAGCGCAGGTAGATCGACAACCAGATCAGCAGGAACGCCATCATCACGATTGTCAGCGCCGCCCCGAAGGGCCAGTTCGCGGCCTCGAGGAACTGCTGCTGGATCAGGTTCCCGACCATGTAGGTGTCGGCCCCGCCCAGCAGCTGCGCCGAGATGAAGTCGCCGACCGCGGGCAGGAACACCAGCACGCAGCCCGCGGCGACCCCCTGGAAGGCGGCGGGCCAGGTGACGTGCCAGAACGTCTGCCATCGGCTCCCGTACAGGTCCTTGCCGGCCTCAATCAGGGCGGGATCCATGCGGTCGAGCGCCGCGTACAGTGGCAGGATCATGAACGCCAGGTAGCCGTACACGAGACCGCCGATCACGGCCCACGGAGTGTTCAGAAAGCGGACGCCGTTCTCGGACAGGCCGGCGTCCGTGACGATCCCGTTCACGAGACCTTCGTCGGAGAGGATCGCCACCCACGCGTAGGTGCGGACCAGGTAGTTGACGAGAAAGGGGAGCACCACGAGGGCGATCAACAGCGTCTTCCAGCGACCGCCGAAGCGGGCGATGTAGTAGGCGATCGGATAGCCGATCAGCAGGCACAGCACGACCGTGGCGAGCGCGAAGCCCACCGACCGCAGGAGCACGGGCGTGAACAGCGGGTCGAAGACGTCGGCGTAGTTCTCCGGGTGCCACCCGTACACCGCCTGGTAGATCGGGTCGGTGGTCCCGAGCGAGACCGCCACGACGATCCCCAGCGGGACTGCGAAGAGCAACGCCAGCCACAGCCCCGCCGGGGCCAGCAGCAGGTGCGCGAACCGGTTCTCGCTCATCTCATGGCGTCCAACGGGCTACGAGGCCTTCACCTCCAGGAAGGTATTGGTCCACAGTTCGCGGTCCTCCTGCGGCAGGTTCGCGAACTGGTCGCCGCCCTCGAGGTCATCGATCGTTACCACGATGTTCGGGTCGTCCTTGGCGAGGTCGGCGAACGTCTGGTCCTGGCCGCGGTTCGGCATCGGGTAGCCGTTCCAGTTCACGTTGCGCGCCGCGTTCTTTGGATCGCACATGAAGTCGATGAACTTCAGCGCCGTGCCGGGATGCTCGGCGTTGACCGGGATGCAGAACGCGTCGCTCCCGACCGGGAAGCCCTCCGAGCACTTCTGGAACTGGATCGTGTCGGGGTCGTCGACCCGGTAGCGGATGTTGATTATGTCGCCGTTCCACAGGTGCTCGATCCAGGCGTTTCCGCTCGACATGTTCGTGATCGTGTCGACCGAGTACCCGCGCAGCAGCGGTTTCAGGCCGATGAGCCATTCCTTCGTCTGCTCCAGCTCAGACTCCACGACCGTGTTCATGTCGAAGCCGTGCAGCAGGTTGCCGGCGGCGAGCGCCTCCTGGTAGTCGTCGAGCATGTAGATCCGCCCCGCCGCCTCCTCGTTTCCGAGGTCGTTCCAGGAGCCCGTCATGTTGTCGATGACGTCGGCGCGGTAGCCGATCCCGGTGATGTACAGCGAGTAGGGCACCGAGTGCGCGGAGTCGGGGTCGTACCAGGGGTCGTCGAAGTAGCTGTAGATGTTGTCGAGATTCTCGAGCTTGTCGCGCGGGATCCGCAGGATTTGCTCCTGCTGGATCAGCCGCTGCACGTACTCGGCGGTCGGGAAGATCACGTCGTAGGTGTTGCCGGCGCGGAGCTTCGCCAGCATCGGCTCCATCGCGTCGAAGTAGGACTGGATCACGCGGACGTCGTACTTCTTCTCGAACTCCTTCACCAACCCGGGGTTGATGTACTGCGAGTAGTTGAAGTAGTAGAGGTCGCCGTCGACCTTCGGCTCGATCACCCGATCGGTGTCCCCTTGGAGGCCGCGGCCGATCCCGCAGCTGGAGAGCCCGAGGGCGACCGCCGCGCCCGCGCCCGCCTGCAGAAGCTCGCGCCTTCGCAGTCGTCCGGCAACCCCCCCTGGGGGCCCGACGACGTCCCTCGTATCTCGTTTCCCGCTCAAGTCAGTAACCACCAGACGGCACGTTTGCAAGCGAACCCACCGGTTGCCTAAACGCACATCCCAGTTCGCGCTCGAGTACCGCTAGGCACAGCTCCTCCGCGCGAGCGGAGGATACCTCGCTGTCCTCGAGCGCGACCTGGATCAGCAGCCCGTCCAGCAGCGACGCGGTGAGGCGGGCGAGCTCGTCCGGGTCACCTCCGGCGAATTCGCCGCGCTGCTGGCCCTCGTGGATGATCTCGGCGATCGCCCCTCGCCATCGGCGGTCGAGCGCCTCGCGCGTGGCGGCGAGCTCCTCGTTGCGCAGTGCCTGTGGCCACAACTCGATCCACAGCACGGCGTCGTAGTCGCCCGAGTCGACGGTGGACTCGACGAGCCACACGAGCCGGTCGCGCGCGCTCGGGATCCGCGTCAGCTCGCTCTGGAGCTCGGCGTAGAAGCGCTCCTCGACCTCCGTGAGCGCCTCCCGGAGGAGCTCCTCCTTGGACTCGAAGTAGTAGAGGACCGCCGGCGGGCTGGTTCCGACGCGCTCGGCGACGTCGGCGATCCTCGTGCCGTTCACTCCCCGCTCTCGGATCACCTCTCGCGCGGCGGCAAGGATCTCGGGGCGCCTCAGATGCGCCGTCGCGGGTCTTGGGCTCACTTTCCCTTCTGCTCTCCTACCCCGTTACCTGAACGGCCATTAAAACAAAGCTATCGCGGCGGAACTTCCTCGTCCAGGCCGAGTTCGCCGGCCAGCATCCGCCACACCTCGGCGCGCGCCCACGGGAGCGGGACCGCCGGATCGCGGATAAGAACGCGGATGCCGAACCCGTCGAGCAACGCGAGGGTGCGGTCGACGAGCGGACCGACGTCGGTCTCGGCGAACTCCCCGGCGGCGATCCCCGCATCGATCGCGGCGCCGAACCAGCGATGCATACGCTCGTACAGGCGCGCCGCCGTCTCGCGGAGCTCGGGTCGACGCGCCGCGCGAAGCCACAGCTCGACCCACAGCAGCCAGTCGCGCTCCAGCGTCCCCGGGTACGGCAGGCACTGGTCGATCATCGCGGCGAGCCGGTGGGCGTGTGATGGCGCTTCTCCGTTGTCCTCGCCGATCCGCACGTCGCCGGCGAGCTCGAACGAGTGCTCGAGCGCCTCGGCCAGCAGCGCCTCGCGGCTCTCGAAGTGGTAGTGCACGAGCGATGTCGAGACGCGCGCGTCCATCGCGATCCGCGCGATCCGCACCCCGTCGATTCCGTCGGAGGCGATCCGCTCGACGGCGGCGTCGAGGATCTGCTCCCGGGCGCTGCGTCGTGCCGTTGCCGGGACCGCGGTCAAGAGCTACTCCGCGAGCTCGCCGGCGAGCTCGCGGGAGGGCTCGGGCTCGCGCGAGGGTTCGAGCTCGCCTGTCGTCGTATCCGCCGCCAGGTCCGCGCGCACGCGGTCCGCGAACCACCCCACGGCGGCCTCGCGACCCGACAGCGGGCCCGGCCGGTACCCGCGGGTGGCGAGCCCCGCCTGGACGTTCTCCACCAGGTCGACGTCCTCCTCGTGGACCGTCGTGTTCAGCCTCGTGTTCATCCGCTGCACCAGGCGGTTGCGAAGTCCCGGCCGCTCGGGTCGGTACGCGCTGAACGAGTCGCGCGTTCGCAGCACACCGTCGGGGTTGATCCGCCATGTCATCACCTGATCCGGGTACAGGTCGATCGCCGTGTTTGGGTAGATGAACACGTACTGCCACATCCGCACGGCCTCCGCGTCGAGGCCCGGCATCGGCTTCACGAACCGGCGGTACGCCCGCTCCAGCCGCGTCCCGGCGGGCTTGTCGCGAAGCGGCGCCTCGAACCACGCGTAGTGCTCGCCGAGCTCGAGCTCGTAGCGCTTGTAGTCGATCAGGCGCATCAGCCCCGGGTGCGCGATCGGGACGTGGTAGCCCTCGAGGTAGTTGTCGATCACGATCTTCCAGTTCACGGACTGATCGCCCTCGGTCGAGCCGAAGGCAACGAGGGAGGGAATCCGGTAGGGCGCGAGGTGCTCCCCGAGCTCGCCGAGCTGATCCGATAGCGGGATCGCGTCGAGGTCGAGGTTGACGAACACGAGCCCGCAGAACTCGTCGACGTTCGCCGGGTGGAGGCCGAGCCTCGACTTGTCGATCTCGCCGAAGCTGCGTACCTCCGGCATCCCGATCAGCGATCCGTCGAGCCGGTAGGTCCAGCCGTGGTAGCGGCAGCGGATCGCCTTGCCGCACTGCCCTTCGCCGCTCAGCACCCGCGAGCCGCGATGGCGGCACACGTTGCGGAACGCGCGCAGTCGCCCCTGCTTGTCGCGAAGGACGAGCACCGGCTGCGTCCCGGCGTGAGTGGTCATGTAGTCCCCCGGCTCGGCCAGCTGTGAGACGTGACCGGCGAGCTGCCAGCTGCGCTCGAGGATCCGCTCGTGCTCGGCCTCCAGCACCGCGGGGTCGCGGTAGAAGCGCGGAAGCAGTGCCGGGGGGGTGGTCATGCGGGGGTCATGCAGGACCTCACTACCTGCCTGCAGGTCGTCGCGGGGATCCTGACTTTGTGGTCAGTTGATGTTATCATCCCGCCGCGTGTCAAGCGTGCGATTCCATGGCCGCGCGCGCCCCGGGGGCGTGCGTAGCCGAGCAGCCCGAGGACGCAGGGAGCGACGCGTGCTAGCAGCACGCGAGCGACCGAGGACGAAGGGCGGCGATGGGCTACGCGCGGCATCCGGGCGGGCGCGGCCATGAGTCGCTCGCTTCACACGAGCGCACGCGATGCGTGGCTGTCGCTCACCCCGGAGCCCGAGCGCGAGCTCCCCGCGAGCGTGGCGATGCTGCGCGCCGCAGGTCCGGCGACGGCGGAGGCCGTCGAGAGCGAGCGCGCCCGCGTGGAGCGGCTCGTCGTTCGCGCCCGCTCGCGGGCCTGGCTCGAGTACATGCGCGAGGTCGTGGACCTGATCGACAACTCAAAAGACACCGAGGACCCGGAAGTCGAGCGCGCGCGGGCCGTCGCGCTGGAGGTGGTCCGCAACCACCACGGCCTGCTGCTCGGGCTTCCTGGGCGCGCGGCGGACAATACGGCGGACGAGCGCGAGCGGCTCGACGCCGCGGCGGGACGACAAACTGCGAACGGAGGACAATCATGAGCATCGACGCGACGACGCTGATCGCCGACAACGCAACCGCGGCCGAGCTGACGGCCGAGCAGGAGGACCTGCGCGAGCGCGCGCGCCGCTTCGTGGACGAGGTCCTGATCCCGAACGAGGAGCTCGCTGAGCGCAGCGGCGGCCGGATCCCGGACGAGTTGAAGCGGAGGATCAAACGGGAGTCGATCGATGCGGGTCTCAGCGGCGGGCTCCACGCCCACGAGCACGGCGGGCAGGGGTGGTCGACGCTGGAGTGGTTCCTGGTCGAGGAGCAGCTGGGGCGCTCGACGAACGCGCTCTCCTGGTACATGCCCGGGGCGTACAACGTGCTCAAGAGCGGGAGCGAGGAGCAGATCGAGCGCTATCTGAAGCCGGCGCTGCGGGGCGAGCTGCACGACGCATATGCGGTGACCGAGGCAGAGGCCGGGTCGGATCCGTCCCGGATCGCGACCACCGCGGTGCGAAGCGACGGCGGATGGGTGATCAACGGCGAGAAGTGGTTCGTCACCTACGGCGACATCGCGGCCGTGTACATCGTGATGGCGAACGCGATCGAGGACGGCGAGAAGCTCCCGACCCTGTTCCTGGTCGACCGCGAAGCTGCGGGGATCAGCGTCGTCGACGACCCCCCCTTCACCCACACCTACCCCCACGGCCATCCGACGATCCGGTTCACCGACGTCGATGTTCCGGACGATGCCGTGATCGGCGGGGTAGGGAGCGGGGACGAGCTCCAGCGCGCGTGGTTCACCGAAGAGCGGATCGGGATCGCCGCGCGCGGGGTCGGCTCGATGTGGCGGTTGCTCGAGGAGTCGGTCGCCTGGGCGATCGAGCGCGAGCAGGGCGGCAACCGGATCTTCGACTACCAGGGCGTCTCGTTCCCGCTCGCCGACTCCGCGGCCGACACCGCGGCCGGCCGGCTGCTGACGATGGAGGTCGCCCGGCTCGTCGATGCGGGCGCCGATCCCAAGGTCGTCCACGCGAAGGCGGCGATGGCGAAGCTGTTCGTCAGCGAGGCCGCGTACCGGTGCGCCGATCGCGCCGTGCAGATCTTCGGCGGCCGCGGTTACATGCGCACCAACGTCGCCGAGCGCTTCCTGCGCGAGCTGCGCGTCGACCGTCTGTGGGAGGGCACCAGCGAGATCCAGCGGCTGATCGTCGCTCGGGCGCTCGAGCGCCGGGGCGTCGAGCGCACGCTCCACTAGCGCGCGCGACGAGGACGGATCGTGGATCTGCGCCGCCTGTTCCATCCTCGCTCCGTGGCGGTCGTAGGGGCGTCCGAGAGCGAGGGCTCATACGGCGGCCAGACGCTGGTCAACCTCACGACGCTCTCCTACGGGGGGCGGGTGTGGGGAGTCAACCCGAAGCGCTCCAGCGTTCACGGGTTCGAGTGCTATCCGTCGCTCGGCGACCTGCCCGAGGTCCCCGACGCGGTGGTTGTCTCGGTGCCGGCGGCGTCGGTTCCGGCGGTGATCGAGGAGGCCGGGGCACTCGGGAGCGGGGGCGCCGTCGTGTACGGCGCCGGCTTCGCCGAGGTCGAAGGCGGTCGCGAACTCGAGCGCGAGCTGATCGCCGCGGCGCGGCGCCACGAGCTGCCCGTGTGCGGCCCGAACGGGAACGGGATCGTGTCGTACCCGGAACGGATCGCCCTATGGGGAGACGCGCTGCCGCCGCGCGAAGCCGGCGGCGTGGCGATCGTGTCGCAGAGCGGGAACCAGGCCGTCAACGCGATCTCCGTCGACCGCGGCCTTCGGTTCCACACCGTGGTCTCGTGCGGCAACGCGGCGGTGCTCGAGCCCGCCGACTTCCTCCACTTCCTTGCGGAGGAGGAGGGCGTGCGATCGGTCGCGCTCAACCTCGAGGACGACGGCGACGGCGCCCGACTGTGCGAGGCCCTCGCCGCGTGCGCCGACGCCGGGATCGGGGTCGCGGTGCTCAAGGTCGGAGCATCGGAGGCCGGCGCGTCGGCGGCGGGGGCGCACACCGGCGCGGTCGCGGGCGATCAGCGCGTGTTTCATGCCCTGCTCGAGGAGGCCGGCGCGGCGATCGCGGCTGACTTCCACGACCTGCTCGAGCTGGCCAAAGCGCTCGCTCTGGATCAAGCGCCCACGGGTTCCGGAGGGCTCGCGGTCATGACCTGCTCCGGCGGGGACTCGAGCGCGGCGGCGGACGAGGCGGACAGGCACGGGCTTGATTTCCCCGACTTCTCGACCGCCACCCGGAGTCGCCTTGGCGAGCTGCTGCCGACCGCCGCGACGGTGGCAAACCCGCTCGACTACACGGCGATGGTGTGGGGCGACCGCGAGCTCCTGCGCGACATGATCGCGGCGGTGGCCGACGATCCCGCGATCGAGCGCGTACTCGTCTTCTACGACGAGCCGTTCGGGCTCGCGGGCGACACCAAGGAGTCCTGGGACGCCGTCCTGGACGGGATCGTGGCCGGGGCCGAGGTCGCGAGCGTCCCGGTGCTCGTGTCGTCGACGCTTCCCGAGCTGCTTCAGGACCACGCGGCGGCGCGAATGGTCGACGCGGGAGTGCCCCCGATTGCCGGGCTTCGCACGGGCGTCGCGTGCGCCGCGGCCCTCGGCCGCGAGCCCGGCGATCCCGAGAGGCTTCGCGGGATCGCGGCCCTCGCGCGCCGCGCCAGCACAAGCTCATCCCGAGACAAGCCACGCGATCCGCTTGCGGATCGCGCGCCCTGGTTATCCGAGCACAGCACGAAGGAGCTCCTTCGCGAGGTCGGCCTGCCCGTGGTCGAGGGGCGGCTGGCAAGCGACGCCGACGAGGCGGCGGCCATTCTCTCCGAGCTCGGCGCCCCCGTGGTCGCGAAGCTGAGCGACGAGGAGCTTCGGCACAAGTCCGAGCTCGGCGCGCTCGAGCTCGACCTCGTCACCGAGGCTCAAGTGCGCGACGCGCACGGGCGGCTGCTGACGCTGGGCCGCGGCGCGGTTCTGGTCGAGCGCCACGTCCCGACCGGCGTCGAGCTGCTGGTCGCCGCGCGGCGCGACGCCGTCGTGCCATCGCTGGCGGTGGGGCTCGGCGGGATCTGGACCGAGATGTTCGACGACGCGGCGGTGATCCCGCTGCCGGCGTCCCCCGTGCGGGTCGAGCGCGCGCTTCGAGGCTTGCGCGGCGCCGAGCTCCTGACGGGTGGTCGCGGCCGGCCCGAGCTCGATCTCGGCGCCGCCGCCCGGATCGCCGCCACGACGGGCGAGGTCCTGCTCAGCGCGGAGCTCGAGCTGGTAGAGCTGAACCCGGTGGTCGTCTACGAGGATGGCGCGATCGTCGTCGATGCCCTCGCCCAGGCCACAACGGCGATCGCACCCGCGGCGAGCAGCGCGGCAGTCCCCAGGTAGGCGAAATCTGCACTCCGGAGCTCGAGGACCCCTCCTCCGATCAACGGCCCTAGGGCGTATCCGGCCGAGTAGAGCAGGTTGAGCATCCCGTAGCCGAGTCCCCGCTCGAGCGCCCCGAACGCCTCGTCGAGCCATGGAACCGCGGCCGCCATGGAGAGGCTGAAGCCGGCCCCGAACAGGCCCAGCGCCAACGCCGCTCCGAGTGTCGAGGCCAACACGGCGAGGAGCGCCACCGACGCCGCGAGCGTCGCTAAACCCGCAACGGCCGGTCCTCTTCGCCCCCGACGATCGCCCCACCGTCCGCCGAGCGGCGACATCGGAGCGTCGACTGCGATCGAGAGGGCGAACAGGAGCCCGATCGCCGTGCTCGACAGCCCAAGCCGGGCATCGAGATCGAGCGGTGCGACGAGCTCCACGACCCCCAGCGCACCGGCCACGCCGAACGTGATCGCGGTCGCGACCGCTCCGATCCCCGATCTGGTGGATCGCGCGATCGTGCGCCACGCTGGGTTCTCCGAGGCGGCGCGGCGAGCCTCGGCCGGAAAGACCGCCACAACCGCGAGCGCGAGCGCAACAGAGGCGCCGCACACGATCAGGAACGGGGCCGCGAACCCGAGCACGTCCGCGGTCACGCCGCCGAGCGCGGGGCCCGCGATCGAGCCTACGCTGGTCGCCGCGAGCGCGATCCCGATCGACTCACCCCGCTTTCCGGGTGGCGCGAGATCGGACACGACCGCAAGCGCCGCGATCCAGCTCGCGGCCGAGCCCAGCCCCTGAACGGCGCGGCCGGCGATCAGCACGTGCAGCGACTCGGTGACGGCGATCAGACCCGAGCCGGCGCCGGTGAGCAGCAGGCCGCCGACCAGTAGCCACCGCCTCCCGATCATGTCCGCCGCTCGCCCGAGCGGAAGCGAGAACAACATCACCGGCACCGCGTAGGCTGAGATCGAGATCCCGAGGGCACCTTCCCCCGCGCCCGTCCGGTCCTCGATGTCGGGCAGCAACGGGGCGATCACTCCGAGCAGCGCGGTGTCCATCGCCACCGCGCCGACCGCAACCGCGAGGACCGCCCGCCGGCGACTCACTAGTGCGCCACGGCGATCAGCTCCGGTAGTGCTCTATGGCCCCGGTCTTCTCCCGGTCGCCTCCGTGGATCGCCTCGATGGCTACTCGCCGCCCGCTGCCGGCTCGACGATGAACATGGCCCGGTCGACGTAGCACCACGACCACGTCTCGCCCGGCTCCAGCGAGGTGACGATGGGGTGGCTTTCTGCCGCGGCGTGTGCGCTCGCGTGCTTGTTCGGGGACGAGTCGCAGCACCCGACGTAGCCGCAAGACCGGCACACGCGCAGATGGACCCACCGGTCGCCGGTCTTGAGGCAGTCCTCGCACCCTGCGAACTCCGCCGGCGGGTCCACGGTGATTTGGTCGAGGTGATTGCAGACGGGCATCTTCACCACGAAGCCTTAACAGAGCCGTCAAGTCGTGGCGGCGGGCGGTCGGCCCGAGCGCCCCTACGTACTCTGTAGGCATGGCCGAAGCAGACGCGGTGAGCGAGGTCCCGCTCGAGCTGATCCTGGCGCGAAACCTCGTCTCGATTCTCTCCCTCGCCGCATTCGTGGTTGACTCCGATGGCGACGTGGTGTTCTTCAACGAGGCCGCCGCGGAGGTGAGCGGGACGCGCTTCGAGGAGACCGGCAGCCTCACGCGCGGGGAGTGGAACCGCGAGCTCGGGCCCTTCGATGAGCATGGGCGACCGATACCGTACGACGAGTTGCCGCTGGCGATCGCCGCGCGCGAGGGCCGGCCCGCGTACGGGCGGTTCCACATCAGGACCGACACCGGCGGCCTGATCGAGATCGAGGCCGGCGCGGTTCCGCTCCTTGGGCCGGACGGATACCACGGAGCGATGGTCGTGTTGTGGCCGCTCGAGCGGACGGGGCAGTCGACGGGCGCTCGCGAGGGGTGACGACGTGCTGGTGAAGCTGTGGGGGGTGCGTGGCTCGACCCCCGTGGCCAGCCCGGCGGTGGCCGGCTTCGGCGGAAACACTCCCTGCGTCCAGGTTACGGGCACTGACGGGACCGAGCTGATCCTCGACGCGGGCACGGGGATCGGGGCGCTCGGCGAGAAGATCGTTGGGCGCTCCCGCCGCGTCCACATTCTCCTCACCCACCTGCACTTCGACCACATCCAGGGGCTGATGTTCTTCGCGCCGATGTTCGACAGCGACGCCGAAGTGACTGTGTGGGGCCCGCCGGCGGCCGGCCATGCGCTGCGAGACCGGCTGGCGCGCTACATCTCCAGCCCGCTCTCCCCGATCGAGATCAGGGACCTGGACGCCAAGGTCGCCTTCGTTGATACCCCGAGGGAGCCGTGGCGGATCGGCGACGTCGAGGTGAGGGCCTCGCTCGTCGCCCACCGCGGTCCGACCCTCGGATACCGGCTGGCCGAGGACGGCGCGAGCCTCGCCTACCTCCCCGACCACGAGCCCGGCCTCGGCCAGAGGCTCGACGCCGCCAACGCCAGATGGATCTCGGGCCACGGGCTCGCTCAGGACGCGTCGCTTCTCATTCACGACGCCCAGTACGCCGACGACGAGTACGCGGCGCACCGCGGGTTCGGCCACTCGAGCCTGTCGGACGCGCTCGTGTTCGCGCGTCGATCCCGCCCACGCCGGCTAGCACTGTTCCATCACGCCCCAGGGCACGACGACGAGCGTCTCCTCGCCCTGGGCGCGGAGGCGGCCGCGCGCTGGTCGGACCTCGGGGGCGAGGCGACAATCGAGGTCGCCCGCGAGGGACGCGCCTTCGACCTCTCGAACGAGGACGATCCCGGGCCGCTAGGCCGCGGCTTCCGCGGGGAGCGCGAAGCGCACTCCGGTTAGCTGCGCCGAGACGGTCCACCGGCGGCGCGCCAGCGCTTCGCAGAGCGCGCGCCCCTCCACGGGACCGGCTTCAGATCCAGTCGCAACCGGTCCATCACAGGACCGGGAGGTAGCGCTCCAGCTCCCACCGGGTGACCTGGACTCTGTATTCCTCCCACTCCTCGCGCTTCAGCTCCACGTAGCGCTCGAAAATGTGATCGCCGAGCGCCTTGCGGACGAGCTCCGAGGACGCGAGCTCCTCGGTCGCCTCGCCGAGCGTCTCTGGGAGCTGGGTGATCCCCTTCGCCTCGCGCTCGGCGTGCGTGAGGTCGTAGAGGTTGGTCTCCATCGGCTCCGGGCACTCGTAACCCTTCTCGATCCCCTCGAGGCCGGCGTGCAGCATCGCCGCAAACGTGAGGTACGGATTGCACGAAGGATCGGGGCAGCGCAGCTCGCACCGCGTCGCCTTCTCCTTCCCGGGCTGGTACATCGGAACCCTGACCAGCGCCGAGCGGTTGCGCTGAGACCACGCCGCGTACACCGGCGCCTCGTATCCCGGCACGAGGCGCTTGTAGCTGTTCACGTTGGGAGCGAACAGCGCCGCGATCTCGCGCGCGTGCGTCAGCAGGCCGGCGATGAACGCGCGCGCCGTGTCGGAGAGGTGGTAGTGGGCGTCCTCCTCGAAGAACGCGTTGGTCTCGCTCGCGAACAGCGACTGGTGCGTGTGCATGCCCGACCCGTTCTCGCCGAACAGCGGCTTGGGCATGAACGTCGCGTAGCAATCGTGCAGGTGAGCGATCTCCTTGACCACGATCCGGTACGTCATCGCGTTGTCGCACATCCGCAGCCCGTCGGCGAACCGCATGTCGATCTCGTGCTGCGAGGGCCCGACCTCGTGATGTGTGTACTCGACCGGGATCCCGACCCTCTTCAGCGCGTTGACCGTCTCACGCCGGAGGTCGGAGGCCGCGTCGAGCGTCGTGAGGTCGAAGTACCCGCCCTTGTCGAGGATCGTCGGCAGCCCGTCCTCGCCGAGCCCGTCGCTTTCGAAGTAGAAGAACTCGAGCTCGGGTCCGAGGTAGTAGTGGTCGAAGCCAAGCTCCTCCATCCGCGCGAGGGCGCGGCGCATCACGTGGCGCGGGTCTCCCACGTAGGGCTCTCCGCCGGGCCGCAGCACGTCGCAGAACATCCGCGCGACGTTGCCCTTTCCGGACCCGCCGTCGTCTCTCCATGGCAGCACGACGTAGGTGTCAGGGTCGGGCATCGCGACCATGTCCGACTCCTCGATCGCGTTGAACCCGGTGATCGACGAGCCGTCGAAGCCCATCCCTTCGGCGAGCGCGTCCTCGAGCTCCTCCTTGCCCACCGAGAAGCTCTTCAGCTGGCCCAGGATGTCGGTGAACCAGAAGCGGATGAACTCCACCCCATCGGACTCCACCTGCTGCAGGATGTCCTCCCCGCTCGTTCGGGGCTCGGCGATAGTTGCCATTTCCTCTGCGTCTCCTTGTTGGTGAGTTTTACGCGGGGATCTCGGACGGCTGGTGGGCTTGGAGCACTTCCTCGCCCGTCTCGCCGGTTCTGATCCGAATCGCCTCGTCGACCGGGATGACGAAGATCTTCCCATCGCCGACGTCTCCGGTGCGGGCGTGTCTGAGGATCGTCTCGACGACGACGGGCTTGTCCTTGTCCTCGACCACGCACTCGATCTTGAGCTTCGGCCGCACGTGGACGGTCAGGCTCGACCCACGGTAGGTCTCGACTATCCCCTTCTGGCGACCCGAGCCCTTGACCTCACCGATCGAGAGAGATGGAAACCCCTTCTCGAGCAGCTCGGTACGGATCGGCTCGAACGCCTCGTGGCGGATGAATGCCTCGATCTTCTTCACCTCGTCACTTCCTTCCTATGCCTCGCTGGGCTGCTCGGCCGGCACCGCGGGGACCGCCGGCGCGGGTCTCGACGGGACCGGAGTGACCCCACCCGGATACTCCTCCGGCGGGATGAACTGTTCCGGATATCCGTACATCCCGTGCTCCGAGATGTCCAGACCGGCATCCTCCTGCTCGGCCGTGACCCGTAGGCCGATCGTCCTGCGGATCAGCCAGAACGTCGCGAAGCTGAGCGAGAACACGAACGTGAACGCGATCGTGAACCCGACCACCTGCGCTATGAGCTGATCGAAGCTGCCCGAGTACCACAGGCCGCCTGCGGGATCCCCGAAGGCGTTGTACTCCGCCAGTCGCGGCGCCGTGAAGATCCCGCACGAGAGCGTGCCCCAGATACCCGCGAGGCCGTGCGCCGACAGCGCCCCGACCGGGTCGTCGATCAGCTTGTCGATCGCGTACACGCCGATCACCACGATCACGCCGGCGATCGCTCCGATGATCGGAGCCGCCCACACCTCGATGTAGCCGGATGGGGCAGTGATCGCGACCAACCCGGCGATCGCGCCGTTTCCGCACATGCCGATGTCGACCGTCCCGGTCCGGAGCTTCACGGTCGCCGCGGCGCCGAGAACGCCCGCCGCGGCGGCGAGGTTCGTGATCAGAAGGATCTCCGGGAAGCGCCCGTCGAGCGCGTTCAGCGTCGAGCCGGGGTTGAACCCAAACCAGCCAAGCCACAAGATCAACACTCCGAGCCCGAACAAGGGCATGCTGTGGCCGGGAATGGCCCGAGGTGTGCCGTTGGAGTCGTACTTGCCGCGGCGAGCGCCGAGCAAGAGCAGCGCGGCGAGCGCGCCGCTCGCGCCGATCAGATGGACCGCCGTCGAGCCGGCGAAGTCCTGCATGCCGACGATGCCGGTTCCCAACCAGTCACCGATCTGCAGGAACCCACCGCCGAACACCCAGTGGGCGCCGAGCGGGTAGATGATGCTCGCGAACACGATCGAGTAGGCGACGTAGGCCCCGAACTTGATCCGCTCGAGCGTTGTTCCCCACACGATCGCCAGCGAGACGGCGCAGAACGCGAACTGGAAGAAGAACTTCGAGTCGATCGTCGCGTCCGACAGCGCCATCACCGGGAAGTCGGGACGGAACAGCGTAGTCCCTCCCTCCTCGACCATGTATGGGCCGAGGTCGGTGAGGAAGAACCCTCCCGAGTGTCCGATGAAGCTGCTGAGCGGTCCGCCGAAGGCAAACGCGAAGCCGACAGCCCACCAGCACAACGCGGCGATCGAGAAGTTCGTGAGGATCTTCGCCACCACGGTGCCGGCGTTCTTCTGTCTGGAGAAGCCGATCTCGAGGAACGCGAACCCGGCCTGCATGAACATCACCAGCGACGCGGCGACGATCACCCAGATCGAGTTGATCCCGACCGTCTCGGACAGCTTGCCGTCGATCGCGAGCTGCAGATCCTCGGTGGCGGCCACCCCCGTCGACGGCAGGAGGAGAAGCACCCCCAGCACGGCCAGCGGCACCAGGAGCCCCAAAAAGTACCTTCGCCCCATCTGCTTCCCTCCTTGTCCGCCGACCACGGGGGCCGCCGGTCGCGCCTTTCGCATTGACCCGCGCACCGTAGGTGCCGGCGGTAGCGAAGTCTTTATCCGCGTGTCGAGACTTCCCGCGCTGCGCTTGTACGGGTGGTAGGGGGCGTTGCCCGCCGCGTGGTTGGAGCCCGTGGGGCGCTTGCGGATCCGGTCGCCAGGCTCACGGCGCGAGCACGATCTTCAGCGCCTCGCGGCGGTCATAGACCGCGTAGGCCTCCGGCGCCTCGTCGAGCGTCATGTGGTGCGTCACGAGGGGGGTTGGATCGAGGACTCCGGAGGCGATCATCGCGAGCACGCGGTCCAGGTGGCCGATCACGTTCGCGTGTCCCGTCCGCAGGGTGAGCGCCTTGATCCACACCAATCCCATGTGGACCTCGACGCGCTCGGCGTAGACACCGGTCACCGACACCGTCCCGGCCTTGCGCGCGAGTCGGCACGCTAGATCGAGGGCGTCCGGATGGCCGACCGCGTCGACCGACCGGTCCACGCCGCGGCCCCCGGTCAGCTCCTTCACGGCAGCGCGCGGATCCCCCTCGGTCAGGTGGATGGCGGAGGCGCCGAGCGTCTCGGCCACGCGGAGGCGCTCCTCGACGGTGTCGACCGCTACTACCAGCGAGGCGCCGGCGGCGCGCGCGACCTGGACCGAGCACAGCCCGACGGGGCCGAGCCCGAGCACCGCGACGCTTGCGCCGGGCTCGAACCCGCCGTCGGCGATCGCGTGGTACGCGGTCCCGGCGACGTCGCCCGCGAACAGCGCCGCGTCGTCGGAGACTCCGTCGGGCACGCGGCGAAGCGTGAGGTTGGCGTGCGGGACGAGAACGAGCTCGGCCTGCGCGCCCTGGAGCGAACCGAGCGTGGCGCCGTGCCCGAACACGCGCCCTTCGTCGCATTTGTGGTACTCGGCGCGGCGGCAGAAGAAGCATCCGCCGCATGCCGTGCAGTAGGTCCCCAGCACGCGGTCGCCGACCCCCACCTCGGTCACTCCGTCGCCGGCCGCCACGACGGTGCCGACGTACTCGTGGCCGATCACGAATCCCGGCTCGATCTGCACGCGGCCGTGGTAGATGTGGAGGTCCGAGCCGCAGATCCCGGTTGCTTCGACGCGCACCACCGCGTCATCGTCGGCCTCGGGAGCGGGATCTGCACGGTCCTCGACCCTGACGTCGCCCGGCGCGTGAAAGGTGATGGCTCTCATCCGTACGTCGGCTCGTCGCGATCTCGATGGCTGCGGATAGCGGGCGCAGCCTATGATGATCCGGCGGGCGGGGGCGAACACTTATGAGCGAACGCGCGAGATGGGAGCTCGAACCGGGCGACGCGATCGCCGATGGGCGGAGCGCGCTCAAGCGCCTCGGCGGTGGAAACCGCTACGAGGTGTACCTCGCGTGGGACGAGCACCTCTTCTCGCTCGTCGTCGCAAAGCTGCTGCGCCCGGACCATGTCGACGACTCGCGCGCGCTACGCGAGTTGAGCGAGGAGGCCGAGATCCTCGATGCTTTGGCGCACCCCGTGATCGTCCGCGGCTTCGACGCGGTGCTCGAGGGGCCGATGCCGCATCTCGTCATCGAGCATCTCGAGGGTCCTTCGCTGCGGCGCCTGATTCGCCGGGGTGGCGCGCTCGGCCTCCAGCAGCTCCTCCCGCTGGCGCTCCACGTCGCCGGCGCACTCGAGTACATCTCGCACGAGGAAATGGTCCATCTCGACGTGAAGCCGGACAACATCATCATGGGCGTGCCGCCACGGCTGATCGACCTCAGCATCGCGCGTTCGCTGGAACGCGCGGCGACCACCTCGGGTCCGATCGGCACCGACGCGTACATGCCGCCCGAGCAGTGCGAGGGCAATTCGCAGGGACTGATCGGGACGGCCTCGGACGTGTGGGGACTCGGCGCCACGCTGCACCACGCCGTGAGCGGCCAAGTCCCGTTCCCGCGTGAGAAAGCGGCCCGCGACAGCGACGATCCCGAGGTCCGGTTCCCCCAGCTCGTCGACCTGCCGCGTCCACTCCCCGACACGGTGCCCGCCGAGCTCCGCGAGCTGATGCTTTCGACCCTGGAGAAGAACCCCGCCGAGCGCCCCACCCCCGGAGAGCTCGCCGGGCGGCTCGAGCCGCTTGTCGCCGAGCTGCCTCGAAAGCTGGCGCTCAGCCGACGCGCGGCACGCTTCGGCTAGGCGTGGGCGCAACCGAATCAGTTTGCCCGCGGTCGCCGCATGGAATCATTTGAGTGGGCGTGGAACCTATCGCTGCCTCGGCGGCAAGACTCGGCGGGATCTCACTGCTTCGCCTCCAGAGCGACGAGCGGCTCGCTCAGCTGGCCGCGAAGGGGAGTGACGATGCGTTCGAGGCGCTGGTGCGTCGTCATCGCCGGTCGCTGGTGCGGGCGAGCCGCCGTATCCTCCCGGACGACCGGGGGGAGGATGCGGTCCAGCAGGCTCTGCTCGACGCCCATCAGGCGTTGCGCCGAAAGGGGACGCCGGAGCGCTTCGAGCCGTGGCTGCATCGGATCGCGATCAACGCGGCGCTGAAGGTTGCGCGCAAGGACCGTGACGAGCCCTCGATAGAGATCGACGAGGAGCGCGTCGACGGAGTGGCCGGACCGGAGCAGGTCCGGGAGCGGCGGGAGCGTCTCGGACGCACCGTCGGCGCGATCGCGGCGCTCCCCCCGCAACAGCGCCGGGCGCTCGTGCTCCGGGAGCTCGAGGGCCGCAGCCACGCCGAGATCGCGCGCGAGCTGGGGCTGAGCGGCGGCGCTGTTCGACAGCTGATCCACCGGGCGCGCGACAGCGTTCGCTCCGGGGCATCGGCGCTCGTCCCGCCGGCGCTCGTGCTCCGGATGCTGGCCGCCGGCGGGGGCGCCCCGCCTATGGGCGAGGTGGCGGCGGGCGGCGGCGGCGGCGCGATCGCCGCCAAGGTGGCCGTAGCCGCGCTGGTCACGGGAGGTTTCGCGGGCGGTGTCGCGCTCGAGGAGAGGGTCAGCCGCGACGGCTCGGGCGGCACCGCCGAGGCGCGCGAGTCCGGACGAGGTCCCGAGGCCCGCACCGCGACGGCAGCCGGCGACGACAGCTCGGGGCGGACGTTTGCCGCGTCCGATGCAGGACGCGGCGGCGAGGGCTCTGAGCGCTCCGGCCCGAACCGGGGACCGGATGGCGACGATCGCGGGTCCTCGGGACCCGGCTCTGGGCGCTCGGACGACAACTCCGGCCCGGGCTCGGGTGGCAGCGACGACCACGGAGGCGGCGATGGGGATCAGTTGGTCGATGCCACCGAGATCGACGACTCGAGCGGGAGCGGGTCGAGCGGATCCGGCTCGAGCGGCTCGGTGTCTTCGGGGAGCGGCTCGGGGTCTTCGGGGAGCGGCTCGGGGGCGTCGGGGAGCGGCTCGGGGTCGTCGGAGAGCGGCTCGGGGTCCTCGTTCAGCGGGTCCGGCGTCTCGGGCGGCGGATCCGTCGCGCCCGAAGACGCGTTGTCGCTCGACTCGAGCGGCTCCGGGTCGAGCGGCTCCGTCTCGAGCGGATCCGGCTCCTCCGGGAGCGGCTCGGGCGACCTCGACGACTGACGCCTCGAGGCCAAACCGGAGCGGAGCGTGATCTTCGCGCGCGGAATCGCTCTACGTGGATAGGAGTCGCGTGACTCCGAAAAGCAGTGCGAAAACGCACAAGGAGGATCCATGTCACGGAGCAAAGGGGCAGGCGGGGCGAGACGTCCGAGAGAGGTCGGATCGGCTCCCCTTGCGTTCCTGCAACTGTCCACGCAGGGCGTCGAGCTCGACGATCAGCGCCCGTCGGCTGCGCGGCGCGCGGTCGCAATCCTGCTGGCGCTGATCCTGCTAGTCGCCGTGCCGCTGTTCTGGGCGTCCGGCGCCGGGAGCGGCGACGTTCCCACGGCCCTCGCCTCCTCCAACAGCGGGTCGAACTCCGGCCCCGGCGGTGGAGACGACGACGATGGTGACGGCGACGGCAACAGCGGTCCGGGCGGTGGCGACGACGACAACAGCGGCCCCGGCAGCGGGACCGCGACCGGGACCACCCAGGGGACCGGGACGAGCAATTCCGCCACCAACGACACCGCCACGGGCACCCGGACGGGCAACGGCAACGGTGGCACCGCCACGGGCACGACCCGCGGGACCGGGGCGAGCAACACCGGTACGAAGGACACCAATACCGGGACCCGGACCCGCAACGGTGACTAGCCGGCTCGACGCCTGATCGATCATCGAGGGGCCGTCCCGCCCTGCGCGGGGCGGCCTCTCACGTCTCCCCTACCTCAGGGTGATGTCGATCCCGAGGAGGAGCAGCGGCCACAGCAGCACCGCGAATATCGCCGACGCGACGTCGTCGACGTTGCCGAGATGCTCGAGGTAGTTGCGATCGGCGGCGACCACGATCCCTACCACCAGGTACGCGAGCCAGATCAGGTTCCGCATGCGCGTGCGCCTTACCCGAGCCGCTCGCGAGGTAAACAGCTATTCGAGCGCCCGGCGCTGGGCGAGCAGGTACAGGAGGCCGAATGCCGGGAGGCACACGATCCCCGCGACGACGAACACGATGATGACCCCAGTCTGGGTCGCGGACACGCCCACGGCCTCGTCGATCGTCAGCGACTCGGGAAGCATGTAGGGGTGCTGTGCGACGAAGAAGCCCCACACGACCGCCGCCACCGCCGCAACGGCGAGCGGGCGGATCGCCAGCGTGACCCTTCGGGCTAGTAGGACCAGGGCGCCCAGGCCGCACAGTCCCGAAGCGATTACGAGCGGCAGGCCGGGTCCCGTCAGTCCGTCGTAGACGAAGCGCGCGTCGGAGCGAAGAGCGAGGACGCCGGCGACCGCCGCACCGCCCGCGATCACCGCCATCGCGAGCGCCCGGCGACCGAAGTAGTCCCCCAGGTCCTCGTCCCCGGCCGCCCCGGCATCCCGCACCAGGAAGACCGCGGCGACGTACGCCGACGCGGCAACGAACAGGACGCCCGTGGTCAGCGGGACGATTCCGATCCAGCTCGAGATCGGATCGCCGCCACCGCCCGCGGGCACCTCGCCCGACGCGACCGCGCCGACGACGGTGCCCATGAAGAACGGGGTCAGCAGCGAGGAGATGCCGAATACCCGGGTCGCGGGCGCCCGCACCGGCCCCGGCAGCGCGTGGCGGAACGCAAACCCAGATCCCCGCAGCACGATCCCGAGCGCCGCGAGCGCCAGCGGGACGTACAGCGTCGTCATCACCGCGGAGAAGGCCGGGGGAAACGCGGTCCACAGCACGACGAGGACGAAGATCAGCCATACGTGGTTCGCCTCCCAGACCGGTGCGATCGAGTGGTCGATCAGCGCACGCGCGCGCTCGGCGCGATCGCTTCTTCCCGCGACCAGGTCCCACATGCCGGCGCCGAAGTCGGCGCCGCCGAACACGGCGTACAAGGTGACGCCGATCCACAGGATCGCGGCGACAACGTCTGGCTTGCTCACGGTGCCGTCTCCGGTTTCGGTGGCGGCGGAGGCGGGCTGTAGGGCGCGGCGAGCTCGGGCTCGGCTTCGTCCGCCTCCCGCCACCGCCTCGCCATGCCACGCAGGACGACGGCGGTGATCAGCCCGAGCGCGACGTAGATGGCGAGAGTGAACGCGAACACCCACCAGATCCCCTCCGCCGGAGTCACCGCCTCCTCGGTGCGCATGAATCCGACCACGATCCACGGCTGCCGGCCGATCTCGGTCACCATCCACCCGCACTCGAGCGCGACTACGGCGGCGACCCCCGCCGCGGCGGCGGCGCGGAGGAACCACGGCGTCCGCGGCAGGTTGCGCTTGCGTCTCCACACGATCGCGAACCACAGGGCGAGACCCAGCAGGGCGAAGCCGATCGCGACCATCGCGTCGAAGGCGAGGTGGATCGTGGTCGGCGTCGGCGGCTGCTCGTCGGCCGGAATGCTGTTCAGCCCGGTGACCTCGGTCTCGGTGCTGAAGCCGGCGAGCAGCGAATTGGCTCCCGGGATCGAGATGTCTCCCTTCACCTCGCCGTCGGTGCAGATTCCTCCCAGGTGCTCGGCCTGGTCGGGCCCGCTCTCGTATACGCACTCCATCGCCGCGAACTTTGCGGGCTGGTCCTCGTACACGTCGCGGGCGACGAAGTCGCCGACAACGATCTGGATCGGGGCGGCGATCGCCGCGACCGTGAACGGGATCAGGAAGCCGAGCCGGTGGTATCGATCGCGCCGACCGCGCAGCATTGCCACGGCGTACACGGAGGCGACCAGGAATCCCGTGACCATGTAGGCGGCGACCCACATGTGGACGAACTCGTGGAAGGTCGAGGTGTTGAAGATGACGTCGACGAGGTCGGCGTCCGCGACCCGTCCGTCGGGGCCAAGCGTGAAGCCGGCCGGCGTGTTCATCCACGCGTTCGCGGAGATCACCGAAAGCGCCCCGCCGATCCCGGAGATCGCGATCGGCACGCCGCTCCAGAAGTGCGCCCATCCGGGCAGGCGGTTCCAACCGTAGATGTAGATCGCGATGAAGATCGCCTCGAGGAAGAAGAAGATCCCCTCGATCGCGAACGCGATCCCGAAGGCGTCACCGAAGCGGTCCATCATCCCGGGCCACAGCAGCCCGAGCTCGAACGAGAGCACGGTGCCGCTGACCGCGCCAACGGCGAACAGGACCGCCACCGCCTTCGACCAGCGGCGGGCAAGGCGCAGCGCGTCCTCGTCCTCATGCTTGCGCCCCCGGTACTCGGCGATCAGCATCACGGCCGGGAAGGCGACGCCGAAGCACGCGAGGATGATGTGGAACCCGAGCGTAAACGCCATCTGGTAGCGCGCGGCGAGCAGGTTCGACGCGCTGTCGGCGATCAGGGGCGAGACCTCGAGCACCGTCCGTCAGCCTTACACAGTGTGATCCGGGAGGAGCGACGTCGACAGTCGCCGCCCGCGGCCCAGGAGTGCCGCCCGGGTCACGGCATCGGGTCCATAGCGCTCGCGGAGCTCATCGATCGCGGAGTCGAGCTCGGCCGTCCAGCGACCGTCGAGCGGCAGGGCGAGCTGCACGCCGACGCCTCGGTCGTCGAGGTTGGCGACCGTGATACCAACGAGCGTCAGGCCCCGACGCTCGATCATCGACATCGCGGCCGCCAGCAGCCTCCTCGCCGCGTCCAGGACCGCCGGCGTCGCGGCGGTCGCTCGGGGAAGGGTGAGTGAGCGGGTCGCGCGCGAGAAGTCGGCGAACCGCAGCCGCAGCGTCACCGTGCGGCCCACCCACCCCGACGTCCGCATTCGCCGGGCGACGCGGTCGGCCAGCGCGACGACCGTGACGTCCAGCGCGTCGCGCGAGCTGGTCGCGCGGCCGAGTGCGGACTGAGACCCGATCGAACGACGCCGGCGACCCGCGCGCACCCGCCGGGGGTCCCGGTTGTGGGCGAGGTGATGGAGGTGCCGACCCGAGGCCCGCCCCAGCCACGAGATCAGGGTCGCCTCGGGCAGCGCGCCAAGCTGGCCCACGGTCACGATTCCGCGGTCGTGGAGCCTAGCGGCCGTGGCCGGGCCGACGCCCCACAGCCTCTCAACGCGGAGCTTGTGGAGAAGAGCCAGCTCGTTGCCGGGCGGAACGACGAGCAGTCCGTCGGGCTTCGCGACGCCGCTGGCAATCTTCGCGAGGAACTTGGTCCTCGCCACGCCGACCGTGATTGGTAGGCCGACTCGCTCGCGCACCTCGCGCCGCAGCCGCACGGCCATTTCGAAAGGAGAACCCGAGATCCGCCGCATCCCCCCGACGTCGAGGAACGCCTCCTCCATCGACAGCCCCTCGACATGCGGCGCGGTTCGGCGGAAGACGTCGAACACCGCGTTACTCGCCTCGACATAGGCCGAGAACCGGGGCTCGACGACGACGGCATGGGGACAGAGCCGCCGCGCCCGCGCTCCCCCCATCGCACCCCGGACGCCGTAGGCCCTCGCCTCGTAGCTCGCCGCCATCACGACCCCTCCCCCGACGATTGTGGGGCGACCGCGCAACCGCGGATCGTCTCGCTGTTCGACCGAGGCGAAGAACGCGTCGACGTCGGCGTGCAGGATCACGGCGCCTCCCAACGCGAACACATGTTCGTATTCTACGCCGCGACCAACTCCTCCTCACGATGCCCGGTGAGCGGAGTGGGAGGGATCCGGACCCGCGATGGACCTACCCGACCCGGTCCTCGATCGCCACGTTGTTGACGAGCCCGTCGTCGCCCACCCCGTAGTTGGCGGGAGAGGCAGACCACTCAGCCGCTGGGTAGGGGTCGGTCCCCTGGTGGAGAACCTCTAGCGAGCGACCAAGGCCATGACTTTTGACGATGTCACCAAGCCCGCAGTTCTGCTTCCGGACGTGGGCGGCAGTGCCGTAATCATCCTCATTCCCGCCGCCCTGTTCGGCGCGAGCGTGTTCTTCCTCGCCCGGCAGCGGCCGCTTTGGAGGTTCGAGCCCACGGACCTGAAGGCGATCGGCTCCTCCTTGCTCACCGGGTCACTCGTATCGCTAGCGATCTTCGCCCTCGGGTTCTACCTCGACCGGGAGGACGCAAGGAAGAGCAAGGAGGAGCAGTTCAGGCTCACGCTCGCGGTGACCAAGGACCTCGAGGGCCTGGACCCACCGCTGTCGCTCGCCGGGCTAAACCTGCCCGACAAGGTCCTGGACCACGCGGAGCTCGCGGGCGAGGATCTCACCGACACCAACCTGGCGGGCGCCTCGCTGCGGAGCGCGAACCTTACGGGCGCGCAGCTTGAGGGTGCGAACCTCTACCGCGCGGACCTCACCGGCGCGCAAATGAAACGGGCCGATCTCGACGACGCGGTCCTTACATCCGCCAAGCTGCGAGACGCCACGATCTATGGGCGGACCGGCGTCAATCTCGAGCTCGAGGGAACCGACGTCGATGCCAGGACGTGCTGGCCCGCGGATTTCCTCACCTCCGCCGAAAACCACGCGCTGCGCGCCCACCTGGACCAGAAGGAAATCTTCAAGACCGGTCACCTCGTGCGCAACGAGGACCCGGGCCGCGCATGCGAGCTCAACTTCAATGACGTCATCGAGCATCTGGAGCAACCAAGCCCGCCGCTGGCTCTCCAGGACCTGGCATATCCGTACGACGATCGACCGAAGCGCTTCCTGGACGCTGTCCGCGACACAACCGACGAACAGGAGACGGAAGCACCGCCGCTGACGTTGAAGGCGCCGCTGTGCAACGGAGCGCGGCGGTTGCTGGTCCGCCACGAGGGATGGCAGGAGACCTCCGCCGTTCTGATCGTGAGAGCTCCGACTCAGCAGGTCCGCATCGCGCGGGCGTTGCTGGTCGCGGACAATCCCGAGGTGGAGGTTGCGCCCGAGGCGCTTCTCAGGCCCGGGCACCCCTTGCCCGCCCCGTCGAGGCCGGGTCAACAGTGCACCTAATTGGCGCTGTGACTCGAGACAACGCCGGCGAGGAGCCCGACTACGTGAGCAAGCGCCACGTATCGGCCTGCTAGCCCGTCGCCCCATCTCTCTGATCGAATCGGCTGGACAGCCGGCTTAGTGCGAGCTCCGCGCGCGGCGAACTATGCGCATAAAGCCTTGGACCGCCATTGACATCACGGCCGCAGATCTCGTGGTGTGAGGGGCTCGGAAGGTCTCTCGGATATTGGAGAAACCCCGAAAATGCCCCTTGACCTTCTGTCGGGCGATTCCCGCGTTAGGCGACCTCCCTTGACAGCGCCACTTCGGTCGGTTAGACCGCACGCAGGAGTCCCGAGATGAGCTGGGAACCGACGGTCGAGGCGAAGCCCGGCGAGGAGACCGGGGAGGGGACGGTCGCCGAGTTTCCCACGGCGTGGGCGCGCCTGGAGAACCAAATCACCTGGTACTCCGGCAAGAGCCAATCAAACCAGCGCTGGTTCAAGGCGCTCAAGGCCTGTCAGATCGTGATCGCTGCAGCTATCCCGGTGGCCGTCGCGCTCGACGCCGATGCGGCGGTCGGCGCCGTCGGCGGCGGGCTGATCGTGGTGCTCGAGGGACTCCAGCAGATGGAGCAGTACCAGCAGAACTGGATCACCTACCGCGCAACCTCCGAGCGACTCAAACACGAGAAGTTTCTCTTCGCGGCGCATGTCGGCCCGTATGCGACGGCTCCTCGCCCCGAGGCGCTGCTTGCGGAGCGCGTCGAGGGGCTCGTCTCGCAGGAGCACGACGCCTGGCAGGAGCGCATCGAGGGCGCGGCGCGCGGGGCGGGCGACGAGTCGTGAGCGCGACCGAGACCGGCGCAGGGCGCGGGGGAAACCATACGCGCGAGGCAGAGCCGGGAGTGTTCATAAGCTACCGGCGCGAGGATGCCGCCGGGCACGCGGGGCGGCTGTACGACTGGCTGACCCGTCGCTTCGGGGAGCACGGCGTGTTCATCGACGTCGTCGCCATCGAGCCTGGGAAGCGGTGGAGATACGAGATCCAGAGGGCGCTGGAGGCCTGCTGGGCGGTGCTCGTGGTCATCGGGCCGCAATGGCTGACGCCTCGGAATGGGACGGGCAGGCCGCGGATCAGGGACCCCGACGACGTTCTCCGGTACGAGGTCGGGACCGCGCTTCACCGTGACGACGTGGAGGTGATTCCGGTTCTTGTCGAGGGCGCGCGGATGCCCAAGCGCGAGGACCTCCCGGAGGAACTGAGCGAGCTCCGGGAGAGAAATGCGGCGGAGCTCAGCGATGTGCGCTGGCGCTACGACGTCGGGCTCCTGGGCGACACGCTCGAGAAGCGGCGCCTGCCGAGCGGCGAGCGAAGCGAACGCTTCAAGACCCTGGTGCGCTTCCTCCGCGATGGGCTCGTCCCCGCCGTGCTCGTCGGAATGGCCGCTCGCTGGATCGTCGGTGAGCCGAAAGGGGTGAGTGGCGACATCGTCAATGGCGCTCTCCGGCAGGGGGAGATCTGGGCGCTGGTCGGAGCCACTCTCGCGGTCTGGATCGCGATCAGTCGCGGCGAGCCGGAACGGATCCCCACCCTCGCCCTCGCCGGGCTCGTGCTCGGCGCGATCGGAGGCGCCCTCGGCGGGGCGATCCTGAACGCCCCCAAGGAGCTGGCCGCGGCAAACGGGGACGAGCTCAAGCGTGACCAGGTGGACGCGATCTGGATCGGCGTCAGGGCGGCGCACGGACTGTTCATCGGCGCCCTTCTTGGCCTGGCTTGGAAACCCCGCGGTATCGCCACCGGGATGGCCGCCGGGCTCTTCGGGGGGGCGTTGTGCCAGCTCGTTTACATCGGCCTGGACTGGAATTGGCGTAACCCGGAGTTCGTGTCGATCGCGCTGACCGGGATCGAGTGCATGGCGATCGTCAGCTTCGCCACCGTGGCCCTTCTCGCTCGAAGCTCGCGCGAAGCAGCAGGCTACTTGCGGGTCCCCAGTTGACGTGACTCTCGGATGAGCGGCGACGCCTGAGCGCCTCCGGCCTCGTCGCGTCGAGGCGCCGCTTCCGCACATCGCGCTAGGGGAGGAGCGCCCGTCGGCATCGCCCCGCTTCGCGTCCCATCGGGGGGTGCCCTCTTGGGGCTTGCCATCGCCCTGCGTTCCATCGCGCGGCGCGCTGTCCGGAGGCACGCCGTTCCCGTCTCACGGGCTATCTCCCCGTCCGCCGAGTGGCGAGCAGATCCTCCCGCCGCGAGTGCGTCCTTCCGCGCCGGAACTCCTCGATGTAGGTCGGGAAGTCCCAGTCGTCGAGAAACTCGGACGCTGCCTCGTGGCCCGAGTCGTAGAGCGCACGGACCCGCTCGCGCGTGATCTCGAACTCTGTGGTCCCGACGCCGAGCGTGGGGATCGGGATCGTGCGCGCGAACGTCGCCTTGTCCAGGTAGAGGCGGTCGTGTGCCTCCATCATCGTCTGGGCGAGCCCCTTGAAGTAGTCGAGAAGGGAGCCGCGCCTCGCGCCATAGTCCTCGCCCTGCAACCGATGGCCGATCGGCTTGCGTGGCTCCGGCTCGACCAGCAGCAGCCCGAACGTCGGCCAGCGCGGCTCGCCGTCGCGACGGTCGAACAGCCAGACTGGGAAGTTGGACAGCATCCCGCCGTCGACGATCACGTGCCGCTCGCCGTCCGGGTCCTTGTGGACGACGGGCTCGAAGAACAGCGGAATCGACATGCTCATCCGCACGGCGTCGGCAATCTCCATCCCGTCGGGTTCGATTCCCAGGTGGGCGGCGTCCTGTGGAAGCACCAACATGCGGCGGCAGGTGACGTCCGATGCGATCACCTTGAGCCACCACCGGTTCTCCGGTGCCTCAGCCTCCTCGTCGACGAGTTGGCCGAACTTCGTGATCCCCCGCGCTGCCAGCTTTTCGGCCATCCAATCGCGGAAGAACTCGCCCTCGTAGATGCCGTGCTCGATGAGCAGTCCGACCCCCTTGCCGATCAGCGGCACGCGATCCTCCCAGCCCTCGTCCTTGAACTCGGAGAAGGGGAGATCGAGCAGGATCCGATCAAGGTCCGCCGACGAATAGCCGGCGGCGATGAGCGCCGCGGTGATCGCGCCCGCCGACGTCCCGGCGACGCCCTTGCGGGCGAAGCCGCGCTGCTCGAGGGCCGCATAGGCGCCCGCCAATCCGATCCCCTTCACGCCCCCGCCCTCGAACACCAAGTCTGCAAATTGCTGGTCGTCGGCCATCGGAGCCTCCTTTCCGGGGGCAGCGCCTTTCCCCCCATGCCTACCGATGTTTACGGCAGTACGATTGCACGCGGGTCAGGAGGTGCTGGACTTGTCCGAGCAGAATGTCGACCTGGTCAGGAGGGTTTACCGGGCAGTGAACGAGAACGACCTGTCCGCCTACCTCGCCGTGCTGCATCCCGAAGTCGAGCTCACGACCTCCGGCGTCTTTCCTGATCTCAGCCCCACCTATCGCGGGTATCAGGGGGCGGTCGACTACTGGAAGGCAGTCGGCCCCGGCCCGGGAGGTCTGTGGGATGCGTTCACGATCGAGCTTCGGGAATGCGAGCCCATCGGCGACCAGGTCGTGGCATCGGTGCACCAGCGGGTGAAAGGCCGCGACGGAGTCGTAGTCGAGCACGACTGGGGCCATCTGTACTCGTTTGCCGAGGGCCTCATCTCGCGGGCGCGCGCGTTCGTCAGTCCGGACGCGGCCAAGGAAGCGGCGGTCCTTGAGAGCGGGGCTGAGCGAGGCTAGGCCGAAACGGTCGGGACCAGGCGCCAGCAGGCTTTCGCGAGCGCTAATGGCGCTGACCGACTGGCTCGATCGCCGCTTTGGATGGGACCGCCTGCCTGGCCCCCTCGGCTTACTAACCTTGTTCGGCCTCCGCAAGCGGCTGCGTCAGCGCAATCTCATTGACACTGGGCTGCCCGCGGCAAGCCCCGAGCTGATCGAGAAGGCCGCCGACCCCACCTATCTTTCGCGGCGCAGCGTCGACGGAACGCTCAACGATCTCGACAGCCCCCGGATGGGCAGCATCGGCACGCGTTTCGGTCGAAACGTGCCGCTCGACGAGACCTTCCGCGAGCCCGCCTCGGCGCTGCTCGACCCAAATCCGCGGACGATCAGCCGCGAGCTGCTGACACGCGAGCGGTTTCTGCCCGCCACGACGCTCAACGTCCTCGCCGCCGCATGGATCCAGTTCGAGGTCCACGACTGGTTCAGCCATGGAAAGAACGAGGGCGAGAATCCCTGGGAACTGCCGCTCTCCGCGGACGACGACTGGCCGGAGCGACCGATGGCGATCCCGCGCACCCGCCGCGACCCCACCTCCGACCAGGATCCTAGTACGCCCGACACGTTTGTCACCGACGACAGCCACTGGTGGGACGGCTCGCAGATCTATGGCTCCGACGAGCGCTTCACGGCGGCTGCTCGCTCGGGGGAAGACGGCAAGCTTCGGATCGAAGATGGTCTGCCCCCTCGCGACCTCGAGCAGGCGGCCCGATCCGCGCGACCGGAAGTGGCTTCGAACTTCTGGGTGGGACTGGCCCTCCTCCACACCCTCTTCACGCTCGAGCACAACGCCATCTGCGAACGTCTGCGCCGCGAGTTCCCCGGCTGGTCCGACGATCGCCTCTACCACAAGGCGCGCCTGATCAACGCCGCCCTGATGGCAAAGATCCACACCATCGAGTGGACTCCGGCGATCATCGCCCATCCCACCAGCAGGTACGCGCTGCGCGCCACGTGGTCCGGAATCGTCGGCGAGCGCCTGGGCAAAAGGCTGGGCCATCTGGGTCCCGGCGACCTGCTGAGCGGTATCCCCGGGTCGAAGACCGATCACCACGGCTTCCCCTACTCGCTCACCGAGGAGTTCGTCGCCGTCTACCGGATGCACCCCCTGACCCCGGACGAGTTCTCATTTCGCTCGGTGGCGGGGGACGAGCTCCTCGAGGAGCGGACATTCCCCGAGCTCCTGGCAGACCACGCTCGCGAGCGGCTCGAGGAGATTGGCGTCGCGAACGCTCTCTACTCGTTCGGGATCGCCCATCCCGGAGCAATCTCGCTGCACAACTACCCGCGCTTCCTCCAACGCCTGGAGCGCCCCGACGGCACCCGCCTGGACCTCGCTGCGACAGACATCCTGCGGATCCGCGAGCGCGGGGTGCCGCGCTACAACGAATTTCGCCGGCTCTTTCGGCTCAGGCCTGCCAAGACATTCGAGGAGCTGACCGACAACCCGGAGGAGGCGGAAAGGATCAGGCGTGTGTATGACGACGAGATCGAACGCGTGGACCTGATGATCGGGCTCTACGCAGAACCCAAGCCGAAGGGCTTCGGCTTCAGCGACACCGCGTTTCGCATCTTCATCCTGATGGCCGCGCGCAGGTTGAAGAGCGACCGCTTCTTCACGCGCGATTACACGGCGAAGATGTACACCCAAGCGGGCCTGGATTGGATCAACGACTCCAGCATGGTGAGCGTGCTGCTCCGTCACTACCCGAGCCTCGCGCCTTCGCTGCGGGGTACGAAGAACGCGTTCACGCCCTGGGGCCGGGTGGGCTAGGCGGAACCCTCGGCTAGCGCGTGAACCCGGTCGGCGGCACGTTCTCTCAGGGGCTCGCCGTGGCCGACCGCGATCACCTCGGCCTCGATCTGTGCCAGGCGCTTTAGCGAGGTGCGGTACTGCCCCTCGTTGAGGTTGAAGCCGGGCCAGCCAGCATCGATCCGCGGCCAGGTCGCCACAGCGTCGCCGACCGCAAGGACGCCGCGCTGCTCCCAATGGAAGGCCAGGTGCCCAGGCGTGTGCCCGGGGATGTGTACGACCCGAAGCGGCCCAACCTGGTCGCCTTCACGTAGGGGCCGGTCGACCGGGCATGGGGCGTGCCTCGGGCGCCCAAGCGCGAGACCGATCCGCATCGGATACGTGGAAAGCGGGCCTTGCGGTCGCAGGCTGACGGGCTGCGCCAAGCGTTCGCCGGCGATGATGTCGGCCTCCCACTCGTGCGCGCACACAAGCGCCCCGGTGAGCCGCTTCAGCCTCGCCAGGCCGCCGAGGTGAGAACGATGGGCGTGGGTGAGGGCGATGTGCTTGAGGTTGCCCGGGGACCGGCCGATACGCCGGATGCAATCCAGTACCCGCTCGGCGTCGGCGTCGAACAGCGTGTCCACGAGGGTGAGCTCGCGGTCTTGCTCGAAGAGATACGCGTGGACTCGCCCACCCTTGGTCTGGCCGATGCTGTACACGCCCTCGGCGACACGCATCGCTGACACTGTACGGCGCTGGATTTGATCTCGAATCAGCTAGCGGTTCCAGCCCAGCCGGCATTGAGCACCCGCAGCCCGTTGCCTGAGCAGATGCGCTCCCCATCCGCATCGCCGTAGCGCTCGCGGAGCGCACCCTCGAGCCTGTGCATGTCGCCGGCCGACTCGAGTCCCGTCACGGTGGGCTTTATGAAGCCGTCGAAGTCGGAGCCGATCGCGGTGTGGCGGTGGGAGCCCGTGATCTCCCGGATCCGATCGATGTGGGCGCAGATCACCTCGAAGGATTGCCGAAAGCGCCAGCTGCGCGTCCTGCGCACCCCTCTGTTGAGCTGGTGCTGGGCCATGATCAGCCCCACAACCCCGTCACGCTCGGCCACGCGGCGGACGCTCTCCTCCGAGAGTCCGTACTCCTGAGAGCGAAATCGAAAACAGCCGTGGCTGGCGAACACGGGCACGTCGTGTTGCCCGTCCAGGCACTCGAGCAGCGCGAAGGTATCGGCGAGCGCCCGGTCGCCCATGTGGGTGAGGTCGACCAACACCCGCTCGCGGACCATCGCCCGCACGGCGGCCTCCCCCAGGTCGGACAGTCCCACCTCGGGCTGGGGGAAGAGGCGTCGGTAGAGCCAGTCCGGCAGGAACGGGATCGCGGGGGCGTTGGTCGCCACGTGGCGCCACACCAGATGCGCGACGGTGATATAGGCGACCCCACGGCGCGCGAGCTCCGCGACGGCGCGGTCGACCTCGGCCGTCGTCCCACCGAGGTGGTAGCCGCCCTCGACGCAGTGGACGAGCGCGACCTTGCCCTCGTCGAGCGCCCGCTCGAGCTCGAGTGGGGAGTGCGCGATGACCGCCGCTTGGGCGTGCCGCTCGCGGATGTCCTCCTCCACCGTCTCGATATTGCGAAGCAGCGGCGCCAGATACGACGACTTCGGCTTCGCCGGGTAGGCCTCGCCGAGCTCGAGCTCGTCGAAGAACGACGTCAGCACCGACAGCGGGACGCGCACCTCGCCTTTCTGTAGCGAGTCCACCGTTACCCGGGGCCCGGACCACAGCGAGCGGTAGTTGATGAACCGGCTCGCGAATCCGACCAGCAGCGCCCGCAGGCGGTCGCGCAGCCTCGCCCTGCCAAGCGGCGTGCGCAAGAGCTTCCACATGCTGCCCTTCGCCTCCGGCACAACGTGCATGGGGTAGTGGGCGTGCAGGTCGACGATCATCCGCTCGGCTCCTCGCTGATCATCCGCCTCGCTGGGTCGCTTCGCTGGCGAAGACCGTTGAACGCGCTCACGACGACCTCCTCGGGCTGGCGGTCCGGAGGGGTGATGAGCGTCGTGGAGTCTTGGGCCGGGGCATTCCTGACGACGCGGCTGGCGATCACTAGGTGGCGCTCATGGACGGTGATGTACAGGTGAGCGCCCCGCCGGGGCCCCGCCCCGCGTAGCTCCCAGCTCACCTTCACCTGCCGCCCGCTCCTGGTCGCCTCGCTGATCCCGGGTGCTGATGGGCTCGTCAGCGCGCCAAGCCTGTGCATCGCCTCTCCGAGCAGCACGCGCACCCGCCGGTAGCGCAGGCGAGCATGCCAGGCGCCGGGATCGCGCCACTTCAGCCCCTGGCGGGCCGGGCTGTTCGGCCCGAATCCGATGCGCCGCGCGATTCCTCGCTCGCCGCTTCCCCACCGGCCCTCCCAGTTGACCCAGTCCCCGAATGGAACAACCGGTAGCTCCCTTCTTGGGCCGTCGCCCCGAGGGTCGTCGATGCCGATGAAGTAAGGGTGGGTTCTGGCCTCGAAGTAGCTGGCGTGCGAGAGCGGAGCGACGTATGCGATTGGGCGCAACGCGTCGCCCGGGACCAAGTCCATGCCCTTGCCGAACGGTCGCGCCTCGCCGGAGTCGTGCTGGGCATAGCTCGCGACCTCGGGCTCGCCGTTTCGGAGGCCGACCTGGACCATCTCCCAATCACCCTCGTGCTTTCCGAAGCCGAGCAGGTTCTTCGGGTTGTAGTAGAGCCAGAACCAGTACTGACACCAGGTGAGGGTCCCGTCGTCTACGACGCGCGCGTAGATGCGGCCGCGATGCCGGTCGCTGCGCTCCATCCGGCGGGAGTCGCCGGCGTAGTCGGGGGACATCGCGATCGAATCGTCGGGATCGGCCTCGACTCCAGCCGGGTATCGCGTCAAGAGCTCGAGGCTCAGTTCCGGATCGCCGCGCGAGCGCGCGAGCACCTCGCCATCGAAGCGTCGCAGCAGGTTGCCCTCGTTTTCGACCGCCGATTCGGCGGCGAGAACGCGGTAGTCGTACTGGGGATCAAACAGGAGCAATGGGCGGTGGCGATCGAGCAGCTCCTGGTCGTAGCGCTCGCGTGGCTCGGGGGGGCTGGCCATCAGTCTCGTCCCTCCCGCGTGCACGGCAACGGCCAACCCGATTCGCCGGCGTGCCGTGGGAACGGGCCCATGTCCGCGTCCTTGATCCCGGGGTAGATCATGTAAGAGCGATTTCGCGCGAGCCTAGACCCTTGCCATATTCAGTCCAAGTCGATCGACAGCGCGCTGCGGGCATTACGACTGAGCGGGTTACGAGCCCGTCTTGTTCATGGGCGCCTCCACGGCGAGTCGATTCGGGCCGACCTGGACAGACCGCCCGGCTCGCTTGCGTCCACGTCACCGCCCACCTACGATCTGCCATCGGCTCTCCCCGGTCTTGCGCCGTTACGCGGGCCCGTTCCACGTCTTCGGCCATCTGCGGTCTCTCTGGAGCGGAGGGCACGCCCGCGGCCCCGAGGGCCCGGTAGTGGCGGAGAGACCCTCCAACGGGGGTCGGGTCAGGGTTGCGTCGACCGGGAAGGAACCCGAGCGCTTCAAGAAGCTGCGGATCACAAGCTCGAAGCCGATGCCGCGGACAGCGATGTCATTGGCCCAGGGAACGTCCACTCACCGGAGCCTTCCGGATCTTCGCCCGGGCGATCAGCTGTTGGTCTCGGCCGAGCTGGAGGTGACCACCGATTGCGAGAACCAGCAGCCGAGCTGCGCTGGGAGCCCCTACGGGTACGCGCCGCGGGCGGAGGCCATGTTGCTGCTGGCCTCGGGGGTCTCGCTCGCCGCGCCTGACCCGGATCGCGCGCGCAAGGTGGGCAAGAAGCAGGTCAGACGGTGCACGCACGCGCGACACCACGACGTCTTCGTCTTCGACAACGTTCCCTACACCGTCCCGCAGGCAGGCCTCCCGTGGCGGGGATCGAGCTGCATCAATCTGGCCATCGGCGCGAGCAACCCCAAGGCGAAGAGCGGACATCTCCTGCTGATCGGACAGCACGAGCCGAACGGCACGGTGAAGGGGGACATGGGCGGAATCAGCGTGGTGCGGTTGCGCCCCGCAGGGCTGGCCCTGCCGCGCCCGCTTCGCACCGCCCAGCGACAAGCCAGGGCGCTCCCGGTGATCACGGGTCGCCGGACGGTGGTCTATTCGCAGAAGCTCGAGGGGCTGAGGAGAGGCGAGCAGCTGTCCGTGAGGGCGAAGGTCAACATGAGCACCGCGCATCTCAGCTACCCGGCCAGGGCTACGACTGAGGTCGTGCTCGCCGGCGATCGGGACGACACGGATCCCGGCGCTGAGGCCCAGCGGATAACCGGGCGGAGCCCGCAGATCTGTCGCGGAAACGGCTTCAATTGCCTGCCCCGCGAGAGCCCGGAGGCCTCGCAGAAGGCCGGTGCCATCGGGATCATTAAGAGCGCGAAGGACCCGTTGTATGTCAACGTGTTTGTCGTCGTTGGTGATCCCCTGCGCCGCGCTAAGTCCGGCGACGAGCTGAGATTCGTCGAGGGGGGCTTTCTTGAGGTGATGCGCTATCCGGCCGAGCTAGCGGGATGAGCGCTTGAGGGCACCACGGGGTGCCGTGGCCGGCTTCCCTAAGCCAACGGACTTCGACTAGCCGGCTTGCTTATCCGGTGCCGATCGGAACCCGGATCACCTGGCCGGGGAAGATCAGGTCCGGGTCGTCGATCTGGTGCGCGTTCGCGCGCACCAGGGGCTGGACATCGGGCGTGCCGTAGTGCTCTTGCGCGATCGCCGACAGGGTGTCGCCCGCCTGAACGACATGCTCGCGGTAGCCGATGTAGTCCCCGTCGACCATCCGCGTGCCGAGCAGCACCGGCTTCGAGACCTTGTGGATCTCGCTGCCGTCCTGGGCACTGACCTCGAACACCTCCACGAAGAGACGGTCTAGCTGGAAGGCCGCGTTGCTGACGTTCGCCTTTACCTGGAACTGCGCGTGCTCGCCGGTGCCTCCGCCAACGTTGATCGAGCCGGTGACCTCGTCGTGGCCCTCGTGGACGCGGTAGTTGATCGTCGCCTCGAACCCGGTTCCGATCCCGGCGATCATCACCCGGTCACCGACGAGGTCAAACCGCTTCGGCTGATCCATCCTGATGGTCATGGCCTACCTCCTCCTTCGGAGCTCTGGGCCACGCTACCTCATCGCCTTGCCTCCCGGGTCGGCGGCACTCCGGTAAGTCCGCGGCGTTCGATCGCTCCCCCGCGCTCATGACCGTGTGGCTGCGGGGTGAGACCGCACCCTGTCCAGTCGTGGCGGTGGATCGGGACAAGGCCGACACGGTGTACCTCGTGCTTCGGGGCAGCACCTCGAAAAAGGGAATCGAGGGGCAGGAGATCGTGGCGTACGACGATGCTCCCGACTGGGTGCCGGCGAGTGAGGTCACGGCGTCCTCGCTCGAGTGAGCCGGAGCGGGATCCCCCGCGGCTCGACCTTATCCTGGCAAACGCCCATCTCACCCGTGTTGCCTCGGTCATCAAAAGGCCAATGTCGCCACGAATGCCACCACGGGGGGCGTGACGAGCGCGACGGCCCGTGCCGCCGCGCGGCGACCCGGCGTACCGCTCGGCGATCTCGATCGAGGGCAGGACCAGGTCCCTAACCAGCCGGATCAACGCGAGGACGCCGGCGAGCGCCGCGTAACCGGCGGCGACGAAAGCGATTTCAAGTCGATAACAGTCACCGCGACGCGTGCACGTACGCATGGTTCGGGAAAGCACTGCTCGATCGCCCGGGCGACAAGCCCCAGCTTCGCCCGATCTCCTCGCCAGACGCTCCAAACGGTCCAGAGAGGTGCGCGAAACTTCTTGCGCATCGCTGGCTGCCACAGCGTCAAGCTAACGCTCATAACGACTGCCGAGTCTGTGGCGGCGCCACCACCTTGCCTTCAATCGGAATCGGGCCCTGAGCTGTCGCTGGTCGTTCACGCGCACGGCGTGGGGTTGCATGCGCGGGCGATGAATGACGCGCGCCTTGACCGGGGCCATCCGGATCGTCGATGATCACCCCTTCCCACGTTTCGGAGGACGCCATGTGCCATTCGCTCCCCGCCATCTCGCGCTGGCCTCGTCCACGAGACCCAGACTGGCCCCACATTGGGGATCTCGTCGCGATCTACACGGCCGCGGCGGCGTCCGACGATGGCCAGCGCTGCATGGTCGCCCCAGCGCCGGCCTTGCGCGAGCAGGTCGGCGACGCGTTTCGGCAGGCGACCGCCGCCGGCGTGGCTCTTCCCGGCCATCGCGTTCGCCTTCGACCACCGGACAGGCTCGGCCTCAACGACGGGTTGATCATCGCCGGCACGCAGTTTCCCCTTGGTACGCCTCCGTCCCGCGTGCGCCGCGAAGCGGCCGAGCGGGCCCCCTTGCGGGGGCCGCTGCAGGTGATCGTGGTGCTGGTCGAGTTTCCCGACCGCAAGATCGAGGCGACGCACGAACGCTTCGAGGAATTGTTCTTCTCAGAGGGGTCGCTGGCCACCGGCAGCGTGCGCGACTACTTCCGCGAGGTCACGAACGAGCTGGTCGACATCCAGGGTGAGGTTGTGGGGCCGTACGAACTGCCTGAGACCCTCGCGACATACGCGGGTGGCGAGTCCGGCATGCAGCAGCAACTACCCAACGCGCGAACGATGGCGCGGCATGCGGCCGAGGCCGCGGATCCCGACGTCGACTTCGCGCCGTTCGACAATGACGGTAATGGCCACGTCGACGCCTTCGTCGTCGTCCACGCGGGCGCTGACGGCGCGGAGACCGGTAAGGGATCCGACATCTGGTCGCACAAATGGGTCCTCGAGCCGAAGCCGTACGTGGCCGAAGCGACCAAGATCTACGCCTACCTGACGATTCCCGAGGACGCCCGTCTCGGCGTCTGCGCGCATGAGTTGGGCCACCTTCTCTTCGGCTGGCCCGATCTGTACGACATCGATTACAGCTCCAACGGGATCGGTGACTGGTGCCTAATGGCAGGTGGCAGCTGGAACGGAACGCCCGAGGGTGACACGCCCGCACATCCCTCGGCGTGGTGCAAGGCCCAGCAGGAATGGGTTGAGGTCGTGACCCCGCGGGCGAACGAGATCACGACGATCCCGGACGTGAAGGACGCAAAGACAGTGTGGCGCCTGTGGACGGAGGGAGGGGCGAGCCCGGAGTATTTCCTCGTAGAGAACCGTCTCCGCGATCGCTTCGATGCGCACCTGCCCGGGGAGGGGCTACTGGTCTGGCACATCGATGACTCGACCGAGGACAACAGCAACGAGAATCACTACAAGGTGGCGCTTGTGCAGGCCGACGGGCTGCGCGCGCTCGAGGCGCGAGGGGACCAAGGGAACGAGGGGGACCCGTTCCCCGGCTCAAGCGACAACCGCGTGTTCGACGGCGGCTCCGTGCCGAGCTCCAATTCCTACGCCGGCGCTGCCACCCACGTGACCATCACCGAGATCTCCGATCCGGCGGCGGAGATGACGGCCCGACTAGCGGTGCGTGATGGTAGCCCCCAAGCCGAATGAGACGCGGCTCGCGGGGACGGTGCGGCGGGTGCGACGTAACGAGCGGCGGTCGGATGTTCTGGACCTCGTCGTGTCTGTCGACCGCGCCGACGACGTCGAGGGCCGTGCCAACCTTCTCGCGGACACGCCCGGGGGGGAGCTAACGGTGACGACCGATGCGAAGGACGTAACCAAACTCGGCCTGAAGCCCGGCGAGCGTGTGCTGATCGGGGCCGAAGTGCGGGGCCCAGGCGCCGTGTGGTCGCGACCGCACGCGGTTCGGCGCGGTGGCTAGGAGTTGGCCCGCTTCACTCTGCGAAATCACCTCGAACAGGCGTAGCCGGCCCTAGGGCTGGAAGCGGAGCGAGAACAAATGGAGACAGAATGGAGACACGACGATGAAGCATTCAGCATCCAGTAACGAGAAATCGGCATCCGAGCTGATCAGCGAGAGGATCAGGGAGCTGGGCGACTGGCGTGGGAAGACCCTCTTGAGCGTGCGACAGCTCATCAAAGAAGCTGACCCGGAGATCGTCGAGGAGTGGAAATGGGTGAAACCAACGAACCCGGGAACACCTGTCTGGTCCCACAACGGCCTTGTCTGCACGGGTGAGACCTACAAGAACGCCGTAAAGCTGACCTTCTCCAAAGGAGCTTCGCTGGAGGACCCGTCACGTCTGTTCAACTCCAGCCTTGACGGAAAGGTCAGGCGTGCCATCGATATTCGTGAAGGGGACCAGATAAACGAACCTGCCCTCAAGGAACTCATCCGCGCAGCTGTTACGCTGAACCTCAAGAGCAGGTCGTCTGCATAGGGTTAGCCTGTGGATAGGTAACCCGCCCCGGCAAATCCAATGAACGCGACGCCAACGCTGTACGAGTGGGCCGGAGGGGAGGGGGCGATCCGGCGGTTCATGGATTGCTTCTACGACCGCGTCGAGCGTGACGAGCTCCTCTCGCCGTACTTTCCCGGCGGGGTGAGCCAGGAGCATCGAGCGCACGTCAGCACCTGGTGGTCGGAGGTTCTGGGCGGCCCCGCCGGCTACACGGAGGACTTGGGCGGCTACGAGAAGATGCTCGCTCACCATCGCGGCCTCGCGATTGCGCCCGAGGAGAGGCATCGCTTCGTCTCGCTGATCAGCTTCGCGGCCGACGACGCCGGCCTTCCGGACGACCCCGAGTTCCGCTCGGCGCTCGTCGCCTACGCCGAGTGGGGATCGCGGCTTGCGATGCACAACTCCCAGCCGGACGCCCAGGTCTTCGAGCACGCACCTGTCCCTCGCTGGGGTTGGGGCGAGGCGCCCCCCTTTCAGCCCTAGGAAGACCGTCGTGCTTCTGCCTCGCGCCGCCGAGCGGGCGCTCGAGCACTGCCCGCCGGATCGACAGTGCACCGCCCGTGGCACTGCGCGACCGGCAGATGCCCCGCACGATGAGATTGACACAGGAGGCTTTCAAGCAGAAGATTCAAGCCGGAGGGCCCCGTGAGATCGGGTGGGGCGAACTACGGGTTGAAAGGAGTGGACGCATGACGCGCACCACCCGTGTGATCCTGGTGCTGAGCCTGACCGCCATTTTCTTGGGAGCCACGGCGAGCATCGCCAGCGCAACCAGGACGCTCCGCCCGACGAGCGTCGACTACGGGAATCGACAGGTCGGAACGACCAGCCCCGCGCAGGCGTTTACGTTGAGGGTCAGATGCACCCTGATCGTGTTTCCCACCACAAAGTGCATCGAAGACACCTTTAGCCCAAGCATCATCATTACGTCCGGTCAATTCGCGCAGACCAATAACTGCCCCGCCACGATGACGGGGCTCGCGACCAAGCCCGGGGTTGACCCCCAGGAGGGCGAGACCTTCTGCACCATCAACGTCACCTTCACTCCCACGAGCACCGGCCCCGAGGTGGGCACCCTGAGGACCGGAAGCGGAGGCCCGACAGCAGCACTCCGCGGCAACGGGGTCACCACACCCACTCCCTCGGATCCGTCCACCCCGCCCACTCCGCCCACTCCCGCTCCGGCTCCGCCCGCCTTGACGCTCGACCTTGATGCGAAGAAGCAGGAGCTAAAGAAGAAGCTCACGTTCTTCGCCGCGACCAACGTCGACTCCACGCTCGAGGCGGGGGGCAGCGTGACTAAGACCAAGAGGCAGCTCGCCGCCGGGGAAAGGACCGAGATCAAGGCCAAGCTGAAGAGATCGAAACGAGCGAAGCTCGAGGACAAGCTCGCGAGGTCCGGCAAGGCCAAGGCCAAGGTCGAGACGGTGGCGACCGATGAGTTCGACAACCAGGCCGTCGAGGAGGTCAAAGTCAAGCTGAAGGGGTGAGGCGATGCAAAGTACGACTCGATCCGAGGCCGCTGCCTCGCGAACGACAAGCGCCCGCCCGGCGAAACGGCCGGGCGGGCGCTTGGGTACGCGAGCCTAGAAGCGCCCGGGGAACTGGGCGACGATCCCGTCGCTCAGCTCATCGGCCATCTTCAGGATGTGGCGGTGGATCGCTTCGTAGTCGCGGATGTCCGCGGCGTAGTCGCCGCCGAGGCGATCCGCCGCCTCGGCCAGGGTCTGGTCGAGGTGGGTGCGCATCATCGAGCGCATCTCGCCACGGCGCCAGTTCCGCGGATTGGCGCGATGTAGGAAGTCGGCGACCTCCTTGCCGTTCTCGTACCAGGCCTGCTGGGCCCGGTCGAGCGCCTGCTGGTCGCCGGACTTGGCGGCCACCAGGAGGTCGACGGCGCCGTTGATGTGCTCCTCGAGCAGTGCCGTGAGCTGGTTGCCAGCCTTGCGCCCGTAGAAGGGCTTGACCGCGTCGCCGATGTCGTCCTGGTTACGCAGCAGTCGGTCCAGCGTCGGCTGCAGGTCGGCGTTGCCTTCGGCGAACGACACGATCGTCATCCGCGTCCAGACGATGTGGTCCTCCCAGAGCTTCCGCATCCGGTCGTGGAGGCGAAGCTCCTTGCCGGAGACCTTGCTCGAGGCAACAACCGCGGCGGGGTGGTCATGTGCCGTGGCGTGAGGGAGGCCGCCGCCCGTGAAACCGGCGAGCGCCAGCCCGGCGGCCGCGGCTACGACGGCGGTGACCAGCCCGGTCACAATCCGGCGCGGCTGGGCGAGATGGTGATCCATCTGGTTCTCCTTTTTCCTTGGCAGCGGTGAGAGCCGCTTGCGTTTTCCACAAAGAGATGGAGGCTCAACACGACCGCCACTCGCCTCCGGAGGATCGAGGCGACCCGTGGCGGCGTGGGGCGAGGTTGCCGAGCGCTTCCATGTCCCCTTAGCGTCGGTCGCGGGTCGATCCTTACCGGCGATCCCGTCCCCCGGCTTCGAGCCCGCACCGCGCGCGGACGAGGGGACCCGTGAGCGCGGCGGGACCCATTCAGCACAAGGCCTCCCGAGATGTCGGAGCGACGGTCGCTCTTACGCGGTGTCGATCACGAGGCCGCGCGCCGCCTCTCGCTTACCCATGGTCGAGGAGTGAGCGCCTACTCCCGCAGCTCGGCGGCTTCGAGGGCTTCCGCCTTGTCGCGAAATCCCTCAACCCGGACACACCGCCCGTCTCGGAACTCGTAGACATCGGTGAACTCCATGTCGAATTCGATGCCTCTCGCGCGTCCGGTCCACCGCTCGACCACGACGACGCGGTCGTCGCCGACCTCGATCATCTCCTCCGGCGCGACGGTATAGGTGTCGAATCCGTCGTCGATCGTCTCCAGGAACCTCCTCACCGCGTCGGCCCCCCGGTACTCGCTGCCCACGTCAAGGCCCACGTGGGCCGGGTAGAGCTCGATCTCGGGATGCGCGAAGTCCAGCGCCTCGTCGAAGTCGCTCCGGTTAAACGCCTCGTAGAAGCGCTGGATGACCTCGACGTTCTCCCGCGACATCGCCTACTCCGAAAGTCCTGCGGCTTCGAGGGCCTTGTCGGGTTCGGAATACGCCGTTAGGCGCACGAGGGTGCCGTCGATCACGGTCCACACGTGGCCGACCCGCATCTCAACCGCAGCCCCACCCCGGCGGGCGGTAGCGGATATGTGCAGGATCGCGACAACCTGATCGCCAGCGTCGAGCAGAGCCTCGAGATGGTGCTCGTACGTGTCCCAAGGCTCGAGCCAGGCTCTGAGGTACTCCATCGCTCCTTCGTGGCCTTCGTAGAAATGGTCCTCCGGCCAGATTTCAAAGTTCGACATGTCGACGACAAAAGTCGAGGCAAACCTGTCGAGATCGAGAGCACCCGTGGCCGAGAAATGGTCGTAGACCCGCCTCACGTGCTGAATGTCCTCCTGCGACATCACCTACTCCGCAAGCCCGGCGGCCTCGAGGGCCTCGTCCCATTCGGCGAAGTACTCCATTCGCACGATCTTTCCGTCGCGGAAGGTCGCGACCTGGTGGTACAGCTCCTCGTCGATCTCCACCCCGCTTCCCTTGCCGCGCCCGTGGTGGCGAAGCCGAGTTGCCACGCGGTCACCGGCGTCGATGAACTCCTGCGGCTTCAGCCTCAGCTCCTCCATGGTCTCGTCGATGTCCTCGAAGAAGCGTATGGCCGCGTCCGGGCCCCGGCCGGAGTCCGACCGCTGGCGCGCGGGCATCACCCATTCGATCTCGGGATCGAAGTCCTTGATGGCAGCATCGAAGTCACGCCGGTTGTATGCGGCGATGAACTCCCTGGCCTTGTCGACGTTCTCCTGCGACATCGCCCGCTCAGTATCGTGCGACAACCACCAGGATCGAGTCGATTAATCGAACGGCCCTTTGCAGTTCGGCCTGCGTGGCACCGGAGGGAAAGGAAGGTCGGCGATGACCCCGGTCTCCAGGTAGTCGTTCTCTCGCTCGTCGCCCGAGCCGGGTGCGAGCCGGTCGCTGATGTCGCGAAGCGCGGGGCGCGGCCTATCCGACACCACCCATGGCGCGACGGCGAGGAACTCGCGCTTGCGCCCGGCGTAGACGCGCAGGTATCCAGCGTCTCCCTCGGGCTCCGCGGGCAGAAACTTCCGGCTTCCAACGTATGTGCAGCGGCGCCGGTCGCGCTGGCCGCGCAATCCGCGCAGGCCGCGCTGGGTGATCGCAGTCTGCCCATCAAATGGGAGGTCGCCGAGGTTTCCCACCAAGTGGGGCGTCACGTTGTAGGCGAACGACACCTCGGGATCGGCGACCGCACGCCATGTCGAGCTCATCCAGACGAGCGGCTGGTAGTAACCCTCGGCGCTCGGTCCGGTCCAGCGACCGATGTTGGCCTCGTCCTGGATCACCAGGTTCGCTCCCAGTGCTTCGAGGCAGTGCATGTAGTAGGTGCGCACATCGCCGCAGGGGTTGACTCCTGCCCCGATGCCCTGCCCGAACCCGGTGGTGGTCGGCCCGTTGTAGATAAAGGCGGGGAGGCTGGTAGCGAAACCGATCCGCGCCCTCGTTCGCGGAATCCGGTAGGGCCGCAGGTTCTCGACCGCGTCCGGGCCACCGGCAGGGCCGTTGCTGAGCTGGAGGCTCTGCTCGATCGGCGTCAGGGGGACCTTCTTGTTGCTGGCAACGACGTTTCGCAGCGGCGTCGGGCCTTCGCGGCGGACGTCGCGCGGTCCCCACATGAAGACCTCGTTGTAGACCGCGCCGTTGGTGGCTACGTAGACCGAGTGCGGCCGGGGGAGGTCAGGGTCGGCAAACTGCGCGATTTCGCGTCGGTCGGTGGACTCGCGAAAGGCCGGCTGGTTGTTGGAGCCGAGAATGTAGACGCCATACCGCCGGGCCATGTCAGAGAAGACCTGCATCCAACCGCGGGCGAAGGTGTCGGTCGGGCCGACGAATGTAGAGGCGAGTGGCTGCATCTCGGGGAATCGCTGCTCGTATGCGGCGATCTGCTTGGAGTAGGCGGCGCGGATCGAGGCGATCCCGGCGGCAACGCCGGAGCCGGCGTTGGCCAACATCGCGCGAGCCGCGGCACCGCGGCTTCCGGTCGCGATGGTCATCAGGCCGACATCCTCGGTCAGCGCAACGACGTTGGGGCGGGGCTTGGCCAGTCTGGGGACGACGTAGCGGCGGATCATGCACTCGATCTTGGTCCGGAACGCCTCGTAGCTCTCCACGTGCCTGAGCTCCTGCTTGAACTGAAGCGCGAACACGCGCGGCGCTCGCCGCGTCGCGCGAAGAGCGCGAATCGGCTTCGCCGTGTTGGCGGCATGGGTATCCGCGCAGTTCCGACGACTCGGCGGCGGCGGGATCCTGGGGCGCGGCGGGCTCGCGGCGGCGACCGAGCGGCGCGCCAGCCGGGGATCGTCAGAGATCAGCGCGTCGACGCCGGCCTCGGTCGCAGCGCCCACCTCGTCCCGCGTATTGAGCGTGTACGGGACGACGCGTAGCCCTAGCGAATGTGCCTCTTGGACATAGTCGTCGTTGACCGGCCACGCCGGCGAGGTCCACTCGTAGCCCGACTCGTGCGCCGTGGCCGGCCCCCGGTCGTTGAGCTGACTGAGCGTCAGCAGCGCCGTCTCCGCGAGCTCGAAGTAGGGATCTGCCTCGATCACGTCGAGGTTTGGCGGCCAGAAGCTCTGCACGATCAGACGCGAAGGCGGGAGCCCCGAACGTCTCACGTCGGCGGCTACGGCGCGGGCGAACCCATCGGAGCTATCGAAGTCCGGATCCGTGGGGACATTCTTGATCTCCAGATTGACCTCGGATCCCTGTCGCCTGGCCAGTCTGAGTACCTTTCGGAGCAGGGGTACCGGCTGGCGGCGTTCGCTGGAGCGCGGGAGCTGACGCAGCGTGTCACCCGTGCCGAGAACATCGACCGGGCAACGGCGACGAATTTCCGCCGCGGTGCGCTCGGCCACTGGGCCGTCGCATGCCGTGGTGCGGTCGAGCAGCGCGTCGTGGATCACGAGTGGTACTCCGTCGGCGGACAGCTTCGTGTCGAGCTCGAGGACGAACCCCCGCCGCGCCGCATCGCGGAACGCCGGCATGGTTTCCTCGCCGAACACGGGTCGCTGTTCGCGATCTTGGGTCGCAAGCGAGCCCCCGCGATGGGCGTGGACGTAGGGCGAGGCGGCGGCAGACCCGGCCGCGACCAGCAAAACGCCCGTGAGTGCGATCGCCGCGGTCGCAACTCTGATCCCGCCGCTGACCAGCATCGGAGAGAGGATAAGGGCGGTCTGCGCCTGGGTACCGCAGCAACGAAGCGTGGTCCGCTGCTATCGGAGGCACGGCGTCGCGATCAGCTCAAGTGCATGGCGCACCGACATCAGCCATTGGATCCGAGCTATCCCGGGGGGCCCTAGTCGAGTTCTCGCTCGCGCCGCGCCGCTTCCTCGTCGTGACGAGCGGCGGCGTGGCCCTCGCGCTTGATCCGCTGATCGGCCTCCGCGGCTCGCTGCTCCTCGGATTTCGCGGCCTCGGCATGCTCCTCGGCGGCGGAGGCGTGTGCGCCCGCTCGCTCGCGATGGGCGCTCGCCTCGCGGCTGACTTCTTGCGCCTTGGCAGCGTGCGCGTCAGCCTCTTGCCGATGGGCCGCAGCCTCCGAGGTGAGTCGCTCACGCTCCCGCCGCATCTCCTCGCGCCGCTGTGTCCAGCGCCATGCAAGCAGCGCGATCACCACGACCGCCACCGCGATGATCACGATTAGAAGACCGGTCGACATGCTGCGCTAGTACCCGCTCGCCGGATGGTCCAATCAGCGAGATCGCCAACAAGGCGGCGAAGAGCGTAGCGCGCCCTCTCGCGGCCGCCGGGCTGCGGTATAGCGCGTTGGGTTTTCCGACCGGGGCCGGTCCCGCCCGCCGCTCGCCGTCCGCAATCGCACAAATTATCCGGGGTGAACGTTGCTGTTGGAAAGCGTCCCGCGGCGGTGAAGTGCTTTCGGCTCCCTAGCAGTTGCGGTACTCCATCTCCGATGTTTGATGTCGCTGCGGTTTTCGGAGAGCCGCCGCGGGTAAATGACGCTGTGTGGCTGTAACGACCGAAATCCAGCCAGGGGTGGTGCTGGCCGACCGCTTCCGCGTCCACGGGCGCCTCGGCGCGGGAGGGATGGCGACGGTGTTCCTGGCCGAGGATTGCGTACTGTGCCGCGACGTCGCTATCAAGCGCCTCCACGCTGAGGGCTCAGAGGCAGACGTTCGACGGTTTCGTCGCGAGGCGCGCCTCGGCGCCTCCCTGACGCATCCCAACCTGGTGACGATCTTCGACACGCTTTCGGGCGACGATGGAGTGTTGATCGTGATGGAGTACGTGCGGGGGCGCCCGCTGTCGGAGCTCATCGGTCCGGAGGGAATGGATCCCCGACGGCTGCTTGAGATCCTGCGTCCGGTCGCGTCCGCGCTCGACTACGCCCACGAGCACGGCGTCGTCCATCGCGACGTGAAGCCGGCCAACGTCCTGATCGCCGAGGACCGCCGCGTCAAGCTGGTCGACCTGGGCACCGCGACCGCCGGTCACCTGACCCAGATCACCGCTGAAAACGAGATCGTAGGGACGCTCGCCTATATCGCGCCCGAACGGCTCGCCGGAAAGTCGGTGGGCGAGCCACCCGCCGACGTCTACTCGCTGGCGGTGCTCGCGTTCGAGGGGCTCACCGGGCGACAGCCCCATCGCGCGAATACCCCCAGCGAGCTGCTGGACCAGGTTCTGCACGATCCACCGCCCGACGTCAAGGAGGCCTGGCCGCAGGCCTCGCCGACCCTGGGGCGGGTCCTCGTGCAGGGCATGGACCCCGATCCGAAGCGAAGACAGGCCTCTGCCGGCGCTCTTGTTCGTGACCTCGAGGCCGCGCTTCCCTCCGTGGGCACGGCGCGGCGTTCGACCATCGCGTCGACCGAGCCGATGACGCCGGTGGCGCAGGAGCGGCACGCGCCGCCGCCGCCGCCGCCGCCCGACGCCGAGCCGACACAACGACGCGGATGGCTGCTCCCCGCACTTGTCTGCATCGGGGCCTTGCTTCTGGGCGGCGCATGGCTTGCCTTCTCGACCGGCGGGGATGAGAGCGACAAGGGGATCGGGGTCGGGAGGGAAGCGCCGGATCGCGAGCAGGGTGGTGGGCCGTCGACCAACTCCGGAGCAGCCACCCCGACCACCCCGACCATGGACACCGCCGCTCCTGCCCCCGAGGCGGCCGCGTCGACTTCCGCGTCCGATCCGGGCACGGCGGGCTCTCAGCTCAACGAGGAGGGGTACTCATTGATTCAGCAGGGGCGCTACGTCGAGGCGATCCCGGTGCTGCGAAGGGCAGTCGCGTCGTTTCCGCAGGGAACTACCGACCTCAACTTTGCGTACGCGCTCTTCAATCTCGGCCATGCCTTGCGGATGGGGGGCCACCCCGAAGAGGCGATTCCAATCCTCGAGCGGCGCCTTGAGATTCCCAACCAGACACAGACCGTCCAGAGCGAGCTCGACGCGGCTCACGCTGCCGCGGGCGAGTAGTGGCAAAAGAGTTTGCCGAGAGCCTTGAGCGCCGCGCTGGTCAGCGCGATCTCAAGCAGAACGCCAGCGATGCCCAAGCACTGAAATCCGCAATTTGCGATTAACCGTCCCCGAACAGGGGTAGCCCTGTCTCCAAGCCTCTGAAACCTCGCACGAGAAGGGTGAGCCGTGGCTCAGCAGACAAAAAGCAAGTCGGGTGGAAGCGCGGGCAGCCGGTCGAACAGGCGGGCCCCATCAAGAGGCGGCACCGCGGCGAAGTCGCGCTCCGGCGGCAGCCCCTCGCAGAACGCAAGAACATCGCCGCGCAAGGCCCGCCCGAGGGCGTCCTCACAACGGACGAAGTCGAGCTCATCGAACGACAAGGGCACGGTCGAAGCGGCAAAGGATGCAACGGTCAAGGGTGCGAACACCGCCGGCAACGCCGTCGCCTCGGCCGCGAAGAAGCTCAAGACTCCGGCGATCGCCGCAGGGACGGGACTTGTGGGAGTCGGTGCCGGTCTCGCCCTCGCTCGCCGCACAAACAAGAAGGTTTTTGGCTTCTCCCTGCCGGGTCGCGGTAGTACGCGGGCCATGACGAAGAACCTCGCCGACGGGGCGAAGAACATTGGCGCGCTCGCCGAGCGGACTGGGAAAGTGGCCGAACAGGTGCGCGTAGCGAGCGAGGCGATCGGCGAGAACCCTGGCCGTGGCAGGTCCAAGTCCGCGATCGAGGTGGTCCTGGAGGGGCTGACCAGTCGTTCGCAATCAAGGGCAGGCTGAGCGGGATTGCAATCGGTGCGATCCGTCATCGAGCACCAAGTGTCAGCATCCCCCGCCTGTCCGAATGAACGTCACTGAGCTTGGTCAGACCGGACTCGTCGGCTGGCGCGAAAAGGTTGCTGCAAGCGTCGCCGGACCGGCGTCTGAGCGGACTCCGCTAGCAGACGAGCAGGTACGCGCGCTGATGGGCGCGCTCTTCTTCGCACTTGCGGTCTACTACGTCGTCGGGACGATACGTCGCGCGCTGGCCGCCTCCCGGAGCTGACCATAGCGAGGGCGGAGCCGTTCCGGCCCTCGTAGCCGTGCTTCAGCTCTCCCGCCGGCCTGCATCCCTTCCCTCGCGTGAACCCGTGACTCCCGCTCGGCAGCAGGGCGGCCAGCAGCGTCAACCTTTGGCCCCGCCACGCTTCTGATCTCACGCGAAGGCGAAGCGAGGGTTCGCAGGCGATGCTGCAGCGCGGCTGCCTGTCGGGGCTGCGATCGCTCCCGAATTTGATAGCGGGCTGGAGGACACGAGGGGCGCTTGGTCGCGCGTGACGAGCGGCTAGGCTCGTGAGAGGCTCGCAAGGAACGCGACGCAGGAGCGAAAGCTTGTCTCGCACTCGCTCTCCAATGCGCGACAACCAGGTGCCCGCGGCCGTGAATCCGCCCGCGGTAGGTTCAGTGAATGAGTTCCCGCTCTCCTCGACCGCGTGCGCTCACTGAGGTTTCCGCCGCCGACTGGGTCGTGGAGCTGGTCGGGGAGTTCGGCTCCCGGGTACGGGGACTCCTTCCTTCGGGGTTCGAGTCCTATGTCCGAGTTCTGCATCCCGCCTGGCCGACGAGCGCCGGCGCGCCGGACGACCGAGAGCCGCTGCCGTGGGAAGCGGTCGCCGCCATCACCGGCGCTCGAATGCACGCGTGTGTCCAATTCGATGCCCTGGTCGGGGCTGACCGCGGGGAGGCGAGAGACTTCGAGCCCGCCGTGGGCGAGTTGCCGCCGACCCTGGTGTCCGCCCTCTGCGAGGTGCTCGGGAAGCACACGGCCACGCCGGAGCGCTGCTGGTTTTGCCTGTGGGATGGCTACGGGTGGATTGCTGGCTCCTCGTCGGCGGCGGTTCTTATCACGACCGGAGCCGCGCCAGGGCGGGCTGTCGACACCCCGCCGGCCTTCCCGGCGGAGATCATGAGCGGTCCTCGCGTCTCACTGCCCGGACGCGACTACATCCTCTTCGAGGGTCCCCTTGCCGCAGCGAAAGAGCTGGGCTGGCGAAGGGGCGAGCTACTGAGCGACGCCTACCCGGAGCTCGACTTCGATCCCGCGGACTTCGAGCCCCAGTCGCCCAATCTCTTCTGGCCGCACGACCACTCCTGGTGCGTCGCGACCGAGATCGATCTGGACTCGACCTACGTGGGCGGACCGCAGGGCCTCGTGGACGCGCTCGTGGACGACCCGCGCTTCGAAGCCTGGCCGGCACAGCTCGACGATCGTGTCGACGCGGGAGGCGACGAGATCAACACCTGAGGCAGGGCTGCTGGCGCTCCCGCTTTGCGCGAAACGCGAAAGTGAGACGCGCAGAAGCGACGGAACGCGAAGCTCGGTGGCTAGCGGCGGACCCGCGTGCTGGAGCCGTCTAGAACCCGAGCGCGAACTTCGCGTCCTCGGTCATCATCTTCGCGGGCGCTCGTGACGCCGCGTTAGCCCTGGTATCCCGGTTTATGCGCGTGTGCAGGCGAAACGCCCTCCGAGGCGGTCGCGGCGCCGGCGCCGTGCGTGAGCGGAGGGTTGCAGTTTGGGTTGCAGTGCTCGGCCCGGGCGAGCGTGCACGGGTCGCACACCTCCCAGCTGTTCGTCATCCGCAAATAGCAGCCGCACTTCATCTGGCTGTTTCCAGGATCGCGTGCTCGCACCCCGTTTAGCACTGGGAACCCGGGGTACCTAGCGGCCCGGAGCAAACCGCTCCGCCTGTACCAAACGCGAGACGGGCCCGGTCGTCCCCGGGCCCGTCTCGTTGAGGTGCAGACTATTGCAGTCACCCGAAGGGGCGCCAGAGCTAGGAGCGACCCCCCAACGGGAGTCGAGTTCTCTGCCCACGGCTCGGGGCGTTCAGAGAACTCGCCACCGTCTGCGAGGAACGTGAATACCCCTGAGCGGTACTTCGGGAGCCGATGCGGACGCGCGTGTGCCGTTCGCGGTCTCCCATTGCCGGCGGGGGCGCTGAATCGGACGGTCGGTGGCGGGTGAGGCACCCGTCACAAACATCCAAGCAAACCGCATAAGGACCTCCTTGTCACCTGTACCGATCGGACAAGATGGGGGGTGCCCGGCGCTCTGTAAATCCCCCATCCGACCCATTTTGCGTTCATTTGCATGAACGGTCCATTTCCCGGCCTTACTGGGCTATTTGCACTCCCAGTCCTCGCAGCGCCGGGTCCGAAAGCACTCCCGCCGGATCGCGGCCCGCCGCCTCGAGCTCGGCGACCGTGATCGGGCGGAACCCGATCATGCTGGCCAGACGAGGCGGTGCGTTTCGCCCAGGGCGCGGTCGATCGTGGCGACGGGGCGGGTGACGTCGACGTTGCGGCGGCGCGCCTACAGCCACGCGATCCCCGCGATGCAGGAGGACGCAGCGACAAAGATCGCGGCACTGCTCGAGGAATGACCCACCTAAAGGCGATCCCCCGCCCAGAGGATGTACCCGCGGGACGCGTGGTCGTCCGTAATAACGTCACGCCAACTAGACCGGCGACCCGACGACCCGGATCAGAACTAAGCGAAAGGGCAGCGGGTCGGCGGAAGGGATTCGCCAAGCGAGACGTTCTTATGTACAACAGAAGGACACCCCCGCGCCGAGCCAACGGTAAGAGGCGTGGCTTGGGTGTAGCAAGGTTGGCTGCCCAACGCCCGCGTGGGGGTCCTCTGCCTGAAACCCTGGGGCCCTGAGCGAGCAGTTCTCGTTAAGAGAGCGGCGCATCAGGGCCCCTGATCGCCCGAGCGCCCGGTGGGAATCGGCGGCAGCTTCTCACCGAGATGCTCAGACTTCTGGTGCGGCAGAGAGAGGTGGGTGACGGCCCTGCTCGAGCGCTAGGGTTGCAGTTTGGGTTGCAGCGGCGCCGCGGCGAATCCCGCAAACCGCTCTAGCAAGCGGCTTAGAAGCCCAAAGCGAACTTCGCGTCCTCGGTCATCATCTCCGGGGACCACGGGGGGTCGAAGACCATCTTCGGGTGCACCTTCTCGACTCCGTCGAGCTCACCCACGAACTCGCGCATCTGCTCGGTCACCTGAGGGCCGATCGGGCACGCGGGAGTCGTGAGCGTGAAGGTGATGAACACCTCGCCGTTCTCGATCTCGACGTCGTACACGAGACCCAGCGAGACGAAATCGAGCCCCAGCTCGGGGTCGATCACCTCCTCCAGCGCCTCGTTCACGTCCTCTTCGGTGGCCATGCCTCAATCGTAGCCAGAACGCCTCGCGCGCCCCTTGGCTCGCGGGGTGGGCGGTTTTCGCGGGTACGCTTATCGCATGTTCCTGCTCGTGATCCTGTTCATCGCCGTCCCGCTAGTCGAGCTGTACGTGATCATCCAGGTCGGCCAGTGGATCGGCGCCGCGCCTACGATCGCGCTCTTGCTCCTCGACAGCATCCTCGGCGCAGTGCTGCTGCGCCACCAGGGGAGGGCGGCGTGGCGACGCTTCAACCTCGCATTGAGCGAGGGGCGCGTGCCGCACCGCGAGACGTTCGACGGTGCGATGGTGATCTTCGGCGGTGCGCTGCTGCTCACGCCCGGCTTCATCACCGACGTGTTCGGCCTGCTGCTGCTCATCCCACCGACCCGCGCGGTGATCCGCCGCGCGTTGACCGTGATCGCGCTGCGGCGCTTCAGCACGGGACAGCGGGTCGTGTTCTGGACGGCCGATCGCGCCGCGGGGCGAGCGCGGTTCCGGCGCCGGCACTATGACGTGGAGGGCACCGCGCACGAGATGCCCGACGAGCCGGGACCCCGCAAGGGCAGCGGTGGCACGCTCCCACCGTGAGCAACCCGGTGCGCCGGGACGGCGATAGGTTCCACGATTCGCTGAGCTTCGACTTTGCTGATCTCGCGCGCGGGGTGGCGGGGCTCGTCCGGGTCGTCGTGCGGGCCGCCGAGGATCGCGCCGACCGGGAAGCGATCCTGATTGGGCCCAACGCCGCCGGCACAGCGGTGCCGTCTCAGGGTGGCGCCCCGGCCGGAGGCGCTCCGGACGACTGGAGTTCGGTCGACCTCGGCGGGGTTCGGATCTCGGATGACGGCGAGCGCGCGCGGATCGCGTGCGAGACCGACACAGTCGGGTTCGCGATCGACGCTACGCGGGTCGGCGGGGTGTCGTTCCAGCCGGGCTCTGCGTTCTCCGACGCCTCCGGCCTCACGCACGAGGCGTGGGCTGCGCGGGTCGACGGTGAGTGGCGCGCGGGCGGCTCATCGGGTGTCGTGGACGCGTTCGGGGGCATCCTGCGCAGCTCCGGAGCGATCGACTGGACCGCGGTCGAGCTGATCCGCTCGCTGACCGCGGTGCTCGAGGACGGCTCGCTTCTCGCCCTCGCGTCGGCACGCGCGGTCGGCGCGTCCGGCCACGGTGAGGAGACGGCGAGCGCGGGCTTTCTCGACTCCGCGGGGTCGCTCACCCGTTTCGAGGAGCCGCTTCTGTCAACCGAGTACGACTCCGCGGGGTGGCCGCGCCGCGCGGGGCTCGAGCTGTGGGGCGCGGACGACGACGCCCCCGCGCTCCGCGGCGCCGGCACCCTGATCGCGGGGAACGAGGACACCGCATTCCTGCGCTTCAGCTTCGACGGCACGCCGGGAACGGCAAGGTACGAGCTCATGAGGGCGGCCAAGTGACGATCCGCGCGGTGATCTCCGACTTCGGCGGGGTGCTGACGACGCCGCTGCTGCGGTCCTTCGCAGCGTTCCAGGACGAGACGGGAATCTCGTTTGCCACGCTCGCGAAGGCGATGCAGCGGGCGGCCGAGAAGAACGGCCCCTATCCGCTGTTCGAGCTCGAGAAGGGTAACCTCACCGAGGACGAGTTCCTCGAGCTGCTGCGCGACAACCTCGAGGCCGAACTCGGACACCGGCCGGAGCTCCACCGGTTCCGGGACATCTACTTCGAGGCCCTCGACCCCAACGAGCCGATGGTGGAGCTGATGCGCGACTTGAAGCGGCGGGCGTACCGGATGGCGCTGCTTACCAACAACGTGCGCGAGTGGGAGCCGCTGTGGCGCTCGATGCTGCCCGTCGACGAGATCTTCGAGCTGATCGTGGATTCGGCATTCGTGGGGATGCGCAAGCCAGAGCGGGAGATCTACGAGCTGACCGTCGAGCGGCTGGGCGGTGTGACCCCGGCCGAGTGCATCTTCATCGACGACACCGATGTCAACTGCGACGCGGCCCGCGAGCTCGGCATGAGCACCGTGAACTTCACCTCCAACGAGCAGGCGATCGGCGAGATCGAGGAGGCGCTGGCGAAATAGCGCCGGCTAGTTCTCGGACCCGCCGCGGTCCCAGACGTAGAGCTCAACCGCCTCGACAGCGAGCTCCATCAGCCGCGGACCCGAGAGCCACCCCAGGACAGTCTCCAGCGCTCGCTCCTCGGTGACTCCGCGGTCCACCGCCTCCTCGCCCCGGAAGCCGGCCGCGAGCTTGAGCGCCTCGCGCCTGTGCTCGCCGAGGGTCGGGAACGCGCCCATCAGGAAGTCCCTGTTCGGAACCGGATGGCCGACCTCGAGCGAGGCGTGCCACGCGGCGAGCATCGAGATGTCGTGCTCGTCGAGCTCGGCGATCGCCTTCGCGTAGTGCGCCTCGAGCTCGTCGTCGGGGATCTCGTCGACCCACGCACGGACCGCCTCGCCGAGGAGCTGTCGGCGCGCCTCGCGCCCGATCGAGTCGGCGATGGCACGGATCGCATCGGCGGGGTCGATGAAGCACAGGGGCATCGGGCGGCCAAAGATAGTGCCGCCGTCCGACGGAAATCTATGCTGGGTTCATGACCCTTTCGTTGATCGTCGGCCCTCCCAACTCGGGGCGGGCGGGCGCCGTTCGCGAGCGTCTGGAGGCGGAGCTCGGTCGCGACCCCGTGCTCATCGTGCCCACACTCGAGGACGCGTCCCGCTTCGAGCGGGAGCTGTGTGAGCCGGGCGGGCCCGTCCTCGGCGCATCGATACTCACGTTCGAGCGGCTGTTCGAGGAGGTCGTCAGGGCCACCGGGGCGTCGACGCGCCCGGCGCTGACAAGGGCCCAGCGGCTACACATGGTCCGCCGCGCGATCGCGACGACGGATCTCGGAGTCCTGGCGCGATCGGGGCGCCGTCCGGGTTTCGCGGGGGCGCTCGCCGCGCTGATCGAGGAGTTCCAGGCGAGCGGCCTCGATCCGGCGACCGTCGAGCACGCCGCGGCGGAGAGCGCCGAGAGCTCGCGTTACCTCATCGAGCTGGCGGCCCTCTATCGCGCGTACGTGGACCTGCGCGACGAGCTCGGGCTCGGCGACTCCCATGCCGCGGCGGCCGCGGCGACGGCCGCTGTACGGGCCCACCCGGACGCGTGGGGGCCCCGACCGGTCGTCTTCTACGGCTTCGATGACATGACCGTCGAGCAGCTCGAGCTCGTCGCGGCGCTCGGCGCCGTGACGGACGCGACGGTCAGCGTCACGTTCGAGGATCGGGTCGCGCTCGAGGCCAGGGCCAGGCTTCGCGCGGAGCTGCTCGAGCGAGGCGGCGAGATCGTGGAGCAGCGGGCGCCGGATCCGGCGAACACCACGAGCGGGTTCCTGTTCCACCTCGAGCGCGGCTTTCTGGTGGACGGGGTCGAGCCGACCGAGCTCGATCCTGGCCTCGTCCTGATGGAGGCGGCGGGCGAGCGCGGGCAGGCAGAACAGATCGGGGGCGAGATCGCGCGTCTGATCGCCACCGGGGTCGACCCGGACGGGATAGCGGTCGTCCTGCGCCAGCCGGATCGCCACGGCACCGTGTACGAGGAGGTACTGGGCGGATTCGACATCCCGGTCGCGGTCGAGGCACGGCTCCCTCTTCATCGCACCGCGGTCGGCCGCGGGTTGCTCGCGTTGCTTCGTACGGAATTCGGATCGCGAAGCGCAGGCGACCTGCTCGCCTTCCTTCGCACCCCCGGGCGGGCATGGCCCGACCAGGCGGATTGGCTGGAGCGGGCGATACGCCGCGGCCGGCTTCGGACCGCCGCGGAGGCGGTCGAGGCGTGGCGGGGGCGGTCGCTGTTCGAGCTCGACGAGCTGCGGGGGGCCGCGGGCGCGAGCGAGTTGCTTCGGACAATCGCGCGACTCGCGCGCAACGTCGCCGAGTACCCCTACGACCGCCAGGCGCCGCAGCCCGAGCGCGAGCGCCTCCTGGAGCTGCGCGCGGCGGCCGCCGCGGCAACCGCGCTCGAGGAGCTCGCCGAGATCCCCGGGATCGAGGACGGGCCCGGGGAGGCGATGGCCTGTCTCGAGGCACTCGAGGTCGATCTGTGGCGGGGGCCGAGCGACGGTCGCGTCCGGGTCACCAGCCCCTACCGGGTCAGGGCACGGCGGGTTCGCCATCTGTTCGTGGCCTCGCTTCAGGAGGGAGAGTTCCCGCGCCACGATCCCGGAGAGCCGCTGGTCTCCGAGGACGCCCGGGCGGAGCTGGGCCTGCCAGCCCGAGCCGAGCCGGAGGACGAGGAGCGGTACCTGTTCTACGTCTGCATCTCCCGCCCCACCGAGCGACTCTATCTGTGCTGGCGAAGCTGCGACGACGAGGGCGCGACCGCCTCTCCCTCCCCGCTGCTCGACGACGTGCGCGAGCTCGTCGCTCCGGCGCCTCCGCCCTCCGGCGAGCCAGACCCGGTGGACGACGCGGTGCGGCGGCGCTCGCTCGCCGATGTCACCGTGAGCCCACCCGACGCACCGAGCGCCGACCAACTCGCGCGCTCGCTCGCGGCGGCGCCGCGGCGAAACGGGATCGAGGTCCCGGACGGGCTCGAGATATCCGCCGAACTGCACGAGTCGCTTCGGCGCCGGCTCGAAAACGCCGCCCGGACGACGGCGCGGCGCTCGCGATACCCGGGACCGCTCGATACGCCTGTTGTCGTCGAGTCGCTCGCCGAGCGGCCACTGTTCGGGGCCTCGACCCTCGAGGAGTACGCGTTGTGCTCGTACCGGTGGTTCGTCGATCACGAGCTCGGTCCCCGGGGGCTGGATCCCGATCCCGATCCCCTCGTGCAGGGGTCGATCATCCACCGGGTCCTGGAGGAGCTCTACCGCTCCCCGCCCGGGTCGGACCCCGTGCCGCGACCGGGCACCGTCGCGGCGTGGAGGCGGCGCGCGGGCGAGCTCGCGGAGGAGCTCGCGGCGGAGTCGGGGCTCGGAGGCGAGGACGCCCGGTCGGCGACGTCCCGCGCGCGCATCGAGGCGCTGGTCGGCGGCTTTCTCGAGCGCGAGTCGCGCGCGAGCAGCCCGCTGACGCCGGACCCGGAGCTGCTCGAGGCGAGCTTCGGTGCGCAAGACGGCGATGCGCGGCCCGCGCTGGACCTCGGCGGCTTCGGCATTCACGGGAAGATCGACCGCGTCGACATCACTCCCGACGGGCGGGCCGGTCTGATCCGCGACTACAAGGGCTCACGGAGGGTCACTTCGGGCGCCAAGCTCCTCGACGAGGGCAAGCTCCAGCTCCAGCTATACGCCCGCGCGCTCTTACGCCAGTGGGGGATCGAGCCGTTGGGGGGCGTGTACGAGCCGCTCGCGGCCACCGACGACGCGCGCCCGCGCGGCATCCTGCGCAAGCACGAGCGCGGCGCCGTCCTCGACGGAGTCAATGCGGTCGACCGGGACCTTCTCGACCCAGATGAGTTCGAGGCCGCGCTGGACGCCGCAGCAGCGAGGGCGGCCGAAATCGTCGCCGGAATGCGAGCCGGGAGGATCCAGCGGGACCCGATCGACGACCGCTGCCCCAGCTATTGCACCTTCCAGGCGATCTGCCGGCGAGAGCGCGCCGTCGGTCCCGAGCCGAGCGTGGCCGCGGAGGAGGACGAGGAGCAGCAATGAGTGCCGTTCAGCTCGAGCTCGCTGAGGTGGCGCCGCCCGAGCACGGGGCGGGGCCGACGCCGGAGCAGCGGCGCGCGATCGAGGCGCGCGAACGCGACGTGCTGCTCGAGGCCGGCGCTGGGACGGGCAAGACCGGGGTGCTCGTCGAGCGCTACTGCGCCGCCGCCGAGGAGCTCCAGGGAGTCGATGGGATCCTCGCCTTCACGTTCACCGAGCGCGCGGCCGCCGAGCTTCGACACCGCGTGAGGACCGAGCTCGCGGCCCGCGCCGCGCGCGCCGAGCGTGAGCGGGCGGAGCTGCTCGCGAAGCTGAGCCGCGACAGCGAGCGAGCGTGGATCTCGACGATCCATGGCTTTTGCCGGCGGCTCCTCGCCTCCCACCCGGTCGCGGTTGGCCTGGATCCGAGGTTCCGGGTGCTCGACGAGCCGGAGGCCGATCGCGTGGCCGCGAAGGCCTTCGATGAGGCCCTGGACGCGCTGCTCTCGGCCGGGGACCGCGAGATCGCCCGGCTCGTCGCGGCGGTTCGCATCGGACCTCTCCGCGAGCTGGTGCGGACCGCCCACGACGAGCTTCGCAGCCTCGGCCGACCGGGCCTGGCGCTGCCCGACCCGCGGCCGTCGGACGCCGGGGCTGCGGTGGGCGAGCTCGTGGCTGCGGCCAGGGCCGCGCTCGACGAGACGACGGAATCGCGCGCGGGTCGCGACAACCTCAACCGGATCGCGACGGCCGCCGAGCTCGACCCGAGCTCGCCCCCAAACGAACCCGAGCTCGCCGCGCTCGAGCTCAACTCTGGCGCGAAGGCATTTGCCGGGCCCGCGTGCCGGCGCTACCGCGAGGCATGGAGGGCCGCCCGCCGCGCGGTCGTGGAGCGCGACACGGCCGAGCTCTACGGGCACCTGTCCGATCTCGTTCGCGGATTCGGGGAGTGCTTCGCGGCGCTCAAGGAGGAGCGCTCGGGGCTCGACTTCTCCGATCTCGAGCTCGAGGCGGTGCGCTTGCTGCGCGAGCACTCCGCTGTCGGCAATGCCTACCGGGAGCGCTTCCGCCACGTGATGGTCGACGAGTTCCAGGACACGAACGAGCTCCAGCTCGCGCTCGTTCGGCTGCTGAAGGGCCCCGACACCCACGTGTTCGCGGTCGGCGACGAGTTCCAGTCAATCTATGGGTTCCGCCACGCCGACCTGCGGGTGTTCCAGCGCGAGCGCGACCGGATCCGCGCGCAACCCGGCGATCGTGCAGCGGTGCTGCCCCTGAGCGGCAACTTCCGCGCCCTTGCGGAGATCGTCGCGGCGACGAACGCGGTCGGGAACGCGCTCCTCGACGGCTTCAAGCCGCTGACGGTCGGAGCCGACCGCCCGGGTCGAGAGATCCCACCAGTGGAGCTCCTGCTGACGCCGGCCGCCAGCGAGTGGAAGGCCGACGAGCTCGGGATCACGGTAACGGGCGACTATCCCTCCCCTGCCGACCGCATCGCGGAGGCCCGGTTCCTGGCATCCCGGCTGCGCTCGCTGCGAGACGAGCAGGGGGTTGCGGCAGGCGACATGGTCGTGCTGCTGCGCGCCTACACGCACGTCGCCGCGTACGAAGCGGAGCTGGAGCGGGCGGGGCTGGCGCCCTACCTCGTCGGCGGCCGCGGGTACTGGTCGCACCAACAGGTCGACGACGTACGACGCATCCTCGGCGTGATCGCGAACCCGCTCGACGACCACTGCCTGCTCGGCGCGCTCTCCTCTCCGGCGTGCGGCGTCCTGCCCGACACGCTGTGGCTCCTGCGCCGCGCGGCCGGCGACCGCATGCACCTGTGGCCGACGGTCGAGAAGCGCTTCGGGGCGCGGGACGAAGATCTCAGCGAGGAGGCGCGCGGGTGGCTCGACGCGATCGACGAAGGCGACGCCGAGCGGCTGCGCAGCTTCTGCGACACCCTGGCGGGGCTGCGTGAGGACGCTCCACGGCTCGGGCTCGAGGAGCTGATCGACCGCGCGGTCACGGCACTCGGCTACGACCTCGCCGCCCTGATGCTGCCAGGTGGCTCGCGCCGCCTGTCCAACGTGCGGAAGCTGATGCGAATGGCGCGAGCCTACGAGGCGGCCGATGGACGCGACCTACGGGGGTTCCTGGACCTGCTCGAGGAGTCGGCGGGGGGCCTGGCCCGGGAGGGCGAGGCCGCGATCCAGGCCGAGAAGCACGAAGGCGTCCGCGTGATGACGGTCCACGCGGCGAAGGGCCTCGAGTTCCCGGTCGTCGCGGTCGCCGATCTCGGCCGCCACCTGATGGCGGGCGGGCGCCCCCCCGCGGTGCGAATCGACAGGGCGAACGCCGATGAGATGAGCGCGGACGGGGAATCGGCCCCGCCGCGGATCGGAATCCAGCTTGCGCGATTCGGCGCCAAGGCGATCCGCCTGTACGACTACGACGACCTCGCCGAGGAGGCAGAGCGCGACGAGGTCGCCGAGAGCTGCCGGCTCGCCTACGTCGCGGCGACCCGGGCTCAGGACCACCTGATCCTCAGCGGCTCCTACCGGCCCGGGAGGTCGATCCCGGACGACGGACCCCCCGCCACGACCCCGGTCAGCGAACGGCTGCTCGCCGCGCTCGGCATCGAAGAGCCGGACGACGGCGTCATCCCGGTATCCGCTCCGCAGCCGCGTCCGGGGCTCGACGCGCGCTTCGACCCCGGGCGGATCGCCGTCCGCGTCAACAGGCCCGATCCGGCGCTGTTCCAGGCGCTCGCCCGCGAGCAGTCCGTTCCCGTCGAGGCGGGTCTCCCGGCGCGAGGCGCTCCCCCGATCGCCCGCCCCGACCGCCGGCCCCAGCCCGCGCCCGGCCATCTTTCATATTCGGCGCTCGCCGCGTACGGGCGCTGCGGGTACCGGTTCTACGCCGAGCGGGTCCTGACGCTCCCCACGCGAGGCGACGCCGGCCGCGACGGCGATGGCGCGGGCGACGAGGCGAGCGGAGTGGCGCGGCGCTTCGGGTTCGGCACCGCGGTGCACGGGATGCTCGAGTGGAGCGCCCGCCACGGGTGGCGGCCCCCGCCGCAAGAGCTGTCGGCCGAGCTGCTGCGCCGCGAGCGGCTCGGCGCCACCGCGGTGGAAGTCGGGCGCGCGGGGTCGATGGTCTCGGCGTGGCTCAACTCCGAGCTGTGCGCCGAGCTCCGCGAAAGCGGGGCCCGGGTGCACCCCGAGATGCCGTTTCTGTTGCCGCTCGGGGGCTCGATCGTGCGGGGGACGATCGACGTGCTCACGGACACCGAGCACGGACCGCTGGTGATCGACTACAAGACCGACTCGCTCGCCGAGGCGGCGCCGGAGGAGCTGGTCGATCGCTACGCCGTGCAGCGCGAGATCTACGCCCTCGCGGCATCGGCCGGATCCGCGCCGGTGAGGACCGCGTACGCGTTCCTCGACCGGGGTGGCGGAGTGGTGGCATCGGAGTTCGGCCGCAAGGAGCTCGACGCCGCGCGGGCGCACCTGGGAGAGCTCGTGGCCGGGGTCCGCGAGGGCCGGTTCGAGGTGACCGCATCCCCGCACTGGGCGCTGTGCAACGACTGCCCGGCGCGCGAGCACCTGTGTTCGCATCCCAAGGAGCTGACCGGCCGCAGGCTCCTGTGAGCGCGAGGCTACATTCAGGATCCCGCCCTCGGGCGGGGAATTTGATGCTGGGCCGAGCGCGAACTGAGATGTCATGAGAGGCATATGACGGGGCGCGTGGCAATGTTCGCGTACGGCTCGCTAGTCAGTCCCGAGAGCGCGGCGCGAACGCTCGGCCGTGCCGTGCCGGAGCCGACCCCCGCGCGTCTCGCGGGCTGGCGGAGGCGGTGGTCCCAGTTCCGCGACAACCGCGCGGTCGAGAAGACGTTCGCGCGGCGGGCCGACGGAAGCATTCCCCCACACGTGCTCGGGCTGACGATCGAGCCCTCGGACGACGAGGCAGAGGCCCCGAACGGCGGCCTGATGGAGGTGAGCGAGGAGGAACTGCTGCGCATCGACGTGCGGGAGATTCGCTACGACCGCATCGAGGTGCCCGCGATGGCCGGATTCGAGCGAGTCTTCGCCTACCGCGCCAAACCGGCCCACCGCGCCCCGCGGCCGCCCTCCGGGGCCGTCGTGGTTGCCGCGTACCTCGAGCAGGTCGAGGCCGCGTTCGCCGCGCTCGGCGACGACCAGCTTCGGCTCTACCGCGAGACCACCGGCCCGCCGCCGGTCGAGGTCGTGGACTCGGTGCTCGTTCGCGATTGCATCCCGCCTGGCAACCCTCGCGAATGGTGACCCGCGTGCGGACTACCCTTGCCGGCATGCGGACGATGTTCGTGATCTGGATCGGCGTCATCCTCGCCGGCCTCGTCTTCTTCACGATCGTCGGCCTCACCCATCACTGACGAGCCTAAGGAGGGCCGTATGCGGCGCTTCGTGCGCGACAACTCGCTGTCGATCTTCTTCCTGGTCATCTTCCTGGCCGCTCTCCTGGGCCAGGCGATCGCCGGACACAGCCTCTACAACCAGGAGCAGCTCGACCACGGCGGCGAGGCGATCTCGCTGGGGCGCTACATCACCTCATCGGCCTTCGGGCAGGCGGTGATGGAGAACTGGCAGTCCGAATACCTCCAGTTCATGCTGTTCATGCTCGCCACGGTGTGGCTGATCCAGCGGGGTTCGCCCGAGTCGAAGCGGCCTCACGTGAAGGGGGTCGAGTCGGACCGGGACCAGCGGGTGAGAGAGCACGCCGAAGCGGATTCGCCGTTGTGGGCGCGCACGGGCGGGCTGCGCACCGCGCTCTATTCGAACTCGCTGCTGATCGTGATGGCGGTGATCTTCGTCGGCGCGTGGTTCGCGCAATCGGTCACGGGGTGGACCCAGTTCAACGAGGAGCAGGCCACGCACGGCGCGCCCGACGTCTCGTGGTGGAGCTACGTCGGCTCGTCGAACTTCTGGGAGGCCACGTTCCAGAACTGGCAGTCGGAGTTCCTGGCCGTCGGTTCGTTCGCGGTGCTCGCGGTGTTCCTGCGCCAGCGCGGTTCCCCCGAGTCGAAGCCGGTGGGGGCACCGCACGAGGCGACCGGCCGCGCGGGGTAGAAGGTTTCCGTCGCCCCAGGTTTGGGGGGCCAGCACGCGGGGTAGTTCCGGCGTGCGTGGAGGGCAGCAGCGGAGGCCATGCATGAAGGCGAGCCCCGTAAGGGGTGACCTCCAGCGCGTGCTGGAGGTGTTCGAGAGGAACTACGGCCTCCGTTCGGACGACTTCTACCGCGCCCACTTGAGCAACGACAGCGTCGCGACGGCGCTCCCGGCGTGGCACCGCGAGGTCTGGGCAGGTACGTACCGCCAGCTGCTCAAGGGCGGCCCAGCCGCCGACTCCGGGCCCGCCCGGCCCCGCTAGATATCACGCGACGTCGCGCGGCGAAGCGCGTCTGGTGACACCGGCCCCGCTGCCGTTCGAAGTCTCGCCGTTCCAGCGCTTCGCCCATGCGCGAAGCTGACGGATCGCGGGCTCGAGCGCCCTTCCCTTCTCGGTCAGCGCGTAGGAGACCCTCGCGGGCGTGCCCGCGTGGACGGAGCGCTCCACAACTCCCTCTGCCTCGAGCTCGCGAAGCCGGCTCGAAAGGAGTCGGTCCGAAAGACCGGGTATCGCAAAAGAGAGCTCCGCGAAATAGTGCGGGCGCTCCGTCAGCGCCCACAGGATCGCGCCGGTCCAGCGCTTGCCGATCAACTCGACGGCTGCGTGAAAATCCGGGCACACCCGTGCCGCACGCGCGCCCGCCCTGCTCTCGGCAGACGTTGCTCCCACAAACCCAGATTACAGAACCGTATCGGTGGCCCGCGGCGTTTCGTCACGTCACGCAGGGTCCCGTGTCGACCGGCCGGTCCGCTTCGGCGAGCGCCCGCTCGACGATCCCATCCGGAACGCCGAGCCCGCCGTCGGGCCCGGTGCCGACCGAAGCGGCGAACACCGTCGTCAGCACGCTCCCGCCGGCATCTACGGCAGGCCCGCCGGAGTTCCCCCGCCGGACGTCGCCGCGGAACGAGACCATCTTCCGGCTCACCGGTCCGCGCCCGTACGCGTCCTCGCTCACGACCTCGCCGGTGCGGCCCAGCCTCGCCGGCGTGACCGTGAACGGACCGTCCTCCGGATAGCCGAGCACCGCCGCACGCGTTCCGGGCCCCTGGGTCTCGGCGAGGGGCAGCGGTGGCTCGACGAGACCGTCGACCTGAAGCACGGCGACATCGTTTCGGGGATCGAAGTGAACGGGTGTGCCCGCCACCTCCGCGCCGCTGCGAGTCGTCACCGTGGTGTCCTGCTGGCCGGCGACCACGTGAGCGTTCGTCACGACCAGCTCGGGCGCACCGACCCATCCCGAGCCCGAGATCCCCAACCCACACGAGGTACCCAGGACGCGCACCACGCTCTCCCCGGCGCGCTCGACATCCGGGTCGCGGGCGATCGCCCTGTCCGGCGCCGGGACTCGGGCCTCGGGGCCGGGCACCGTCGGGGTGGGGTCGATCCGGTTCAGCACCCTCAGCACGGGCCCCGAGGGCGGCAGGAGCTCGTTCAGCTCCTGGAGGATCACCGAGCGCTGGATGTTGGAGCGGAACTCGCGGGCGCCCGGGGTGTGCAGGGCGACGGCACCGAGCACCCAGGCGAGCGCGAGCGCGAGCGCGGCGAGCAGGACGGCGCCGCCCACTCCGTCCACTGACGCCCGGAGCCCCTCCCGAACCCACCTCGTGCGGGCCACGCGCGCGAATCCCTCGAGCGCGACGGCTGCGATGCCGCCGAGCAGGAGACCGCCGACCAACGCCGTAGCGGGGGCGTAGGGGGACTCGGACCCTTCCGACAGCAGCTCGGGGCCGAATCGTGCCCCCAGCACAGCGCCCCCGGCAAACCCCGCCAGCGAGAGCGCGCCTACGACGAGGCCCTGCCGGTAGCCCAACACGGCGAGAGCCGCGACGAAGAGGATGATCAGCCAGTCGATCGAGGTCACGAGTCCGGGTCCGTGCGCGCGGCGCTCATGTCGCGAATGTACGGGTGTTGCGCCGACGGGCTGACCGGATAGCCTGTCGCCCCTGGGACCAACCGGCTTGTCCGACGGGGCTAGCGACCACTGGATATCGACACTATGTTCGAGGGCAAGACGTCACGCACCTGGACGGTGCGCGTAGGGCGGCGTTTCACCGGTTGAGCCCGATCAGTCCCCAGGCGGAGCGCCGTCGGCGCATCCTAACCCGCGCCATGCCCGTGGCCGTGCTCGGGCTTGCGGCCTTCGTGCTCGGGGTGATCGTCGGAGGTCGGTCGGCCTCCGAGGAGGCGGCGCAGCGCTTCGCCGAGGCCTGGGCGCGTCAGGACTACGAGGCGATGCACGGGGAGCTGACCGAGGACACGGCGGCCAGGTACCCGATCGACCGCTTCACCACTCTGTACGACGAGGCCGAGCGAACCGCGACGATCGAGTCGGTCGAGCCACACGATCCTGACGGCACCGAGACGGTTTCGGGCCAGGAGGCGGTCACGGTGCCGGTCGACGTTCACACCCACGCGTTCGGGGACCTGGGCGGGACGCTGGCGATCCCGGTCGCCGACGGCGAGATCGCGTGGGCGCCCCATCTCGTGTTCCCGGGGCTATCCGACGGTGAGAGGCTTTCCCGTCGCACCGATGTCCCCGAGCGGGCGCCGATCCTCGCCACGAACGGCACGCCGCTGGCCGAGGGACCGGCCTCGGCCCGCAGCTCGCCGATCAGCGGCGCGACGATCAACGTGGCCGGCGAGCTTGGAGTCCCGAAGGGCGCCGAGGAAGCAAAGCTCGAGCAGCGCGGGTTTCCCGACGGCACGCTGGCGGGGAAGAGCGGGCTCGAGAAGGCGTTCAACACCCGGCTCGCCGGCCAGCCGGGGGGCGAGTTGCTCGCCTCGAGCGCCGCCGGCGGCGAGGGCCAGAGCCGGGTGCTCGCGAGCGCCGACCCGGTCAAGGGCGAGCCGGTCCGCACGACGATCGACCCGGTGTTGCAGGAGGCCGCGGTAACCGCGCTGGGAAGCGCGTTCGGAGGGGTAGCGGTGCTCGACGCCAAGGACGGCTCCGTGTTGGGACTCGCCGGGATCGCGTACTCCTCGCCCCAGCCCCCCGGGTCGACCTTCAAGGTCGTCACGACAGTTGCCGCGCTCGAGTCGGGCGTCGTGAAGCTCAACGACACATTTCCCGTCGAGTCATCCACGCTCGTCGAGGGTCGGGAGATCGCGAACGCGGGCGATGCGGCATGCGGGGGCACGTTCGTACAGAGCTTCACCAACTCGTGCAACACGGTATTCGCGCCGCTCGGGCCGAAGATCGGCAACGACAAGCTGGTGGCCACGGCCGAGCGCTTCGGGTGGAACTCCGAGCCGACCCTCTTCAACGCGCAGGCGACCGCCGTGATCAAGCCGCCCGAGAGCACGATCCCCATGTCGATCGGCGACGATTTGGATCTCGCGGTCAGCGCCATCGGCCAGGGGGAGGTGCTCGCGACGCCGCTCTCGATGGCCTCGGTGTCGCAGACGATCGCCGCGGGCGGAATGCGGAGCCCGACTCCGATCGTCTCACAGCCCCGGCTCGGCCCCGACGCCGAGCCCGTGAGAGTCACCCCGGGGGAGATCGCGGCCACGGTCCGTGACCTGATGGTGGGCGTCGTGTCCAATGGAACCGGCACAGCCGCCGCGCTGCCCGGAATCGAGGTCGCGGGCAAGACCGGGACGGCGGAGCTCGGCCCGGCGCCGGCGTCTCCTGACCAGGGCCCCGGCGCCGAGCCCGAGCAGCAGGAGGACGCATGGTTCACGTCCTTCGCGCCCGCGAATAATCCCCAGATCGCGGTGGCCGTGCTGGTCGTGAACGTGAAGGGGGGCGGCGGGGCCGTGGCCGCTCCGATCGCGCGCGAGGTGCTCTCGGCCGGGCTGCTGTAGGCGCCGAAGCGAGCGTCAGATGTCGAGCTCGACCCGGGCCTCCTCGCCGGTGGAGGATGGGATCTCGAGCTCGATCGGGCGGTTCTCGGTCACGTTGCGGTTGACCAGGAACAGCACCATCGCGCCGCTGATCGGCCCGGTCGCGGCCGGCGTGTCGGGCGCCGGGAGCTCGCCGCCGCCCTCGAGCGTCGCGCCGAGCTCGAGCGCGTACACGCTCTCGCTCTCGCGCGGCTCGTAGGTGTTGTCCCGCGTGTCGACGACCGTCATCTCATCCGGAAGCTGCACGGAGGAGTCGCTCTCGTTCTCGATCGTCATGAATACCCCCAGGTAATCGTCGTCGGGGCTGGCATCGCGCTGCCCCACGAGATACGCCTCGTCCTCGGGGTCGCTCGGATTGAGGAACCGCGTGATTTGAACGTTGTAGCGGAGCTCGCCGAGCTCGACGGGCTCCCCCTCGATCACGTCGAGCTCTTCCTCGTCCTCCCCGCATCCCGCGACGGCGAGCGCGCCCGCGAACAACGCGACGACGAGCGCCAATCTCATGAGACGACGCACGGCGGCAGTCTAGTCGCGGACGACGGCCGGCATTGCGCCTAGTGCCGGACCGCGGGTGGCAGGGCGGGCATCGCGTCTTCGCCCGCGACCGCGAGCGGCTCGACGGGGATGTCCGACTCGAGCAGATCCCGCATCCGGCGGAGCGCGCGCGACCACCGCCGCCGGTACCAACCCCTCGATCCTGGGTGCTCCTTGAGTCGATCGATGGGATGCGACGGCTCGGTCCAGAAGGTCAGCGATGCCTCGGTGGTGGAGCCGGGGCCGGCGACCAGCTCCCACCCGGTTCCGACCGGGATCCGGTCCCATCGGCCCCCGTGGCCGCCCTCCAGGATTCGATGCGGCGGCTCGAGCTCCTCGATCACCGTCTCGATCCACAGCCGCCTGCCTGGGGGCCCGGTGCGAAACCGCGCCGCGGCGCCGACGCCGGTCGACGGTATGCGCTCGAGGCGAAACTGCTCGATGAAGTGATCGGTGAAGGACGGGCGCTTCGCGAGGTCGCCGATGAGCTCGAAAACCCGCTCGCGGGGAGCGTCGATCGTGATGCTCACGGTCACCGGCAGCATGCGGCGGGGAGTCTATGCGCGCGCGAAGCCGAGACCACCCGCCAGACGCGGACATCGGGGCTTCGCCCCTCGCCGCCCATCCAGGGCGGCTCCCCCAGCGGGCGAGCGTCGCTACCGCTGATTCGAGTCGCGAGCGAGCGGGGGCGGGGCATTCTGGCGGAATTGGTTCTCGTTCGACGAAATGTCGCACTTTCCGGAAATTCGTTTGCCGGATCGGATACCGGTTTGACCACGGCGATATGCTCCTCAGAACGTCGTGTAAGGAGAGACGTCGGTGCCCGACCTGGGAGCTAGAGTCGTCGAGACCGGCAGGGTTGTGGGCGGGGGGTCATTCATATGCGTGGAGTGCGGGGCGAGCGTCGCGCTCGCGACGCTCGATGCGATTCCCGAGTGCAGCTGCGGAGGGTCCCGGTTTCGGCGCGCATCGATGTTCGAGCAGCCGACCACGGACGAGCTCACCGCCACGGTCGAGACGGAGCCCGGGTGGCTGTCAAGGACCCGCGAGGTGCTCAACGAGCAGGGACACGAGGATCAGTTCATCGCGTTCGAGTCCGAGCAGGGCGCCCGGGTCCTCCCCGTCTCCGAGGGATGGACCCGGATCGGCCGCAGCGCCACGGCGGAGATTCGCCTCGACGACCCCACCGTCTCCCGCCGCCACGCGGTGCTGGTCCGAACGCCGAAGGGCGAGCTGCGGGTGCTCGACGACCGCAGCCTCAACGGCGTCTTCGTCAACGGCGTGTCGGTCGAGTGGAGCCGGCTGGTCGACGGCGACGAGATCGGGATCGGCCGCTACCACCTCCACGTGATCGACACGGTGGGCTCACCGGCCGGCGCCGGGAGTCCCTCTCCCGCGTTGAACGGCTAGGTCACTCCGTCGAGATCGACGGGTCGGCCTGCACACGGTGCGGGACGATCATCAGGAAGTTGTCCTTCGCGCGCCCAGCCAGCTCCCGGATCCGCTCTGCCTCCGCCTCCTGGCCGGTGACGAGGAGCTCATCCGCATAGTGGCCGAGGAGCACGTCGACGTCGAGCACCCCCTCGGCGTCGAGAGTCTCGAGCTCGACCTTCGCGCCCTCGCCGAGGCGCCCGGAGATCGCCTCCGGAGTGAGGTTCAACGCTGGGTCGACACGCACGTACACGCGCCCACCCGTCATCCCGCTGCACGCCCACGGGCCGATGTCCCCGAGCACGACTGCGCGGCCTGAGGTCATGTACTCGAACGCGAACCCCTTCGCGTTCGCGCGGTCGACGACGCCGCCTCGCGAGTCGTCGAGCGGCTCGGCGGGCTCGCCGCCGAGCACCACGTCGGCGCCCGAGAGGCGGATGCAGAACCGCGAGTCGGCTGAGCCCTGGACGAACAGCCGCCCTCGCTGGGCGCCGTAGGCGAACGACTTGCCGACCGACCCGTTGAGGCGCCGGCCGTCGCGATTGCGGCCCTTCATGATCGAGACTACCCCGCCGAGCATCGTCTTGCCGACCCCGTC
>Ga0081538_10000144_pt1 | contig 73787 bp, 80 predicted proteins | sample TabmetS5T2R1_FD_71022 | JGI IMG/M metagenome (GOLD analysis project Ga0081538, IMG submission 71022) | Tabebuia heterophylla rhizosphere microbial communities from the University of Puerto Rico - S5T2R1 | ecosystem: Host-associated > Plants > Roots > Rhizosphere ... | reverse complement strand
CTGCCGATCCTCATCGCCTTCGTCCTCGGGCTGAGCTTCGTCCTCCTGACGGTGGCGTTCCGGTCGATCGTCGTGGCGACGACGGCGATCGTTTTGAACCTGCTCTCGGTCGGCGCCGCCTACGGCGTTCTGATCCTCGTCTTCCAGGAGGGGATGGGGAACGAGCTCTTCGGGTTCCAGCAGGTCGACTTCATCGAGGCGTGGGTGCCGCTCTTCCTGTTCGCGGTCCTCTTCGGGCTCTCGATGGACTACACCGTCTTCCTCTTGAGCCGGATCCGCGAGCGCTACGTCCAGACGGGCCGGAACGACGAGGCGGTCGCGCACGGGATCGGCTCGACGGCCCGGATCATCACCGGTGCGGCGCTGATCATCATCGCCGTGTTCGGCGGCTTCGCGGTCGGCGACCTCGTGATGTTCCAGCAGATGGGCTTCGGCGTCGCGATCTCGCTGCTCATCGATGCGACGATCATCCGCTCCGTGCTCCTCCCCGCGATCATGAAGCTGCTCGGCGAGTGGAACTGGTACCTGCCCAGCTGGCTCCGGTGGCTGCCCGACTTCCACGTGGAGGGCGCCGCGCGGTGAGCGAGGTCGTCTGGCGGCCGACCGAGGAGGTGCTGGAGCGGGCGAACGTCGTCCGGCTGATGCGGCGCCACGGACTCGACGACTACTGGGAGCTCGTCCGGCGCTCGCAGGAGGACCCCGACTGGTTCTGGGCTGCGGCGGTCGAGGACATGGGCCTCGAGTTCTCGACTCCCTGGGACCGCGTTTCCGACCTTTCGCGCGGGCCCGAGTGGGCGACGTGGTTCGTGGGTGGGCGGGTCAACATCGCCTGGAACTGCGTCCACCGGTGGGCGCAGCGGCGGCCCGAGGCCCCGGCCGCCGTCTCGCTCGCCGAGGACGGGGAGCGACGCGAACTGACGTGGGCGGCCATGTCCGATCAGGTCACACGGCTGGCCGAGGCCCTCATCCGGCTCGGGGTCGAGGAAGGAGACCGGGTGGCGATCTTCCTGCCGATGTCGCAGGAGGTCGCCATCGCATCACACGCGTGCGCGCACATCGGCGCGATCCAGGTGCCGATCTTCTCGGGATTCGCCGCGCCGGCCGTCGCCCAGCGGCTGCAGGCGTCCGAAGCGAAGGTGGCGATCACGACCCGCACGTCCTCGCGGCGGGGCCGAGAGGTTCCGATGCTGGAGATCCTCGAGGAGGCGCGGCGCGAGGCGCCTTCCGTCGAGCACGTGGTGCTCTCGCCGTGGGAGGACCTGATCGCCGACTCGCCGGGGGAGCTGCCGGCGGCCGAGCTCGACTCGGAAACGCCGTATCTCCTCACGTACACGTCCGGCACGACGGGGAAGCCGAAGGGCGTCGTCCACGTGCAGGGCGGCTTCCTCGTCTCGATCGCGCGGGAGGTCTGCTACCAGGCGGACGCCGGACCCGACGACGTCATCCACTTCGCCACGGACATGGGCTGGATCATGGGCCCCTGGACCGTGGTCGGCGGCCACGCCATGGGCTCCACACTCGTGTTCGCGGAGGGTGCGCCGGACTGGCCGTCGGACCGCACTTGGCAGACGATCCAGGACGAGCGCGTCTCGGTGCTCGGGATCTCGCCGACCCTCGTGCGCGCGCTGATCCCTCACGGGGATCCGGAGGCCGACCTCTCGTCGCTCCGGACGATCGTGACGACCGGGGAGCCGTGGAACCCTGAGCCCTACCGGTGGCTCTTCGAGCAGGTCGGCGGTAGGCGAGTCCCGATCATCAACTGCTCGGGCGGCACGGAGGTCGGCGCGTGCTTCCTCTCACCGACGCCGGCGATCCCGATCAAGGCGTGCTCGCTGGGCGGGCCGGCGCTCGGGATGGCGATGGACGTCGTGGACGCCGAGGGGCGGTCGCTCGTCGGGACCGGCGAGGTGGGCGAGCTCGTCTGCCGGAAGCCCTTCCCCGGCATGACCCGCGGCTTCTGGCGCGATCCTGAGCGCTATCTCGACGCCTACTGGCGCCGGTTCCCCGGCATCTGGACGCACGGGGACTGGGCGTCCGTGGACGAGGACGGCTACTGGTTCCTGCACGGCCGCTCCGACGACACGCTGAACATCGCCGGCAAGCGGGTCGGGCCTGCGGAGCTCGAATCGGCGGCGGTCGAGCACCCGGCGGTGCTGGAGGCGGCGGCGGTCGGGATCCCGCACGAGGTCAAGGGAGAGGTTGCTTGGCTGTTCTGCATCGCCGCACCCGGGGCCGAGACCGACGACGGGCTCGCCGACGAGGTGTCCGAGCTCGTGTCGCGCGATCTCGGCAAGGCGTTCCGGCCCGATCGCGTCGTCTTCGTCTCGGCGCTGCCGAAGACCCGCAGCGCGAAGATCATGCGGCGCGCGGTGCGCGCGAAGGCGCTCGGCACGGATCCCGGCGACCTCTCATCGCTCGAGAATCCCGAGGCGCTGGAGGAGATCGGCCGGGCGCTCTAGTCCGATGCGGGCGCGATGTCGCCCTCGGCGAGCATCCGCTGGAAGGCTGGATAGGCACCGCCCTTCCCGACCGTGACGAGCGTGTCGCCCTGCTGGATCACGTCGTCCGGCAGCGCACCCGAGACGGGCTCGGGCTCACGCAGGATCGCGATCACGGTGATCCCGACCTTCGCGCGGAAGCCGGCCTCGGCCAGCGACTTGCCGATCCAGGGGCTCGTGTCCGGCACGGGGATCCACTCGATGAGCAGCTCGCCGAGCGCCATCTCGAGGTCCTCGACGATCTTCGGGCGCTCGTAGGCGCCGCCGAGCACCGCGCCGAGCTGGCGGGCCTCGTCGTCGTCGAGCGTGATCACCGACCGGGGCTCGTCGTCGCCGCCGCGCCGGAAGTAGTAGAGCTCCCGCACCCCGTCGTTGTGCTGGATGACGGTGAGCCGGCTCCCCTCTCCCGTCCGCAGCGTGAACTTCGTCCCGATCCCCGGAAGGCGGGTTTCCTCGAGTTCCGTCGGCATCGCGTCAGCCTCCTTCGGCCAGTGTAGGGGTCGAGAACAGACGGCGGCCCAGCACCTTCGATTCCTTCATGAGCACCACACCGGCGGTGGCCGTGAACAGGACGTAGAGGCCCGCGAACGCGATGAGCGTCTCCTGCTGGCTCGCTAAGAGCTCGTCGTTCGTGGAGGCGACCTGGGCCAGGATGATGGTGAACTCGCCGTGCGCGATCAGCGCGACGCCGGCGTTGAAGCTCTGTCTCGATGTAAAGCCTCCGAGCTTGCCGGCGACGTGGCCCGCCGCGATCTTGCCGATCACGGTTGCCGGGACCGCGAGTGCGAGCAGCCAGCCGACATCGCCGAGCGCCGAGATGTCGATCGAGAGCCCGAAGACGAAGAAGAAGAGCGCGGCGAAGACGTCGCGGAAGCTGAAGAAGCGCTCCTCGATCTCCTCCCGCATCGAGGTCTCCGAGAGCACGACGCCCGCCATCAGCGCGCCGATCGCCTCCGAGAGCCCCAGCTCGTGAGCGATCGCCGACATCCCGACGAGGAACCCGAAGACGGCCAGCAGGAAGAACTCGCGCGGGAGCCAGTCGAGGAAGCGGTCGATCGCCGACGAGAACCACTTCGAGAGCGCGAGCGAGGCCGCGATGAAGCCGATCGCCTTGGCGACGATCGCGAGCGTGTCGGAGGCCTCGCCGCCGCCGCCGGCCGCGAACCCGAGCACGAGCGCGATCGCGACGTCCTCGGCGATCAGGATCGCGAGCACGAGGTCGGTCTCGTCGTCGGCCAGCCGCCTGAAGTCGATCAGGCCCTTCACCGTGATCGCGCTCGACGACACGTAGATCGCACCCGCGAGGATCAGGGCCGCGAAGCTGAAGCCGAACGCGGCGACGCCGACGATCAGCCCGAGCCCGGCGTTCACCCCGAAGTCGAAGAGCCCGCCGAAGACCACGTGCCGCCGGCTTCGGGAGAGCCGCGAGAGCGTGAACTCGAGGCCGAGGAAGAAGAGGAGGAAGATGATGCCGATCTCGGCGACGAAGTCGGTCACCTCGGACGGGCTGATCAACGAGATCACCTTCGGCTCGTTCGGCCCGAGCAGGAGCCCCGCGAGCAGGTACGCGGGAATCGCCGAGAGGCCGAACCGGCTCGCGAGGAGACCCAACACGCCGAGCATCCCGATGGTCACGGCGAGCTCGGCGAGGGTCACGCCCGGACCCTACCGCCGCATGGAACACTCTTCGCCGTGGCGGATCGCATGGACGGCCGGGTCGCGCTCGTCACAGGCGGGGGGCGCGGGATCGGCGCTGGAATCGCGCGCGAGCTCGCGGACGCCGGGATGAAGGTGGCCGTTTCGGCCCGCTCGGCCGACCAGGTCGAGGAGGTCGCGCGCGAGATCGGCGGGCTCGCCATCGTCGCGGATGTGTCGCACGCCGACGACGTGGAGCGAATGGTCGAGGAAGTGGAGCGCGAGCTCGGGCCGATCGACGTGCTGGTCGCGAACGCCGGCATCTCCGGCCCGCCCGCGAGGACCTGGGAGGTGCAGCCCGCGGACTGGTGGCGGACGCACGAGGTCAACGTCAAGGGCGTCTTCCTCTGCTGCCGTGCCGTCCTTCCCGGGATGATCGAGCGGGGCGGCGGTCGAATCGTCATCACCGCGAGTGGCGCCGCGTACCTGCCCGGCTCCAGTGGGACTGCGTACGGCTCGAGCAAAGCGGCGGTGAACCGCTTCGGCGAGACGCTCGCGAACGAGCTGGCCGAGCACCGGATCCCCGTCTTTCCGATCAGCCCCGGACTCGTCCAGTCGGACATGACCAAGGACGCGTTCCCGGACGACGCCCCGTGGACGCCTCCCGAGCTGGCGCCGGCGCTCGTGCGAGTCCTCGCGTCGGGCCGGGCGGACAACCTGAGCGGCCGGTACATCCACGCCGAGCACGACGACATCGAGGAGCTGATCCGACGCGCCGACCAGATCGTCGAGAACGACCGGAACGCGATCCGCCTGCAGCGCTAGCGCGGCGTGATCCAGGTCGCTCGCGCGGCGCCGAGGACGCGTCCGTCCTCGCCGAAGAGCGCTGTCCCCGCGTAGAGCTTCCGCCCATCCTCGCCGAGCGGCCACGCCATCACGACGCACGGCTCGCCGGGGTGTGGGAGGTGCTCGACGCGGGCGTTCAGTCGTCCGAGGACCGGCATCCCGCGCTCGCCGCCGTGAACGGCGTAGGCGCCCGGGCAGTCGAGCGCCGCCCAGACGAACTCCGGGGCGACGTGCTCGGCACGCGGCGCCCAGGTCGCGGCGACTGCGTCCCTGCCTGCGACCGGCCCCGCGTAGATGCCGAGGCCGTCGTTCCGCGACCAACCGCAGACGAAGCACTCGGGGAAGGCGCTCTCCGTGTCGCCCTCCGGCAGCGCCGCGGCGGCAGCCTCGTCGAACGACACAGGCTCGGGCGCCTCGATGTCGGCTTCGCCGCGGACCGCCTCGGCCACGACGGCATCGCCGTCCCGCACCTCGATCCTCCCGCGGTCGTCGTCCCAGCTCACCTCGAGCGGACGGTCGAGCGGCGGAGGGAGGCGAAGCGTCACCTCGGCGGGCCCGTGCAGCAGCGACGCGAGCAGGCCGCAGGTGTACCCGCCGTTCGCGGATTCGGTCGGGCCGCGAAAATGACGGTCGATGACGAGCTCCATGCCAGGTACACTATGTTTTCGACTGTGAGGCGAAAACTATGAGGCTCGCACTCGCCCAGATCAACACCGTCGTCGGCGACCTCGACGGAAACGTCGCGCGGATCGTCGGCCGGCTGCGCGAGGCGAGAAACCAGGGAGCCGACGTCGTCCTCTTCCCAGAGCTGGCGATCACCGGCTATCCCCCCGAGGACCTCCTCTTCCGCCCCGGGTTCCTCCGCGAAGCGAAGCGGGCGGCGGAGCACGTCGCCTCCGAGACAACCGACATCGCTGCGCTCGTCGGCGTGCCGTGGCTCGACCGCGACCTCTACAACGGCTGCGCGATCTGCGCCGACGGTGAGATCAAGGCGGTCTACCCGAAGCGCTTCCTCCCGAACTACGGCGTGTTCGACGAGGTCCGCTACTTCCAGCCCGGCCGGGAGATGTACCTCCTCCGCGTCGGCGAGGCGCTCATCGGCCCGACGGTCTGTGAGGACATCTGGCAGCCGGGCCCGCCGGCGACCGACCTCGCGCTCGCCGGCGCCCACGTGATCGCGAACATCTCCGCGTCGCCGTTCCACGTCGGCAAAGGGCTGGAGCGCGAGGAGATGCTGATCACGCGCGCCCGCGACAACGCCTGCTGGGTCGCGCTCGTCAACGCCGTCGGCGGCCAGGACGAGCTGATCTTCGACGGCCACAGCGTCGTCATCGACGAGGAAGGCGAGGTCGTCGCGCGGGCGCCGTCGTTCGAGGAGGCGCTGCTCGTCGTCGACATCGACGCGTCCACGGCGATCGCGCGCCGCCTCGTCGACGCCCGCCGCAGAGCGCTGGCGAGCGAGCGCGAGATTCCGGACCCGCCCGTGATCGACCTCGGCGAGCCCCGGTCGCAGCAGGCCGCGGCTCAGCCACTGATCGCCGAGCCGCTCGACGAGTTGGAGCAGATGCGGCGCGCACTCGGCCTCGGACTGGGCGACTACGTGGAGAAGAACGGCTTCGACGACATCGTGGTCGGCGTCTCGGGCGGGATCGACTCCGCGCTCACCGCTGCGCTCGCCGTCGAGGCGCTCGGTCCGGACCGCGTGCACTGCGTCTCGATGCCGTCCCGCTACTCATCCGAGGCGACGAGGCGCGACGCCGAGCAGCTGGCGGAGAACCTCGGAACGGACTTCCGGGAGATCCCGATCGACCCGATCTTCGACGGGTTCGAGAAGGCGCTGGCCGACACCTTCGAAGGCCTCGACGCGGACATCACCGAGGAGAACCTGCAGGCCCGGATCCGCGGGACGCTGCTGATGGCGCTGTCGAACAAGTTCGGCTGGCTGGTCGTGGCAACCGGGAACAAGTCGGAGCTCTCGGTGGGGTACGCGACGCTCTACGGCGACATGGCCGGTGGGTTCGCGCTCCTGAAGGACGTGTTCAAGACGGACGTGTTCCGCCTCGCCACCCACCTGAACGAGCGCGCGGAACGCGAGCTGATCCCGCGGACGATCATCGAGCGCGCCCCGAGCGCCGAGCTCCGGGACAACCAGCTGGACCAGGATTCGTTGCCGCCCTACCCGGCGCTCGACAAGGTCCTCGAGGCGTACGTCGAGGAGGACCGGTCGCACGAGGAGCTGACCACCGACGGCTTCGAGCAGGACGTCGTCGACCGTGCGATCGCGCTCATCGACCGGGCGGAGTACAAGCGCCGACAGGCCCCGCCGGGCGTGAAGCTCCGCCCGAAGGCGTTCGGCCGCGACCGCCGCACGCCGATTACGAACCGCTGGCGCGGGTAGAAAACGCGCATGGCCGACCGCTACACCCACAAGAACCTCCTCGACGTCGAGGACTCGGCCGCGAAGGCCGGCTTCGGCGAGACACAGGAGTCGCGCTTCCCGACGAAGGACATGGGGGCCGAGCAGAGCGGCCTGAGCCTCCACCGCTTCAAGCCGGGCAAGCGGGCGGCGTTCGGCCACCACCATGACGACGTCGAGGAGATCTACGTCGTGCTCGGCGGCACCGGGCGGATGAAGCTCGACGAGGAGGTGATCGAGCTCCAACGCCTCGACGCGGTGCGCGTCTCGCCTGGCGTCCTGCGCGCCTTCGAGGCGGACGGCGACGGGCTCGACATCCTCGCGTTCAGCCCGCGCCGCGAGGACGACCGCGGCGAGATCGTCCCCGGCTGGTGGGACTGACCTAGACCCCGACGTCGACCGGCTCGGACGGCGGTCCGTGCTCGTCGAGCTCCTGTAGCAGCTCCTTCAGCCGCCGTGGCCCGAGCAGGCCGTCGTACGCGTCGACCTCCTCGCGCCTCCACCACCGGATCTCCTCCATCCACGGGTCGTCGACGCTCGGATTCGGATCCTCGCCTGCAGCCGTCACGAGGAAGATCCGCTCGCGCTGGCCGCCGTGCGGACCCTCCGTCCACCTGTGCGTACGCGTCCAGATTTCCGGGCCGAGCTCGAACTCGAAGCCGGCCTCCTCCTGGAGCTCTCTGGCGATCGCGCCCTCGACCGACTCGCCCGGCTCCACGCCGCCTCCGGGGAGCCCCCACACCGTCTTGTCCGGAAACTCGAACCGGACGAGCAGGACACGGCCATCGGGATCGAGGACCAGCGCGCGGACGGCGTCCCGCAGCGGGTTGCCCGACGCGCGACCGGAGAGCTCCTCGAACCAGCGGAGGCGCTCCGCGTAGGGGACAGCGGCGTTCGCCGGCGAGGTCGACGGAAGAACGAAGAGCTGCGTGCCTGCGAGGCGCCGCTCCTGCACGCCGAGCTCGGGGCGCTGATTGAACGCGCCACGGTATGCCTCCTTGCCGACGAACGCGATCCACTCCGGGCGCAACTCCTCGGCGAGCCGCTCAAGCCGCTCGGCCGAGCCCTCGAAGTCGGCGCGGCGGAGGTCGCCCGACCCCGGCGTGGTCCGGTAGGCGGCGTTCGTCAGCCCGAGGCCGAGCTCGAGCAGCTCGTGCTGCTCCTGCGGTTCGTAGAGCCGCGGCGTGAAGCGCGCGTCGTGGAGCAGACGCCAGAAGTCGTTCCGCGGGTTGGCGAAGTGCGCAGCGGCTTTCGCCGACCAGCGGCCGGGGTTGATGCCGCAGAAGACCACACGCAGGCCCGGCGCGAGGACATCTGGGACCGCGCTAGGCGGCTTCGAGCTCGACTTCGGGCTCGCGCGAGTCGAGCCGGACTTCGAAGAGGCGCCGGATGTCTTCGCCACTGAGGGACGTTTCATACCGCTCGCCGCGGGGCGCCAGCTGGATCAGCTGCACGGATTCCTCGTGGACGCCGTAGCAGCGCGCGTAGCACTCCGCTTCGTTCAATGCGCGTAACCGCACGGTCTGACCGTAAATTGCCCACCGGACGGTGGCTGTCCGGGCCAAACACTTCGACTACTGGATCTCGCTCGACGAGGGCGGAAGCCTCACCGCCGACGGGAATCCGGTCGCGATCGGCGGGGACGTGAGTGCCGAGCATCTGCTGCTGACGGCGCTTGCGCGCTGCTCGATCTCGAGCCTGGAGCACTTCGCGCGGCAGAAGGGCATCGAGGTCACGGCCTCCGCCTACGCCGCCGGAACGGTCACCCGGCGCGAGGAGGAAGACCGCTATGGGTTCGTCGACATCCAGTGCAAGCTCGACGTCCGGCTCCAGCCCGAGCCGCCGGCCGACGAGCTCCGCCCGCTGCTCCAGAGCGCCGAGTGGGGTTGCTTCATCGGCGCGTCGATCAAGCCGGCGCCGAAGTACGCCTGGCGCGTGAACGGTCGCGACCTGTGAGGTGGACCTGGATCCTCGCGCTCGGCCTTGCGGTGATGGTCGCGGCGATCCTCTACGCGTGGTACCGGGGCGGCGAGGAGAACGCCCTCGCGCTCGCCGCATGCGTGTAGCGCTCGACGTCGAGGCGGTGCGCGCGCGGTTCTCCGCGCTCCAGCGCCCATATGCGTTCTTCGATGCGCCGGCCGGGAGCCAGGTGCCGGACGAGGTGATCGACGCCATCGCCGGCTACCTGCGCGAGTCGAACGCGAACGTCGGTGGGCAGTTCGAGACGAGCCGGCGCACCGACGAGCTCGTGGACGAGGCGCACGAGACCGCCGCCCGGTTCCTCGGCTGCTCGCCCAACGAGGTGATCTTCGGGCCGAGCATGACCAACCTCAACTTCATGCTCACGCGGACGCTCGCCCGGGAGCTGCGAGCCGGCGACGAGATCGTCGTCACCCGCCTCGACCACGATGCGAACGTCTCGCCGTGGCTCGAGCTGGCGCGGGACCTCGACCTCCAGGTGCGGTTCGCGAGCGTCGACCTCTCCGACCTCGAGGAGCTGCTGTCGGACCGCACGCGCGTCGTCGCCTTCCCATGGGCGTCGAACGCGCTCGGGACGCTGGTCGACGCTGCGCGGATCTGCCGGCTCGCCCACGACGCCGGCGCGCTCGCCTGGGTCGACGCCGTCCACTACGGGCCGCACGGGTCGATCGACGTGGCCGAGATCGGTGCCGACGTCCTGCTCTGCTCGGCGTACAAGTTCTACGGCCCGCACCTCGGGCTCGCGTTCGCTCGACGCGAACTCCTCGAGCGCTGGCGCCCGTACAAGGTGCGCCCTGCCCCCGGCTACGAGACCGGCACCGCCCAGCACGAGCTGCTGGCCGGCTTCGTCGCCGCGGTCGAGTACATCGACTCGATCGGCTGGGACGCGATCACGACGCACGAGCGGGAGCTCGGCGAGCGCTTCCTCGGCGGACTGCCCGAAGGTCTCACGCTCTACGGGGAGCCGACGATGGACGGCCGCGTCCCGACGTTCGCGCTCAACGTCCACGGCCGCTCACCGACGGAGGTCGCCGCGCACCTCGGCGAGCGCGGGATCTTCGTCTGGGACGGGGACTACTACGCCGTCGAGGTGATGAAGGCGCTCGGGCTCCCGGACGGCGCAGTGAGGGTCGGCATCGTCCACTACAACACGGCCGACGAGGTCGACCGCCTGCTGGACGAGCTCAGGACACTCGTCGAAGCGCCGGGGTGAACTCGGCGTTGCGGCGCGTGAGCGCCGAGGCGCGCGCGTAGCTTCGGGCCGCCGACTCGTCCACCGACAGCGTCACCGGCCCGTGGGCGATGAGGCCGTCCTCCGCACGCTCGCGGATGAGGTCGGCGAAGAAGCCGTCCACGAGCCACTCGCGGCCGGGCGCGACGGAGGCGCGCGCCGAGATCCGGAACAGCTTCTCGGAGAGCTCGTCGACCTGCTCGATCCGCGGCTTGCTGAGGAACGTCGTCGGCCCCTCGGGAAGGATCGACGCGACGGAGTCGACCATCTCGACACCCTTCTCCTGGTCCGTGACGAAGACCTCGAGGCGCAGCTCCTTCGCGCCGCTCGGCAGCACGCGCACCGACGGGATCTGCGAGTTGTGGATGTGGATCACCTCGCCGTCGAGGGTCCGCAGGCGGGTGTGCCGGAGGGACATGTCCTCGACGACGCCCTGCAGCTCGTGCATCGGGATCTGGATCGTGTCGCCGACCGAGTACCACCGCTCGATGAACATCGCGAGCCCGGCGATGATGTCCATCAGGACCCGCTGGAGCGCGAAGCCCACGAGGATGAGGATGAACGAGGCACCAGCGATTGCCGTCAGGCGATCGACACCGCCGATCAGCTGCGCGACGGACAGGACGGCCGCGGTCGCGAAGGCGAGGTAGGTGATCCCCGCCCGGACGATCCCGACCTGGGTCTCACGCCGCTTGAGACGGGCCATCTTGCCCACCTTGGTCAGGTCCAGGTCGGCAGAGCGCCGGTCGTTCCAGACCAGCACCTTGAGCGCGACGTAGGCCGCGCCGCGCGCGAGCAGCCAGGCTGCCGCGAAGAAGACGACGATGCTGAGAGGCTCGAACATGTGCCGCACAGGCAAGCTATCGACGGCCGCATGCCCCAGGTACGCGTTTTCAGACAATCCTTACGAGGGTTCACCGCTTCTTGAGAATCTTGGTTCTCGGCGGGACGAAGTTCCTCGGGCGGGCGGCGGTCCCGGCCGCGCTCGAGCGGGGCCACGACGTAACGCTCTTCAACCGCGGCGAGACGAACCCCGACCTCTTCCCGGAGGCGGAGAAGCTTCGCGGCGACCGGACGGAGGACCTCTCGCCGCTTGAGGGTCGCGAGTGGGACGCGGTCATCGACCCGTCCGGCTACTTCCCGCACGTCGTCCGGCAGTCGGCCGAGGCGCTGCACGGATCGGTCGGCCGCTACCTCTTCGTCTCGAGCGTCTCGGTCTACGCGGACTTCAGCTCCGGCCCGGACGAGGACGCCCCGCGCGCCGAGCTCGGCGACATGCCGGCCGACGAGATGCTTCCCGAGTACGAGAACTACGGCGCGCTGAAGGCGCTGGCGGAGGATGCGGTCTGGGAGGTCTACGGCGACCGCGCGACGATCGTCCGTCCGGGACTGATCGTCGGGCCGCACGACCCGACCGGAAGGTTCACGTACTGGCCGCACCGCGTGGCACGCGGCGGCGAGATGGTCGTGCCGGCGCCGCCGGACCGGACGGTGCAGTTCGTGGACGCCCGCGACCTCGGGCGGTGGATCGTCGAGCTCCTGGAGCGCGACGAGGGTGGCGCGTTCAACGCGACGCGCGCCGGCGTGCCGTGGTCCGAGCTCATCGAGTCGGCCCGGGCGGTGACGGGCTCCGACGCCGAGCCCGTCTGGATCCCGGACGAGTTCCTGCAGCAGCACGAGGTCGGGGAGTGGATGGAGGTGCCGATGTGGCTCGCCGATCCGGAGTGGGTCGGCATGAACCAGGCCGACGTCTCCCGCGCGGAGTCTGCCGGGCTGACGCACCGGCCGCTCGAGGACACGATCCGCGGCACGCTGGACGAGGCCGAGGTGACCGACGACGCAGGGCTGAAGCCCGAGCGGGAGCGCGAGCTGCTGGAGGCGTGGCGGGCCGCCTGATCGCCGTCGCCGCGGCGTCCCTCGCGCTGGCCTCGCCGGCGGCCGCCCAGACGCCGATCCTCGACGCGGCCGTCGAGGGGCTCCGCGGGCATCCCGTCTACCTCCATCCCGGGACGAACGTGCTCACGAAAGCGGAGGCCCAGCGCCTCGAGCAACAGATCGAGGATGAAGGACGCGGCCCCGTCTACATCGCGATCCTGCCGGGGGCAGCTCGGCACGAGGCGGGCGGACGGGCCGAGGGCGTGGTGCTCGAGCTCAGCCGCCGCATCGTGACGTCGAATCCGCCCGCAATCCACGCAGCCGTCGTGGGGAACCAATTCCGGGCGATCAACCGGGACATCCCCGCCGGCGACCTGGCGACGAGGGCGTTCCGGGCACGCAGCCCGGATGGCGTCGCGGCCGTGCTCTCCGACTTCGTCAGTCGCGTCGGGGCCGCCCGAGCCAACCCGACGGGTACGGTGGAAGAGGAAGAGGAGGAGGGTGGTCTCACGGACTGGCTGATCCCGATTGCCGGCGGCATCGCCGTGCTGCTGCTCTATCGCGCGTACCGGGGGCGCCGGGAGCGCAGCCGCCAGCTGACCGAGGTGAAGACGGTCGCCCGGGAGGATCTGGTCGCGCTCGCCGATGACGTCGTCGGACTGGACGAGGAGGTCGAGAGCAATCCCGAGGCGAAGGCGGCGTATCTCCGCGGCATGGAGGCGTACCAGCGGGCCGACGACGCGTTCGACCGCGCGAGCTCGCCGCGGGACATCTCCAAGGTGACGGAGGCGTTGGCCGAGTCGCGGTACGAGATGGAGACGGCGAAGGCGCTCCTCGCCGGGCGCGAGCCGCCCGAGCGCCGTGCGCCGTGCTTCTTCGATCCGCGCCACGGCACGTCCGTTGAGGACGTGATGTGGACGACGCCCGACGACGAGCAGATCGAGGTTCCGGTCTGCGAGGCCGACGCGCGGCGGCTGAAGGCCGGCCAGGAGCCCGACGTGCGCCAGATACGCGGCCGGCCGTTCTGGGACGCGCCCGCCTACTTCCATCCGTGGGCGCTCGGGTTCTTCGCGCTCGGCGGGTTCGCGGTCGGCTCGGCGTTCGCGCCGGAGGAGGCGGCGGCTGACCCTGGCGCCGCGGACTCCAGCGGCGACGACTTCGGCGGAGGGGATTTCGGTGGAGGCGACTGGGGCGGTGGCGATTTCGGTGGAGGGGACTTCGGCGGTGGAGGCGACGGCGGCGGGTAGAACGGACTACTCCGCGACACCGCTCTCGAAGAAGCTCGGCGCGAAGCCGGGCGCCGAGGTCGTCGTCTTCTTCACCACGAGCCGCGAAGAGCTGGAGCGCCGGTTCGGCGCACTGAAGGAGTCGTTGAACGCCGCGGACGGCCTCTGGGTGGCCTGGCCGAAGAAGGCCTCGAAGCTCGAGACCGACCTCGACTTCGACACGGTGCAGCGGATCGGACTCGATGCCGGGCTCGTGGACAACAAGAGCGCGGCGATCGACGACCTCTGGCAGGCGGTTCGGTTCGTGTACAGGCTCGAGGACCGTTAGGACGAGCTCGTCGGGACGAACCGTGCGCGGAGAAGCTCGAGAAAGCGCTGGGCGGTTGCCGTAAGCGGCACGTCGCGCGCGTAGACCGCAGAGATCGTTCGCGACAGGCGCCAACGGGGAACGTCGAGAACGACGAGGCGGCCCGTCTCGAGCTCGAGGTCGAGCGCGACCCGGCTGATCGCGGCGATCCCCGCTCCCTGCGCGGCTGCGAGCTTCACCGCCTCCCACGAGGCCAGGTCGAGCACCGAAACGGCATGCAGGCCGAGCTGCCAGCGCGCGGTCTCGACCGCTGCCCGCGTCGCCGAACCCTCCTCCCGCGACAGCCATGTCAACCTCTCGAGCTCCCTGGGACGTAACCGTCGGCCGCCGAGGGAAGGCGGGCCAACCAGCACGACATCGTCCTCGAACAGCGGCTCGGCCTCCAGCTCCGGAGGGACCGTGAGGCCTCCGACCACTCCGAGCTCGACCGCGTGCGAGCGGACGCGTTCGAGCGCTCCACCGGATGTCGTCACTTCGAACGCGAGCTCGACTGCAGGGTTCTCCGACAGGAAGCCTGCGAGCAGCTCTGGTAGCAGGTACGTACCCGGGATGCCGGAGGCGGCGAGGGCCAGGGTGCCGGCGCCGTCCTGGAGCCCCGCGTCGAGCGCCCGACCGGCGGTCGCGAGGAGCGCCTCGGCACGCAGGACGTAGTCGGCGAGCAGCTCGCCCGCGGGCGTGAGTACCGCACCGGTGCGTCCGCGAGTCACGAGGGACTTCCCGAGCTCGCGCTCCAACGCCGCGAGATGTTTGGAAACCGCCGGTTGGCTGACGAACAGCTCCTCGGCCGCACGGGAGACAGAGCCCGAACGGGCGATCGCCGCGAACGCGCGGAGCCTCGCCTCCAGGTGCATCACCAGAAGTTATACGACAAGCGCCGAACATGTATTTGAGTTCCCGGTGCGCCGAGCGTAGCGTCGAGGGCGAGCCCGACGGCGGCGACATTCCCGGCATGGCCGCCCGGGCGCGACCGTAGGAGGTACCCACCATGCGCACGTATCGGCGTGCCGTCATAGCACTGGTCGCTGGACTCTCCGGGGCCGTGGCGATCGGCCTCACCGCGGCGCTCGCGAGCGCCGGCCGCGACGACCGGCTCGCGAGCCTGGAGGGCACGGTCTGGGTCGCGAATCGCGGCGCACACACCATTCGGAGCTTCGATGCGTCGACAGGAGAGGAGATCGCCACGGTCGCCGTGCGTTCCGGATCTCAGCCCGGTGACCTCGCATACGCGCGGGGCAAGCTCTACGTCGCCGAGGAGTTCGGGACGCCGCCGGCGATCGCAATCGTCGATCTCGAGAGCGGCGCCGTCAGCAGGCGGATCGAGTTCGAGCCGCTCACGCGGCCACATCACGTCCATGCGAGCAGGGGTGGTGGGCTGGTTGCGTTCGGTCTCTACGGAACGGATGACGTGGCCGTCGTTGACACCGAGACCGACGAGCTCATCGGTCGCTGGGACACGAACGCCACCGGCGAGATCGGCCGAGCCCACGCCGGCGTCTTCTCGCCGCGCGGCCGCATCCTCTACGTCGCGAGCGACGCAACCCATGAGATCGTCGCCCTCGATCCGCGGACCGGCGAGAACCTCTGGCAGCTCACCGTGGTGGGCGCGCATGAGCTGGCGGTGACGCGCGACGGCAGGACTGCCTACGTCACGCGGCGGACCGCGAACCGCCTGTGCGTCATCGACCTGATCGTCCACGACGAGTGCAAAGACGTCCTCGCGCTCGGCCTGCCCGACACGCTGCGGCTGGCGAAGGGTGGGCAGCATCTGACCGTCGGGCTGCGGACCTCACCGGCGCAGGTTGCAGTCGTCGACACGCGAACCTTCGAGTTCGACCTCGTGCGGATCGGTCCGGTGCTCGAGACGAACACGATCGCGGGCCACCAGTGGACCTCGCGGAACGGTCACTACACCTTCGCGGCATACGAGGGCGGCACGAGCCCCGGCGTCGCGGTGATCGATCACCACGACGGGAATCGGGTCGTCTCGACGCTGTCTTACCCGGGACGGCCGCACGGCGTCGATCGTGCACCTGAACCGGAGGACGAGGGTTAGTTGCCTGCGGTAGCGACCGGCGGGAGGCGGCGGCCCGCCTCCCGCCGCCTCAGTCGTAGGCCTCGCGGGCCCGCTTCCAGCGCGGGTCGTCCGTGTGGATGCGGTCCGGGTCGACGCCGCGCTTCACGGCGAGCGCTAGCGTCAGGAGCTGGAAGCGGACAATGTCGACGACCGGGTGCCGCGTCGGCACGAACTCGACGTCGCAGCCCAGCTCGCGCAGCGCGGCGAGCGCGTCGCGCGCCCGCTCCGCCGCACGTCCCTCGCCTTCGAGGACGAAGCAGCGGACAGACTCGTCGACCGCCGCGAGGTGTCCGTGCAGAAGCTGCTCCGTATGGTGCGCCTCCGCCGAGAGGAACGCGCCCTCTCGGATCTTGAGCGTCGCCTCCTGCGCCGTCGGCCAGCCGCTGCCGGCGCCCGCGACGAGGAACCTCCCGTGGTCCGTGGCGAGCGCCGGACGCTCTAGCTCCGCCTCGACGAGCTCGGGCAGCTCCGAGATGTCCTGTCCGCGAAGCGCTGCGATCGCGGCGACCGCGCATGTGTAGCTCGCCGTGTGGCACCAGCTCTTCTCGATCTCCGGCGTCGCGACCACGACGTGGTCGCACTCGGCGGCGATCGGGCTGTCGGGCTTCCCCGTGACCACCCACTTCTCGCCACGCCACGCCTGCACCGCCTCGAGCGTCAGCTTCGTCGTCCCCTCGTGGCTGATCGCCACCAGCACATCGGCGTCCCGGTCCGGCCGGAGGACGAGGTCGAGCGCGTGGACAGCGTCGCCGCCTGTCTGCGCTGCATGGAACGACGTCCCGCAGCCGGTAAACAGCACCTTCCCGTCCGGGAGCCGCTGATCCGTCGGCACCCGCCGGAGCCAGTCAGGCTGGGCGTAGATCCCCGCCCGCGTGTGTTCTCCAGCCATTGGGGCGTCTATACCATGCCGCCGGTGGACGGCTTCCCGTTCGTGTACCGCGACACCGTGCGCTTCCGGGACCTCGACGGGATGGGACATGTCAACAACGCCGTCTTTCTCACCTACATGGAGTCCGCTCGGATTGCGTTCCTGTCCTCGCTCGGCGCGGGCAACAATCCGCAAAAGAGCCTGATCCTCGCCCGTGCGGAGGCCGACTTCCGGTCGCCGATCTCGTTTGGCGAGGAGGTCGAGGTGGGAGTCAAGACCTCGCGGGTGGGAACCAAGAGCTTCGAGCTCGTGTACGAGGTTCGCGCCGACGGGCGCCTCGCCGCCGAGGGCAAGAGCGTCCTCGTCGGCTACGACTACGAGAGAGGAGCGAGCGTGGAGATCCCCGCCGAGTGGCGCGACTGGCTGGCGCCGGAGGTCACCGTCTGATGGCCGTCTTCCAGCGAGAGGTGTTGCCGAACGGGTTGCGGCTGCTGTCGGCGTCGATGCCGCAGGTGCAGTCGGTCGCCTGCTTCATCATGCTCGCCGCCGGGTCGCGCTACGAGACGCCCGAGACGAGCGGGATCGCGCACTTCGCGGAGCACATGTTCTTCAAGGGCACGGAGAACCGGCCCACCGCGCAGATCATCGGGAACGAGCTCGACGGGATCGGCGCCGAGTTCAACGCGTTCACCGGCAAGGAGTACACGGGCTACTACGTCAAGTGCGCCGCCGAGCACCGCGGGCGCGCGTTCGACGTCCTGGTCGACATGCTCCGCCACTCGAAGTTCGATCCCGACGAGATCGAGCGCGAGAAGGGCGTGATCATCGAGGAGATGAACATGTACTTCGACACGCCGCGGGACTACATCGGCGGCGTGTACCACAAGCTCCTCTACGGCGACACGCCGCTCGGCTGGGACATCATCGGCCGGAAGGAGACGGTGCGCGAGGCGACGCGCGACACGTTCCTCGACTACGTGAACAAGTGGTACACGGGGCCGAAGATGGTCGTCGGGTTCGCCGGGAACTTCGACGAGCGCGTGCGGGCCGAGGTCGAGGAGATGCTCGGCGACGTCGAGTCGAACGACCCCGGCGGCGCGGACTCGCTTCCGGCGACGAACGGGACCGGGCCGGGCGTCCACATCCACTCCAAGGAGTCCGACCAGGCACACATCGCCATGGGCGTGCCGAGCTATCCGCTGTCCCATCCCGACCGGTACGCGCTGCAGCTGCTCGGAACCGTGCTCGGGACGGGGATGTCGTCGCGGCTCTTCACCGAGGTTCGGGAGCGGCGGGGGCTCGCGTACTACGTCTTCGCGACGAACCACTCCTACACGGACACGGGGACGCTCTACTCGCAGGCCGGCGTCGACATCAACCGGATCGACGAGGCGGTCGAGACGATCGCGCGCGAGCTGAAGAAGATCGCCGCGGAGCCGGTGCCGGCGGAGGAGCTGGAGAAGTCGAAGAACGTCGCGAAGGGGCGCTTCGTCCTCTCGACGGAGAGCCCGCACGGGATGATCATGTTCGGGCTCCGGCGGGAGGTGCTCGAGGGCCAGGTCGAGGAGCCGGCGGACGTGCTCGCCGGCATCGACGCGGTCACCGTCGAGGACGTCCAGCGGGTCGCGCACGACGTGATCGGCGGAGACGGGCTGAAGCTGGCGCTGATCGGGCCGTTCGACGACCAGTCGCGGTTCGAGAAGATCCTCGCTGCCTAGCGCGGCGCATAGGGCGGAACGGACATGTACTTGAAGCCGCTGTCGGCGGCGAGCGTGACGACGACGGCGTCCCGCCCGAGCTGATCCGCCAGGCGTCGGGCGCCGACGACGTTCGCGCCGGTCGAGACACCGGCGAAGATCCCCTCCTCCTCCGCGAGCCGGCGCGTCATCTCGATCGCCTCGTCGTCCTCGATCGTCCACAGCTCGTCGACGGCGGACCGATCCCAGTGGGGCGGAACCATCCCGCTCCAGCCCTGCATCGCGAACGAGCCCCTCGGGCCGCCGCTGATCGCAGCCGAGCCGGCGGGCTCCAGCCCGGCGACGTGGATCTCATCCGCCCGCGACTTCAGCGCCTCGGAGACGCCCAGCAGCGAGCCGGACGTGCCGATGCCGTGACAGAACGCAGTGAGCCGGCCGTCCGTCTGCTCCCAGAGCTCGCGCCCGAGCGAGTCGCGCATCCCCGGAATGACGTACGGGTTGTTGAACTGGTCGGTCCAGTAGGCGCCCGGCTCGGCGGCGAGCTCCGCGGCCCGGTCGATCATGTTCTGGATGTCCCGCGCCGTCACCCGCCCGCGCTCCTCGACGGCCGGAATGACCTCGAGCTCCGCGCCCAGCGCCCGCATCAGCTGGTGCCGCTCCTCGCTGAAGCACTCCGAGATCACGATCCGCGCGGGATACCCCTTCGCCCGGCAGACGAGTGCAAGCGCGGGGCCGGTGCTTCCGCCGGTGTACTCGACCACCGTCCCGCCCGGCTCGAGCAGCCCGTCGCGCTCGGCGCCTTCGACCATCGCGAGTGCCATCCGGTCCTTCAGCGAGCCGGTCGGGTTCGCGTACTCGAGCTTGATCCAGACCTCGGCGCCGTTCTCAGGCGCAAGTGCCCGGAGGCGGACGATCGGCGTGTTCCCGATCGCGTCGAGAATGCCGGTCACAGCGTGGCGAGCTCTTTGAGGAGGATCTCCTTGTCTTCCTCGTCGGTCACCGCATCGGTGGCTTCCCGGGCGAGCTTCTCGTTGCGCTCAGCCTCGCCGGCGTTGCCCGCCACGCCTTGGGCACGCGCCAGCGCCTCGTAGACGAACGGCAGATCCCACTCCTCCATGTTCTCCGGGCTCGCCTCGGCGATCGCCAGCGCCCGCTCCGCGTGGTGGAGAGCAGGCTCCGCGCGGCCGAGCACCGCGTAGACACGCGAGCAGAGCCACTCGCCCCGCACGCGGTTCTTCGGCTCGCACTCGGGCGCCTGCGACCAGTGGTACGCCGACGCGTGGGCCTGGTGGACGAGCTCGTCGTCCTCCTCGGGCGTCCGTTCCTTCTCGAGCAGCAGCCAGGTGCCGTTGTAGAGGTCGACCCCGAGCTGACGGTGGTTCATTCCTCCGGTTGCTCGGCGGTTCCGCGCTCGCGGATCTCCTCGACGACCGCCGGGTCCGCGAGCGTCGTCGTGTCGCCCAGCGGCCGGTTCTCGGCCACGTCCCGCAGCAGCCGCCGCATGATCTTCCCGCTGCGGGTCTTCGGGAGCTCGGGCGTGAAGACGATGTTCGCGGGCTTCGCGATTGGCCCGATCTTGTGTCCGACGTGGTCGCGGAGCTCGACGAGCCTGTCCTCCGAGCCCTCCTCCGCGCCCTTCAGCGTCACGAACGCGACAATCGCTTGGCCGGTCTGCGAGTCCATCCGCCCGCACACCGCCGCCTCCGCCACCGACGGATGGTCGACGAGGGCGCTCTCGACCTCGATCGTGGAGATCCGATGGCCGGAGACGTTCATCACGTCGTCCACGCGGCCGAGCAGCCAGAAATCGGCGTCGTCGTCGATCCGCGCGCCGTCGCCGGCGAAGTAGACGCCGCTGTACTTCGACCAGTACGTCTCCGCGTACCGCTCGTGGTCCCCGTAGATCCCCCGCAGCATCGCCGGCCACGGCTTCCGAAGGACGAGATACCCGCCGCCGCCCGGCCCGACCTCGTTGCCCTGCTCGTCGAAGACCGCCGCATCGACGCCCGGGAAGGGCTTCGTCGCCGACCCGGGCTTCAGCGTCGTCATCCCGGGAAGCGGCGTGATCATGATCATCCCCGTCTCGGTCTGCCACCAAGTGTCCACGACCGGCGTGCGCCCGCCGCCGACGTGCTCGCGGTACCACATCCACGCCTCGGGGTTGATCGGCTCGCCGACCGAGCCGAGGAGGCGGAGGGACGAGAGGTCGTGCTTCTCGGCGTGCTCGGGGCCCCACTTCATGTGCGCCCGGATCGCCGTCGGCGCCGTGTAGAGGATCGTCACGCCGTAGCGCTCGGCGATGTCCCACCAGCGGTCCTTGTCCGGGTAGTCCGGCGTGCCCTCGTAGATGACCGAGGTCGCGCCGTTCGCGAGCGGCCCGTAGACGATGTAGCTGTGGCCGGTGATCCAACCGATGTCGGCCGCGCACCAGTAGACGTCGTCGTCGCGCTTCAGGTCGAAGATGTAGTGGTGCGTCGTCGAGACGCCGACCAGGTAGCCGCCCGTGGTGTGCGCGATGCCCTTCGGCTTCGCCGTCGTCCCCGACGTGTACATCAGGAACAGCAGGTCCTCCGAGTCCATCGGCTCCGGTGGGCATGACTGCGGGTCGTCCGGCTTCCCGTCGACGACGTCCTGCCAGTACACGTCGCGACCGTCCGTCATCGGGACCTCGCCCTCGGTCCGGCGCAGCACGACGCAGCGCTCGATACCGGGCGCGTTGCCCATCGCCTCGTCGGCGATCTGCTTCAGCGGCACCTTCGAGCCGCGCCGCCAGGCCTCGTCCTGCGTGACGAGCACCGTGCAGCCCATGTCGTTGATCCGGTCGGACAGCGAGTCAGCCGAGAAGCCGCCGAAGACGACGGTGTGCGGCGCGCCGAGCCTGGTGCACGCGAGCATCGCGATCGCCAGCTCCGGAACCATCCCCATATAGATCGCGACCTTCGTCCCCTTCCGGACGCCGAGCTCCTTGAGCGCATTCGCGAAGCGGACGATCTCGGCCTGGAGGTCGGCGTACGTCAGCTCGCGCCGGTCGCCCTCGGGCTCGCCCTCCCAGTGGTATGCGACCTTGCCGCCGCGGCCCGCCTCGACGTGGCGGTCGACGCAGTTGAAGCAGACGTTCAGCCTCCCGCCGACGTACCACTTGGCGTACGGCGGCTCCCACTCGAGGAGCGTCGTCCACGGCTCGTACCAGGTGATCCGCTCGGCCTCGCGCGCCCAGAGCTCCTCCATGTCCAGCTCGTAGAGATCCTGCTGCGCGTTCGCCTGCGCCGCAAAGTCTGGGTCCGGCGGGTACCGCCGAACCTCCTCGAACATCGTCTCGATCGCAGCGGATTGCTGCGTGTCGGTCATGGAGTCAGATCGTATGGGTACTGCGTGAGGTTTTCAGCCCCGGCCTCGGTGATGAGGACGAGATCCTCCAGGCGGCAGCCGCCGAAGCCCGGCTCGTAGAGACCCGGCTCGAGCGTGATCACGTCGCCGACCGCCAGCTCGCCCGGGTCGCGCGAGAGCCAGGGCGCCTCGTGCACCTCGAGCCCGACTCCGTGCCCGAGACCGTGGTAGAAGCCGCGGTCGAGCACCTCGCCGTCCTTCTTGGAGAGCTGGGTCGGGTAGCCGGCCTCGTGGAAGACGTCGCAGACCGCCTCGAACACCGTCCGTCCCGCGGCGCCGGGCTTCGCTTCCTCGAGCGAGCGGTCGAGCGCCTGCTTCACGAGCCGCTGGAACTCCACGAGCTTCTCCGGCGCCTCGCCGACGACGAACGTCCTCGTCATGTCGGCGTAGCAGCCGGACTCGCGGTCGCGCGGGAAGAGGTCGAGCACGATCGGCTCGTTCGCCGCGATCGGCCCGGAGCCGAAGTCGTGGCCGACGGCCGTCTGGGGGCCGTGCGCAACGATCATCTCGTCGGCGACCAGCCCGTGCTCGCTGAAGACGTCGGTGATCCGCGCCTTCAAGAGCTCGCAGGTCAAGGGTTCGCCGTCGACGGTCAGCCCGCCGTTCGACGGCTCCGCGCGGCGGAAGAGCTCGCGCGCGGCGTCCATCGCGGCCTCGGTCCCGCGCTGGGCCCTGCGGATGCCCGCGATCTCGGTCTCGTTCTTCGCCCGGCGCCGCTTGTCGAAGAAGGCACGGTCCGGCGTGATCTGCACGCCCTTCGCGCGCAGCGCGTCGGCGAGCTCGAGCGGGAACGTGTGCGGGACGATCGCCTCCTTGACGTCGAGGCCCTCGACGGCCTGGACGATCAGCTTCAGGAGCTGTTCCTCACGCGGGCCCTTGCCCACGAGCTCGTCCCAGCCGAACGCCTCCATCGGGTGGGCGTCGAGGCCCGCTTCCTTCATGCGGTCGACCTCGAACGAGGTGATGACCACGTGCCGGGCGCCGTTCTTCTCGACGTAGAGGAAGGGATCGGGGGCCGGGACGGGCACCTCGTGCCGCATCTCCGGGCCGTGCAGGTTGTCGTCGTAAATGAGGACGTCAGTCATGGCGCGGATCCTATATCGGGGACTGCTCACTACACTGACGCTTCGTGGAAGCGGCCCTTTCGCGCGCCCAGGCGCTCATCTCCCGCTACGACGAGGAGCTGCGCCGGCTGCTGCCCGCGGACGCCGAGATCTTCGACGCGCACCTCCACCTCGGGCACGACATCGACGGCACGTCCGGCCAGTACGAGGAGCTCGAGCGGATCATGGACGGCTACGGCATCTCGCGGGCCTTCATGTTCTGCATGGACGAGCCGGACCGCGAGCCGGCCTTCCGCGCCCCCAACGACCGGTCGCTGCGCGACGCCGCGCGCTCGGGCGGCCGCCTGATCCCGTTCGTCCGGCTCGACATGAACCAAGAGCCGATCGAGGAGGCGGTCCGGTGCCTCGACCTCGGCGCTCGCGGCATCAAGCTGCACCCCCGGGCCCAGCGGTTCGCGCTGAACGACGAGCGCCTCGCGCCGGTATTCGAGCTCGCCGCAGACCGCAAGGTGCCGATCCTGATCCACGGCGGCCGCGGCCTGCCACCCATCGCCGATCACCTGTCGCGCCTCGTCGACCGGTACCCGGGGGCCCAGCTGATCATCGCCCACGCCGGGATCGCCGACATGGCGGCGCTCGCCGGCTACATGGCCGGCCGGAAGGGCGTCTTCTTCGACACGTCGGTGTGGAGCCCAGTCGACCTCCTCGACTTCTTCCATCAGGTGCCGCCCGAGCAGATCCTCTACGCGTCCGACTATCCGTACGGGCGCCAGCCGCAGTCGCTCACCATCGGGCTCCGCACGGCGATCACCGCCGGGCTCGACGAGCGCGAGCTGCGCGACATGCTGGCCGGGAACGCGAATCGGATCGCCGACGGAGAGGAGCCGCTCGAGCCGTCCACGCCTCGTGGCCGCGACGAGTTCCGGCAGTCGATGGCGCTCGCGCGCGTCCACCAGTACCTCTCGATGGCGACGCCGCTCCTCTGGACCGGCCAGGCGGACACGATCGGCGTCATCGGGCTCGCGCTGAACGCCTGCCACGAGCGCGACGGCTATCCGGAGGAGCTCGACCGGATCAAGGAGCTCCTCTCGGCGGCGCAGGAGCTGTGGCGGGCGCTGCCCGAGATCGACGAGGAGGGTGAGCGGGTGGCGACGAGGCGCTCCGTCTTCGCGCTCGTCCACCTCGCGGACATCATCGCGGTGACGCCAAGTGCCTGAGCTTCGTGTCAACGGGGCCGCGTACGACGTCGACGCCCCGGTCGGGACCTCGCTCGCGCACTACCTGCGCGAGGAGATCGGGCTGACGGGAACGAAGATCGCCTGTAACGAGGGGCACTGCGGCGCCTGCACCGTCCAGGTCGACGGCGTCCCGGTCCTGTCGTGCATCACGCTCGTCCACCGGGTCGACGGCGAGGTCACGACCATCGAGGCCCTGCGCGACCACCCGATGGTCGACGCCTTCGTCCGGGCGGACGCGATGCAATGCGGCTTCTGCACGCCGGGGCAGATCGTCTCGGCCACGGCGCTCGTGGCGGCCAACCCGTCGCCGAGCCAGGAGCAGATTCGGCACGCGATGGCGGGGAACCTCTGCCGGTGCGGCGCCTATCCCAAGATCGAGGAGGCGATCGCCACATGGCAAGGCTGATCAAGACCGAGAAGGAGGTCGAGGGCCGCTACACGGAGCAGTGGGTCGTCGTCGAGGAGGACGCGCTCGAGCAGTGGCCCACCGGGCCGCTCGAGACCGTGGGCCGGCCGGCGCCACGCCAGGACGGGCTGCTGCGCGCTCGAGGGGAGGCGCGGTACACGGCCGATGTGCAGCTGCCCGGGATGCTCCACGCCGCAGTGCTGCGCAGCCCCTTCGCGCGCGCACGGGTGCGGGAGCTCGACACGCGGATGGCGGAGAAGGCGCCGGGGGTCCGCGGAGTGCTCAGCGGGGTCGACCCGCTCACCGACGAGCCCTCCTACCAGGGACAGGCGGTCGCCGCGGTCGCGGCGGACACCTACGAGCAGGCGAGGGCGGCGCTCGCGCTGATCGAGGTCGAGTGGGAGCAGCTCGAGCCGATGCTCGACCCGGACGAGGCCGTCCGGCAGAACCAGCTCGTCGACGAGCCGAGCCGCGAGGACCGCGGCGACATCGGGCGCGGCTTCGCCGAGGCCGACGTGATCGTCGAAGCCGAGTTCCGGACGCAGACGGTCAACCACAACTCCATGGAGACGCACCAGGCCGTCTGCGAGTGGACCGCCCGCGACCGCCTCACCGTCCACATCTCGACACAGTTCGTCTGGGGCGTCCGTGAGTCGGTCGCCGAGCACTTCGACCTGCCGGAGGACAACGTCCGCGTCGTCTGCGAGTTCATGGGCGGCGGGTTCGGCTCGAAGAACGGCCCGGACGACTACACGTACATCGCCGCTGAGCTCGCCCGGAAGACGGGCCGCCCCGTGAAGTGCATGCTGACCCGGCGCGAGGAGAACATCGCGGCCGGGAACCGCAACGCGACGATCCAGCGGCTTCGTGCCGGCGCACGCTCCGACGGGACGCTGACCGCGCTTGAGGGCGAGTTCGTGAACTCGAACGGCTGGGGCGGCTGGCTGGCGTCCACCGGCGGGCCCATGCGGATGCTCTACGCCTGCGAGAACGTGCGGACCGTCGAGTACGCGGCGAAGCTGAACACGCCCCCGATGAAAGCCTTTCGTGCGCCCGGGTTCGTGGAGGGCACGTTCGGCCTCGAGTGCCTGATGGACGAGCTGGCGGCGAAGCTCGACCTTGACCCGCTCGAGCTGCGGCGGCGCAACTACGCCGACCGCGACGCGATGGACGAGCGGCCGTTCTCGTCGAAGAACCTGCTCGAGTGCTACCGGCGGGCCGAGCCGCACTGGGAGCGCCGCGAGAAGGTGCGTGCGTCGTCGGACGACACGTGGAAGCGCGGGGTCGGCCTCGCGAGCCAGGTCTGGTACGGCGGGGGCGGGCCGCCGTCGTACGCCTGGGTTCGGGTCGGTGCGGACGCGCGGGTGACGGTCGTCACGGCGATGCAGGACATCGGCACCGGCAGCGCCACGGCGATGGCGCAGATCGCAGCCGAGGAGCTCGGCCTCCCGGTCGACCGGATTCAGGTCTCGCTCGGCGACACCGCGCGCGGCCCGTACGCGACGGTCTCCGCCGGCTCGTCCACGATCCCCTCGATGGGGCCGGCCGTGCGCGCGGCGGCGGCCGACGCGGCGCGCCAGATCGTCGAGATCGCGGCGCAGCGATTCGATCAGCAGCAGCACGTCCTGTCGCTGAAGGGCGGCCGGATCGTCTCGGCGGACGGCGGTTCCTGGGCGCTCGAGGAGATCACCGGCCTGCTCGAGGAGGCGCAGATCCTCGGCAAGGGCTCGCGCGGGCCGAACCCGACGGGCATGCGGGTCCTCACCTTCGGCGTCCAGGTCGCGGAGGTCGCGGTCGACGTCGAGACCGGCGAGGTACGGGTCGAGAAGATCGCCGCGATCCACGATGTGGGCCGCGTGATCAACCCGCTCGGCGCCTCCAGCCAGGTCGAGGGCGGGATCATCCAGGGGCTCGGACACACGCTGTCCGAGGAGCGGCTGCTCGACCCGGCGACCGGCACCGTCCTGACGCAGACGCTCGATGCCTACAAGCTTCCGACGATCGCCGACGTCCCAGTGATCGTGACCGACCTCGTGGACGAGCCGGACGCGCACCTGACGAACCTCGGCTCGAAGGGACTGGGGGAGCCGCCGATCATCCCGACGGCGGCGGCGATCGCGAACGCGATCCGCGACGCGACCGGCGCAGACGTACGGTCACTGCCGATCAGCCGCGAGGAGATGCTGCGGGCGCTGCGGGAGGCGCGCGAGCGACGCCGGGACGAGGTTGGAGCTCCTACGGCCTGACTCCCTCTCGGCGGCGCAGGCGGCGCTCGGCAACGGCGGCGAGTCCCGCCCGCTCGCCGGCGGCACGGAGCTCGTGCCGCTGCTCCGCGACCGGATCGTCGCCGCGAAGACGCTCGTCGACGTCGGCGCCGTCGTCCCGAAAGGCGTCGACGGCGCGCGAATCGGGGCCGGGACGACGCTCGGCGAGCTCGAGGTCGACCCGCAGATTCCGGCGGCGCTTCGCGAGGCGTGCCGGCTCGCCGCCTCACCACAGCTCCGCGCGATGGGGACGATCGGCGGCAACCTCCTCCAGGCGACGCGGTGCTGGTACTGGCGGCTCAAGTACCCGTGCTGGCTCCACGGCGGCGAGCGCTGCTTCGCGAGAGAGGGGGTTCACAAGGAGCACGCGGTCTTCGCGAACGAGCCGTGTGCATCCGCGCACCCGTCGGATCCCGCCGCCGCGCTCCTCGCGCTCGGCTGTACGCTCCGCACGGATCGACGCGAGCTGCCACTCGCGGATCTCTACCGCCTACCGACGGACGACGACCGCGAGATGACGACACTCGAGCCGGGAGAGCTGATCCTCGAGCTGGACGTGCCCGCGCCGGAGGCGAGCACCTACCTCAAGGCGATGGACCGGCAGCGGTTCTCGTTCGCGCTGGTCGGCGTAGCAGCCGCCCGCTTCGCGGACGGCACGCGACTCGCCCTGTCGGGCATGGCGCCGATTCCCTGGTCGCTCGACGGGGAGCAGGCGCTCGACACAGCGACGCCGCTTCCCCAGAACGCCTACAAGGTCGAGATCGCCCGGGCGCTCGTCCGGCGGGCGCTCGACGGAGTGGCCGCATGAGGTTCGGACTGCTGCTCGTCGTGGTCCTCGGGCTGGCGGCCGCAGGCTGCGGCGACGAGGACAGCGGGCCGGGGCCGGTCGTGGAGTCCTGCGACGTCGAGATCCAGGACCCGGCGAGAGCACCGGAGCTCCAGCCGCTCGACCAGGACGCGCGGCCTCGCATCGAGTTCGTCACGTCGGAGGGCAACTTCACGGTCGAGGTCGACGGGTCGAAGGCGCCGTGCAACGGCGACTCGATGGTCGATCTCGCACGAGAAGGCTTCTTCAACGGCACGCGGTTCCATCGGATCGTGCCCGGCTTCATCATCCAGGGCGGCGATCCGACGGCGACCGGGAACGGCGGATCCGGCTACACGACGATCGACGCCCCGCCGCCGGACACCCAGTACACGAAGGGCGTCGTTGCGATGGCGAAGTCGCAGTTCGAACAGCCCGGAAGCGGTGGGAGCCAGTTCTTCATCGTCACCGCGGCCGACGCGAACCTCCCGCCCGACTACGCCGTCATCGGCAAGGTCGTCGAGGGGATGGACGTGGTGGAGAAGATCGGCAAGCTCGGGAACCCGCAGACCGAGCAGCCCACCAAGCGGGTCGTCGTCCGCAGCACGTCGGTCTCCGGCGACTGAGGCCGAGCCGGGATGCTCCTCCGTATCCTCGGTCTTCTCCTGATCGCGGTTGGCTGTACCTGGCTCGGCGCGGAGGTCTCGACCGCGGGTGCCGAGGAGCCGCCTGCGACTGCAAGGCGCGCGCTGACCTCCGCCGTACAGGCCGCCGAGCGGCCCTGTCCGCTCGCGAACCGGTACCGGCTTGCGTTCGAGCGCGCCGCGCGGGACACGGGCCTGCCGATCGCCCTGCTCGTCGCCGTTGCTCGGGTCGATTCGATCCCGCAGCGGCCGTCGAACCTCCTCGCGAGCGCGCGCTACCTCCGCTTGATGCTCGAGCGCTTCCACTCGACCGACCTCGCGCTCGCCGCCTACGACGCCGGTCCTGACGCGGTCGCGAAGGCCGGCGGAGCGCCTTCCGCCGAGACGCTCACGTACGTCGCCAAGGTGACGCGGCTCTGGCGGCGCCTCGACGGCTGCAGCTAGCCGACGCGACAATGCCCGGCGATGGTCGCCGCCGTGGTCCTGGCCGCCGGCGCCGGTTCGCGGTTCGGCGGGCCGAAGCAGGCGCTCCTGCTGCCCGAGGTGCTCGGCCGGGTGCGTCAGAGCTCGGTGGACGAGATCGTCGTCGTCACCGGTGCGCACCCCGTCGAGACCGACGCGCGGGTCGTCCACTGCCCCGACTGGGAGCTCGGCCCGGGCGCCTCGCTTCGCTGCGGGCTCACCGCGCTCACCGACGACGTCGAAGCGGCGGTGGTCGTACTCGCCGACGGTCCCGACCTGTCGCCCGAGGCGATCGACCGCATCGCCGACGCCTGGCGCGCCGGCCACGGCCAGCTGATCGCCGCGTCGTACGGAGGCGACCGGGGCCATCCGGTGCTGCTGGGACGCTCCGTGTGGAATGCGATCCCGGACGAAGGAGCCCGCGCCCTCGAGCCGGTTCTCGTGCCCTGCGACGACCTTGGGACTCCAGGAGACGTCGATCTTGCCGATGAGATTCCCGGCAGGTTGAGAGAGGAGCCCGGAGAATGAACGCGTTCATGGAAGCCGTGTTGTCGGAGGCCCGCGAGGAGCCCTCAGCCCTTGCCCGGGCGCGGCTCCAGCGACAGCTGACGTCCGACGACGCGGCGCGCCGCGCTGGGCTCACGCCGGACGAGGTGGAGTGGCTCGAGGAGGGCCGCCTGTACCGCTTCCGCTCGAGCGAGCGCGCGACGCTCGCCCTCCTGCTCTACACGACGTCTCTCGGGATCGACCGCCGCGAGGCCCGCCGGCTCGCCGGACTCCCGGTCGGCACCGCCGGCGCGAATCCGCGCGGCCGACTCGCAGTCGCGGCCGGGCTCGCCGCCACCGCGCTCGCCCTCTTCCTCGCCATCGTCGTCCCGCCGCGGCTCGGCGACCACGCGACGCAGGCCTCGGCTGCGACCAACCTCCCGCCGCCCTGGCGGATCTCCGTCGACGTCCTGAACGGCGGCGGCGACATCAACTACACCCGCCGCGTGGCCGACCGGGTCGGCTCGTTCGCATACCAGATCAAGCGCGTCAGCCGCGCGGGCCGCTTCGACTATCCGGAGACGTCGGTGTACTTCCCGCCGGGCGGCGAGAAGATCGGCCGCCGGCTCGCCGAGCAGCTCGGCGTCACGGCGCGTCCGCTACCGGCAGGAAAGAACCCGCACCGGCTCGTCGTGATCGTCGGCCCGCCGCGGGCGCTCGGCTAGAGCGGGGTGCGGAGGTTCCGGAGCTTCTCCTTCAGCTCCGGGGACATCGGCTCGACGACCGCCTGCCGGACGAAGGTTCGGAACTCCACCTCGAACCGGTAGCGCTTCCGGCAGTACGCGCACCCGGCGAGGTGCTCCTCGGCCTCCTTGATCTCGGCGTCGGTGAGATAGCGGTCGATGTACGGCTGCATCATCTGCTCGCACTTGTCGCACGGGTCGAACGCGAAGCCCGACATCACGATTGCTCGGTCGCGGACGTGGCGAGGGCGCCCTTCAGCATCCGGCGGCCGCGGTGGAGCCGGGACATCACGGTCCCGATCGGGATGTCGAGGATCTGCGCCGCGTCGCTGTAGGTGAAATCCGCGAGGTCGACGAGCAGGACGACGTCGCGGAAGTCGTGCGGCAGATCCGCGAGTGCGGTCACGGCGTCATTCTGGGACAGCCGGTCGACGACGCGGCTCTGGTCTGAGATCCCGTCGCCCCCGGTCTCCTCGAGGCGGTTGTAGAGGTAGTAGTCGCTCTCCTCGAGCGGCTGCTGGTCCGGCGTCCGCTGCACCTTGCGCCCGCGGTCGATGTTGAGGTTCGTCAGGATCCGAAAGAGCCACGCGCGAAGGTTCGTGCCGGGCTGGAACGATCGCCAGCTGCGGAAGGCGCGCGCATAGGTCTCCTGAACGAGGTCCTCCGCCTCTTCGCGCGAGCCCACGAGCCTGCGCGCAACGCCGTACACCTGATCGGACAGGTCCAGTGCCTCCTCTTCGAAGCGGACGCGGTCTCGGGCGTCCGTTGCGAGTTGCCTGGCCGAGCTCTCCGAGGCCTCACTCATCGACTCGACCGTAGCAGCCGTTCTTTCTCACGTACGAGAACGGAGATTCGGGGTCCGCTATTCCGGGTAGAGCGGGTTCCATGAACGGATATGACTTCATCACGGCCGTCGACGACAAGCACTGGGGCACCGTCGTCGACCGCGAAGGGAACTACGTCATCGTCGAGCACGGGACGCTTCGGAAGCACCGCTACGCGGTTCCGGCGTCGACCGTCGACGTGGACGACGACGCGCAGCAGGTCCGGACGACCCTGTCCGGTGAGCTCATCGCCGAGTCGCCGAAGGTGGATGACGGGATCGATCACGATGCGGTCGCACGTCACTACGGCCTCGGCGACACGTCGGAGACGGCGGGCGGCGAGACGGCGACGGAAGAGCGGGCACAGATCCGCGAAGGCCAGCCCGAGTCGACGGACGCGATGCCGGACGAGTCGCCCGCGCTGCTGGGCGACCGGCTCTCGGACGTGCCCGAGGAGCGGCGCTAGATCGTCTGCTGCTTGAAGCCCGCTCCGGCCATCGCCTCGACGAGGGCCTCGCGGGTCGTCTGCTCGTCGTCCCACTCGAGCATGACCTGACCCATCAGGTTGGCGGTCGCGAACTCCAGGCCCTCGTGGCCCCGGAGCGCGGCCGCCAGGCGGTTGACGCACCGCTCGCAGCGGATGCCGCTGACCGCGATCGTGTCCTTCACGACGGCCATGTGCGCCGCACGATATCTGCGCACGCCTCGCGGGCATCACCCTTGGCGAGCTGCAGCGCGCCCTCGGATGCCTCCGAGTCGAACGGCAGCTCGACCGGGAGCTCGCCGGCCAGGTCCCGCGCGGTGAACAGGCGGCCGTCGTGGATCAGCTCGGCGTCCGGCCCGTAGCGCGCAGCCGCCCAGCGGTTCTGCTGGTAGATCCCGCGGTCGGCGGGCTCGGCCGCAGGATGCTCGAGCGCCCATTCGCAGAGGTCGCGCAGGAGCCGGATGAAGCCGCCGCTTCGGTCAACGTCGGTCGGCTGGTCCGGCATCCGCACCTCGAGCGTCCCGAACCGGGGATGCGGGCGGACGTCCCACCAGACCTGCGTGTAGTCCTTCATCAGCCCGGTCGCCACGAAGTCCTGGATCCAGCGCTCCCAGCCGTCGTACCCGTCGAAGACCGGCGGCGCACCACTTCGGGGCAGCTGCGCGAGGACCTCCGCGCGGTTCGATGCGAGCCCCGTCGGCTTGCCCGCGAGGTACGGCGAGTTCGCCGAGAGCGCCAGGACCAACGGCATCCAGGCGAGGATCGTCTCGACGGTCGCCATGCACTCGTCCGCTCCGGGCATGCCTACATGGACATGGAGGCCGTTCACGCCCTGCCGCCGCGCCGTGACCCCTGCGTAGCCGACCATCTCCTCGTAGCGCTTCTCGTCCGTGATCGGCAGCTGCTCGGGCTCGGCGAAGGGATGCGACCCGGCGGCGGCCATCACGAGCCCGAGCCGGCCGAGCGCCTCCACCGCGTGGCCGCGGAGCGTGCGGATCGCGTCGGTCGCCTCGGTGACGGACGAGCAGACGTTCGTGTTCAGCTCCACGACGGACGCGTGCAGCTCGGTCTTCAGCGTGCCGGGCATCTCGACGCCGTCCACCTCGGCCAAGAGGTCGCGGATTCCGGCGACCGGCTCGTGGGTCGCGCGGTCGAGGAGCATGACCTCCTCCTCCACGCCGATCGAGAGCGGCGCGGACTCGCCGAAGTGCCGCTCGATCACCGCCGCTCGGTCGCGAGCCTGATCCCGAGGGCGACCAGCACGGCGCCCAGGAGGGCGTCGAACGCGCGCCGGACCGACGGACGCCGCAGCACGTCCCCGACGCGGGCAACCGCGAACGCATATGCGCTCAGCCAGACGAAGGTCATCGTGCAGAAGACGAGGCCGAGCGCCAGGAGGCCGCCGAACGACTCGGCGCCGAACTGGGGCAGGAGGCTCGTGAAGAAGACGGCCATCTTCGGATTCCCGAGGTTGCTGACGACGCCCTGCCGGAACGCGACGCTCGGAGCCAGCGGCCCGCCCGACGGGCCCCGCTCGACGTGCGTCCCACGGAACGCCGCAAGAAGCGCCTGGGCGCCCAGATAGACGAGGAACGCGGCGCCGGCGAGCTTCAGCGCCACGAACGCCGGCTCGAAGGCGACGATGAGCGCGGCGAGGCCGACGCTCGTCGCGAACGCCCAGACCGCCTGGCCGGTGGAGACGCCGAGCGCCGTGAAGATCCCGGCACGACGCCCGCCCAGCAACGAGTTCCGGATCGACAGGGCCGTGTCCTGCCCCGGCGTGACGATCACCAGCACGGAGATCCCGAGGAACGCGAGGATGTCCACGCACCGAACCTACCGCGCAGGAGGGATCCGATGACCGAGCAGTTCGACCTCATCGTCCTGGGGTCGGGATCTGGGGCGAGGGACGGCGCCAACAAGGCGCAGCGAGAGCACGGCGCCAAGGTCGCGCTGATCGAGTCCACGCGCTGGGGAGGAAGCTGCCCCAACGTCGCATGCAAGCCGACGAAGGCGTACCTGGTGGCCGCCGAGCTGGCGAACGACATCGAGACGCTGGCGAACAAGCTCGGGATCGAGGTCGGGCCGTCCTACCCGAACCTGGCGAAGATCAAGGCCCGCAAGGACTCGCTCATCGTCTCGAGCGACACCTGGATGGAGCGCCTCCACGGCGCCGGCCATGCGACCTACGACGGAGTCGGCTCGTTTCTCGACGCGCAGACGGTCCAGGTGAACGGGAGCCGGCTCTCGGCGGAGCGGATCCTCGTCGCGACCGGCTCGCGAACGGCGGTGCCGCCGATCGAGGGGCTCGACGAGGTCGGCTGGATCGATCACGTCTCGGCGCTCGAGCTCACCGAGCTGCCGAAGTCGCTGCTCGTCGTGGGCGGCGGCCCGGTCGGGCTCGAACTCGCGCAGATCTTCTTCCGGTTCGGCTCGAAGGTCACGGTCGTCCAGGGAGCCGACCGGATCTCTCCGAGATCGGACGCCGACGCGACCGACCAGCTGACCGCGTCGCTCGTGGACGAAGGGATCGACATTCGCACCGGTGCGACGGTGTCCCGTGTCGCGCCGGGCGTCGCGGTCGTGGACGGGGCCGAGGTGCCGGCCGAGCGAGTGCTCCTCGCATCGGGGCGCACGCCGAACGTCGAAGAGCTGGACCTCGACCGCGCCGGCGTCGAGTACGGACGCGGGGGCATCGAGGTCGACGACCGGATGAGCACGTCGGTCGCAGGCATCTGGGCTGCCGGCGACGTCGCCGCGGGTCCGCAGTTCACGCCGACCGCGCAGTACGAGGCCCGCGTCGCGGTCGAGAACATGTTCGGCTCGAACGGCGTCCGCGCCGACTACGACTGGCTCCCGACCGCGATCTTCACGGACCCGGAGCTCGCGGCGGTCGGCCTCACCGAGCAGGAGGCGCGGGATCGCGGGCTCGACGTCGAGACGGCCGTCCACCCGATCCACTACGTCCAGCGCTCGTCGTACACCGACATCAAGCACGGCCTCTACAAGCTCGTGTGGGAGCGGGCGTCCCGCAGGATGCTGGGCCTGCACATCGTTTGCCGGAATGCGAGCGACGTCGTCCAGGGCCTCGCGCTCGCTCTGAAGCTGGGTGCGACGGTCGACGATCTGGCTGGAATGCACCATGCATTCCCGACCTGGGGCGAGGGCGTGAAGGCCGCCGCGGAGCAGGCGCTCGTCTCCTAGTACTTAACCGGTTACTGCCGGGGAACCGGCTCGCGTTTCGGGGGGAGAAGCGGGGGAAGCCGCTTGCCTAACTATGCGCGTACTGGGCATCAACGCCGTCTTCCATGACCCCGCGGCCGCCCTCGTCGTCGACGGTGTGACGGTCGCCGCCGCCGAGGAGGAACGGTTCAACCGGCGCAAGCACGGCAAGGATCCGCTCGCCTTCTCGACCTGGGAGCTGCCCGAGCGGGCGGCGCGCTGGTGTCTGGAGCACGCGGGCCTCGAGCCCGGTGGCCTCGACGCCGTCGCGTACTCCTACGACCCCGACCTGGCCCCCGTCGACGGCGAGGCGACGCACGACGAATGGGAAGGGCTGCGGACGCTGTACACGCGCCGCGCACCACTCTTCCTGCGCTCCGCGCTGCCCGGGCTCGACCCCGCCAAGGTGCGGTTCGTCCCCCACCACGTCGCCCATGCAGCCTCGGCCCATCTGGCCTCGCCGTTCGACTCGTCGACGGTGATGGTGCTCGACGGGCGCGGCGAGCGCGCGTCGTACCTCGGCGGGCGGTACGACGGCCAGCGGCTCGGGGCGCTGAAGGTCCAGGAGCTGCCGCACTCCCTCGGCCTCCTCTACGAGGAGGCGACGGACCACCTCGGCTTCCGGCGTTCGTCCGACGAGTACAAGGTGATGGCGCTCGCCTCGTACGGCGAGCCGGCCTTCCTCGACTCGCTCCGCGAGAAGGTCGGCCTCGACGGCGACGGCGGCTACCGGACCAAGCGTGTCGATTGGGACGCGCTCGTCCCTCGCCGACGCGCCGACGACGACTGGCATGCGGATCACGCCGCGCTCGCCGCGAGCGTCCAGCGGCTGCTCGAGGAGCTGCTGCTCGGCCTCGCAGGCTGGCTGCACGAGCGCACGGGCGACCGCGCGCTGACCATGGCGGGCGGCGTCGCCCTCAACTGCGTCGCGAACTCGGTGCTCTGGCGCGAGACGCCGTTCGAGGAGATCTGGGTCCAGCCGGCCGCAGGGGACAGCGGCACGGCGCTCGGCGCTGCGCTCCACGTCGCCGCCGAGCTGGGAGACGAGGTGCAGCCGATGGGCACCGCCGCGCTCGGCCGGTCGTGGTCCGACGAGGAGCTCGCCGGCTGGATCGGGCATGCGGGCCTCGGCGCCGAGCGGGCGGAGAGCGTCGCCGACGAGATCGCGAAGGTCCTCGCGGACGACGGGATCGTCGCGTGGTTCGAGGGACGGAGCGAGTACGGCCCGCGGGCGCTCGGCCACCGGAGCCTGCTGGCGAACGCCGCCTACCCGGCGAACCTCGAGCGGCTCAACGACGTGAAGGGCCGGGAGCAGTTCCGCCCCGTCGCGCCGATGGTGCTGCTGGAGCGGGCGAGCGAGATCTTCACCGGCGGTCCGATCCCGAGCCCGCACATGCTCTTCACGCACGACGTCCGGCCCGAGTGGCGTGACCGGATCCCGGCGGTCGTCCACGTCGACGGCTCGGCGCGGATCCAGACGGTGGACCGGCGCGAGGAGCCGCTGATGGCCGCCGTGCTGGACGGCGTCGAGCGGCTGACCGGCGTCCCGGTGATCGTCAACACGAGCCTGAACACCGCGGGCCGTCCGATGGTCGACGACCCGAGGGATGCGCTCGAGTGCTTCGGCTCGGCGCCGGTGGACGTCCTCGCGCTCGGCCCCTACGTGCTCCGACGTCCCGCGCTGGCCAAGGCGGCATGAGTTTCGACGTCGTCATCCCCACCGTCGGGCGGACGAGCCTCGACGCGCTCCTCGGACGCTTGTCGTCACTCGAGGGACCGCAGCCCCGGGCCGTCATCGTGGTGCGGGACGAGGAAGGCGAGGGCCCGGCGGCGACTCGCAACCGAGGCTGGCGGGGCGCGGAGGCGGAGTGGGTTGTGTTCCTCGACGACGACGTACTCCCGGAGCGCGACTGGCTCAAGCGGCTCGCCGCCGACCTCGACGCGCCGGTGCACGTCGGCGGCTCCGAGGGGCGGATCCGCGTGCCGCTTCCGCCCCGCCGTCGGCCCACCGACTGGGAGCGGAACGTCAAGGGGCTCGAGTCGGCGCGCTACGCCACCGCAGACATGGCGTACCGCCGATCGGTGCTCGCGGAGGTCGGTGGGTTCGACGAGCGGTTCCCGAGCGCCTACCGCGAGGACGCCGACCTCGCGCTCCGCGTCCTCCGGGCCGGCCACCGGATCGAGCGCGGCGGGCGGTGGACGACCCATCCCGTCCGGCCGGCCGGCTTCTGGACCAGCGTCCGGCTCCAGTCTGGGAACGCTGACGACGCGCTGATGCGGGCCCTGCACGGCCCGTTCTGGCGCGAGCGGGCGCACGCGCCGCGCGGAACGCTGCGCCGGCATCTCGCCGTGACGGCGGCGGGCGCCGTCGGTCTCTCCGCGCTCGCCCTCGGTCGGCGGCGGCTCGCGGCCGCCGCGGGCCTCGCCTGGGCGGTAGGCACGGCCGCGCTCGCTTGGAAGCGGATCTCGCCCGGACCTCGCACGAGGGACGAGGTCGGCCGGATGGTGGCCACGAGCGCCGTGCTGCCGGCGGCTGCGACCGCTCACTGGCTCCGAGGCTGGGCGCGCGCTGCGCGCCTTCGCGCGCAGCCGGACGCTCGTCCCGCGGCGGTGCTGCTCGACCGCGACGGGACGCTCGTCGAGGACGTGCCGTACAACGGCGATCCCCAGCGCGTCGTGCCCATGCCCGGCGCGCGGCAGGCGCTCGACCGCCTTCGCGGGGCCGGCGTCCCGCTGGCGGTCATCAGCAATCAGAGCGGCGTCGGTCGCGGCCTGATCACCGGCGAGCAGGTCGAGGCCGTGAACCGACGCGTCGAAGAGCTTCTCGGGCCCATCGACACCTGGCTGTACTGCCCGCACGAGCCGGCAGACGGCTGCGACTGTCGGAAGCCGGGCCCGGGCATGGTGCGGCGTGCGGCCGAGGCGCTCGGCGTCGAGCCGAGCCGGTGCGCCGTCGTCGGGGACATCGGATCCGATGTCGAGGCAGCAAGGGCGGCGGGCGCCCGCGGCGTGCTCGTTCCGACCCCGCGAACACGCCCGGCCGAGGTCGCCGCCGCACCGGAAGTTGCCCGGGACCTGCACGAAGCCGTCGAGCTGCTGCTCGGAGGTGCCGCATGAAGCGGCACGTCCTCGCGGTGCGCCTGGACAGCGACGGCGACGTGCTCGTCACGGGCCCCGCGATCCGGGCGGTGGCGGCAGGTGCGAGCCGGGTGACGCTCCTCTCTGGACCGCGCGGCCGACAGGCCGCGTCGCTCCTCCCCGGCGTCGATCGGCTCGTCGTCCACCGCGCCGCCTGGATCGATCCCGAGCCCGAACGAGTCGACCGCGCGACCGCGCTCGCGCTCGTTCGGGAGCTCTCGGCTCTCGAAGCCGATGAGGCCGTGATCTTCACGTCCTTCCACCAGAGCGCACTCCCGACCGCGCTGCTCCTTCGGATGGCGGGGATCCCGCGGATCGGCGCGATCAGCGAGGACTACCCCGGGTCGCTGCTCGACGTCCGGCATCGGGTGGACCACGACATCCACGAGGTGGAGCGCGCCCTCTCGCTGGCCGCCGCCTGCGGGTTCCAGCTCCCGCCGGGCGACGACGGCCGGCTCCGCGTTCGCCGCCCTCCCCATCCGCTCCGGCTCCAGCCCGGGTACGTCGTCGTCCATCCGGGCGCCTCCGTCCCGGCGCGAGCCTGGCCGGCCGAGCATCACGGCGAGCTCGTCGAGCGGCTCGTGGGCTCCGGCCGACAGGTGGTCGTCACCGGCTCGCCGGACGAGCGCGACCTCACCGCCTCCGTCTCCGGAAACGACCCGCGGGTGCTGAACCTCGGCGGCTACACGACCTTCGGGCAGCTCGCTGACATCCTGGCCGACGCCTCGGCCGCCGTCGTCGGGAACACCGGACCCGCCCACCTTGCGGCCGCAGTCGGTACGCCGGTGGTGTCGCTCTTTGCGCCCGTCGTCCCGGCCGTGCGCTGGCGGCCGTGGGGCGTACCGCACGTCCTGCTGGGGGACCAGCGCGCCGCCTGCGCCGGCAGTCGGGCGCGGGAATGCCCCGTTCGCGGCCATCCGTGCCTCGCCTCCGTCTCGCCGGAGAACGTCATGGCGGCGCTCGAGGAGCTTGCTCCGCGAGAGGCGGTGGCGCTGTGAAGGTCTTTCTCTGGCACGTCCACGGCTCGTACACGAACTCGCTCGTCCAGGGCCGGCACGAGTACCTGCTGCCCGTGCTTCCGGACCGCGGCCCCGACGGACGCGGGCGCTCGGAGACGTTCGACTGGCCCGCATCGGCCGTCGAGATCACGCCGGAGGAGGCGGCCGACGCGGACATCGACGTCCTCGTGCTCCAACGGCCCGAGGAGCTCGACCACCTCGCCGCCGAGTGGCTCGGCGGGCGGCGCCTCCCGACCGTCTACCTCGAGCACTCGCTGCCGCAGGGCCGCATCGGCGACATGCGCCACCCCGCGGCCGACCGCGACGACCTCGTGATCGTCCACGTGACGCACTTCAACGCACTGTTCTGGGACACCGGCCGGACGCTGACCCGCGTGATCGAGCACGGCATCGTCGACCCCGGCTACCGGTACACCGGCGAGCTGCCGCACGGCGCCGTTGTCGTCAACGAGCCGATCCGGCGTGGACGCGTGACGGGGACCGATCTGCTCCCATCGCTGAACGGCTCGATCCCGCTCGACCTCTTCGGGATGGGAACCAGCGAGCTCGGCGGCGCGGGCGACATCAAGCCGCCGCAGCTCTGGGACGAGATGGGCCGCCGGCGCGCGTACGTCCACCCGATCCGCTGGACGTCGCTCGGGCTGTCGCTGCTCGAGGCGATGGAGATCGGGCTGCCCGTGGTCGCGCTGGCGACCACGGAGGTCGTCGAGGCCGTGCCGCCGAGCGCGGGTGTCGTCTCCACGAGCGTCGAGCGCCTCGCCGCTGCGTTGCGCCGGTTCGTGGACGACCCCGAGGAGGCGCTGGAGACCGGTCGCGCGGGCCGCGCCGCCGCGCTCGACCGGTACGGCCTCGATCGCTTTCTCGCCGATTGGGACGAGCTGTTGGAGACGGTCGCGTGAGGATCGCGATGGTCTCCGAGCACGCGAGCCCGCTCGCCGTCCTCGGCGGCGTCGACGCGGGAGGCCAGAACGTCTACGTCGCCGCGCTCTCGCAAGAGCTGGCCCGACGCGGCGCGGAAGTCGTCGTGCACACGAGGCGCGACGACCCGTCGCTCCCGCGCCGCGTCCAGCTGGCTCCCCGGGTGACCGTCGACCACGTCGACGCCGGGCCGGCCAAGCACATCCCAAACCCGATCGACACGCTCCTGCCGTTCATGGACGAGTTCGCGGAGGACCTCGCGGAAACCTGGGAGCGCGAGCGACCCGATCTCGTCCACTCGCACTTCTGGATGTCCGGCCGGGCTGCGCTCGCCGCGGCCGAGCCGCTCGACCTCCCGGTTGTCCACACGTACCACGCCCTCGGCGTCGTCAAGCGCCGCCACCAGGGAGCCAAGGACACGAGCCCGCCCGAGCGGATCGCGGAGGAGCGGCGGATCGCCGACCGGGCCGAGCGGATCGTCGCGACCTGCAGCGACGAGGTGTTCGAGCTCGTGCGCCTCGGCGCCGACCGGAGGCGCATCAACGTCGTGCCGTGCGGCGTGAACCTCACCCTGTTCCACCCGGACGGCCCCGCTGCGCCCCGGCTGCCGGGGATGCACCGGATCGTCTGCGTCACGCGGATGGTGGAGCGGAAAGGCGTCGGGAACGTGGTCGCGGCGCTGCCCGACGTGCCCGACGCCGAGCTGGTCATCGCGGGCGGAACGGCGCCGGAGGAGCTCGTCCGCGACCCCGAATACCAGCGGCTCGTCGCCCTGGCGGAAGAGCTGGGCGTCGCCGAACGCGTCCGCTTCACCGGCCGCCTCGAGCGCGGCGACGTGCCGCCGCTGCTCCGCTCGGCCGACGTCGTCACCTGCGTCCCCTGGTACGAGCCGTTCGGGATCGTCCCGCTCGAGGCGATGGCCTGCGGGATCCCGGTCGTCGGCTCGGCCGTGGGCGGACTGCTCGACACGGTCGTCCACGGCGAGACCGGCGTCCACGTCCCACCGCGCCGGCCCGACCGGATCGCGGAGGCGCTGAATGAGCTCCTACCGGACGCCGAACGGCGCAAGGCTCTCGGCCGCGCGGGCGCCAAGCGGGCCAAGATCCGGTACGGCTGGGCGCGGGTCGCCGACTCGATCCTCTCCGTCTACGGCGAGGTGCTGCGGGCGCCGGTGGCGCGAATCGGAGAGGCAGCGAGATGATCGAGCGAGCCGAGTTCACGACCGGCCACGAGCACCTCGCCGCGCTCAGACGGCCGCTGGCAGCGCTCGACGCGGACGTCGACAGGATCGGCGCCTGGGGCCGTCACCTGGCTCGGGTCCTCGTCACGGGTGGGCGGCTGCTCGCGGCCGGCAACGGCGGCAGCGCCGCGCAGGCGCAGCACCTGACGAGCGAGCTGGTCGGCCGGTACCAGAGCGATCGCCCCGCGCTGAGCGCACTCGCCCTCCATGCGGAGACGTCGAGCCTGACGGCGATCGCGAACGACTTCGGCGCGGACGAGGCGTTTGCACGCCAGGTTCGCGCCCACGGACGGCCAGGCGACGTCCTGCTCGTCCTCTCGACCTCCGGTCACAGCCCGAACGTCGTCTGTGCGCTCGAGGCGGCGCAAGAGTGCGGCCTGACCGCCTGGGCGCTGACGGGCAGGGTCCCAAATCCCGCCTGCGACATCGCGGACGACGCGATCTGCGTGGATGCCCCACTCACGGCGACCGTCCAGGAGGTGCACCAGGTCGCCGTGCACCTGCTCTGCGCCGCAGTCGACGCCGAAGTGCGGCTCCTGGCGCCGGGAGACGGGGCATGACGCGCATCACAGTCGTGGGAGACGCACTGCTGGACCGCGACCTCGACGGCCGTGTCGAGCGCATCTGCCCGGAAGCGCCGGTTCCGGTCCTCGACGCCGTCGCGGAGCGCGCTCGGCCGGGCGGAGCGGGGCTGGCCGCGGCGCTCGCGGCTGCGGACGGACACGAGGTCACCTTGGTGACGGCGCTGTCGCTGGACGACGCCGGGCGGCACCTTGCCTCGCTGCTCGAGGCGGCGGACGTCGACGTGGTGGACGTCGGGCTCGCCTCGCCGACGCCCGTGAAGGTGCGGCTGCGATGCGACGATCGGCTGCTGCTCCGCGTCGACCATGCCGGCACCGGTGGGAAGCCGGGCGAGGCGACCCACGCCGCCTCGGAAGCGATTCACCACGCAGATGCCGTGCTCGTCTCGGACTACGGACGCGGCCTGACGGCGGAGCCGACGATCCGCCGAGCTCTCGCGGATGCGGGCCCTGTGGTCTGGGATCCACATCCACGCGGCCCCGCACCCGTCGAGGGTTGCACGCTCGTCACGCCGAACCAGCGGGAGACGGGCGCGACCGGCCTCGCGAGCATCGAGCGCCGCGCACGCGAGCTGGCGCGGCAGTGGTCGGCTCACGCCGTCGCGGTGACGATGGGCGCGAACGGCGCGTTGCTCGTCGACGGCGACCGCGCCGGCGTGTTCCCTGCCCCGCCCGCCGTCGGCGGCGATCCGTGCGGCGCCGGGGACCGTTTCGCGGCCGCGGCGACCGCCCACCTCGCCCGCGGCGCGAGCATCGACGAAGCGGTTGCCGCCGCAGTGGAGGCGGCCACGGCCTTCGTGACGGCGGGCGGCGCCGGTGCATTCCAGGTCACCGGCGCACCGGGAACTGCTCCGCCGCCCACGGACCCTGTGGAGCTGGCCGATCGGGTTCGGGCCCGCGGCGGGAGGGTCGTCGCTACCGGCGGCTGCTTCGACCTCCTCCACGCCGGCCACGTCGAGATGCTCGCCGCCGCACGCGACCTCGGCGACTGCCTGATCGTCTGCCTGAACTCCGACGACTCGGTGAGGCGGCTCAAGGGGCCCGACCGGCCGCTGATCCCCGAGGAGGAGCGCGCGTCCGTGCTTCGCGCACTCCGGTCCGTCGATGCCGTCACGATCTTCGACGAGGACACACCCGCCCGGACGCTCGCCACGATCCGGCCGGACGTGTTCGCGAAGGGCGGCGACTACGACGCCCGCGAGCTTCCCGAGGCGGCCGTGCTGGAGCGCTGGGGAGGCGAGGTCGCGATCCTCCCGTACCTCGACGGCCGCTCGACGACACGGCTGCTGGAGGAGGCCGCTTCCCGTGGGTGACCTCGGCACCGTCCTGATCACCGGCGGAGCGTCCGGGCTCGGCGCAGCGGTCGTCTCGGCCGTGTTGGAAGCGGGCGGGCATCCGTACGTGCTCGACCGTGCTTCACCGCCGGGGACCGTCGACCACGACGTCGTCGACCTGTCGGACACCCGGGCGGCCGAGCGGGCCGTCGACCGCGCGGCCAGGCAGAACGCTGGCATCGCCGCGGTCGTCACCTGCGCGGGAACCGACGTGTGCGGGCCGCTCGACCGCGTTGACGGCGAGGACTGGGAGCGCGTGGTGCGCGTCAACCTCCTCGGGACGGCGGCCGTCGTCCGCGCGGCGCTCCCCCACCTCGAACGGTCGCACGGCCGTGTCGTGACCGTCGCGTCGACGCTCGGCCGTCGCGGCGTCGGCGACGCAACGGCCTACTGCGCGAGCAAGTTCGGCGTCGTCGGCTTCACGCAAGCGCTCGCGGCCGAGACGGCGGGCCGCATCGGCGTCACGCTCCTGATCCCCGGCGGGATGCAGACCGCGTTCTTCGACGGCCGGCCCGACCAGTACCGGCCGCCGGCCGACGCCGACCTCACGAACCCGGAGGACGTCGCCGCCGCCGTCCTGTTCGTGCTTCGCCAACCGCCCGGCTGCGAGGTCCGAGAGCTCCTGATCGCGCCCGCGACGGAGAGCTCGTGGCCGTGAGAACCGTCGTCGCGCTTCGCGCGCTCGGCCTCGGCGACCTGCTGACGGCGATTCCGGCCCTCCGCGCCCTCGGGAGAGCCTTTCCCTGCCGGCGCCGGATCCTTGCAGCGCCCTCGACGCTGACAGCGCTCGCATTGCACTGCCGGGCGGCCGACGCCCTGCACGACACGGAGCCGCTGGCGCCGCTCGACCCCGAGCTCGAGGACGCCGATCTCGCCGTCAATCTCCACGGCAAGGGACCCGAGAGCCGCAGGCTGTTGGAGGCGGCACACCCGCGGCGCCTGATCTCCTTCGGCGGCGACGGCCCCGAGTGGCGTCCGGGCGAGCATGAGGTGCGGCGGTGGTGCCGCCTTCTCGAGGAGAGCGGCATCCCGACGGACCCGTCCGATCTGGACATCGCGGCGCCCAGGATGCGGGTGCCGAAGATCGCCGTCGGCGCGACGCTGATCCACCCCGGCGCCGCGAGTGTGGCGCGCCGCTGGCCGGTCGAGCGGTTCGCCGCCGTCGCACGGGCCGAGCGCAGCCGTGGGCACCGGGTGATCGTCACGGGCGGCCCGGACGAGGTCGGACTCGCGGAGTTCCTGGGCGACCTCGCCGGCCTGCCGCGCGGCACGGTCCTCGCAGGCCGCACGGATCTGCTCGGGATGGCGGCACTCGTCGCTGCCGCCGGCCAGGTCGTCTGCGGCGACACGGGCACCGCCCATCTCGCGACCGCGCTCCGAACACCGTCCGTCGTCCTATTCGGGCCGACCTCGCCGGAGCGGTGGGGCCCGCCCGCCGGCCGCCCCTGGCACCGCGTCCTGTGGCCCGGGACGACGGGCGACCCGCACGCCGACCGTCCCGATCCCGGCCTTCTCGAGATCGGCGTCGAGGACGTGGTCTCCGCGCTCGACGACCTCCCCGCTGCGGCATGACGGCCGCTGCGCCGCCGCTTCCGCGCGAGATTCAGATCGAGGTCACCGGCGCCTGCAACCTCGCCTGCCGCATGTGCCTCGTCCGCTACCGGCCGAAGCTCGGCAAGCGGGAAGGCGCGATGTGCTTCCACGTCTTCAAGTCGATCCTGGACGACTTGCCTGAGCTCGAAAAGCTGACGATGCAGGGCCTCGGTGAGCCGTTGCTGGCACCGGACTTCGACGAGATGGTCGAGTACGCGTGCGAACGCGGCATCCGCGTCGGCTTCAACACGAACGGCACCTTCCTGACCCGCGAACGGGCCGAGCGGCTCGTGCGCGCGGGCGTCGACTGGCTGCACGTCTCGCTCGACGGCGCGACGAAGGAGACGTACGAGGGCATCAGGGACGGGTCGGACTTCGACAAGGTGCGCCGGAACATCGCCGACCTCGTCGAGGTGCGGCGCGAGCACGGGGCCGACCGCCCGACGATCCAGCTCGTGTTCGTGGCGATGCGCCGGAACCTGCACGAGCTGTCCGCCCTTGTCCGCCTCGCCGCAGAGCTCGGCGTGGAGAGCGTCTGGGTGCAGAACCTCTCCCACTCGTTCTCCGACACGGACCCGTCCGGGAGCTACGCGGCGATCCGGCGGTTCGCCGCGGGCGAGGCGCTCTGGAGCGAGCCGAACCCGGAGGCCGTCAGGCGGTTCGAGGACGCGGCGGCGCTCGCGGAGGAGCTCGGCATCGAGCTCAGGCTCCCCCGGCTCGAGGAACCGGAGCCCGAGCCTCGCGAGCCGGGCTCACCCGGCTGCCACTGGCCCTTCGAGTCCGCGTACGTCGCCCACGACGGCGAGGTCCAGCCCTGCTGCATGGTCATGGGCGCCGACCGCGCGGCGCTGGGCAGCGCCGAGCACGACGGCTTCGCGCGGGTCTGGCGGAACGGGAGCTACGCCGCCTTTCGAGAGGCGCTGCTCACGGACGAGCCGCCCGACGTGTGCGCCGGCTGCTCGCTCTACCGAAGAGTGTTCTAGTCCTGCGGCGAGGGTGGCTGGCGCCCGAGCTTCACCTTGAAGGTGCGCCGCTCGTCTCCGCGGTAGGCCTCGATCTCGATCTCGTCGCCGACCTGCTTGCCCATGATCGCCCGGCGGAGGTCCTGGCTCTCCGAGACCCGCTTCCCGTCGATCTCGACGATGTAGTCGCCGCCGAGGAGGTAGCTCTCGCCGTCGATCACGACCTCGCGGCCTCCGGCGCGCATTCCGGCGCGCTCGGCGCCGCTCGCGTCGTATACCCGCACGACGAGGAGGCCGCGCTCGGCGGGGAGGTTGAAGAGCTGCGCGATCTCCTGGTCGACCTCCTGCGCGCCTACGCCGATGAACGGATGCTCGACGCGCCCCTTGTCGACGATCTGCGAGACGACGTTGCGGACGGTGTTCATCGGCACCGCGAAGCCGATGCCGATGTTCCCGCCGGCGCCCGTGTTTGCAGTCGCGATCGCGGTGTTGACGCCGACGACCGCGCCGTTGGCGCCGATCAGCGGCCCGCCTGAATTGCCGCTGTTGATCGAGGCGTCGGTCTGGATGACGTCGTCGATCGTGAAGTCGTTCGGCGCCTGGAGCGGCCGGTGGAGCGCGGAGACGATCCCGGCCGTCACGCTGCGCTCGAGGCCGAGCGGGTTCCCGATCGCCACGACCGAGTCGCCGACGCGAACGCGATCCGAGTTACCGAGCTCGAGCGGGCGGAGCGCTCGTGCGTCGACGTTGACCTTCAGCACCGCGATGTCGGTGGACGGGTCGGTGCCGACGAGCCGCGCGCTCACGCTGTCGCGGTTCGAGAAGCTGACCTCGATCTCTTCCGCTCCGTCGACGACGTGGTAGTTCGTGACGATCCGGCCCGCGGTGTCGATGACGAAGCCGGAGCCGAGGGCGCGCTGCCGCTGGCGCTCCGGGAAGCCGAACGGGTTCAGGAACGGGTCGGGCTCCACCTCCTGGATGCTCGTCGTCGTGATCTGGACGACGCCCGGCGCGCTGCGGCGGTAGATCTCGTTCACGGAGAGCCGCCGATTCTCGGCGAAGTCGGCCGGAGCGCTCGATTCAGGGGCGACGACCGGAACCTCGACCGTCGAAGTGTCGTCCAGGAGGCCGGTGAGCTCGGCTCCCGCGAGCGCCACCCCGCCCCCCACCACTGCCGCGATGAGGAGCGGGGCCGCGCTGGAAAGAACGCGGGGAGGTCTCAGCACGACGAAGTAGTACCTGGGGGTCTGTTCACCATGGTTACGCCCGGTTAACGGGTCCTTGTTCCTCTGTTAATTGCTCTTAAGCAGGCCGATGCCTGCCGAGGCCTACTCGCCGAGCTCGGAGACGCCCTCGGGGTGCGAGGCGTCGGTGAACTCGCGGAACTCGCCGGTGACGAGGTAGGCGCTCTGCTCGCCGATGTCGACGGCGTGGTCGCCGATCCGCTCGAGGCAGCGCGAGACGATGATCATCCGCAGGCCCCACTCGCGGATGGCGGGGTCGTTTCCGAGGTCGAGCACGTGGCTGACGACGCGACGGTTCGACCGGTCGATCAGCTCGTCGAGGTCGACGAGGCTCTCCGCGCCGCCGAGGTCGCGCTCAGCAAAGGAGCGCATCGCGACGCGGATCATCTCCTCGGCGCGGGCGCCCATCTCTTCGAAGGCCTCGACCAGCGTGGAGTCCGGGCGCAGGTCGGCGGTCAGCTTGGTCAGCTTCGAGATCGTCACGCAGAGGTCGGCCATGCGCTCGAGGCCGAGGTTGACGTGGAGCACGGCCAGCACGAGGCGAAGATCGACGGCAACCGGGGTCTGCCGGGCGAGCAGCTGCTCGATTCCCTGGCTGATCTCGAGGTAACGGGCGTCGACCTCGTCGTCGAACGCGATGACCTCGTCGGCCAGCTCGGCGTCCTGCTGCTCGAGCGCGCCGAGCGCTCCACGGAGGGATCGGAGAACGAGCTCGCTCTCTTCCTGGAGGTTCGCTTCCAGGCGATCGAGCGCTTCCTGGAAGGACATCCTCATCCCGCCACCATAGTCAGCGCCCATGGCCTCGACCATTTCGATTTCCTTATCCGAACCGGCCGGTCACGTAGTCCTCCGTGCGCTTGTCGGAAGGCTGCGTGAAGATCTTCGACGTGGCGTCGTACTCGACGAGGATCCCGGTGCGCTGCCCCTCCTCGCCCCGTGTCACGCTGAAGAACGCGGTCATGTCCGCCACCCGCGCGGCCTGCTGCATGTTGTGCGTGACGACGACGATCGTGTACTCGCGCTTCAACTCGTGCATGAGGTCTTCGATCCGCGTCGTCGCGATCGGGTCGAGCGCCGACGCCGGCTCGTCCATCAGGATCACCTCGGGCTCGACGGCGAGGCACCGCGCGATGCAGAGCCGCTGCTGCTGGCCGCCCGAGAGGCCGAGCGCGCCGTCCTTGAGCCGGTCCTTGACCTCGTCCCAGAGCGCCGCCTGCTGGAGGGCCTTCTCGACGCGCTCGTCCAGGTGGTCGTCCATCCCGAGCACACGAGGGCCGAACGCGACGTTGTCGTAGATCGACTTGGGGAACGGGTTCGGCTTCTGGAAGACCATGCCGATGCGCTTGCGGACCTCGACTGGGTCGACGTCCGGTCCGTACAGATCCACGCCGTGGTAGAGGATCCGGCCCTCCACGACCGCGTTCGGGATCAGGTCGTTCATCCGGTCGAAGCACCTGATGAAGGTGCTCTTGCCACAGCCCGACGGCCCGATGAACGCGGTGACGAAGTTCTTGTAGATCTCGAGCGAGACGTCCTGGAGCGCCTTGTTCGATCCGTACGAGACGGTCAGGTCCTCGACGTCGAAAACGACCTCGCGGGCCTCGCGCGGGGGAAGCTCCCGAACCTGCTCGGCGAGGTTGACTGACACGTCGGCCATTTTGACTGACAACGGGGTCGTCACCACCTTCTCTCGTAGCGGTTGCGGAGCCAGATCGCGAACGCGTTCAGGGTGAGGAGGATCGCGAGCAGGACGAGGATCCCGGCCGCGGCGAGCGTCCGGAACTCCTCTTGCGGCCGCGCGATCCACTGGTAGATCTGGACGGGAAGCGCGGTGAAGTCGCCGAGGACGGTCGGGTTGAACGAGACGTACGTCAACGCACCAACCAGAAGGAGCGGCGCCGTCTCACCGAGGCCGCGCGAGAGCGCGAGGATCGACCCCGTGGCGATGCCGGGAATCGACGCCGGCAGCACCTGGCGCCAGACGACCTGCCACTTCGTCGCCCCGAGCGCGTAGGCGCCCTGGCGGATCGAGTCCGGCACCGCGCGAATCGCCTCCCTCGCGGCGATGATCACCGTCGGCAGAACGAGCAGCGTCAGGATCAGCGCGCCTGCGAGCAGCACCCGGCCGAGCCCGATGCCGCGCACGAGAAAGGCGAGCCCGAGAATCCCGTAGACGATCGAGGGGACCGCCGCGAGATTCTGGATGTTGATCTCGAGCATGCGGTTGTACCAGCGGTCCCGATCCGCGTACTCCTCGAGGTAGATCGCGGTCCCGACGCCCAGCGGCACCGAGAAGAGGATCAGCAGGATTCCGAGATAGATGGTCGCGAGGATTGCCGGCCTCGCCCCGGCGATCAGCGGGTCCGCGGACGGCGGCTCGAAGAACAGAACCGGGTCGACCCACTTGTAGCCCTCGACGAAGACCTGAACGAGCAGCGCGCCGAGGGTCAGGAACCCGATCGAGAGCGACACGATGAGAAAGCCGAGAAAGATCCGGCCGGTCCAGAGGCCACGCGGCCGACCCCGGCGGAGCTGACCTGCCGCGGCGCTCATTCGTACACCTCGCGGAATCGCCGGACGAGGCGGATCGCGATGACGTTCATGAAGAAGGTCATGACGAAGAGCGTCGCCCCGACGGCGAAGATCGTCTTGTACTCCAGCGAGCCGGTCGGAACGTCACCCTGGCCCGTCGCCGCCACGAACGCGGTCATCGTCTGGACCGCCTCGAACGGGTTCCAGGTCCAGTTCGGCTGACCGCCCGCCGCGATCAGGACGATCATCGTCTCCCCGACGGCACGCGAGATCGCGAGGACGAACGACGCGATGATCCCGGAGATCGCGGCCGGGACGACGATCAGCGTCGAGACATGGAGTCGCGTCGAGCCGAGGGCGTAGGCGCCGTCACGAAGGTCGCGCGGGACCGCCGACATCGAGTCCTCCGAGATGGAGGCGACCGTCGGTAGGAGCATCACGCCCATGACGAGCCCGGCGGCGAGCGCGCTGAAGACGCCGACGCCGAGCCCGAGGTCCTGCAGCAGCGGCGTCACGAACGTCAGCGCGAAGTAGCCGTAGACGACGGTCGGGATCCCGGCGAGGACCTCGAGCGCCGGCTTCAGGAACTTGCGGGTCCGGGGCTGCGCGTACTCGCTGAGGTAGATCGCCGAGCCGAGGCCGAACGGGATGCAGACGAGCGCGGCGCAGGCGGTGACGAGCAGCGTGCCCGCGATCAGCGGCAGAACGCCGAACGACGGCGGCTCGAAGAGGGGCGCCCAATTCCTCCCCGTGAGGAAGTCGACGATCGAGATCTCGCCGAAGAACTCGAACGCAGGCGCGAAGAGCGCGACGACGATGCCGACCGTCGTCGCGACCGAGACGAACGCGCACAGAGCGAGGACGACCTTGACGACGTCCTCGCCCCAGCGCCTGCGGGTGGCGCGGAGCCGGAGTGGCTGTTGCTGTGCTTCTACGCGTGTCGCCACTCCGGCTCCGAGAACCTCCTAGTAGTTCTTCCGGTTCCTGATTGCGGTGTTGTACTGCCGCTGCGCCTTGCGGAGCTGCGCCCTCGTGAGGGGGACGATCTTCGCAGTCCGCGAGATCGCCCTCTCGTTGACGATCATGTGCCGGATGAACGCGGCCACGACATCGCGCTTGAAGGCCTTCTTCTTCGCGTAGACGAAGAGCCCACGGGAGAGCGGCTTGTACTGCCGGTTCTGCACGGTCGCGATGCTCGGCGTGACGCAGCCGTTGCCGCCGTCGATCCGCACGATCTTCAGCCGGCTCCTGTTCTCCAGGTAGTACGAGAGGCCGAAGTACGCGAGGCCGCCGCGCTCACCGGCGACGCCGCGCACGAGCACGTTGTCGTCCTCGGAGGCCGAATAGTCCGAGCGGCTCTGCCGCGCCCGGCCGTTGATCTTCTCCGTGAAGAACTCGAAGGTGCCCGAGTCGGTGCCGGGTCCGAAGAGCCGAAGCGGGACGTTCGGGAAGCCCTGCCGGACCTGGCTCCAGTTGTTGACGTTCGAGCCCCGGTCCCAGATCCGCTTGAGCTCGGCGGTCGTGAGGCAGTTCACCCAGGTGTTCTGGCGGTTGACGACGAGCGAGATGCCGTCGTTCGCGACGAGGAACTGGATGTACCCGATCCCGGCGTCGTGGCAGCGCGCGGCTTCCGAGAGCCTGATCGGCCGGGAGGCGTTGGAGAGGTCGGTCTCGTTCTTGCAGAAGCGCTCGAAGCCGCCGCCGGTGCCGGACACGCCGACAACGACGCGGGCGGCCGAGTACTTACGCTCGTACGACTCGGCGGCGGCCTGCGCGAACGGCGCGACCGTGCTGGAGCCGTCCGCCTGGACGGTGCCCCTGATCGCCTGCGCGCCGGCGACGGCGGCTGCGACCGACGCGAGCGCGACGGCCGTCGTAGCCCCACCGACGAGCAAGAGCTTGCGAATTCTCATGCTGAAGTCCCCTTTCGAAGTCCTGCCTGGTCGCCCGCGATTGTTCGCTCCGCGCAAGGGGACATGGGTTCCAGTGAAGTGAAGGTGTGGTCGCAATCTGGTGAATGCGTCATTCCTCGAGCCCCACCCCGCCGCTCTCGAGCGCCGTCGACGCGTCCTCGAGCTGCTGCGGCGTCATCGGGACGAACTTCGCGCCGCGCGCGAGCCGCACCTGGTTCTCGAGCAGGAACGCGAGGAACGGGTCGAGCGCCGGCTTCTCGGCGAGCGAGTCCTCGTTGACGTACGTGAAGAGCGGCCGGGAGAGCGGCTTGTACTCACCGCTCTGCACCGTCTCGACGCGCGGCGCGACGCACCCGTCGCCGCCGTCGATCTCGAGCGCCTTCAGGCGCTCCTCGTTCTCCAGGTAGTACGAGAGCCCGAAGTAGCCGAGGGCGCCCTTCACGCCCGAGACGCCGCGGACCGTGACGTTGTCGTCCTCGCTCGGCGTGTAGTCGCTCCGGCTTGCACCCTCTTCGCCGACGATGGCGTCCGTGAAGTAGTCGAACGTCCCGGAGTCGGTGCCTGCGCCGAAGAGCTCGAGCTCCTGGTCGGGGAACTTCGGATCGATGTCGCGCCAGCTCTTCACCTTCGACCCGGGCTCCCAGATCCTCTTCAGCTGCTCGACTGTCAGGCAGGTCGCCCAGGTGTTCTCGTTGTTCATGACGACAGCGATACCGTCGTTCGCGACCTGGATCGGGAACTGCGGGACGTTGTTCTTCGTGCAGAGCTCCTGCTCTTCGTCCTTGATCGGGCGCGAAGCGTCGGCCAGGTCGGTCTCGCCTCGGCAGAACCGCTCGAATCCACCGCCGGTGCCCGAGGTCCCCACCGTGACCTTCACGCCGGGCTCCCGCCTGCGGAACCGCTCCGCAGCCAGGCTCATGAGCGGCGCGACGGTGCTCGAGCCGTCGGCGGTCAGGCGTCCGCTCAGCGCTTCCTCCTCGAAGGCGCCGAGAGGGTCGTCGCCCTCCGCCGTCGTGTCGGCGGCGATCGGCTCGTCGGACGGGCGCTCGCGTCCACACGCCGAAGCGGCGAGGACAAGCAGCAGGAGACAGGCCACGGCGAATGCGCGCACCGCCGGGATTCTCGAGAGGGCGCCGGTCGGTATGCGGTGAACGTCTGGTGACGAAGTGGTGAACGGCCCTAGCCCTGAGAGAACCGGCACGTAATCGTCAGACCGTGGCCCGGCGCGCCCTCTGCGTCCACCGTTCCGCCGGCGGCGGCCACGATGTGCTTCACGACCGCCAGACCAAGGCCGGTGCCCCTCGAACCGCGAACCCGGTCGGCCCGGTAGAACCGCTCGAAGAGCCGCGGGAGGTCCTCCTCGGACACGCCTGCTCCGTCGTCCGAGACCTCGAGCTCGCCGGGCGACACCGTGATCGTCAGCGTGCTGCCCGGCCCGGCATAGCGAATCGAGTTCTGCGCGAGGTTCTCGACGACGACCCGGAGCATCCGCGGCCGGAGCGGCAGCTCCGCCTCGGGATCGCCCCCCGACCGAAGCTCGACGCCGGCCCGGTCGGCGGGCTCGCGGACACGGACGAGGACCTGCTCCACGACCGGAAGCGCCCGCGTCGTCCCCAGCGCAACGACCGCACGGCCCGTTTCCAGCTCGCTCAGGAAGAGGATGTCGTCGATCAGCTCGCGGATGTGCTCGACCTCCGCCCGCGCCTGCTCGACGAGCGCCGGCGCGTCCTGGCCCGGAAGCGCCGCCGTCTCGAGCAGCGCAAGGAGCCTGGCAAGCGGCGTCCGCAGCTCATGGGAGACGGCCGCGGTGAACCCGGCCCGGAGCTCCTCGTACGCGGCGGTCTCGCCGGGTGGGCTGAGGTAGAGGAGCGACTCCTGCCGGCCGTCCACGCGATAGGGGACGCGAACCGGCTGGTGCCGCCCTTCACCGCCGAGGAGCTCGTCGGGGACGGCGCGCCCTTCGGCGACGCCGTCGAGCCCCTCCCGCGCGGCGCGGCTGGCTGCGATCACGCGGTCCTCCGCGTCGAGGACGAGCAGCATCTCCCTGCTCTCTTCGACCAGAGCTTGCGCTCGCTCGGCCCGAAGCCGAAGCTCCTCGATATCCTCGCCGCGGTCTTCGCGGTCCTTCGCGAAGGGCCACCTCACCGGTCACGAGTATGGCGAAGGTCCTGATCGTCGAAGACGACGCCGTCATCGCAGACGGCATGGCTCACCACCTGACTGCCGCGGGCTTCGACCCGATCCGGGTGGAGAACGGCACGGCCGGGCTCGCCCGCCTGCGGTTCGAGCGGCCGGACGTCTGCGTCGTCGACCTGATGCTCCCGGGCACCGACGGCTGGAAGCTGATCGAGAACGCGCGCCGCGAAGGTATCGGGACGCCGATCGTTGTCGTCTCCGCGCGCGGCACCGAGCACGACCGCGTGCACGCGCTCGAGATCGGGGCGGACGACTACCTCGTCAAGCCGTTCTCGATGCAGGAGCTCGTCGCGCGCGTGAGGGCGAACGCGCGGCGCGGGACCCGAGCAGAGCAGGCCGAGCGCGGCGAGCCGATCGAGATCGAGGAGCTTCGGATCGACCCGGGCGAGGTCCAGGCGTTCGTCCATGGCGAGAGCGCCGAGCTCACGCCGACCGAGTTCCGGCTGCTCTACGCGCTTGCGCTCGAGGCAGGCCGGGTGGTGACGCGCGACGAGCTGCTCCAGCGGATCTGGGGCCGGCGCGAGACGCACCGCGACCGCACGGTGGACGTCTTCGTCCGGAAGCTGCGCGAGAAGGTGGATCGCCGCGCGCAGGATCACACCTTCATCCAGACGCGGTACGGGGTCGGCTACAAGCTGGAGGCCCAGGTCAAGTGAACGTGCTCTTCGTCTGCGTCCGGAATGCAGGGCGGTCGCAGATGGCGGAGGCGCTGTTCACGCGAGCCGCCGAGGGTCGCCACGAGGCGCGATCGGCCGGGAGCGATCCGGCGGAGCAGGTCCACCCCGAGGTCGTCGAGGTGATGCCGGAGCTCGCCGGCCGCATCCCGCACCGGCTGGACACCGCCGACGTCGAGTGGGCGGACCTCGTGGTCACGATGGGCTGCGGCGACGCTTGCCCGGTTCTGCCGGGGAAGCGCTACCTCGACTGGGAGCTCGAGGACCCGGCCGGCAGGCCGGCGGAGGAGGTGCGGGCGATCCGGGATGAGATCGAGCGGCGTGTGAACGCACTCGTGTCGAACATGAAAAGGCCTGGAAAAGAGGTGGATAGCGACCGGGAGGAAGCACCCGCGTGACCTGACAATCAGGTCGCATGGTCTTCTCGATCGTGGCTCACCGACCCACGCCGACCAACGTCGCACTCGCTGCGTCGCACGGCGGAGCCCAGGTGCTCTCGCCCGCGGAGGCCGTGAAGACGCTGTCGGCCGGCGATGTCGCCCTCGGACGGCTCGACGTCTCCCCGCGGCTGGACGGGATCGAGGCCGGCCTCTGGGATCTCGCGCGACTGGAGGGCATGGACGTCCGCGTCCTGAACCGACCGCGCACGCTCCTCGCCGCACACGACAAGCTGGCCACGAGCCGGGCGCTCTTCGAGGCAGGAGTCGCACACCCGCGCACCACCCATGTCTCGGCTCCGTCGGACAGCGTCCCGTTCGACACCCCGGCCGTCGTCAAGCCGCGGTTCGGAAGCTGGGGTCAGGACGTCGCGCTCTGCGAGACCCAGGCGTCGCTTCGCCGGCATCTCGTCGAGATCGCCGACAGGCCCTGGTTCAGGAGCCACGGCGCCGTGGTGCAGGAGCTGGTGCCACCGCGCGGACACGACCTTCGCCTCGTGCTGGCCGGCGGAATGGTCGTCGGCGCAGTCCGTCGCGTCGCCGCTCCGGGCGAGTGGCGGACCAACGTGGCGCTCGGGGCGACACGCGAGCCCATTGAGCCGTCCGTGGAGGCGTGCGAGCTGGCGATCCGCGCCGTGGCGGCCGTCGAGGGTGACCTCGTCGGCGTCGACCTGCTCCCGACCCCGGACGGGTCCTTCGTCGTCCTCGAGCTGAACGGCGCGGTCGAGTTCAACGAGACGTACGCGTGCGACGGTGACGTCTTCCGGCTCGCGCTGGACGCGCTGCTGATCGACCCAGTCGCCGCGGTCGCCTAGCCGGCCGCGTTGTCGAGCGCGGTCCGGGCCTCGGCGACCTGCTCTTCCGTCGCCGGGATGAACTGTGCGGTGTCGGCGATCTCGGTCCCGTTGTCCAGGACGAACTCGGCAAAGTCCCTCACCTCGGGCCGTTCGAGGGACGCGGACTTGACGTAGACAAACAGCGGGCGGGAGAGCGGCTTGTACTCACCGCTCTGGGCGGTTTCCGCGCTCGGCGCGACGCAGCCGTCGCCGCCGTCGACCTCGAGCGCCTTCAGCGTGTCCTGGTTCTCCTCGTAGTACGTGAACCCGAAGTACCCCAGTGCGCCCGCGTCGCCCTGCACGCCGCGCACGATGACGTTGTCGTCCTCGCTCGCCGAGTAGTCGGTCCGGCTCGCGCCCTCCTCGCCGTTGATCTCGTCCGTGAAGTAGTCGAACGTTCCTGAGTCGGTGCCCGGCCCGTAGAGCTTCATCGACTCGTCCGGGAAGCTCGGATCCACGTCCCTCCAAGAGTCGACCTTCGACCCGGGCTGCCAGATCGTCTTCAGCTGCTCGACCGTCAGGCAGTCCGCCCAGTCGTTCTCGCGGTTCACCACGACGGTGAGCGCGTCGTTCGCGATCGGCAGCTCGACGAACTCGATGCCGGCGTCGGTGCACGCCGCCTTCTCGTCGTCCTCGATCGGCCTGGACGCGTTCGAGATGTCCGTCTCGCCGCGGCAGAACCGCTCGAAGCCGCCGCCCGTCCCCGAGATCCCGACCGTGACGCGGGCATCCGAGTTCTCCTGCTGGAACCGCTCTGCCGCGGCCTGCATGAACGGCCCGACCGTGCTCGAGCCGTCGGAGCGGATCGTCCCCGACGCACCGCCGCCGTCGTCTCCGCCGCAGGCGGAGAGCAGAACGGCCAGCGCGGCGATCACGAGTGAAGCGCGCATCGGGACGAGTGTGGCCCAGGTGCTGGCGTTCGCGTGCTTCGACCTGGTGAACGATTCGTGAACAGGTGGTGTACAGGCGCTTCTCCGGTTCGTTGCCGCGCGTACACCGCCTTTTCCCCCACGGTCGTGGACCGGGCAGCAACGCTGGGACCGTGGACGCAACGCCGCTGCTCTGCGAGCTGCACGCCCACACGACGTGGAGCGACGGCGCATTGACGCTCACCGAGCTGGTCGACGTCTACGGCCGACACGGCTTCGACGTCCTGTGCGTCACCGACCACGTCCTCCCGGCCGGTGCTCCGTACGTGACCGAGGCGCAGCACGAGCGGTACGTGACCGCCATCGACCGCGAAGCCCGCAGGGCACGGGAGCAGTACGACCTACTGCTCGTTCCAGGTCTCGAGCTCACGTTCCACGACGGCGATCCGGAGGTGGCGGGCCACGCCCTCGCGATCGGCGCCCGCTCCTGGGTCCCGCTGGACCGCGGGCTCGAGGAGGCGATGGTCGCGGCGAGGGCACGGGGCGCCGCGATCGTCGCCGCCCACCCCCACAGCCGGCATACCGACCCCGCCCCACTCCGCACCACCCGCTGGTTCTGGAACAACCGCGACTCGGCCGTCGCGCTCGTCGACCGCTGGGAGCTCATCAACAGGGGCCAGACCTTCGGGTGGATCGCGGAGTGGGGCTTGCCGGCGATCGCGAGCGGCGACTTCCACCGGCTGGAGCACCTCGAGACCTGGAAGACGCTCCTGCCGTGCGCGAAGACGGAGGCGGCCGTCGTCTCCTACCTCCGCTCGAACTCCGTCGCCTACGTGGTTCCCTGGCACCTCCGCGAGGCCGCTCAGCGGAGGCTGGCGGCGTAAGCTTCGAGCATGATCCTCGGCGCGCTCCTCGGGCTCGCGATCATCGTCGGGCTCATCGCCGCCTCGATCTGGATCCTCCGCCAGCCGGTCCACCGGTACCAGGGCGACCCGACTCCCGCCCGGCGCCGCTCGTTCCGCGAGACGATGACCGTCTGGCTGATGGGCCCGCGCTAGCGGTTCACCAGTTCGTTACCGCCGCTTCACCAGCCTGAAGCCCAGGCCGAGAGGCTGCCCATTCACGATCAATCCATGGCGAAGATCCTGATCGTCGAGGACGACGAGGTGATCGCCAAGGGCATGGCGAGCCACCTGACCGCGGCCGGCTTCGAGCCGAGCTGGGTCTCGAACGGCGTCGCCGGGCTCGCTCGACTTCGCTACGAGCGGCCCGAGGTCTGCGTAGTCGACCTGATGCTCCCGGCGATGGACGGTTGGAAGCTGATCGAGGCCGCGCGTGCGGCCGGCATCGGGACGCCGATCGTCGTGGTCAGCGCCAGGGGGAGCGAGGACGACCGCGTCCAGACGCTCGAGCTCGGCGCCGACGACTACCTGGTGAAACCGTTCTCGATGCGGGAATTGGTCGCCCGCGTCGGTGCCGCCGCTCGGCGGGGCGTCCGCGTGCAGCCGACCGAACGGGGCCGGGAGATCCAGCTGGAGGAGTTGAGAATCGACCCGGTCAGCGTCCAGGCGTACCTCGACGGCCACAGCGCAGGGCTCACGCCCACCGAGTTTCGGCTCCTCTACGCCCTCGCGCAGGAGAGCCCCCGCGTCGTGACGCGGGACGAGCTGCTCCAGCAGATCTGGGGACGCCGGCTCTCGCGGCGGGACCGGACGGTGGACGTCTTCGTCCGCAAGCTCCGCGAGAAGATCGACGCCCGAGCCTCGCGCCACACGTTCGTCCATACCAGGTACGGCGTCGGTTACAAGCTCGAGCCGCAGCTGAAGTAGTGGCGGCGGCAAGCACGGCGGCTGCGAGCGACGCGCGGCTCCTGAACCGGGAGCTGTCGTGGCTCGACTTCAACGCGCGCGTCCTGGAGCTCGCCGAGGACCCCGCCATGCCGCTGCTCGAGCGGGTCAAGTTCTGCTCGATCTTCTCGTCGAACCTGGACGAGTTCTTCATGGTTCGCGTCGCCGGATTGATGGGGCAGCTCGCCGCCGGCGTCAGCGTCCGTTCGAACGACGGGAGGACGCCGCAGGAGGCGCTCGCCGAGATTCGCAAGCTCGTCAGCGAGCTCTCGGCCCGCCAGTCGAAGCTCTGGCGACGCGAGCTCAATCCCGCCCTCGCCGACGCCGGCATCCTCGTCGGACGTGTAGAGGATCTCCGGGAGAAGGAGGCTGCCGAGCTCGCCGACCGCTTCGAGCGCCAGGTCTTTCCGGTCCTGACGCCGCTCGCGGTCGGGCCCGGCCAGCCCTTCCCGTACATCTCGGGCCTCTCGCTCAGCCTCGGCGTGTTCGTACGCGACCCCGACAGTGGCGAGGAGCGGTTCGCGCGCGTGAAGGTGCCGGAGCTGCTACCGCGGTTTCTGGCCGTCGGCACGCGCGGCGTCTACCTGCCGCTCGAGCACGTGATCGCGCATTTCCTCGACTCGCTCTTCCCGAAGATGGAGATCGTCGAGTGCTCGGCCTTCCGCGTGACCCGGGACGCCGACTTCGCGGTCTCGGACGAGGCGGACGACCTCCTCGAGGCAGTCGAGCTCCAGCTCAGGCGCAGGCGCTTCGGCGACGCCGTCCGAGTCGAGGTCTCCGAGTCCATGTCGCAGGGGATGCGCGAGCGCCTCCTCTCCGGGCTCGGCGCGGGGCCGGAGCAGCTTTACCCCGTGACAGGGCTGCTCGGCCTCGCCGACACGATCGAGCTCGTCGGCATCGACCGGCCGGACCTCAAGGACGAGCCGTGGCTGCCGGTGACCCAACCGCGAGTGGCCGAGATCGAGGCACCGGGTGAGTTCTTCGACGAGATCAGGCGCAACGACCTCCTCGTCCACCACCCGTACGAGTCGTTCACGACGAGCTTCGAGGCCTTCGTCCGGGGCGCGGCCGCCGACCCCGAGGTCGCCGGCCTGAAGACCACCGTCTACCGCACGAGCGACGAGACACCGCTCGTCCCCGCCCTGATCGAGGCGGCGGAGGACGGCAAGCAGAGCGTCTGCCTCGTCGAGCTGAAGGCCCGCTTCGACGAGCACCGCAACATCGAGTGGTCTCGCGCGCTGGAGCGCTCCGGCGTGCACGTCGTCTACGGGTTCCCGCACCTGAAGATCCACGCGAAGGCGACGCTCGTCATCCGCCGGGAGGGCGAGGTCCTCCGGCGCTATGCGCACGTCGGCACCGGGAACTACCACGCGATCAACGCCCGGGTCTACGAGGACTTCGGGCTCTTCACGGCCGACTCGGACATCGCCGCCGACGTCGCCGACCTCTTCAACTACCTCACCGGCTTCGGGCGTCCGCAACGGTTCCGGAAGCTGCTGGTCGCACCGTGGTCGCTGCGCGCGCGGCTCATCGACGAGATCCGGACGGTTGCCCAGGCGGCCTCGGCGGGCAAGAAGGCGCGGATTCGGATCAAGGTGAACGCGCTGACGGACGAGGCACTCATCGAGGAGCTCTACGACGCGTCGCAGGCGGGCGCGGAGATCGAGCTCATTGTGCGGAACATCTGCTCGCTTCGGGCGGGCGTCCCGGGCCTGAGCGAGAACATCCGGGTGCGCAGCGTCCTCGGCCGGTTCCTGGAGCACAGCCGGGTGTTCATCTTCGAAGCCGGCAAGTCGACGAAGTACTTCCTCGGCAGTCCCGACCTCATGCCGCGGAACCTCGACCACCGCGTCGAGGTGCTCGCCCCCGTGCAGGACGGACGGGCGCAGCAGCGGATCGCCGCCTCGTTCGAAGCGCTGGTCGCCGACAACTCGCAGGCCTGGGAGCTCGAGCCGAACGGATCCTGGACGCGGCTCCAGCCGGCGAAGGACGAGCGCGAGCGCGCCGCGCACGAAGCGCTCATGCGCAGCGCGAAGGCTCGGCAGCGCCGCCCGGCGGCGCCGCGGCGCTCTCGTTGACCTCCGGAGCGGCTCTCACAATGGGGCCGATGCGAGCAGCGATCCTCGACGTCGGCTCGAACACGGTTCGGCTACTCGTGGCTGCCCAAGGAGGCCGGTCTCTGAAGACCGTCCACGCCGACGGGACGCATCTCGGCCTCGCAGCCGACATCGAGCAGGACGGCTGGATCTCCGCGCCCAAGCTGGCGGAAGCGCGAGCGCTCGTCGCACGATACGCCGAGATGGCGCGAGAGCACGGCGCAGCGACGATCGAGGTGGTCGTCACGGCGCCAGGCCGACAGAGCTCGAACGCCGATGCGCTCGTCGGCGCGCTCGCAGAGGGAGCCGGCGCGCCCGTCCGCGTCCTCAGCGCCGAGGAGGAGGGAAGCCTCGCCTACGCCGGCGCGGTCGGCTCGCTTTCCTCGCCGACGAAGAGCGTGGCCGTCTGCGACGTGGGCGGCGGATCGACGCAACTCCTGGCCGGGACGATGGACGGCCCCGCCTGGATGCGGCCGCTCGACCTCGGCTCGCTTCGGCTGACGATGCGCTGCCTCCGTTCGGATCCGCCGACTCCCGGGGAGCTCCAGCTCGCCCGAAGCGAGGTGGAAGACGTGTTCGAGGCCCTCGTGCCGCCGCTCGTGCAGACCGTCCTGGTCACGGGCGGGAGCGGCAGGGCGCTCCGTCGCCTCGCGGGCCGGAAGCTGACGCCGAAGGAGCTGCGCCAGTGCCTCCAGCTCGCGGTCTCGGCCCCCTCGGAGACGCTTGCCGCCGAGCACGGCCTGCAGCCCGCTCGCGCGCGGACGCTCGCGGCCGGGACGCTGATCCTCATCGAGGCGCAGAAGCGGTTCGGCGTGCCGCTGAAGGTTTCTCGCGAGGGTCTTCGGGAGGGCGCGATCCTCTCGCTCCTCTCGCGGGCCGCAGCCGCGGCCTAGGAGGCCAGCAGGTCGACCGGGCGGAGCTCCGCGTCGAGCACATGCGTCGCCCCCTTCTTCGTCTTTCCGAGCAGCGGCTCCATCTCCGGGCCGTGTCCGCAGAGGACGACGGCCTGCCCCGCCAAGTCCTCGAGCAGCTTTCGCACAGCCCGGAGGCCCGCTCCTTCGGCGAGCGCGTCCGCCGTCTCGACGCCTAGCCCGCGCGCGGCCGCCAGCGGCTCCACGGTCTGGACACACCGCACGAAAGGGCTCGAGACGATGCGCCGGACCTCGTAGGGCTCGAGCCTCGCAACCAGCTGCTCGGCCTGACGACGGCCCTTCGCGTCGAGCGGCCGCTCTGCGTCGTCGCCGTCCCAGTCGTCACGGTCGCCGGCGTCCGCGTGTCGGACGAAGAGGAGAACGGGATCTCCGAGCGAGCGCAGGACCTCCACGTCGCGCTTGTAGCTCAGAAGAGCCGCCGCGCGGCCGGGGGGCAGCCACCGCACTTCGTCGATCTCCCGCGTCGGCATGAACTCGCCTGACACGGGTGCCATCTCCCAGTAGCGGACGACCTTGCGGCCGGCGAGCGCCCGGTAGCTGCTGGTCGCGAGCTCGCGTCCGAGCCGGCACCGGAGACCCGTCTCCTCCTCGACCTCGCGCAGCGCACAGTCCTCGTCGGTCTCGCCGCTCTTCGCCTTGCCCTTCGGCAGCGTCCAGTCCCCGTACTTCGGGCGGTGGACGAGCAGGACCTCGCCGCGGCGGCGGACGACGCCGCCCGCGGCGCGAATCGGCTCGCTCAAAAGGCCCGGTCGCCCGTTTTCCGGAGCCGTCGCCAGGCTCGGGGCCAGGCGTCGCGAGCCGCGGCGCGCCGCGCTCCCTGGCGCTCCACCAGCCTGCCGGCCGCGAACGCCGTGCGCCCCGTTCCACGCACTCGCTCGAGCAGCTCGCGCACGCGTTCCTCCGCGACCACGGCGTCTTGATGCTCGCCAAGCACGTCCTGCAGCTGCTTCGCACGCTCGACGAAGCGTGCGCTTCCGTCGGCGGCTTCGGCTGCGTAGCGGGCGCGCTTCACGCGGATCCGCGCTTCGTGGAGCTCGTCGTCCTCTGGGTTCCGGCCGAGGCCGCCCATGGTCTTCGCGAGCCGCCTGTACTCCTTCCGCGCGGCCTCGTCGAGCGTCTTTCCCTTACGGAGAGCCGTCGGCGAGCGCAGATCGGCGACGACCGCGGCGTACCGCGGGGAGTCGAGACCCGCCAAGAGCGCCTGCTGGGCTTCCTGCCGCTCCTCGTCGAGCAGCTCCAGGATGGCGCCGAGCGGTGCCCCGTCGAGCGTCTCGCTCTCGCCCAGGAGGTACTCGATCAGGACGTCCCGGTCCCGGACGTCGCCGAGCAGTGATGCCAGCCACTTGAGCTCCGCTCTGATCCGCTCGGACTCGTCGGCGTCCTCGACGAGCGAGCGCGTCGAGCGCAGCAGCGAGCGGATTCGGCGAGTGGCGACTCGGAACTTGTGCAGGTCCTCCGGGTCGGTCCCGGTTCGCGTTCCCGGCTCGTGCGTCGCCATGGCAGCGGCGTACGAGCGGATCCCCGTCTGCAACGCGTCCGGCTCGTCCCGGTCCTTGAGACCCGAGAACGGCTGCAGAGCCGCCTGGTCGGTCGCCACGCGCGCATGGTAGAGGTCCCGCCCGTGAAGGGCCGCACCGGCATCTTCGCGATCGCCGCTGCGGCCTTCGCACTCGCGCTCCTGCTCGCGCTGCTCGGCGTCGGCGAGGAGCCAGGCGCGCTCACCAACTGGCAGGCGCTCGTGCTCGGCGTCGTCCAGGGAGCGACGGAGCTGCTGCCGATCAGCTCGTCGGCCCACCTGATTCTCGCGCCGTGGCTCGCGGATTGGCATGTGCTCCAGGAGGACGACGAGTTCAACCAGACCTTCGACGTGGCGCTCCACGTCGGAACGATGGTCGCGGTGGCTGGCTACTTCTGGCGCGATGTCGTCCGGCTGTTCGGCGCCTGGGTGAGCTCCGTCCGGCGGGTCGCGATCTCGAGCGGCGACGAGCGGCTCGCGTGGGTCGTCCTCGTCGCGACCATCCCTGCGGCGCTCGTCGGCGCCGCCGGCGAGAACTTCATCGTCGAGCGGCTCGGGGAGCCGTGGCAGATCGCCATCCTGCTCACCTTCTTCGCACTCGTCCTGCTCTGGGCCGACCGCCGCCCGACCACGCGGCACCTGGACTCGCTCGGCATCAAGGAAGGAGTCGCCGTCGGGATCGCGCAGAGCCTCGCGCTCGCCCCGGGCGTCTCCCGCTCCGGCATAACGATCTCGGCGGCGCGCTTCCTCGGGCTCGACCGCGATGCGGCCGCGCGCCTGTCCTTCCTACTTCTGATCCCCACCACGTTCGGCGCGATCGTCTGGAAGGGCATCACCGACGTCGTGCTCGGCGACCTCCCGGACGGTTGGCAGGGGCCCTTCGTTGTCGGGATGCTCGCCGCGGCCGCGAGCGGGCTCCTCGCGATCGTGTTCCTCCTGAACTTCGTCCGCCGGCACACGTACGCACCGTTCGTCGTCTACCGGATCGTCGTCGCCGTCGTCGTCCTAGGTTTGATCGCAGCGGGAGTGCGGGACTCAGCGTTCTGAGTGCCCGACTACGGCCTAGCCCTCTCGTCCGAGGAACACCCGCCGAACGACCTCGTTCAGCTCGCGCAGCGTGCCGAGGAGACGGGGTTCGAGTTCGCGATGATCTCCGACCACTTCCATCCGTGGACCGATGCGCAGGGCCAGAGCCCGTTCGTCTGGGCGGTGATCGGCGGGATCGCGCAGGCGACCGACCGGATCCGGCTCGGAACGGGCGTGACGTGCCCCACCATCCGCATCCATCCGGCGATCGTGGCCCACGCGGCGGCGACGGCGGGCTCGATGATGGGCGGGCGGTTCTTCCTCGGGCTCGGCGCCGGCGAGAACCTGAACGAGCACGTGGTCGGCGAGGGCTGGCCGGCGCCGGACGAGCGCCTCGCGATGCTCGAGGAGTCGATCGAGGTGATCCGGCTGCTCTGGGAGGGCGGCTATCAGACCTTCCGGGGCGACTTCTTCGAGGTCGAGCAGGCTCGGCTCTACACGCTGCCGGACGAGCCGCCGGCGATCGCCCTCGCGGCAGGGAAGCCACAGGCGGCGGAGCTCGCAGGCCGTGTGGCGGACGCGTTCGTCAACGTCGCGCCCGACGAGGAGGCGATCCAGGCGTTCGAGGAAGCCGGCGGCGCCGGGAAGCCGAAGTACGGGCAGATCACAGGCTGCTGGGCCGAGTCGGAAGACGAGGGCGCGCGGATCGCGTGCGAGGTGTGGCCGAACGCCGCGCTGTCGGGCGACCTCAGCTACGAGCTTCCGCTGCCGCTGCACTTCGAGCAGGCGACGCAGGACGTCAAGCCCGAGGATCTCGCCGAGGCGATCCCGTGCGGGCCGGACCCGGACCGGTGGCTCGAGGACATCCGGAAGTACGAGCAGGCGGGGTACACGCACATCTACTTCCACCAGGTCGGCCGGGATCAGGAGGGGTTCCTCCGCTTCTGGAGCGAGGAGCTCGCGCCGAAGCTCTAGAATTGCCTAGGCAATGCCTAGGCAATATGGCATCGGCGAGGCGGCCCGGATGCTCGGCGTCTCCGTGGACACGCTCCGGCGCTGGGACCGGCAGGGCCGGATCAAGACGCGTCGCGACCAATCCAACCGCCGCGTGGTCACCGCGGCAGAGATCGAGCGGCTCCGCGGAGCGGACGCCGGCGGTGCGCTCTCGGCGCGCAACCGATTCCCCGGGGTCGTCCGCGAGGTGAAGGTCGAGGGCCTCCTCGCACAGGTCGAGATCGACGCGGGCCCGTTCCGCGTCGTCGCCGTCATCACGCGTGAGGCCGCCGAGCAGCTGGAGCTCGCAGCGGGAGTCCCTGCCACTGCGCTCGTCAAGGCGACGTCCGTCCTCGTCGAGCGGTGAGGCGTGCAGCGGTCGCGGCAGCCATGCTGCTCCTCGCCGGCTGCGGCGGAGCCGAGGACGAGCCTTTGACGGTGTACGCGGCCTCGTCGCTGACCGACGTCCTCGAGGAGCTCGACCCGAACGCGCGCTACAACTTCGCCGGCTCGGACGAGCTCGCCACCCAGATCCGGGAGGGCGGGCACGCGGACGTCTACGCCGCCGCCAGCCCCCGCTACCCGGAGGAGCTGCACGACGAGGGGCTCGTCGACGCGCCGCGCGTGTTCGCGACGAACCGTCTCGTCGTCGTCGTTCCGGCCGAGAACCCGCGCGGGATCACGAGCGTCCGGGACCTCGTGGCCGGGAGCCCGATGATCGTCGTGGCCGCCGAAGGGGTGCCGGTCGGCGACTACACGCGGGAGGTCCTCTCGCGGATGAACCTCATGCCGCTCCTCGCCGACGTCGTCAGCGAGGAGGAGAACACGAGAGGAGTCCTCGGCAAGGTCGCCCTTGGCGAGGCGGACGCCGGCTTCGTCTACGCGACGGACGCGGCGGCCGCCGCCGACCAGGTCAGGGCGATTCCGATCCCGGCAAGCGCCCAGGTCGACGTGCGGTACCCGGTCGCCGTCGTGACCGACAGCGACCAGAAGGAGCAAGCGCGCCGGTTCGTCGACCTCCTGTTCAGCCCGGAGGGCCGGCGGGCGCTCGAACGGGCGGGATTCGGACAGCTGCCATGAGACGGCCGTTCGAGATCGTCATGGCGGTCGCGCTCGGGCTGACCGTCGCGTTCCTCACCCTGCCGCTCCTCGCGCTCTTCGTCCGCATCTCGCCCGGCGACCTCGTGGCGCAGCTCGGCGACCCGGCCGTGCGCGAGGCGCTCGTCGTGAGCCTGAAGACCTCCTTGATCGCACATGCGGTCGTGCTGCTGGTCGGCACGCCGGCCGCCTACCTGCTCGCCACCCGAGACTTCCGCGGCCGAGGCGCTGTGATGACGGCGATTGAGCTGCCGCTCGTCCTGCCGCCCGCGGTCGCGGGCCTCGCGCTGCTCGCGGCGTTCGGACGCAACGGGCTGCTGGGCGACGAGCTCGACGTCCTCGGCCTCAGCATCCCGTTCACCCAGCTGGCCGTCGTCCTGGCGATCATCTTCGTCTCGAGCCCGTTCTACGTCCGCTGGGGAGTCGCGGCCTTCTCGGCGGTCGATCCCCAGCTGCTCGACGCCTCCCGGACCCTCGGCGCCGGCCCGGCGAGGACCTTCGGCCGTGTCGCCCTCCCCCTCGCCGCCGGCGGGCTCGGCGCCGCCTCGTCGCTCGCATGGGCCCGCGGGCTCGGCGAGTTCGGCGCCACGATCATGTTCGCCGGCAGCTTTCCCGGCGAGACGAGAACGCTGCCGCTCGCCGTCTACGCCGAGTTCGACCGCGACTTCGACGTCGCGATCGCGATCGGCGCGCTCCTCGTCGTCACCAGCCTCGCCGTCCTCGTCACCATCCGCGTCCTCCTCTCGTGGAACCGCTCTCAGTCGACATCGCCGTTCCCCTCCGCCACTTCGAGCTCCGCGTAGCGCTCGAGGTGGGCCCGGAGACGCTCGCCGTCGTCGGCCCTTCCGGCGCCGGGAAGACGACACTTCTGCGCGCCGTCGCCGGCCTCGCCCGACCGTCACGAGGCGCGATCCGGCTCGGCGAGGAGACGTGGTTCGGAGAGCACAGGAACCTGCCGCCCGAGGATCGCTCCGTCGGCCTCGTCTTCCAGGACTACGCGCTGTTCCCGCACCTGTCCGTCGCCGAGAACATTGCGTACGGCGGGGACAACGGCGTCGGCGACCTCCTCGAGTCGTTCGGCATCGCCCACCTGAAGGACGAGCGGCCGGGTCGGCTCTCGGGCGGCGAGCGCCAGCGTGTCGCACTCGCCCGGGCGCTGGCCCGGAGGCCGCGTGTGCTGCTCCTGGACGAACCGCTCTCGGCGCTCGACGCAGACACCCGCGGCCGCGTCAGGCTCGAGCTTGCCCAGCAACTGCGGGAGATCCGGCTCCCGACGCTGCTCGTCTCACACGACCGGGAGGATGCTCGCGTGCTCGCGGACCGAACGGTCACGCTGGACGCCGGAACGCTCATCTAAGCTCGCCGCAGATGGACGAACGGACGCCCGCCTGGGGCATCGAGCCGGTCCCGGAGCGGCTTCGGGTGCTCGGGCTCGTCGACCAGCTCGCGCTCTGGGGCAACCTCGGCGTCTCGCTCCTCGTCCTCGTCATCGGGGCGCTCCTCGTCCCCGCGTTGAGCCTCCGCGACGCGCTGCTCGCGATCCTCGTCGGCGGGCTCATCGGCAACGCGATGGTCGGAACGGCCGGGATGATCGGCGCAGACGCTCGCGTGCCGTCGATGGTGCTGATGCGCGCGCCGCTCGGGCGCCGTGGCTCGTACGTCCCGACCGGGCTGAACGCCTTGCAGTGCCTCGGCTGGGCGACGTTCGAGCTGATCATCATCGCGGCGGCCGCGGGCGCCCTGTCCGACGAAGTCTTCGGCGTCGAGGCCAAGCCCCTCTGGACGATCTTCTTCGGGCTCCTCGCGGCGGGCTTCGCGCTGCTCGGTCCCGTCGGCTTCGTCCGCCGGATCCTCCGGCGCTTCGGCGTCTGGATCGTGATCGCGTCGCTCGTGTACCTCAGCTGGTGGGCGCTCTCCGAAGCAGATCTCTCCGCGCTTTGGAATGCTCCAGCCGAAGGAGGGTCGTCGTTCTGGCTGGGTGTCGACCTCGTGATCGCGATAACCGTCTCGTGGGTTCCGCTGGTGTCGGACTACACCCGCTTCTCACGCGATCGGCGATCCGCGTTCTGGGGAGCCGGTTTTGGGTACTTCCTGGGTGGGACATGGATGCTCGCCCTGGGAATCTTCGTGGTGCTGAGCCGCGGGATCAGCGATCCGGTGGAGATCCCGCCGGCCGTCGCGGCCGCGGGACTGGCAGCCGCACTGGCGCTCCTGGCGGTCACTCTGGACGAGACGGACGAGGCGTTCGCGAACATCTACTCCACCGCGGTCTCGCTGCAGAACATCGCCTCAGCCGTCCCGCAGCGGCTGCTCATCGTGGCGATCGCGGCGGTCGCGACGCTTGGTGCGCTGGTGATCGAGCTGCGGAACTACGAGTCCTTCCTGCTCCTGCTCGGCTCCTGCTTCGTCCCGCTGTTCGGCGTGCTGCTCGCGGACTGGCTTCGCGCCGGCGCCCGCTACACCCGGTCGCACATCTTCGACGCGCCGGCCTGGCGGCCGGAGCTCCTCTTCGCGTGGCTCCTCGGCTTCGCGCTCTACCACTGGCTCCACGAGCCGCCCCTCGGGCCGTCCTGGTGGGTCGACGTGGTCGAGCGGACCGGGCAACCCGAGCTCGGGATCGGCGCGTCGCTCCCGAGCTTCGCTGCTTCGTTTGGCCTCGCAATCGCCCTCGGCTCCCTCGGTTCGAGGTTGCCTCAACCTGTTTCCAAGTGGTAAGCATCCAGCCCACCTAGCCGTGGCCGAAGTCATTTTCGAAGACGTAGCGAAGGTTTTCCCCGACGGGACGAGAGCCGTCTCGGACTTCACCCTCGGAGCGAAGGACGGCGAGTTCATGGTCCTCGTCGGACCGTCGGGCTGCGGCAAGACGACGGCACTCCGGATGGTCGCCGGGCTCGAGGAGATCTCCGAGGGCGAGATCCGCATCGGCGAGCGGGTCGTGAACGGGATCCCGTCCCGCGACCGCGACATCGCGATGGTCTTCCAGAGCTACGCGCTCTACCCGCACCTCAGCGTCTACGACAACATCGCCTTCAGCCTTCGCCTGCGAAAGGAGAAGAAGTCGGAGATCGACCGACGCGTGAAGGAGGCGGCGCGGATCCTGGACCTCGAGGCGCTCCTGGACAGGAAGCCACGGGCGCTCTCAGGCGGGCAGCGCCAGCGGGTCGCGATGGGCCGGGCGATCGTGCGCCAGCCGGCGGCATTCCTGATGGACGAGCCGCTCTCGAACCTCGACGCGAAGCTGCGGGTCCAGATGCGCGCGGAGATCAGCAAGCTCCAGCGCGAGATCGGCGTCACCACGATCTACGTCACGCACGACCAGGTCGAGGCGATGACGATGGGCGACCGCGTCGCGGTCATGCGGAAGGGCGAGTTGCAGCAGGTGGCCCCGCCGCAGGAGCTCTACGACCGGCCGCTCAACATCTTCGTGGGCGGCTTCATCGGCTCGCCGGCGATGAACCTCGTCGAGGCTCGGCTCGAGCAGGACAACGGCGGGCTCGCCGCCGTCCTCGGCGAGACGCGGCTCAAGCTCGACGACAAGACACTGACCGAGCGGCCCGCTCTGCGCTCATTCGACAGCCGCAGCATCGTGCTCGGCATCCGCCCGGAGCACCTCGAAGACGCGGCAATCGCACACGACGACCGGCCGGACAAGCGGCTAACCGCCCAGGTCGAGCTGCGCGAGGCGCTCGGCTCCGAGCTGATGGTGCACTTCGCGATCGACGCGCCACCGGCGATCACCGAGGAGGTCGAGGAGCTCGCGGCTGACGCCGGAACCACGGCCGAAGACCTCCAGGGTGGAGACAAGCACCGCGCCGTCCTCGTGGGACGGTTCGGCGCGGAATCGCAGGTCCGGGAGAGCCAACCGGCCGAGGTCGCCGTAGATACTCGTGCGCTCCATTTCTTCGACCCGGACACAGGACTGGCCATCTACGACGAGACGAACGGCAGGAAAGGAGTTTCTGAATGAAGAGACGCTGGTTCATCCCAGCCGCTGTCCTGGCCGCGATGGCGCTCGCGCTGGGCGCCTGCGGTGGGGACGACGGCGGCGGGACCGAAGAGGGGGACGGCGAGGTCACGATCTTCTCGCTCTGGACCGGAAGCGAGGAGGAGGCGTTCAAGAAGGTGCTGACCCAGTTCACGGAGGAGACGGGGATCAGGACCAAGTACGAGGCGGCTCGTGACTTCCTCCCGGTCATCCGGACCAGGCTGAATGCCGGCAATCCGCCGGAGGTGGGAATCCTTCCTCGGCCCGGATTCGTCGACGAGCTTGCTCGCGACGAGGCGCTCATTCCGCTCGAAGACCTCGGGCTCGACGTCGACGCAATCAACGAGAACTACGGCGACACGTGGATCGATCTCGCGACGTTCGAGGACACGGCCTACGGTGTCGTCGCCAAGGCCAACTCGAAGAGCACTGTCTGGTACAAGCCCAACTCGTTCCAGCAGAACGGCTTCGAGGTCCCGCAGACGTGGGATCAACTCGAGCAGATCGTCCAGAGCTACAAGTCGAAGGGCGAGGTCCCGTGGGCCGTCGGCGCACAGGGCCGTGACAGCTCCTGGACGCTGACCGACTGGTTCGAGCAGATCTACATCCGGACCGCGGGTGGCGACAACTACGACAAGCTGTTCTCCGGCGAGCTGCCGTTCAACGACGCGACCGTCAAGGAGGCGCTGGAGATCATGCTCCAGCAGGTCAACAACGAGAACGTCCTGAACGGCGTCGACGGGGCTCTGAGCCTCAGCTTCCAGGACGCGATCACCCGCGTCTTCGGTACGAATCCGCAGGCGGAGATGCACATGCTCGGCGGGTTCACGGGCGGAATCGCCATCGGGGCGAACCCGGACCTGAAGCCCGGCGAAACGATCGACTTCTTCCCGTTCCCCACGATCAAGGAAGAGCACGGCGATCCGCTCGTCGGCTCGGGTGACGTCGCGGCGGCATTCGTGAACAACGAGGACGTCGCCGAGCTGCTCGAGTTCCTGTCCACGCCGGAGGCCGGGCGGACCTGGGTCTCGACCGGGGCGATCGTCTCGCCGAACAAGGGCGTCCCGGACGATGCGTACCCGAACGACCTCGTGCGCAAGGAGGCCGACCAGGTCAAGAACGCCGAGTCGTTCCGATTCGACGGCTCCGATCTCCTGCCCGGAACGCTGGGCCAGGATTTCGGGACGCTCCTTCAGAACATCATCAAGAACCCGAACAACGTCGACTCGCTCCTCGACGATTACCAGGCCGAGGCCGAGCAGGCCTTCAGCTAGAGCACTCGGTTGAGCAGCACCGCCGTCCCCGGAACCGTCGGTAGACCCCGGGGACGGCGGCTGCGCGAGTTCTCCGGCCGATCCTGGGTGCAGGGGCTGCTGTTCATTGCACCCGCGGTCTTGTTCCTGGGCCTGCTCCTCATCTACCCGCTCGTCTACACGATCGTGCTCAGCTTCGCCGACACGAACGCGAAGCTCGAGATCGTCGACTGGGTCGGCTTCGAGAACTACACGAATCTCTTCACCAACGACAAGGAGTTCCTCGACCTCGATTCGTTCCCGCCGACCGGCGCGTTCGTGAACAACCTCAAGTGGGTCGTCCTCTACACGTCACTCTCGCTCGCTCTCGGCCTCCTCATCGCCGTGCTCGCCGCGCGTGTCCGCTACGAGGCGTTCCTCAAGGCGATCGTCTTCATCCCGATGGCGATCTCGGCGACGGCCGTCGCGATCATCTGGAAGTTCGTCTATGACCCGGACCCCGACATCGGCTCTCTGAATGCGCTGATCACGCTCTTCGGCGGCGAGGCGCAGGCGTGGTACGGGCGCGAGGACCTTGTCAACTACGCGCTGATCTGGGCCTACATCTGGGCGTCGACCGGGTTCGCGATGGTCGTCCTCTCCGCCGCCCTCAAGGGAATCTCCGAGGAGGTCATCGAGGCAGCCCGTACGGACGGGGCCAGCGAGTGGGACATCTTCCGCCGCATCCAGCTCCCGCTCCTCTCGCTCCCGATCGCCGTCGTCACCGTGTGGCTGCTGATCAACGTGATCAAGGTGTTCGACATCATCTACGTCCTCACCGGAGGCGGCCCCGGCGGTGCGAGCGAGGTCATCGCCTTCTCCATGTACGACGAGACCTTCACGAACGGCGAGGCCGGCTACGGCGCCACCGTCGCCGTGGTGATGCTGCTGCTGATCATCCCGATCATGGCGTTCAACATCCGACGCTTCCGGAGCGAGCGGGTGACGCAGTAATGGCCACCGCGGAAGCCGCTGCCTACCGGCCTGCCAGGCGTACCGCAAGCGAGCGGATCGTCGGCTTCATCCGCAAGTCACCCGTTCACCTGGCCCTCCTGCTCGTGGCCTTCGTCTGGCTGGTGCCGACGGTCGGACTGCTCGTGACGTCGTTCCGCGAGCCGGCCGACATCACCGGGTCGAGCTGGTGGAGCTCGCTGCTCGACTGGCGCTACTCGCTCAACAACTACGACGTCGTGCTCGACCGGGGCAACATGGGCGAGAGCTTCGTCAACAGCCTCATCATCACGATCCCGGCGACGATCCTGCCGCTGACGATCGCCGCGCTCGCCGCCTACGCCTTCTCGTGGATCAACTTTCCGATGCGCGACACGCTCTTCCTCATCTTCGTCGCGCTCATGATCGTGCCGATCCAGATGGCCCTCGTGCCGCTCCTTCGGCTCTTCCGCGATTTCGGGATTGCAAACGGCTTCGGCGGCATCTGGCTCGCCCACACCGCGTTCGGTCTGCCGCTCGGGATCTTTCTTCTCCGGAACTTCTTCATCACGCTGCCACGCGACTTGATCGAAGCCGCGCGCGTCGACGGAGCATCGAATCTGAAGATCTTCATGCGGGTCGTCATTCCACTCTCGGTTCCGGCCCTTGCGTCCTACGCGATCTTCCAGTTCCTGTGGGTCTGGAACGACCTGCTGATGGCGCTGGTCTTCGTCCAGGACTCCGACAAGTGGCCGATGACGATCCGCGTCAACCAGCTGCAATCGGAGTTCGGGATCACCTGGCACCTTCTCTCCTCGGGCGCGTTCCTGCTCATGGCCGTGCCGCTGATCGTCTTCTTCGCGCTCCAGCGTTACTTCGTCCAGGGCCTGCTCGCCGGCTCGGTCAAATAGCGCCTCTCGTCCACCTCGTTCCACACACCCATTGGGATCGGGAGTGGTACCTCCCGTTCCAGCGGTTTCGGTTGAGGCTCGTCCGGCTCGTGGACGCGCTGCTCGATGTCATGGAGGCCGACGAGCGTTACCGGTTCACGCTCGACGGCCAGCTCGCGACGCTGGACGACTACCTGGAGGTCCGCCCCGAGTCGGCCGACCGGGTCCGGCGGCTCGTCGAGGAGTGCCGGCTCGCGATCGGTCCCTGGCAGGTGCTGATGGACGAGTTCCTCGTCTCCGGGGAGACGATCGTCCGCAACCTGGAATACGGGCAGCGGCGGGCGGCGGAGTTCGGCGGCGCCATGCCCGTCGGCTACCTGCCCGACATGTTCGGCCATGTCGCGCAGATGCCGCAGATTCTCCGGCAGGCCGGGATTGACACCGCGGTCGTCTGGCGCGGCGTCCCTTCCGCGATCGACTCGCACTCGTTCGTCTGGGAGTCGCCCGAAGGGAGCTTCGTGCGGGCCGAGTACCTGCCGTACGGGTACGGAAACGGCGCGTACCTGCTCGACGTTCCGGGCCAGCTGGGCCGAGGGCTCGAGGCGATCCGCGAGTCGCACCGGGAGTTCTTCGCCGACGCTCCGATCCTGGCCATGTACGGCACCGACCACCAGGAGCCCCTACCGCAGCTCACGGACCTGCTGGAGGAGAGCGGCGCGGAGGCGCGGGTCTCGACGCTCCCCGACTACCTGGCGACCGTGAACGGACGGCCGAGCGACCGGCGCTGGCGCGGCGAGCTCCGCTCGAGCGCTCGCGCCAACATCCTCATGGGGACCCTGTCCGCGCGCCTCGACCTGAAGGCCGCGATGGCGAGAGCCGAGCGCGCGCTGACCCGGTACGCCGAGCCGTTCCAGGCGCTGTACGGCACCGCGTGGCCCGAGCGGCTGCTCGACC
>Ga0081538_10000143_pt1 | contig 73830 bp, 69 predicted proteins | sample TabmetS5T2R1_FD_71022 | JGI IMG/M metagenome (GOLD analysis project Ga0081538, IMG submission 71022) | Tabebuia heterophylla rhizosphere microbial communities from the University of Puerto Rico - S5T2R1 | ecosystem: Host-associated > Plants > Roots > Rhizosphere ... | reverse complement strand
ACGAACACCTCGCCGTGCTGGAACGGGCTCATCGTGCCCGGGTCGACGTTGATGTACGGGTCGAACTTCTGGATCGTCACGGACAGCCCGCGAGCCACCAGCAGCCGGCCCAGGGACGCGGCGGCGATGCCCTTGCCGAGTGCCGAGACCACGCCGCCGGTGACGAAGATGAAGCGGGTGGCAGGGCGGGAGTCGGGCATCAACCTCTGGGAGTTCGAGTGTACTCGCCGACTCGGCGGGTGAGCGACACGATCGCCGTCGCCTGGCGGCGTCCTCGGTCGCGGACAGGCTGAGCCTTGTCCGCTCCCTGCGTCCTTGCCAAGCTCGGCGCTCGTGTCGCTCATGCTGCAGCTAGAAGTTCTTCCGCGTGCCGGCGCGCCGCGCCGTCGCCCGCGTCGGCCCCGAGCATCCGCACCAACTCCTCGACGACACCCTCCCCTTCGAGGGCCTCGACCGTCGTGAGGGCCGTCTTCCCGGCCGCTGACTTCTCGATCCGGAAGTGGCTCCCGGCCAGCGACGCAATCTGCGGCAGGTGGGTGATGCAGAGCACCTGGCGCGCCTCGGCGAGCAGCCGCAGGCGCTCTCCAACCGCTCGCGCGGTCTGACCGCCGACGCCGGCGTCCACCTCGTCGAACACGAGCGTGCGCGACTCGCCCAGGCCGGCGACGGTCATCAGAGCGAGCATCACCCGTGAGAGCTCGCCGCCGGATGCCGCCTCGCGGATCGGCGCGGGCGCCACGCCCAGGTTGGGGCCGAGCAGGAACTCGACGTGGTCGGCGCCGGAGGGGCCGATTCCGCCGCCCGAGGGGCTGCCGCCCGACCGGCCGGCGTCGCCGTCCGCGCCAGGACCGCCGCCGCGCGCCTCCACCACGACCTCGAAGCTCGCCCCCTCCATCGCGAGCGCGGCGAGCTCCTCCCGCACCCGCTTTGCGAGCCGGGGCGCCGCCTTGCGGCGGGCCTTCCCCAGCTTCGCGGCGAGCGCGTCCCGCTCCCGGGTTGCCTCCGCCAGCGCAGCCTCGGCCCGCTCGGTCTCGACCTCCGCGCGCGCGAGCCGCTCGCGTTCGGCGCGGCAGCGCTCCGCATGGTCGAGGACCGCGCGGACGCTCCCGCCGTGCTTGCGCTCGAGCCTGTCGTAGAGCTCGAGGCGCTCCTCGACCTCGTTCAGCCGCCCCGGCTCGCCCTCCAGCGAGTCGGCGTAGCGGCGCAACTCAAGACCGAGGTCCTCGGCCTCGAGCCGAAGCGCGGCGAGGCGCTCGGCCAGCGCGTCGAGCTCCGGGTCGACGCCCCCGACGGGCTGGGCGAGCCGCTCGGCCTCCGCCAGCAGCGCAGCGGCGCCCCCCTCCCCGGCGCTGGGGGCGATCGCCTCGGCACCGCCGGCCGCGGCCGCAAGCAGCCCGTCCAAGGCGCGCAGGCGCCCGCGCTCCGCGACGAGCGCGCTCTTGTCGCCCTCGCTCGGGCCGAGCGCCTCGATCTCCTCGATCTCGAACGCGAGCAGGTCGAGATCGCGGTCGCGGGTGCCGGCGAGTGCGCGCAGCTCCGCCAGCTCGCGCTCGAGCCCGCGCGCGCCGCGATGCGCATCCGCGAGCCGCGCCCGCAGCGCGAGCTGCTCCCGCCCGCAGAAGCCGTCGAGCAGGTCCAGCTGGGCCGACGCGAGCGTCAGCTTGCGGTGCTCGTGCTGGCCGAAGAAGGCCACCAGGCGGCCGCCGAGGGCCTGGAGGTCGCCCGCCGTGGCCGAGCGGCCCTGGACGAAAGCGCGCGTGCGTCCTTCGGAGCTGACGCGACGCGCCAGCACGAGCTCGGCGGGCACCCCGCCGTCGAGCTCCTCGACTCGCTCACGCAGCTCGGCGAGCTCCGGGTCGTCGAGCAGCGCCGGGGGCGGCTCGAAGACCCCCTCGACGTAGGCCTCGCGCGCGCCCGGCCGCACGATGCCGGGGCGCGGCCTGCCGCCCAGCAGGAGATCGAGCGCGTGCGCGAGGACCGTCTTGCCCGCGCCCGTTTCCCCGGTGATCGCGGTGAGGTCCGCGCCGGGGCGCAGCTCCGCCCGCTCGATCAGGAGCAGGTTCTCTATCCGCAGCTCGAGGAGCACGCAGGCAGGTCTACCAGCGCCACCCGACGGAGCGCCCGGCCTGTAACGCGCACGTGCGCAAACTGCGTGACTTCAGTAGGAGAGACGCCCGAACTTGTCACGGAGCCGGTGGTAGAAGGTGGCGCCGGGGGCCTGTGCGAGGAGCGCCCGGCCCTCCTCGAACCGGATCGCCACGCTCCCCTCCGGCTCGAGCAGCCCGGCGACCCGTCCGTCCGTAATCATGTCCACGTCCTCCTCGCGCGAGCGGTTCTGGACCTCCAGGAGGTCGCCCGGCGCCACCACGAGCACCCGCGCGGTGAGGGTGTGCGGGGCGATGAACGAGACCACGAAGCCCTCCACGCCCCAGGCAAGGACCGGGCCCCCGTTGGCGAGGTTGTAGCCCGTCGAGCCCGCCGGCGTCGACACCACGAGGCCGTCACAGCGGACCTCGCCGAGCTCCTCGCCCGTGACCGAGTAGGCCAGCTCGGCGACGCGCCCGTTCTGGCGCCGGTGAAACGACATGTCATTGAGCGCCAGTTGCTCGCCGTCCGCCGTCCCGGCCACGAGCGCGGGGAGCTCCATCACATCGAACTCGCCGGCCAGCGCGTGGCGAAGGCCCTCCTCGAGCTCCCACGGCTCGATCGTGGCGAGGAAGCCGATCGCCCCGTAGTTGACCGCGAACACCGGCACCCGGGTTCCCGCGTAACGGCGCAGGGTCGACAGGATGGTCCCGTCGCCGCCCAGCACCAGCGCGAGCTCCGCGAGCCCGTCCGGGTCGTCGTCGCGCTTGAGCCCCTCACCCTCGGCGAGGTTGTGCTTGCGGGCCTCGTCTGGGGAGACGTGCACCTCCACCCCGGCCTCCCGGGCGAGCTCGAGCACCCGCGCGAGCGCGCCGCCCGTGTCGTGGGTCCGGGCATGGCTGAAGATCGTGATCGCCTTGGGCCGTCCGCTCACGGCTCCGCCATTCGAGCCGCGGCTTCGAGATCATCCGCCGCGCCGGGCCGACCCGCCTCGGCCAGCCACACGAAGCTCTCGCGGTTGCCCGCCGGCCCGGGAAGCCCCGAGGACGCGTAGCCGAGAACCGCCACACGCAGCTCGGAGCGCGCCCGCTCGCCCACCGCGACCAGCGCGGCACGGCGGTCGGCCGCCGATCGCACCACGCCACCCTTCCCGACGCGCTCGCGACCCGCTTCGAACTGGGGCTTGACCATCGCGAGGCAGTCGAAGGCCGGCGCCGCGCAGGCGAGCACGGCGGGCAGGACCTTCGTGAGTGAGATGAATGAGACGTCCACGACGATCAGGTCGGGCGCGAAGGGCAGCTCGTCCGGAACGAGCGAGCGGGCATTGCGGCGCTCGATCACGGTGACGCGCTCGTCGTTCCTGAGCCGCCAATGCAGCTCCCCGTAGGCAACGTCGAGCGCCACAACGGCATGCGCGCCACGCTGGAGGAGGCAATCGGTGAAGCCGCCGGTCGACGCCCCCACGTCGAGCGCCAGCCGGCCGCCCGGATCGAGCCCGAAGGCGTCCAGCGCGTTGGCGAGCTTGATGCCTCCGCGCGACACGAACGGCGGTGCCTCGGCCACGGCGACGTCGGCGTCCTCGGCCACCAGCTCACCCGGCTTGCGCGCCGGGCGACCGCCCACGTGAACGTCGCCGGCAATCACCGCGGCCGCCGCGCGCGAGCGCGATTCGTACAGGCCGCGATCGGCCAGCAGGGTGTCGAGCCGGCGCTTCGTCACGGGCGCAGAGTACCCACGGACGCCTCTGTGACCGACATCACACAGCGCCGACCTACCGAGCGTAACCTCGAACGGGATGACCGTCTTGAGGCTCATCTCCCCTGCGGCACGGGCGGGCCTGCTCATCGCCGCCGGCATCGGATTGATCGTGGCGCCGCTGCTGTGGCAGATCGGCCCCGCCCCGATCATCACCGGGATCGTGATCGGCGCGCTCGCGATCGAGCTAGGGCTCGCCGGCACCGAGACGGAGGGCCGCGGAACGCTCCCGGTCTCCGCTCAGGCGGTCTACGACCGCGGGCTCGCGCTCGGACTCCTCCTCGTCGCGCTCATCTTCGGGCTTGCCGACGAGATGGAGGCACTGCTCGTGTTCGCGTTGGCCGGCGTCCTGGCCCTTGTCGTGACCTCGATCACGCGCTACAGCGCGACCCCGGCCTAGGAAAGCTTCCCCTCAAAGACGCATCACACATATCGCATCACTCCTCCCTCAGGAAAGGGCCTCCGGCAACGGGGGTCCTTTCTTTTGTTGGGGTTTGCAGGCTATTTGCTGAGGGCCAGGGAGCAGGGGCCTGATCTGTGACACATCCATGACACATCAGCGCGTCATCGCATGAGAAACGGCCCCGCACGCTGGGGTGGCAGTTCGGGTGGATCGGACAGCCCCGCGACCGATGATCTCGGCTTCCCGCTCATCACCGCGCCCAGGCCGCGCAGGTCAAGCCCAAGGCGACAAAGGCCGAAACATTTCGCATCCTCGGCGGCAGGGGTGACCGCGGCTTCCGCAGTGATCGGACCTACGACAAGCTGCCCAACTTCGAGGAGTGTTTCTCCTACGGCCTCAAGGGCACCGGGCGAGACCGACATCGGCACGGAATACACCCGGTGGGAGTTCTGCTTCTGGGACAACCGGCTTGTGTTCAAGCGCCGCGAGCCCGACTAGTCCCCGCCACTGAGGCGGGCTCTACGCCGCGAGCGGCAGCGGTGCCACCCTGAGTGGAACCGGGTGTCTTAGTGGGCAGGTTTCGGGCGAGCTCAAGGGCGTCCCGGGCGAACGGCACCTCTACGCGGCTCGACTCAGCCACCGCGTGCGCGTAGGCTAAGCGCGCCATGAGGCTGTTCAGCCAGGACATCAAGGTGCAGGCGCTCAGGGGGGCTCCCCTGTTCGCCGGCCTCTCCCGTAAGGAGCTCGCTCAGGTGGCGCGGGTGTCCGAGGACCTCGAGGTCGAGCCGGGCACGGTGCTATGCAAGGAGGGCGAGACCGGGCACGAGTTCTTCGTGATCGTCGACGGAAAGGTGAAGGTCTCCCGGAAGGGTAGGCGCATCGCGACCAGCGGTGCCCCCGACTTCGTCGGCGAGATCGCACTGATCGAGGGGATACCGCGCACGGCAACTGTGACGGCCGAGACGCCGGTGTGCCTCTTCGTGCTGACCCGCAAGGACTTCCGCCACCTGCTCGACGAGAACCGGAGCGTGGAGCGCAAGCTGCTGCGGGCTCTGGCCCGACGGCTGGCGGAGGGGTCGAGCGACCCCACGCTGGCCTAGATCGACTCCCGTATAGCTCAGAAAGGTGCCCAGATTGACCCCCAGGGAGGGCTTCTGGGAACCCTCCTCCCCGGCTCCAAGGGGCAGGTCTGAGGGATCAGCCAGCGGGCCAGGCCGGGGCTCTGTGACACATCCATGACACATCAGCCTGCGTCAGGGGCTTCAGGAGCAATAGCCCTACCCTGCAGGTCTATGTCCGCAGATCAAGCTTGGTAAGCCAGAGCTTCAAGGTTTAGAGGTCACCTGTCCCCTTGTCGGGGACCCCCGAGTTTCCTCCCTCAGGAACGGCCCCGCCCCGGCGGGGCCGTTTCTTTATCCGGAGGCCGCTTGGGCAGCCACGGCGCGACTCCGGCCACGTGCCCGTAGCGCGAGCACGCCCGCCGCGCCGACCGCCGCCGCGCCGAGGGCACCGAGGCCCCACGCCACGCCCGCTACGTCCCAGCCGATCGCGTTGTCGGCCGACCAGTCGCCAGCGCCGTGGAAAGCGAGCGCGGTCACGACGGCGGTGTTGGTCAGGACGTACTCGTTGCCACCGTTGTAGATCCAGAAGCCCTTGCCGGCGTGATCGGTGCGGGCGGCGACCAGCATCGTCGCGGCGATCAGCGCCGCGGCACCGGGCGTGAAGAATCCGGCGGCCAACGCCAGGCCCCCGACCAGCTCGGCGGAGCCGGCCGCGAAGGCGAACAGCTTACCCGGACGCAGGCCGAAGCCCTCCAAGTACTGGCCCGTACCTTCGAGCCCGAAGCCGCCAAGGATCCCGAACAGCTTCTGGGAGCCATGGGCCGCGACAAAGCTGCCGATCACCGCGTGGATGAGAAACAGACCTACTTCCATCTCGCGCCTCCTTCAGAGCGGGAGAACTATGTGCATCTACACTTATATTAGTGCATCTGCACCTATATCCCGTTACACTCGCTCCGATGGACGAGGACGAGCTGGCAACCTGGCGCGCGTTCCTTGACGCCCACGCGGTCCTTATTCAGCGGGTCGAGCAGGACCTCAAGGCCCACGGACTGCCGCCGCTCAGCTGGTACGACGTGCTCTGGCCGCTCCAGCGAGCCGAGGGCAAGCGCCTGCGCATCAACGAGCTCGCCGAGCAGGTCGTGCTGAGCCGCACCGGGCTGGTGCGCCTCGTCGACCGCATCGAGTCCGCCGGGCTGCTCAGACGCGAGTCAGTCCCCGAGGACGGACGCGGCTCCTACGCGGTCATCACCCCGGAGGGCACCGCCACCCTGCGCAGAATCTGGCCCGTTTACCGACGACACATCCAGCGGGACTTCCTCGACCCGCTCGGATCGGACAGGACACGCCTCAGACGAGCGCTCGAGCGCATCGCCGAGAAGAGCACCCCGGATTCGAAGGGTTCTTCCGGCAGCTTGCCGATGCGGACCGCGCCGGGGTCCTAGGGCCCGAAAGCTACGCGAGCGCCTCAGGGATGTACGGCATCCCTCGCTCGGCCGAGTTGACCGGCACGACTTCGACGTACGCCTCCGGCACGCCGAGCACGTCCAGGCCACGCTCGTAGGGACGCATCACTCCGCCCCAGTTCGATTTGATCAGCTCGAAGGCGCGCTCTGCTTCGGCGCCCGAGAGCTCGCGGGCGATCCCTTCCGCCGCCGGACCCCGTGGCTTGCCGCGGAAGGTGCAGGGCACGACGAGCACGCGCGGGTTGTTGCGGATGCGCTTCATCTTGCCCACGTGCGGCTCGCTCCGGAAGTAGAGCTTGCCGTCGTCGGAGATGGCGTGGTTCACCGGCGTCGGCATCGGTTCGCCGGAACGCCGGTAGGTGACGACGATCGCCTGGTGGAGGTTGCGCAGTTCCTCGAAGTCTGTGGCGGTCGCCCTCCCGCGGGCGGCTTCCCCGGCCTGTCGGCTGCACATTGCCTTCATCACCGGATACGACAGGTCCATGAACCACCTCATGCTGACGTAAGTGTACTCTCAGTCAACTTATGGCCGATCAAACGACGCGTAGGCGCCGGCTGCCGAAGCCCGAACGACGCCGAGTGATCGAAGAGGCGGCCTCCAGGCTGTTCGCCGAGCACGGCTACGCCGAGACGCGCCTCGACGACATTGCGGCCGCAGCCGGCGTCACCAAGCAGCTGCTCTACCAGCACTTCCCCTCAAAGAAGGCCCTCCACCTGGCGCTTCTCGCCAAGCACCGCGACGAGATCCTCGGACGCCTCGCCGAGAGCATGTCGACGCCTGGGCCCCTCGCCGAGCGGCTTCCCCGGGTGCTCGACGATTGGTTCGCCTACGTCGAAGAGCATCCCTACGCGTCCGCACTGCTGTTCCGCGACACCACCGGCGACCCCGAGGTGCAGACCTTCTACCGCGACAATCACGCGGCAGCGCGAGCCGCCAACGTCGCCCTGCTGCGCGCCGAGCCCGAGCTTCAGATCCCCGCGGAGCACCTCGAGCCGCTCGCCGAACTGATGCGATCGGCAACCACCGGCCTAGCCGTCTGGTGGGGCGAACACCCCGAAGTGCCACGGACCACCATCGTGGACGTCACCGCCGGCCTGCTCGCCCGCGGCCTCGGGCTCGCCAAGGCCGCTCCGTAGACTCAGCGGCCCGATGGCCGAGCATCGCTACGAGACCCAACTGCGCTGGAGCGGCTCCACCGGGCTCGGGTGGGAGAACTACGACCGCGAGCACACGATCACCGCGCCGCCAGCCGAGCCGGAGCTGCGGCTGACGACCGGCGAGTCCAAGGGCGATCCGGCCGTGCTCAACCCCGAGCAGCTGCTCGTGATGGCCGCGTCGTCCTGCCAGATGCTGTCCTTTCTCCACACGGCGGCAAAGGCGCGTATCGACGTCGTCGAGTACGAGGACCACGCGACCGGGCTCATGCCGCTCGACCAGCAGCCCGCGTGGATAACCGAGATCACGCTGCGGCCGCGCATCGTGATCGCGGGCGAGGCGAGCGAGGAGCGCGTCCGCAAGCTCGTGCAGACCGCCCACGAGTACTGCTTCATCGCCAACAGCCTGAAGAGCGAGGTGGCGATCGAGCCGCGCATCGAGATCGGACAGGTTCAGCGGTGAGCGCGGTTCCGGAGCTGCTTCGGCGGCTCCTCACCACACCGGGCGCGCCGGGGCAGGAGGCGGCCCCGGTCGCCGTCTGGCGGGAGGCCGCCGAGGAGTTCGCGTCATCCGTGAGCGTCGACCCGATGGGCACGCCGGTCGCGCGCGTCGACGGGCGCGGCGAGCATCCGCTCCTCGCCGTGGTGGGTCATATCGACGAGATCGCCGTCCTGGTCAGCCACGTGACGAAGGAGGGCCAGCTCAAGGTCGTGTCGTCGGGTGGCTGGGACCCGCAGATCCTCGTGGGCCAGCGTGTGGAGGTCCTGACCCGGAACGGTCGCGTACCGGGTGTCTGCGGCCGCAAGCCGATCCATCTGCTCGAGAGCGAGGAGCGCAAGAAGGCCGTGGAGCTGAAGGGCCTGCACGTCGACATCGGCGCGAAGGACCGCGATCAGGCGCTCGGCCTCGTGCGCGAGGGGGACCCTGTCGTGATCGCCGCCGACCCGGTCGAGCTGCCGAACGGCAGGGCCGCGTCGCGCGCGTTCGACAACCGCCTCGGCGTGTACGTCGCGCTCGAGGCGGCGCGCCGGGTGGCGGACGCCGGCGGCGGCGCCGGCCCGGTCGCGGCCGTCGCCGCGGTCCAGGAGGAGATCGGCAGCCATGGCGCGGGCCCCATGGCCTACGGCCTGCGGCCCGACGTGGCGATCGTCGTCGACGTGACCCACGCGTCCGACGCGCCGGGCGTCGAGGCCGGACAGGTCGGCGAGCACGGCCTCGGGGACGGCCCGGTGCTGACGCGCGGGGCGATCGTGAGCGCGCGCGTGAACGAGCTGCTCGACGCGGCGGCGGAGGCGGAGGGGATCTCCATGACCACCGAGGTCGCGGGCCGCGCCACCCACACCGACGCCGACTCGATCCACCTAAGCCGGATGGGCGTGCCGACCGCGGTCCTCTCGATCCCCCTGCGCTACATGCACTCGCCCGTCGAGGTGGTCGAGCTTGCCGACGTCGAGGCCGCGATCGCGGTGATCGCGGCGTTTGCGCTGCGGCTCGAGGCCGACACCAGCTTCGCGCGCTGGTAGACGCCCTAGCCCAGGCTCAGGCCAGGCTCGGCTCGAGCACGGCCTGTGCGACCCGGTCGGCCACCGCCTCGGGGGTCAGGCCGACCTGCTCGCGCAGCAGCGCCGGCTTTCCGTGGGTCACATACTCGTCCGGCAGGCCGACGCGCAGCATGCGAACGCCGGCGAGCAGGTCGTGGTCGGCGAGATGCTCGACAACGGCCGAGCCGAAGCCGCCTGAGAGCACGTTCTCCTCCACGGTCACGAGCAGGTCGTGCTCCGCCGCGAGCCGCTCGACCAGCTCCCGGTCGAGCGGCTTCGCGAAGCGCCCGTCGGCGACGGTCGCTTCGATCCCGTGCTCCTCGCCCAGCAGGCCGGCCGCACGGAGGGCGACACTCACGCCGTAGCCATAGCCGAGGAACGCGGCGCGCTCCCCCTCGTGCAGGATCTCGCCGCGCCCGATCTCGATCCCCTTGGGCCGGCGCGGCAGTGGCACGCCCTCGGCCTCGCCGCGGGGGTAGCGCAGTGCGACCGGGCCGTTGTCGTGCAGCAGCGCGGTGCGCAGCATGTGGATGAGCATCGCCTCGTCGCGCGGGGCCATCAGGATCAGGTTCGGGAGGCAGCGCATGTAGGAGATGTCGAAGGCGCCGTGGTGCGTCGGCCCGTCGTCGCCGACCAGCCCGGCGCGGTCCATCGCGAACACCACGTTCAGCTTCTGCAGGCAGACGTCGTGGACGATCTGGTCGTAGCCGCGCTGCAGGAAGGTGGAGTAGATGGCCGCCACCGGCTTGGCGCCCTCGAGCGCGAGCCCGGCCGCGAACAGCACCGCGTGCTGCTCCGCGATGCCCACGTCGTAGTAGCGCTCGGGAAGCGCGTCCTGGAGCAGGTTGAGCCCGGTGCCGGAGTTCATGGCGGCGGTGATGCCCAGCACGCGCTCGTCGCGGCGCGCCTCGGCGACGAGTGCCTCGCCGAACACCTTCGTGTACTGGGGCGGCGGAGCGGGCGTCGCGGACTTGCCGTTCGCCTTCTTCGGCGCAGCGGCGCCGTTGACGATCGAGCCGGGCTTGGCCGCGTGCCACTTCTCCATGCCCTCGAGCCCGCCCTCCTCGGCCGGCACGAAGCCCTTGCCCTTCACCGTCTTGCAGTGGACGACCACGGGCCGCTCGGCCTCGAGCGCCTCGCCGATCGCCTGCCGGAGGGCCTTCACGTCATGTCCGTCGATCACGCCCACGTAGGCCAGGTCGAGCTCCTCGAAGAAGAGTCCCGGGGCCCAGTACGCCTTGAGCGACTCCTTGAGGATCGGCCCGAGCCGCTCGATCTTCGTTCCGATCCCGGCCGGCAGCTTGGTTAGCGTCTCCTCGGCGTCCTCGCGGGCGTGGTACAGCTTCGGGTTGAGGCGCATGCGGTTGAAGAGCCTCGACAGCGCACCGACGTTCGGGGCGATCGACATGCCGTTGTCGTTGACCACGATCACGATCGGCAGATCCATCCCGCCGGCGTTCAGGAGCGCCTCGAAGGAGACGCCGCCGGTGAGCGCGCCGTCCCCGATCACCGCCACGACCTTGCCGTCAGGTCCGACGCCGCGGCGCATCGCCTCCTTGATCCCCACGGCGTAGGACACCGAGGTCGAGGCGTGGCCGGCGCCCATGATGTCGTGCTCGGACTCCTGGATCGCGCAGAAGGGCGCGAGGCCCCGGTACTTGCGGATCGTCCCGAGGCGGTCGCGGCGGCCGGTGAGCACCTTGTGTGGATAGGCCTGGTGCCCGACGTCCCACAGGATCTTGTCGCGCGGGGAGTCGAGCAGCGAGTGGAGCGCCACGGCGATCTCACAGGCACCGAGGTTGGCCCCGAAGTGGCCGCCGATCTCGCCGATCGTGTCGATGATCAGCTCCCGCACCTCCTGTGCGACCTGCTGGAGCTGTTCGTCCGGGAGCTCCTTCAGGTCGGCCGGGCCGTCGATCTTGTCGAGGAGCGTGGTCATGTCGTGCGGGTGAGGATGTAGTCGGCGATGCCGCCGAGGCGCGCGGTCGCGCCCGGGGCCGCCGCGAGCGCCGCCCGCGCTTTCGCGTGCGATTCTCGAGCGAGCTCCCGAGCACGCTCCAATCCGTGGACGCTCACGTAGGTCGCTTTCCCATGGCGCTGGTCGGAGCCCTGCGGCTTCCCGATCTCGGCCTCGTCCCCGGTCACGTCGAGGATGTCGTCGACGATCTGGAAGACGACGCCCAGCTCTGCCGCAAAGCGCCGGTAGGGGATTGTGGCAGGTCCATCCATGCCCTCAAGGGCCAGTACCGAGCACACCGACGCCGTAATCAGTGCGCCCGTCTTGAGCTCGTGCAGGTGACGCAGGTCCACGCCCTCGCTGCCTGACACGTCCAGGTACTGGCCTCCGACCATCCCGGCGACGCCGGCCGCGCCCACCAGCTCGCGCGCCGCTGCGAGCACGTGCGCGGGCTCGCCCGCCTGCTCGCCGAGGGCAAGGCGCAGGGCCTCGGCGAAGAGGCCGTCGCCCGCGAGGATCGCCACGTCCTCCCCGAACGCCACGTGGCAGGTCGGCTTGCCGCGGCGCAACTCGTCGTCGTCCATCGCCGGCAGGTCGTCGTGGATGAGCGAGTAGGTGTGGATCATCTCGATCGCCGCGGCGAGCGGCAGCACGTCGCCGGGGTCGCGACCGAGCGCCTCGGCCGTCGCGAGCGCCAGCACCGGCCGTATGCGCTTGCCGCCGGCCAGCAGCGAGTAACGGATGGCCTCCTCGAGGCGGGTCGTGCCGGGCTCCTCCGCGAAGCGCAGGCTCTCGAGGTAGCCGTCCACCTTCTCCTGCAGGTCGACCGGATAGGCCGCCGCCTCGACGGAGCTCAAAGAAGGCGCTCCTGGCCCTCTGATTCGCCCGCAGTCCGGGCGCGTGTGTCGATCTCGGCGCCGAGACGTGCCGCGAGCTCCGCGCAGCGGTCGACGAGGTCCGCCGCTTCGTCCGAGTCGACCGCGCCCGAGCGGAGCTTGTCTGCTACGGCCTCGAGCTCCTCGGCGAGGGCGGTGACCGACTCGGGCCGCCCCATCAGGGTGTGGCCTCCTGACGCGCGACCGCGCCGAGGATCCCATTAACGAACCCCGGAGCGTCCGCCGAGCACAGCTCCTTGGCCGCCTCCACGGCCTCGTCGATCGCAACCTCGGCCGGCACGTCGGGGCGGCTGCGCAGCTCGTGGAGCGCCACCCGCAGGATGTTCCTCTCGACGGGTGCGATCCGGTCGAGCGACCAGCCCCTCGCGTGCTCCGCGATCAGCGCGTCGAGCTCCGCCTCCTCGGCGACCACTCCCTCGACGAGTTCGCGCGTGAAAGGGGTGGCGTCGCGCGCGAGCAGCTCGGCGGGAGGCCGGCCGGTCACGTCGGCCTGGTAGAGCGCGACAAGCGCGGCTCTCCGCTGGTCAGTGCGCCGCGCCACGCCTCACGCGCGCGAGACGTACTCGCCCGAGCGTGTGTCCACACGGACCCGGTCGCCGACGTTCACGAAGAGCGGCACCCGGACGATCACGCCGGACTCGAGCGTGGCCGGCTTGTCGCCGCCGCCCGAGGCGGTGTCGCCGCGTACCCCGGGGTCGGTCTCGGCCACGGCCAGCTCCACGGCGCTCGGGACCTGGACGTCCGACGGCGCGTCGTCGACGTACAGGACGTCGACCTCCTCGTTCGGGACCACCCAGCGAAGCGACTCCTTGACCGAGTCTTCGGGCACGGCCATCTGCTCGTAGGTCTGGACGTCCATGAAGTGCGCGTCCGTGCCGTCCGCGTAGAGGAAGGTCATCTTGCGCGACTCGGTGCGCACGGGCCGGAACTTCTCCCCGGCGCGGAAGGTCCGGTCGATGACGGCGCCGTCGTCGACGCGCTTGAGCTTCGTGCGAACGAATGCGCCGCCCTTGCCCGGCTTCACGTGCTGGAACTCGACGATCCTGAAGATCCTGCCGTCCACCTCGACGTGCATTCCGTTCTTGAACTGGTTGGTGCTGACCACGGCCCGGCAAGGGTAGTGGTCCCGCGAGCGGAGAGGGCGGCCCCTGGGCCGCCCTCTCGGTGCTCGTTCGCCTGCGTGTCAGGCGTGCTCAGTTGTTGCGGTTGTTCCTCCTCGTGCCGATTGAGAACTCCTGGGTCTGCGGGTTCAAGCGCCCGAGCTTGATGGCGCCCCTGACTGCCCGATCGTTCAGCTCCCAGATGATCAGGCCGCGCAGGATGTCGCTCTCGTAGATCTCACCGTCGTACCAGTACGACGACCAGTCGCCGCCGAGCTCGATGGCGGCGGGGTTGTTCGGGTTCACCAGCGGCGCCGGGTCGGCGAAGGCGATCTCCTCCGCGTTCGCCGGGTCGCTGAAATCGACGACCGAGATGCCCGACTGGTAGTTGCCCGCCACCAGCACCTTGTCGTCGCTGTCCCTCAAGGGCACGACGTTGAGGTTGTGCCAGGTGCAGTTCTCGAGGGCCGTCTGGGGCCTCGGATGGACGATCTCGCCCAACGTCTCGCCCGTTTCGGAGTCGATGAAGAACAGCGTGCGGTTGAGAACGCTACTCGTTGCCTGGCACTGCGCCTGGGAGCCGCCGCCCGGCTCGTGACCGAAGATCACGACCTCGCCGTCCCAGCTGAACGCGGCCGTGTGGCCGATCTGCGTGCCGAGGTCGCGGTGGAACATGAACTCGGGGTTCTCCTTCGACCCGCCATCGTCCGGGTCGAGCGACCATACGGTCGGGCCGCTGCCGCCGGCGCAGGCCACCTTGTTCACGTCGCCCAGGATCACGCCGGTGTCATGGCAGGGGTGCAGCGTCTCGGGCGGATCGTCCTCGTGGCCCGTCTGCTCGAAGCGCACGTACGACGCGTCCGATGGGTCGTCCAGCGGCACCTCGATGATGTCGAACCCGCGGCAGTGGACGGGCTCCGAACCAGGAGCCGGTGACCCAAAGGTCGTGTTCGCCGACGAATTGCTGTAGACCAGCAGGCGATCGTTCCTGAGGTCGGGCACCAGCGTCTCCGTGTGCGACCCGCAGGGGGTGTCGACGAACGCGACGACCTCGGGCTCCTCCGGGTCGCTGACGTCGATGATGTGCACGCCCTCCTGGCCGCGGTCGGTGGGCTGCGGTTGGCCCGGCGGGGCCGGGGGAACCGGGTGGGTCGGTGTGCCGGGCACGCGGAACATCGGCCAGTCACCGCAGAACGCGCCCGGCTGCGTGAGGCGGAGCGGGTTGCCTGCCGGGATCTCAGTGGCCGGGTCGTTGATGTTCGTCCTCGGTGCGGGAGTCGGGGAGTTCCACGAGCGGAAGATCAGCTCCGGTCGGTCGCGGCCGCGGCGGCCCCAGGCGATCACGTCGCCCTGGTTGCCGACGGTGTTGGTCGGGCTCGCGCAGTCCTCCCAGTCGACGATCTCCCTCGGCCTGGCGGGATCGTCGATGTCGATCATGCGGAATCCGCCGTATGTGCCCTGGATCGCGGTATCGCCCCAGAACGCGAGATCGGAGTTGAAGTTCCCCGCCCGCGGCATGAGGTTGTTGAGCGGGATCTTCCGGGCCGAGTACCCGATCGGCTCCATGTTGTCCGTGAAGTCGAACGTTTCCGTCGCCCTGTCCACTTTGCTCTGCGCAAACGCGAACTGAGGAACGGCCAGGATCCCGATCGCAAGGAGTGCGACCACTACGGTGCGGCGCAATGCGCGCATTAGCTACCTCCCGGGTGGGGAGGGCGCGGTGCGGAAAGCGGGTCCCCGAACCTCACCGCACAGGCCCTCCACAGTCTCTCGAGACCGCCGAACCCGCCGAATCCTGCCTTCATGACCAAGCGAGCCCGGCGGGTCTCGCTGGTATGCGCGGCGGAAGTCTTCCCCCTCAGGGCGTAGGTGTCAAGGTCAGCCGGAGCCCGTCAGCCGGAGTCCGGCTTCTGTGCCGAGCCCAGCTTGACCGAGCAGGGGACGTCGAATCCGCTCCCTGAGCGGTGCCGCTCGAGGAGCCGTTCGTATCTCGCGCGGATCTCCTCCTGGGTGTCCGGGCTCTGACTCGTGACCATCACCGTGGTTCTGACGGTTCCGCCGAGCACGTCCGCCCAGAACTCGTCGAGATCCTCGATGCGGTGGCGAAACGAGATCGTCTCGATGATCGGCTCGACCAGCCCGGCGCCGAGCAGCAGCCCGGCGAAGTCACGGTCGGCCGAATACTGGAAGATCGAGGGACCCGCGGGCAGCTCCGGCGGAGGCTCCGCGCCGGCTCCCGCAACCGCATCGATGACCGCGCCGACAAAGCGGGTCCGGGCGGGCGAGTCCCAGGTTGTCATCGCGACCCTGCCTCCCGGGCGCGCCACGCGGGCCGCCTCGGCCACGGCGGCGGGCAGGTCGGACAGGTGCGGCATGAGGAAGTTGCTGACCACCACGTCGAAGCTGTCATCCGGGAAGGGGAGCGAGTTCACGTCCGCCTCGCGGAACTCGACGTCCGGATGCAGCCGAGCCGCGAGCTCGAGCATCTCAGCCGAGAAGTCGACGCCCACGGCCTCGGCTTCGCGGGCGGCCGCCCGAGCGGCGGCGTACCCGGGCCCGGTGGCCAGGTCGAGAACCCTCGAGCCCGCCACGACCCCTCCGGCGTCGAGCAGCGGGTCGATCGAGCGCGTCGTGATGGCGCTCAGGCCGTGGTGGTAGGGCTCGGCCCGACCGGAGCTCCAGCCGGTCTTCTCGAAGGCGCCGAACTCGTCCGCCACGCGCTCAGGCGGCTATCCAGGTCTTGGCCTCGTCGACCTCTTCGAGCGAGAAGGTCTTGAGCTCACCGGGCATCATCCAGGCGAAGGCGTGCGTGGCCTGTGTCATCCAGTGCACGTCCGTGACGAAGGCGACGCGCTTCCAGGCGTCGGGGTGGAGGACGCCGAGATTCCAGCCCGTCTTCGTGTCCTCGACCAACGCGCCTGTTGCGAACTTGTCGAATTCGGGACCCACCTGGAAGAGCAGCCGGATTCCTTCGCCGCTCTCGACCTTTTGCTTGAGCGGGCCCAGGAAGACGTCCGTGTAGTCCTCGCGGGTGACCTTTCCGGAGGCGCGGAAGCCGAGCGTGCCGGGCGGCATGTCCGGAATCGGCTCGATCATGCCGGGGTTTGTATCACCGCACGTCGCCTGGCACCCGGCCCTCGTCGACGAGTTTCTCGAGGTGGGCGGCGAGCGTCAGGGCGGCGGCCGGGCGCAGCTCGGGTGGAGCGTCCGACCAGACGGCGTCGAGCAGCTCGTCTCGGTTGCGCAGGCCGGACTCGAGCGCTTCGAGCAGCCGGCGCTCGCGTTCGAGCCGATGCGAGATGTACTCGTCGAGCTTGGCGGCGGGGTCCCGGACATAGGGGCCGTGGCCGGGGCAGAGCACTTCGAGTTCGAGCCCCTGCAGCCTGCGCAGCGAATCGAGGTACGCGGATAGGGAGCCCTCGCCGGGCGCGATGAAGACGCTGCCCGAGCCGAGCACTGTGTCCCCGGTGAAGCAAGCCCGTCCCATCAGCAAGCAGACGCTGTCGGCCGAGTGACCGGGCGTCGCGACGGCCCGGAAGGGTCCCACCTCGTCACCGTCGCCGGGCAGCGTGACCGGCGCGCCGAGCTCCGCGGCGCCCTCCGAGTGGTCGGAGTGCGAATGGGTCAGGACGATGCCGTCGAGTGGCCCACCCGCCACATTTCGGAGCGCTTCCAAGTGCTCCGGGTCGGAGGGCCCGGGGTCCACCACCCAGGTCCCGACGACGTAGCTGTTGGTGCCGTCGAGCGTGAGCGGGGACGCGTTCGACGCCCGCACGCGGACGATGCCTGGTGGGTCGCGATCGTCGGCATGCATCGCCCGCTTTGTATCGGAGTATGCTCGCTTGAGCTGGGCTCGCGACCATAAAAGGGGGGGAATTCTGTCTGACCGGGTGACCGTCGCCGTTGCACTCGGGGCATTGCTGGTAGTTGCGGCCGTCGGCGCGCTTCTCGATGGAGGCAGGTTGCACATCGCAGTCGTCGCCGTCGCCGGGGCGCTTGCGGTCGTGATTCTCCACCTGCGCGCTGCGCGCAAACGGGAGGCAGAGCTGAAGGAGGCCGCGCGGAAGGCAGAGCGCAGCGCCAGCAAGACGCGCGAGCAGCTCGAGGCGATGCTGCGCGGCGTGGCTGACGCCGTGACTGCTCAGGCGCCCGACGGGCGGCTGCTGTTCGCGAACGACGCGGCTGTCGAGCTGCTGGGCTTCGAGTCGAGCGACGCGCTCCTCGCCGCTTCTCCCGGCGACATCATGTCGCGCTTCGAGATCTTCGACGAGTCCGGGCAGCCCTATCCGGTCGAGGACCTCCCGGGCCGGCGGGCGCTCGAGGGCGAGGAGGGCGCCGAGGCGATCATGCGCTTCCGCATCCGGGCGACCGGTGAGGAGCGCTGGTCAGCGGTCAAGGCGACGCCGGTCAGGAACGGCGCCGCCGGGGTGTCGATGGCGATCAACGTGATCGAGGACATCACGGCGCACAAGCGCTCCGAGCTCGCCCAGCGCTTCCTCGCGCGCAGCAGCACCGTGCTCGGGGGCTGGCTCGACTCCGATGAGCTGCTCACAGGGGTGGCCCGGCTCGCCGTTCCCGAGATTGCGGACTGGTGCGCGGTCGACCTCGTTACCGACGGCGCCGCGCTCGAGCGCGTGGCGCTGACGCACGCCGACCCGGCGCTGCGCGAACCAGCGGAGGAGCTCAGCCGCCGCTATCCGCCCGACCCGGCAACGCCCAACGGGGCATATGACGTGATGCGAAGCGGCGAGCCGCGACTCTTCCCGGAGGTGACCGACGAGCTGTTGCGCAGCAGCTCGCGGGACGGCGAGCACTACGAGCTGTTGAGCCGGCTCGGGGTGCGCTCGGCGATGATCGTGCCGATGCGGGCGCGCCAACGCACGCTCGGCATCCTGACCTTCGGGACCGGCCCTTCGGGCCGCCGCTATGACGAACGCGACCTCGAGCTTGCGCACGAGCTGGCGCGCCGCTGCGCAACCGCGCTCGACAACAACCGGCTCTACTCCGAGCGCTCGTACGTCGCCCGCACCCTCCAGGAGAGCCTGCTCCCGGGCGAGCTGCCGGACATCCCCGGCATCGAGGCAGCGGCTCGCTTCCGGCACGCCGGCGATGGCGCCGAGGTCGGCGGTGACTTCTACGACCTCTTCGCGACAGGCCCGCGCGGGTGGACGGTGGTCATGGGCGACGTCTGCGGCAAGGGGCCCGATGCCGCTGCGGTCACCGCCCTGGCCCGCTACACGCTGCGCGCGGCGGCGATGCGGGACCGGCTGCCCAGCCGCAGCCTCTGGCTTCTGAATGAGGCCCTGCTGCGCCAGCGCAGTGACCGGCGCTTCTGCACCGTCGCCTGCGCCTACCTCGAGACGCTGGACAGCGGGGCCCGGGTCGGGTTCGCGAGCGCCGGCCACCCGCTGCCACTGCTCCTCCGTCCGGACGGCACGGTGGAGGCGATCGGCGAGCCGGGCACCCTGCTGGGCGTGGTTCCGGACCCGAGCATCGAGGACCGCGCCGTGTCCCTCTCCCGCGGCGACGCGCTCGTCTTCTACACCGACGGGGTGATCGAGGCGCGCGGGCGCGAGGAACCGCTCGACGAGGCGCGCCTCGCCGCTCTGGTCGGCGGATGCGCCGGCCGGAGCGCCGATGCCATCGCTGAGGAGGTCGAGCGCGCAGCGGTGGCATCGCACGGAGGGCGCCCGCGGGACGACATCGCGGTGCTCGTACTCCGAGTGGCGTCCTGATCCCCTTTTAGGGGTCGCACGGATTGCGGCGGTTGGGGCAAGCCCCGTTTGGGTACAACCAATCCTGTCATCGCCTCAGCCATCCTCGAGAGGAGCCCGGCATCGCAATCCAGTCCGGCCGCCCAACCGGCACCCAGCCCGCTCGAGGCTGGGACGTCATCGGGGCGCTCCCCTGGCAGCGCACCGACTTGGACGACGGCTTGACCGTGCCGCTCAGCGGCGGCGCGGAAGCCGCGGTGCGGGCGCGCGGGGCGATCTCGAGCCTTCGTGCCGACCTCGATCCGACATTGCTCGACACGCTGCGGCTGCTCGTGACGGAGCTGGTGGTGAACAGCGTCCGTCACGCCCGGGCCGACGCGATCACACTCCGGATCGTGGTGGGACGCTCGGCCGTGCTCGCCGAGGTCACGGACGGCGGGCCGGGCTTCGACCCCGCCGCGGCTGGCTCCCCGCGCGACGACCACACCGGCTGGGGCCTATTCCTCGTCGAGCGGCTCGCGGACCGCTGGGGCGTCTCGCGCGCCGGGCGCGCGACCAGGGTCTGGTTCGAGCTGCACCGGGGCCGGCCGGTTTAGTTCTCTAGTTCGCGTATTCGTCCTGCCCTGGTGGCCTCCTCGACCACCAATCCAGGATCGTTCGCGGTTTCCCGAGCGCCGGGGCCGAACGATCCTCGGCGCCACCCCTAACGGAGAGCGACAGGGGCAGCTCGTCTAGAGCCTCAGCTGGTCCTCCGCCGGCGGGGCCTGGCCCAATAGCGCGCGGAAGCGCTGCGCCGCGGTGGGAGCGTCGTCGCCCCGGTTGTTGTTGAACGCCACGTGCACCTCCCCGGCCTGCTCGGCCATCCCGAGCACGCGCTCCTCGACCTCCTCGAGCTCGTCATCCGTGTAGCGCCAGCCGAATCGCTCGGCCACCGAGCGGCCGCTCATGTAGCCGTCCGTGTTGCGGCCGTGAAGGCGCAGGTAGGCGAGGTCGTCGCGGGTCACGGCGTCGAGCTCCGAGGGCATGATCGGGATCTGGTCGCCGGGTGGGGCATCGACGCACACGAACGCGACGCCGTGCTCCGAGAACCACCCGAGCGTGGCGTCGCGGCGCTTCTCGCGGACCCAGCCGCGGTGGCGCAGCTCGATCGCGAGGCGGTGCGGTGCGAAGGCCTCGACGAGGCGCTCGAGCTCGTCGAGTTTGTGCCGCCCCGGGGCGAAAGCGGGCGTGAGCTGAAGGAGATAGGCGCCGAGCTTGCCGGCCTCGGCGAGCGGCCCGGTTTCCTCGACGAGCCGCCGCGCCAGCTCGGTCTCGAGCTCGGGGGTGAGGATCAGGCGGCCGCGTTCCCCGGACGGGACCTCGTCGCGCATGTCCGGCGGCAGCGAGTCGACCGGCGCGGCGTGGCGAGACAGGGCGCGATGCACCTTGACGTCGAAAACGAAGCCCTCCGGGGTCGTCTCGACCCAGCCGTGCACGGTGTTGCGGTCGGGGATCGCGTAGAAGCTCGAGTTGAGTTCGACGGCCTCGAAGCGCTGCGCGTACCACGGCAGCCGCTCCTTCGCGGGCATCCTCGGCGGATACCACTCTTGGACGAACCCTGGGTCCGCCCAGCTCGAGGTTCCCACGAGGATTCGGCCTGGCATGCGCCTACATGCTGACGGGTGGATACTTCGCTCGTATGTCAGAGCAGATCGAAGCCACCTGGAAGCTCGAGCGGATCTCTCCACGGGCCTACCAGCACCCCGGCGACCGGGCGGCGACCGCCGCGCTCGCCAAGGTGCCCTATCTCGACGAGGTCGTGCGCAAGCTCGTCGCGCTCGGCTACGAGCGGGCGCTGCGAGCGGCCTCGCTGGGGTCGGCGGTCCGGCTCGGCCAGAACCAGCTGCCGCGCATCTGGGTTCTTCACCGGCAGGTGTTCAACGCGCTCGACATGGAGCGCGTGCCGGATCTCTACCTCACGCAGTTTCCGCTCGCGAACGCCTACGCGATCGGTACGGACAAGCCGATCGTGCTGCTCAACTCGGAGCTCGTGCGGATCCTCGACGACGACGGCCGCCGGGTGGTGCTCGCCCACGAGGCCGCGCACGTGCACTCCGACCACGTCCTCTACCAGACTGCGCTCCTGATCCTGCTGCGGCTCGGCGCGGCCGTGCGGCTGCCGATCCTCGCCGGGCTGCCGCTGCTGGCCATCACGCTCGCGCTGCTCGAGTGGTGGCGCGCGGCCGAGCTGTCGTGCGACCGCGCCGCCACACTGGTCACACGCGACCCTCAGGCGGTCTGCCGCTCGCTGATGACGATCGCCGCCGGCGAGGAAGCGGAGGCGCTCAGCCTCGACGCGTTCATCGCCCAGGCGATGGACTACACCGAGCGCGGCACCGGCCTCGAGCGGATGACGAAGCTGCTCCAGGACCTGCAGGTGACCCACCCGATGCCCGTCCGGCGCGTGAAGATGCTGCTCGACTGGGTCCACGAGGGCGAGTACGACCGCATGGTGCGCGGCGACTACCTTCGGATCGGCGAGGAGCCGAGCCCGCGCGAGGAGGCCGATTCGGCCGGCGTCTACTACGCCGACCGGATCAGCGGCGCGTTCGCGCAGGCGGGCTCATCGATAGCGGACATCGGCCAGCAGCTCGGCGACTGGCTGAAGCGCACGCGCGAGCGCGGCGACGGCGGGGACGGCGGCGGCAGCGGCGACGCGGGCTAGGGCGCCGCGCGGCCCTCGGCCCTTAGCGCACCTTCAGCGTCATCCGCATGCCTGCCGACCGGTGGATCGTGCAGACGATCCTGTAGGTACCGCGACGCGTGACCTTCTTCGCGTAGGTGCCCGAAGTCTGTATGCGCGACTTGAAACGCACCGGACCCTTGGTGACCGTCACGTCGTGCGGATTGCTGCCCTCCCACTCCCACACGACCCTGTCATTACGCCGCACGTTCACGGTCGGCGGAGAGCCTTGACGGACGAAGTAGTTGTCGTCGACCTCGACGTTCTTACGCGCCGACAGGGCGGGTCCCGCAGCGAGCATGGCGGCCAGCACGGCGGCGAGCAGACCTAACACGAGCAGCTTGCGCATTGGGCGTCCTCCTCTATGGGCTTGGCAGGCGATCCTCCGGAGGCATACGCGCGTGTAGCCCAAAGGGTTCGGCAGGTTCCCGCATCGGGTGCCTCACGCGCGGTCGCGGGCCGGCCACTAGCGCCCCCTCCGGCCGAAGCTGTGGCCCGCGGGCGCCACTGCCCGCAGGTCGGCCTCGTCGTTGGCTGAGACGCCGGCGGCTGCGGCGGCCTCTTCCCCGCCCGCGCGGATGACCCCCTCCCCCGCCTCGCTGCTCCAGACCCGGCGGGGCTCGATGTGCCTGATCTCCGCTCTCGGCAGATCGGGGCGCTCGAGGCGTTCGATCCTGTCGACCAGGACGTTGGTAGTTCCGTCCCTTCGCTCCAGGCGGCCGGTGGCCAGCACGAGCGGCTCAGTGCGCACCGCGAGGCGGAAGCGTTCGTGGACCGGCGGCGGCACGATCAGGTTGATGGTGCCGTGCTCGTCCTCGAGCAGCATGAAGGTCACGCCCTTCGCGGTGGCCGGCCGCTGACGCGCCACGACGAGCCCGGCCACCCGCACCCGCCGCCCATGCTGGTGGCGCTCGAGCTGCTCGCTCGTGCGCAGATCCCCGGGCAACCCCGGCCGCATCAACTCGAGCGGATGCTCCCGCAAGGTGACTCCGGTCGACCCGTAATCCGCAAGCATCCGCTCCCACGCCGACAACGCCCGCAGCTCAGGCCCCTCATGTGGCTCGAGCGGCAACGACAGTTGAGTCCCCTCCGGCACCGAAATACCGGGAACAGCAACCCCAAGCGTCCATAAAGCCCGCCGCCGTCTCCCCTGCTCAGGTCCGTCGACGAGCGAGTCACAGGCCCCCGCCCAAGCAAGCCGACCGAGTGTCTCGGCGGACGCCCCGGACCGCCCGGCGAGATCCCCAAGCGACCGCCACGAACCCGACTCCCGCTCAGCGACCAAGGCCCGCACCTCGGCCTCCTTGACCCCGCCCACGTACCCGAGCCCCAACCGGACGGCGAGCGCAGAGGGGGTCGGGAGTTGGGGGGCCCGGATGGCGAGCGCAGAGGGGGTCGGGAGTTGGGGGGCCTGAAACTCGACCACACACTCGGCTCGACTCCGAACCACACACGGAGGCAGCACCTCCACCCCCCGCCGTTGCGCCTCGTGCACCAGCGAATCCGGCGGATAGAACCCCATCGGCTGCTCGTTCAGCAACCCACACAAGAACTCGGGCTGGTAGTGCACCCGCAGCCAGGTCGACTGGTAGGCGAGCAGGCCGAAGGCGGCCGAGTGCGCCTTCGGAAAGCCGAAGCCGGAGAAGCCGACGATTTGGGTCCAGACCTGCTCGGCCACCTCGCGCGTCGCCCCGCGGGCAACGCCGCCCGCGATGAACTTCTCCTCGTAGACCCGGATCGCCGCCTCCGAGCGCTTGCGGCTCATCGCGCGCCGCAGCCCTTCGGCCTCGCCCGCGCTGAAGCCGGCGAACGCCATCGCCACCTCGAGCACCTGGTCCTGGAAGACGATCGTCCCGAGCGTGTCGCGCAAGACCGGCTCCAAGGACGGGTGCAGGTAGGGCACCTCGTAACCCGGGTTCTCGCGCAGCGCCTTGCGGTGCTCGATGTAGGGATGCACGGCGCCGCCGATGATCGGCCCCGGGCGCACCAGCGCCACCTGGACGGTGAGGTCGTCGAGGTTCTCGGGGCGCGTGCGCTTCAGCATCTGCATCTGCGCGCGCGACTCGATCTGGAACACCCCCATCGTCTCCGCCTCCTGGATGCGCGCGTACACCTCCGCGTCGTCGTAGGGGATGCGCGATAGGTCGATGCGCTCCCCGCGCACGCGCGCCACCTCGTCGATGCAGCGCTCGACGGCCGAGAGCATCCCCAGTCCGAGCAGGTCGATCTTCAGGAAGCCGGCGTCGCCGCAGGAGTCCTTGTCCCACTGCACCATCTGCCGGCCCTCCATCGACGCGGGCTGGACCGGGCAGAGGTCGATAAGCGGCTGAGTCGAGATCACCATGCCCCCCGGGTGCTGGGACTGGTGGCGGGGCAATCCCCAGGCGTCCCGGGCGAGCCGCACGAGCGCCCGCCAGCGGGGCGAGCCGCCGGCGGGCACGTCGCCCTGCCCGAAGCGCCCGGCTCGGCCGGGCGCGTAGGGAACTTCATCGCTTATGTCGTTGCGGTCCTTCCAGGGGTCGACCGCCCGCGCGAGACGCTCGATCTCGCCGGGAGGCAGGCCGAGCGCCTTTGCGAAGTCGCGCACCGCCGAGCGCACCTGGAAGGTCGCGAAAGCGGCGACGAGCGCGCAGCGGTCGCGCCCGTAGCGGTCGTGGACGCGGGGGATCAGCACGTCGCGGATATCGCGCGGGAAGTCGAGATCGATGTCCGGCAGCGCGGTCAGCTCCTCGTTCAGGAAGCGGCCCAGCAGCAGCTCGTTCTCGATCGGGTCGACGTGCGAGAGGCCGGTGAGGTAGCAGACGATCGAGGACACGCTCGACCCGCGCCCGCGCCCCGGCGGGAGCAGCCGCCGCGCCGACTCCGGCCCACGCACCTCGAGGGCCACCTCGCGCGCCAGCTCGAGCATGTCTCGGTGCAGGAGGAAGAAGCCGGACAGGCCGAGGTGGCGGATCACGCGCAGCTCCTCGTCAAGTCGCGCGGCCGCCTCCTCCCTGCGCCTGCGCCCGGAGTAGCGGTCGTCGAACACCGTCCCGCACAGCTCGGCCAGCTTGCGGTCGGCATCCGGGTCCTCCGAGCCGGGGTAGCGGTAGCCGAGGTCCTCGGTGAGGTCGAACGCCAGGCGCTCCGCGAGCCGCCCGCTCTCCTCCACGGCCTCACGATGCTCGCGGAAGCGCTCGGCCATCCGCTCGGGGGGAGCGAGCACGTGAGAGGAGTTCCCGCGCCGGCGCGGCTCGGTCTCGTCGAGGGTGGCGCCCAGGCGTACCGCCACCATCGCGTCCTGCAGCGGGATGCGGTCGCGGGTGTGGGCGTGCACGTTGCCTGTGGCCACGCAGGGCACCCCCAGCCGCTCGGCGAGCTCGCCGAGCAGGCGGTTGCGGCGCCGGTCGTTGCGCCAGTACGGACGCTGGAGCTCGACGCGGAAGCGCTCGGGGCCGAAGGCGCGCAGGAGCCGCCTACCGATCGCCGCCGCCCCCGGATGGTCGCCGGACTCGATCCGAGCGGCGAGCGCCCCGTCGCGAGCACACCCCGACAGGCATACGAGCCCCGCCGCATTGCGCTCCACGTCCTCGAGCGTGACGCTCGGCTCCTCGTCGAGCGGGTCCTGGCCGGGCCGGCGGCCGTCCACCACCTGGCCCGTGGGGTCCTCCCAGCCCTCGCGCGCCCACCTGCGCGTGTGCCAGTGCGAGGCCGTCAACAGCCGGCAGAGGTTCGTGTAGCCCTCCCGCGACTCGCACAGGAGCGTGAGGTGCGAGCCGTCGTCGAGGGTGACCTCGGCGCCCGTGATGTGGCGGACCCCGAGCGGCGCCAGCGCCTGCGCCATCTCCATTGCGCCGTGCAGGCCGTCGTGATCGGTGAGCGCGAGCGCGGAATGGCCCTGCTCGGCGGCTGCCCCGGCCAGCTCGACCGGATGCGAGGCGCCGTCCAGGAACGAGTAGGCCGAGTGGCAGTGGAGCTCGACGTAGGGCACGAACACATGTTCCCATCCGAGCAGGATGGAGATCCTCGCCTTGGCGCGCGGGCGCTTGAAATGGCGATAGATAACGCGTATATATTCGCGCTATCTATGAGGGAGGTCTTCCTTGCACTGCTGGCGGGCGAGAGCGGCTACGGCTACGAGCTCAAGCAGTCGCTGGAGCAGTCGTTCGGTGATCTCCTGCCCGCGCTGAACGCCGGGCAGGTTTACTCAACGCTCGCGCGCCTCGAGCGCGATGGCCTGATCACCGGCGAGAGCGTCGCGGCGGACAGCCGGCGCAAACGGGTCTACGAGCTCACCGATCGCGGGCGCGCGACGCTGGAACGCTGGATCGAGTCTCCGGTGCCCGGCACGCGGCTCAAGGACGAGTTCTTCATGAAGTTCGTGGTCGTGGTCGCGGCCCGGCTCGCCGACCCGAAGACCATCCTCGACAGGCAACGGCGCGAGTACCTGCAGTCGCTGCGGGACCTCGACACCCTGCTGGCGGCCAACGGCAAGAGCACCGCAGCCGAGCTGCTCGTGGAGGGCGCCGTCCTCCACGCGAAGGCGGATCTGGAATGGCTCGACTTGATCGAACAGCGAATGACGATGCGGGAGGACCGACGATGACGCCCGTGCTCGAGGCGCACAATCTGGCCAAGACCTACGACACGGGAGGCGCGAAGGTCCTGGCCCTTCGCGGCGTGGATCTCGCGATCGAACGCGGGGAGTTCGTCGCGGTCATGGGACCGAGCGGATGCGGCAAGTCGACGCTGCTCAACCTGCTCGCCGGCCTAGATCGCCCGACGGCCGGAGAGGTCTGGCTCGACGGCGACCGGATCGATGGCCTGAGCGAGACCGAGCTCGCCCGCCTGCGCCGGCGCAAGATCGGGTTCGTCTTCCAGTTCTTCAATCTGATGCCCACGCTGTCGGCGGTCGAGAACGTCGAGCTGCCGCTGCTGCTCGCCGGCCGAAGCCGCAAGCAGGCTCGCCGGTCCGCGAGCGACCTGATGAGCGACCTCGGCGTCGGCGACAAGGGCCCCGCCGCCCCCGTCCAGCTCTCCGGCGGGCAGCAGCAGCGCGTAGCTCTCGCGCGAGCGCTCGCAAACACGCCCGACCTCGTGCTCGGCGACGAGCCCACCGGCAACCTCGACTCGGCGGCGGCTCGCGAGGTGCTCGCGCTGCTACGAGCCGCCCGCGAGCGCGGGCAGACGCTGCTGGTCGTGACACACGACGCACGCGTCGCGGCCGCCGCCGACCGGGTGATCACGCTACGCGACGGACTCGTCTCCGACGAGAGCGAACTGCAGGCCGCGCGGCCGGTCGTGCTCCCCTTTGAGCGCGAGGAGCCGGCATGACCGCGACGCTGATCAAGCTCGCCTTCGCGGGCATGCGCTCCCGCCTGCTCGCGAGCGTGCTGACGGTGCTGCTCTCGGCCGCGGCGGCGGCCACGATTGTGCTCGCGCTCGAGGTCGGCGCGACAGCGCGCGATCCGTGGCAGCGGACGTTCGACGCCGCCAACGGTGCGCACGTGCTCGCGGAAATGCCCTCGCGAGGCGACGCGCTCGCGATTGCGGGCCTCCCCGGCGTCGCTGAACGGGCCGAACCTGTCCCGAGCACGTTCGCGACCGTCCTGTCCGGGAGCGGCAACGACCGCCTGCAGCTCGCCGACCCGGGCGCGGCGCCGCAGGTCAACGCGCCGCTGCCGACGGAGGGCGCGGCGGCGCGCGAGGGCGGCATCGTGCTCGAGCGCAGCTTCGCCGAGGCCCTCGGCCTGCGCCTCGGGGCGAAGCTGCGGCTCGCGGGCGCAGACGGGCCGGTCGACCTGCGCGTGGTGGGCACGGCGATCTCGCCGGCCCAGCCGCGCTATCCGCGCCGCAACCCGGGTCTCGCCTGGGTGACGCGCGCGACGCTCGAACGGTTCGAACCCGATCGGAGCCGCTGGCTCTGGACGCAGCCCGTCCGCCTCGCGGATCCCGCCGCCGCCCCCGCTTTCGCCGCTCGCGCGACGGCCATGGTGCCGCCCGGCGCCGCATTCGTCGAGACCTGGCAGGACCAGCGCGCGAACGCGCTTCGCGAGGCCCAGCCGGCCATGATCATCCTGACGACCTACACGATCGTGCTGCTCGCCGTGGTGTCCGCGGTCGTGGCGATGCTCGTCGGCGCGCGCGCCAGCGCGCAGCATCGCGAAATCGGAGTTCTAAAGGCCGTCGGCTTCACGCCCCGCCAGGTCACCGCCGTGTTCGCGATCGAGTCCGCCGTGCTCGGAGCGATCGCCGTCGTCATCGGCTTCGCGGTCGGGGTGCTGCTCGCACCGCAGCTCGCAGCACCCAGCGCCGAGACAATGCTCGGCTCGCCGACCACGGCGCCGAGCGCGTGGCACCTGGCTGCCGCCGCCGTCCCCGTGCTGCTCGTGCTCATCGCCGGCGCTCGCTCCTCGACCCGGCGCAGCACCCGCTTCAGCACCCTGACCGTGATGCATGCCGGCGCCGCGGCCCCCGCCTCAAAATCGCGCCTCGCGCGTGCGCTCGATCAGGCCTCGCTGCCCGTCCCGCTCGCGGTCGGCCTCAAGGACCTCCTCGGCCGCCGCCGGCGCATAACCCGGCTCGCCGGCGCCATCGCCCTCACGGGCGCCGCGGTCGTGTTCGCGCTCTCGATGAAGGCGAGCTTGAGTGCCCAGCCGGCCGACGAGATCAGCGACGTCACCGATGAGCTCCCCGTGCTCGTCTACACACTCGACGCCGTGCTGCTGCTGATCACCGTCACGACGCTGGTCGCCATGGCCTTGCTGTCGGTACGCGAGCGTGTCCGCGACTACGGCGTGCTGAAGGCGATCGGCCTCACTCCAGGGCAGATCGCGTCGAGCCTGGTCAGCGCCCACGCCGCCGTCGCGTCGGTCGCGGCGCTGCTCTCCATCCCTCTCGGTATCGGGCTCTACGTCGCGGTCTACAACGTCGCAGGGGGTAGCGGGGAGGACCTCGTGATCGCACCGTGGTGGTCGCTCGCCCTCGTCCCGGTCGGAGCCGTGCTCACGGTCGTCGCCGCGACCAGCCTGCCGGCCCGCCTGGCGACCCGTATTCCGACGGCCGACGCGCTGCGCTACGAGTGAGGACCGAAGGCGCGACCCGAAGGCCTGCAATCGAGAATGCTGAACCCCCGGCGCAGATGCTCCTCGGCCGACTCCGCGACCTCCGGCACGTCGAACACGGCGCCTTCGAGCTGCGGGTATTCCTCGAGCACCGCCGCCGCGAAGTGGCCGCGGCCGCCGCCCACGTCCAGGATCCTCGTCGCCGCGCCGAAGTCGTAGTGCTCCACGGCCTCCCTGACGACGCTCTCCGAGAGCTGGGCCATGGTGCCGTCGAAGGCGGCGCCCGCCTCGGGGTTGTTCCGCAGGTAGCTGAAGAACGGGTCTCCGTGGGCTGCCTCGAACCCGGACTCCCCGGTTCGGACGGCGTGCTCGAGCTTCGCCCATGCGCGGAACGCCTCGCCTCCGCGGTGCAGGGCGATGTCGCGCAGTGATCCCTGGGCGCCCCCGTCCAGATGCGTCCCCAGTTCCGTCAGAGCGACGCGGCCGTCGGACTCGATCGCGACGAGCCCGAAACCCGCCAGGCCGCGCACGAGACGGGGCATCATGTCCGGCTGCGTTCTCGTCAAGAAGCTGAGCTCCGTGACCGTCCTCGGGCCCTCGGAGAGCAACTCCGCGAGCTTCAGGCGCGCCATGACGTAGATGAGCTGCACCGGCACGAAGCCGAAGAGCATCTCCACGAGACGCCGGCGCGATCCAACCGTGACCGTCATAGCGCCACCACGGGCCGGGGAGCAGCCGGGAGGAGCCGGTCACGGGCAGCCTCGCGAACGATGCGCGCGAGCTTCGGGAGCTTCTCGAGCACAGGTTCGAACTCGCGCTCCGGGATCACGCGCAGGCGCATGTCGGTGGCGGCCACGACGGAGGCGGTCCTCCTGCCGTCGCCCAGGAGCCCGAGCTCGCCGAAGAAGTCGCCGGCGCCCAGATCGCGGATGTGACGGTCGTCTTGACTCACGCTCGCGCGGCCTCGCTCGATCACGAAAAACGCCTCCGCGGGGGTCCCATGGCGAAGGAGGCGACTCCCGGCGGGAACGTCGAGCGCCGCCGCCAACCGAGCCAGGGTCCGGCGCTCCGGCCGCAGCAGGGCCGCGGCCCTCGTCAGGACGACGGGCACGCCGCCCCGAGCCTCGAGGACGACGACCCCGGTGACCACGAGCGCGCCACCGAGCACCTGGGCAGGGCGGAGACGATCGGCGAACGCCAGGAACCCGAGCACCGGCGTGAGCGCCGGTTGAACCGCCGAGACGATGCTCGCCCGCGAGGGGCCAAGCCTGCGGATTCCGGCCACGAACGTACCCATGCCCGCCACGGCGACGAGGCCGACGACGGCGATCAACGCGAACGCGGAAGCGCCGAGGTCGAAAGAGACGTCGCTCTGGACCGCGCCGCGCACGGTGAGCGTGATCGCCGCTCCCGTGGTGACCAGCGCTGTGAGCAGGAAGGGGTCGGTGCGCTCGAGCTGGCCCGCGGAGGTCAGGATGTACGCCGTGTAGGCGACGGCCGACGCGAGCGCGAGGGCCGCGCCGAATGCGTCGATGCTCCCTAGCCCGCCGACCAGCACGAGTGACGTGCCGGCGGTTGCCGCTCCGAGCGCGATCGCGCCGCGGGTGCTCCAGCGCTCCCGCCCCAGGGCGATCGCACCGAGCATGACGAGCGCCGGGTAGGTGAAGAGCAGCAGGTCGACGAGACCGGCGTCGAGCCGGGCCAGGGACTCGGAGAAGAGCCATGCGTGCGCGCTGTATCCCAGACCAAGCAAGAGTCCCGCCTGGATCTGAGCGCGGTCCGGCCGCCGCGGCCGGAGGATCAGGACGAGCGGCCAGAGGAGCACCGCGGCCACCAGGAAGCGTCCGGAGAGCAGGGTCCCCATCGGGGCGCCCGCATCGAACGCAAGCTGGGTCGTGACCCCCAGCCCGGACATGAAGACGGCGGAGGCCAGCGTGAAGGCGAGCCCCGCGAGAGCGGGGCTCACCTGCAGACGGGCGTGGGTGCGCACGGCCGTCACGGCCTCAGCCAGCCGGATTGGGCACCAGCCGCCGCAGCAGCCACCGCGCGCGTCCCACATCTGCGCCTTGGCGCATCAGCTGGTAGCGGCGCAGCATCAGTAGCCGGACGGCCTCCGCGCTGCGCTGGAACGGATCGGCCGTGACCGCGCCGGCCGCGAGGGAGACCGCCGCCACCGGCACGCCCGCCGACTCGGCGAGCAACACAGGGCCGTCAAGCGGGTGGGCGCTGTCGAGCGCCGCCAGGCGCACCAGCGCGTCGTCGTCCTCGGGCGTAGCCATCCGGATCGTCAAGGGCCGATCAGTCATCGCGGGCCTTCCGTTTGTGATCGGGTCACGGGTCACGCCAACGAAGCTAGGCCGATCGCCGGCACGCGCCATCGGCAGTCCTGCCTAATTCGGCTTGCCTAAGGACGGGCCCGCTTAGAGCAGCCCGTTCTCCTCGGCGAAGCGGCCGGCCGCCGCGCGTGAGCGCACCCCCGCCTTGCGGTAGATCGAGCGCAGGTGCGCGTTGACCGTGCGCACGCTGAGGAAGAGCTGCTCGGCCGCCTCGGCATCGGAGAGCCCGGCCGCGACCAGCCTGAGCACCTCTACCTCGCGCGCCGTCAGGCCGACGGGATATTCGTCGACCTCGTCGTCCTCGGACGCCTGGCCGAGTTGGGGGACGTGCGCCTCCACGGCGGCATACAGCCGTTTCGGATCGGACACGCCCCTGAGTGCGTGCGTCCCTCGATCTGTGAAGACCAGCCCCGAGCCGGCGGCGAGCTCGCGCGTTGTCGCGCTGACCAGGACCTCCGACGGGCTCGCCCGCTCGGCGACCCGGGTGGCCACGTTCAGCGCGATCCCGCGGGTCTGGCCCTCGGCCTGCTCGACCTCACCGGTGTGAACGCCCGCACGGATCCGCAGGTCGAGCGCCACGAGGCGGTCCATCACGGCGAGCGCACACCGAACCGCACGCGCGGGGCTCTCGAAGGACGCCAGGAACCCGTCCCCGGTGGTGGCGATCTCCTGTCCGCCGAAGACGACGAACTCGCCCCTCGTCGCGCTGTCGTGCGCCGCGAGGAGCTCGCTCCATGCGCTGTCGCCGAGGCGCTCGGCGGTCCGCGTCGAGCCGACGATATCCGTGACGAGAATGGTCGCGATGCGGAGCTCCGGGCCCGCCTCGGCCTCGCCTTCTCCCGGCGTCGGCGCGAGCACCCGGTAGGCGGACTCACCCGCCGCCTCGAGTCTGAAGCGATCGCTCACGACCACGGCCGCGTCGGCGTCCACCCACACACCGGCGCCGCTCGCACCGCGCGCAATCCTCGACGCCCGCTCGACCGGCTCGCCCTCGGCGCCGTACACCCAGCGGGCCTCGCGGGCCTGCTCAACACGGGTGGCGCCGACCTGCGCCTCGCCGGCGCTGACCGCGACGCTCGCGATGACGCGCGGCGCGGTGCGCGCCTCGCCGTCTGCGGCCACGGCGAGGGCCGCCTCGACGGCCGCGACCGATCGCGTACGCAGGTCCGGGCCCTCGAAGACCGCGACGAGCAGGCTGCCGTCGCTCTCGCTCGGTGTGCCCCCAAGCGCCCTGATCCGCTCCTCCGCCCGCTCGCGCTCGCGGCGCCCGACAAATCCCACCGCCTCCTCCGGAAAGTTCGGGTCCGGCAGCCGCCATTCGACCGCGAGGATCGCGACCTCCCGCACCTGCTTCCCGTAACGCTCCAGGTGGGCGCTCGTACTCCGAAGCTCGCCGACCGTCTCGTCGATCGCGCGCTTCAGGCTGAGCGCCGTCCGGATCCTCGCCAGGAGCTCGCGCTCGTCCACGGGCTTCGAGAGGAAGTCGTCGGCGCCGGCCTCTATGCCCCGCACGCGATCCTCGACGGCATTCAGCGCCGTCATCAGCACGACCGGAATCAGCCTCGTCTCCGGATCGCCCTTGAGGACCCGGAGGGCGCTGATCCCATCCATGCCGGGCATCATCACGTCGAGCAGGACGAGGTCGGGAGGAGTCGCGGCCACCCGCTCGAGCGCCTCGAGCCCGTCCGCGGCGGTCTCCGTGACAAAACCGAGGCTCTCGAGCTCCTGCTCGAGATAGTCCACGTTGAGAGGCTCGTCGTCGACGATCAGGATGCGGGCCTCTCGACCCGGCTGCTGATCGGCCTGCTCCGTCATCGCGACCCGAGATGCCGGCTCACGAGCTCGACGAGCAGCTCGTCGTCGATCGGCTTCGCCACGAAGTCGTCGCAGCCGGCATCGATCGCCTCCTCCCGGTCGCCCGGCATCACCCGCGAGCTCACGGCGATGATCGGGGTGCGCGCGCCCGTGGCCCGGATCGCGCGCACCGCTTCCAGGCCGTTGAAGAGCGGAAGTCCGATGTCCATGAGGATCAGGTCGGGCTGCTCGGCCACCGCGACCTCCACCGCGGTCGGGCCGTCCGCCGCGACCACTATGTCGTAGGTGTCCTCGAAAATCTGCACCAGCAGTTCCCTGTTGAGATCGCTGTCCTCGACGATCAGCAGCCGCTTCTTCACGTCCGCCGCCCATCGCCGTCCGGGTTCGCCTGGTAGGTCAGCGGCAGGTCGAGGGTGAACGTCGAGCCCGCACCGACCTTGCTCTTGACGGTCACGTCGCCGCCGAGCGTCCGCGCGAGGCGGCGCGAGATCGCCAGGCCCAGACCGGTCCCGCTCCGCCGCCGGGCGCTCGTTGTGTCGGCCCGCTGGAACTCCTCGAAGATCCTGCCGAGCTCGTCGGCGGGGATCCCGACGCCGGTATCCGAGACCCCGACCCGAAGCCGCCCGTCGGTCGCCTCGGCGCGCAACGCGATCGCTCCTTCGTCCGTGTACTTGATTGCGTTGCTTACGAGGTTCAGCAGGATCTGCTTGACCTTGTCGCGGTCGGTCACCACCTGGGGCAGCCCGGGCGCGGCCTCCACGACCAGCTTCACGGCCGGGCGATCGATGAGCGGCTCGAGGGAATCGCTGACCTCTTGCAGCACGTCCGCGATCTGCGTTTCGCCGATGTCGAGGCTCACCTCACCGGCTTCGACCCGCGAGAGATCGAGGATGTCGTCGATCAGCGAGAGCAGGTGCTCCGCGCTCACGAGGATCTTGGAGAGATTGTCGACCTGCCGGTCGGGCAGACCCTCGGAGTTTCGGGACACCAGCCTGGTGAAGCCGATGATCGCGTTCAGCGGCGTCCGCAGCTCGTGGCTCGTGCTGGCGAGGAAGCGGCTCTTCGCGGATCCCGCCTCCATCGCTGCGTCGCGCGCCATCTCGACCCGCCGGAGCAGCTCGGCCAACTCCGCCTCGCTGCGCTTCTGCGCCGTGATGTCGATGTCGATGCCCGCGACAGCCACGACCTGCTTCGAGCTGTCCACGACCGGGAAGCGCACGTTGGCGAGGATGTGTTCCTTGCCCGCTCGCTCGACGTGGGCCTCGCGCCGGTCGGGCTCGCGGGTGGCGAGGACCTCGCGGTCGATCCGTGCGTTCAGGTCGGGCTTCACATCGAGCTCGGACATCGCGTCGACGTCGTAGAGCGTCTTCCCGCGGATCTCGTCGTGGCGGACCGACCAGAACTCCTCGTACTCGCGATTCACGAGAATGAACCGCCCCGCCAGGTCGCGCAGGTAGACCTTGGCCGGCATGTTGTCGACGAGAGCGCGCAGGCGTGCCTCCTCGGAGCGCTGCCGCTCGACGACGCGGCCGAGCTGGGTTCCGACGCTCAGCAACAGCTCGAGGAGCTCCGCGTCCGCATGGAACGGATAGTTGGAGAAGAACTCCAGCACGCCCACGGCCTCGCTTCCCGCCATGATCGGGACGGCGAGGCCGGCGCGCAGATCCAGGTCGATCCACTCGGCCGCTCGCACCGCGCGCAGGCCCTCCAGGGGGACGGCCACCGGCTCCGAGCCCCCGCCGGGCGACTCCAGCGAAAGGATGCTTAGCGTCACCACCTCGGCCGAGCTCCCCTCCAGGTCGGCGGTCGAGCCGAACACGGGCTTCCCCGTCTCGAGCGCGATACCCGGGAGGCCGCGGCCAGTCCTGAAGCGCTCCCGGTCGGTCGCGGCTCGGAAGTCCGCGTAACGCGCCTCGTCGCTCATGCGCCAGATGCCCGTGGACACGAGCAGGTCGGGGTCGTCGCGGCTGACGAGGAACGCGTGCCCGATCGGCCAGCCCGTGAACGCGCACACCTCCTCGAGCGCTATGGCGAGAGCGTCCTCGGCCGACGACGACTCGTTGGCCGCGGCGGTGGTGCGGCGTAGCAGCTGGAGCGAGTCCGTGCGGCGCTTGATGGCCCCCAGGACCCTGTTGTACTCGGCCGCGATCTGGCCGATTTCGGTGTATGGCTCCACCCGCACCGGGCGGGCGAAGTCGCCGCTGCGGCGATGCTCGTCCATCTCCGTGAGGAGATCGAAGGTGTCGGTACTCGCGCCGTGTTCGGCGATGTTGAGCCCGGCGAGCTCTCCGTCGGGGTCGATGCGGAACGGGAAGCGGCGGTTGATGAGCGACAGGACGACGTAGCCGAGCCCGAACGCCCACACGAAACACACCCCGATCCCGAGCAGCTGGATGCCGAGCTGCTCGAAGTTGTTCGACGCGTTCGTGAATGAGTCGGGGTCGCCGAGCAGCCCGACCGCCAGCGTTCCCCAGATGCCGGCGCCGAGATGCACCGGCACGGCGCCGACAGCGTCGTCGATCCGCAGCCGCTCGAGCAGGACGGTCACGAACTGCATGACGACCGCGGCCACGGCGCCGATCAGCGCGGCCTTCCAGGGGCTCATGATGTGGGCCGAGGCCGTGATGCCGACGAGCCCCGCTAGCGAGGCGTTCATGATCACGACGACGTCGGGACGCCGGTCGAGGCGCCAGGTCAGGGCCATCCCGGTGAGCCCGCCGAACGTCGCGGCGAGCGTGGTGTTCAGGATTACCGAAGGCACGTTCTCGGTGAGTGCGAATTCGCTGCCGCCGTTGAAGCCGTACCAGCCCACCCAGAGCACGAACACCCCGACCGTCGTGAGCGGGAGGTAGTCGGCTCGAATCGGCGCGGCCCCGGGCCCGAAGCGCCCGATCCTCGGCCCCAGGATGATGATCGCGGCGAGCGCCACCCAGCCTCCGGTCGAGTGGACGACGCTCGACCCGGCGAAGTCGATGAAGCCGAGCTCCCACAGCCAGCCGCCGGCGCCGCCCACCCCGGTGACCGCCGAGTCGGCCCAGGCCCAGTGCCCGAACACGGGATAGGTGACCGCCGCGACGAAGGTGGCCAGGACGAGATAGCCCCCGAAGCGCATGCGCTCGGCGACCGCTCCGGACATGAGCGTCGTGGCCGTTCCGATGAACCCGAGCTGGAAGAGGAAGAACGCCGCCAGGAACGCACCGTCGCTCTCGAACAGGAATGACGACGATCCGATGAGGCCGCCCGCGTCCGAGCCGAACATCAGCCCGAAGCCGAACAGCCAGAACAGCGAGGCGGCGACGAGGAAGTTCGCGAAGTTCTTGATCGCGACGTTGATCGAGCTCTTCGATCGAACGAGGCCGCTCTCCACGGCCGTGAAGCCGGCCTGCATGAGCAGCACCAGCGCAGAGCAGAAGAGAAGCCAACCGAGGTCGACGGTCTCAACGCTGGTCACGACCTATCGAGGGTAGCGACGGGTTTGTGGCGCCTGCCACCAGCGCCTGCCCGGGCCCGCGGCCGGATTTACGCCACGGAGCGGCGGCGGCGCTTGGCGCGGTAGAGCAGCTCGTCGGCGCGTGTGACGAGCTGCTCCGGGGTCTCCCCGGGCTCGCGCGCCGCGATGCCGAAGCTCGCCTGGATGTCCTGCCCGGCCGCGCGCGCCGCGGACATCTCCCGCTCGAGGCGGTGGGCCACCCGTCGGGCGTCCAGTCGGGAGGCGCCGGCCAGCACGACGGCAAACTCGTCGCCGCCGAGCCTGAAGGCGTCGTCGCTGCGCCGCAGCCCGCGACGCAGCGCGTCGGCCAGGGCCTCCAGCGCGCGGTCGCCCGCCTCGTGGCCGTGGCGGTCGTTCACGAGCTTGAGGTTGTCCATGTCGCACAGGATCACGGCGAGCGGCGCGTCCGAGTCGGCGGCCTCGCGGGTGAGCCTGGCCAGGAAGGCGCGCCTGTTCGGGAGGCCGGTCAGCGGGTCGTGGGTGGCCTCGTGGCGCAGCCGGACCGCGCGGTTGGCGGTCTGGAGCGCCGCCACGGCCTGGTTCGCAAACAGGCGCAGCGCCTGGAGCCGGGCGCGTGTGGGGAGCAGGCGGTCGCGCGGGTCGTCCACCGAGATGACGCCCAGCGGCACTCCCTCTCGGTCGTCGAGCGGCACGAGCAGCCAGTGCCGCGCCCACGCGAAGGGGCCGCGGCCGTTGCGCTCCGACCTGTGGTCCGAGGGATGGCCGCCCAGCCGCTCCTCGGCCACCTCGGTGGGGATCAAGAAGCAGCCGGCGATGTCGAAGTCCTCGGTGAGGAGCGGCGCGAGCGATTCCATGGGCCTCCCGCCGGTCATGCCGGCGGTCGGGTTCTCCCACCCGGTCGCCGCCACCGGCCTGAGCGGCTGCCCGGGGCCATCGGCCAGCTCGATCACGACCCTGTCGAAGCCGAGGGCGTCGTGGATCCCGTCGCAGACCGCCTGCAGCACGTCGTCGGTCTCGTCGGCCTCCGCGAGCCGGGCGGACACCGCGAGCACACCCTCCAGCATGCCCTGGTGCTGGGCGGTGTTGGCGGTCTCCTGGGCGATCCGGAGCGCGATCGCGGCGTGGCGAGCGATCGTGACCAGGGCGTCGAGCTCCTCGTCGCTCGGGCGCCGGCCCGTCTCCGGCTCGTCGACCGAGATCACTCCGATGAGCCCGCCCTTCGGGTCGTGCAGGGGCACGAACAGGGCGTCCTCGGCGGTCCAGGCGTCGGGTGCGTCGCTCGGCTCGATGTCCGGCACGAAGGAGTCGGCGCCCAGCGCGTCCCAGTCGAACTCGTCCCCGGGTACGAAGTAGGCGCCGCGGCGCTCGAAGCGCTCGGCGAGCAGCGGCTGCCAGGTCTCCGACGGCGACGCGCGGCCGACAAGTGCCTTCACGGCGTCCTCGGACCCGACGGCGGCGGCGGCGAGCATGTCGTCGAAGGCCGGCCGGTAGACGTTCACCACGGCCGTGCCGTAGCCGAGCAGCTCGGTGATCGCCTGGCACACGTCCTCGAGCACGATCTGGAGGTCAAGCTCGTCGCGAACCGACGCGGTCCGCTCGAACATCGCGCCGAGCCGGGCGAGCGTCGTGAGCTTGTCGGCGGGCATCGCTATGCGCTCCACTTCGATCCGAGCGGGACCAGCTTCGACTGCTCCTTGCGCAGCTCGCGACAGAGGCGCGCGGCCTCCGTGTTGACTCGCGGCCAGGGTTCGCCGGGTCGCGCGAGCGCCCAGCCCTGGCCGCTGGCGACGCCGAGGTGGATCAACACCCGCAGCTCGTCCAGCGTTTCGATACCCTCGGCGCAGATCGACGAGCCGGTGCTGCGCGCGAAGTGGACGAGCGAGCCGATCAGGGCGATCTTGGCGGCGTCGTTGTGCACGTCTGCCACCAGCGCGCGATCGAGCTTGATCAGGTCGGCCCGCACGCTCATCACCCGCTGAAGCCCCGCATAGCCCTCGCCCGCGTCGTCGACCGCGATGCGCGCGCCGCGCGCCCGGAGCGAATCGAGATCGCGCTGCAGCGCCTCCAGATCGCGCACCCGCTCCTCCTCGGTGATCTCGATGACGATTCCGCTCAGATCATCGGGGAGCTGGTCGCGCACCTCGGGCGAGGCGAGCCCCGACGGGCTCAGGTTCACCGAGATGTAGCACCCATCCGGCCGTCCCGGCGCGGCCAGCGCGAGGCGCACGGTGTCCGCCTCCAGCGGCGCGCCGAGCCCGAACCGGTGGGCCTGGGAGAACCACCAGGAGGGCGGCAGGCCGGGCTTCCCTGTGAAGCGCGCGAGCGCCTCGTACCCGACCGGCTCGCCGCTCGCGAGCGACACAATCGGCTGGAACACGGGGTGGACGGCGTCCTCCTCGGCCAGCAGCCGCGCGAACTGCTCGCGCTGCTCGTCGGTCACCACGAACACCTGCTCCGGGTCGTAGGCGCGCGTCCGCCCGCCGCCCGACGACTTGGCCCATTCGAGCGACCCGGCCGCGAGCTGGAGCAGCGCGCCGGGGGTGCGCGCGTCGTTCGGGAAGACTGCGACACCGGCGGAGGCGCGAAGGGAGCCGGGCACCGGGCCTGCGGCCTCCACGGCCACGCGGGCGCCCTCGGCGAGCGCAAAGGCGCGCCCCTCCTCGGAGTCCAGCAGGATGATTCCGAACTCGTCGCCGCCCACGCGCGCCAAGACTCCGAGGTCGCGCATCGCCGTTCGCAGCCCGGCGGCGGCCGCGCTCAGCACCTCGTCGCCGAACGGGTGTCCGCGTGACTCGTTGAGCCGCTTGAAGTCGTCGATGTCGATCAGGGCCACGGCCACCGAGTGCCCCTCCCGGCCGGCGAGCTCGAGCTCCTTGCCGAGCAGCTCTTGGAAGTGGCGATGGTTGGCGAGGCCGGTGAGCGGATCGCGGTGAGCGAGCTCCTCGAGGCGCCGGTTGTTCTCCTCGAGGTCGGACGCCATCGTGTCGAAGTCGCGTGAGAGCATCCCGAGCTCGTCGCGCCGGCGCCACCCGAGGCGGGTGGCGAGGTCTCCGCCGCCGACCGCCCGCGTGGCCAGTCGCAGGCGGTCGAGCGGCCGGAAGATACCGCGCCCAAGCACGAGCGCTGTGAAGATCGTGAAAGAGAGGAGCAAGATGCCGAGCACGATCGCCACGCGCCTGTTGCGGTCGGCCAGCTCTGCGTCGAAGGGGCGCATGTCGTAGCCCGCCACGAGCGCGGCCTCGAGCTGGCCGTCTGCGGCGAGCGGCGTGGCGAGCAGCTCGTCGTGGCGGTCGCCGTCCCGAGACTCGGCGGATGCCTGCTCACGGGAGCTCAGAGCCGTCGTGACGAGTCCAAGCTCGGTCGAGCCGCGCGCCGACTCCCCGACCGAGGCCACCGGCGTGGAGGAGCCGGGACGGTAGACCGCCACGGAGGCGAGCTCGGGATGGACGGCGCTCAGGCGCTCGAGGTCCCGCTGTATGGCCTCCGGCCGCCTCAGGTCGGCGGGCGAGACGCCGTTCTCGAACCTGTTGGTGGAGTCCTCGAGAAGGGTCTGCGCGGAGTCCCTGTAGGCGCCGTGGAGCTCGTCGCTCGAGCTCTTGCTGGCCAGGTAGGCGCACAGCGCAGCGGCCACGGCCAGCGCGATCGTGACCTGAACCCGGAGGCTACGCAGCCTGGACACCACTTATCAGTATCGGCTCGGTCAGAATTTTCTTTAGCGGCTCTTTAGGGCAGCTCGCGCACCCGGATCGCGTGCGGGTCCGGCGTTTCGCTGTTGGCGCGCCCGACCCGCGCCACCCCGATCAGCCGCCCGCGCAGCCCACGGGACCTGACCCGGATGACTCCCACACCCGGGGTGGATCCAAACGCCTCGTGACCCGACGAAGGGTTCGGCCCGCGTAGCGAGGAGAACATGAAGTCGCCGTCGGGCGAGATGTCAAAGAGGTCGGGAGCGGGGTCCCCGCTCAGCTCGCCGTTCAGCCGGAAGCGGGAGACGACCCTGTTCGCTCGCGGGTCGACAACGGTCACGTCGTTCTCGATGCGGTCGCCCCACCACAGGAGGCCGAAACTCGTTAGCGCGACAGCGTGCGCGTCGACCTTTGCGTCCGACGCGTCACGGCTGTACACGAGATGGGCGCGCGGCCGGTTGGGGGTGGTCCTCGGCGTGCTGTGGAACTTGTCGAGCTCGAACGAGTAGACCTCGTGGCCATAGAGCTCGTCGCCTTCGACTGGAGGCACCGTCGGTCCGGCGCCGCTGTTCACGTACATCCTGCCGGCGGCCTCCATCTCGCCGCAGCCGTTGTCGTCCACGACGCTGCGGTCGTACTCGGCGACGATCCGCATCGGGGTCTCGTTGTGGTCGACCACGAACATGCCGCCGCCGCGCAGCGTCACGAACGTGAAGGCGCCGTCGCGGGTTGTGCGCGGGCAGATCGGAGCGTTGTCGGGCCGCAGCACCGGGTCCTGGCAGGCCGCGCCGCTGGGCGTGGTGCAACCGGCGAGGTCGATCTCGGCCTCGTCCTCCAGCCGGAAGATCTCGTTGCGGTAGTCGGTCGCGATCCGCTGGAGCTTCTTGCCGTTCTGGTTCGCGACGATCAGGTGCCGCTGATCCGGGGTCGGCCAGGCCGCGTGCGCCTGGGTGCCGACGTCGATGCACTCGAGCGGCTTCCGCTCCCGCGCGTCGAGGAAGACGACGTGGCCGGTCGCGACGTAGGCGATCACGGCGTGGGTGTTGCCGGAGGGCCGGTCGTCGTCGCCTCCGTTGAAGACGAGCATGTGCGGGCGCGCCGGCGTGCTACCGGTCCGCTCCTCGCAGAAGCCCCCCACCTTGCCGCCGAGGTCGATCGGCTCGGGTACTGCCGAGCGGGGGTGGGCGGTCAGCTCGTCGCCGTCGAAGATATGCAGCGTTCCCACGCCCGCCCCGAGCCGGTCCTCCTGGTCAATCAGCCAGACCTCGTACGAAGCGCGCTCGCCTCCCTCGCCGGATCTGGCGCCGGTCGTACCCACGATTGCCACGGCGACCGTGCATACGAGCGTCACCAGTGCCACGAGCATCATGCGCGGCTTCATTTCGAGTCCCCCCAGGTGTTTGCGAGCACAGGCTTGACCGGTCACGGACCGTAGCTAAGAGCGCTGTAGGAACCAGCCTCCGCCGACCAGGTCGCGGAATACCACTAGATTACGCCCATCGGTGAGGACGACCTCGAAGTAGCGGCGCCGCAGCGGCCGCGCTGTCCACCAGCGATCCTCGACCACCCACTCCTCGCGTACGGTGTCGACCTCCGCGCCGGCCACAGTGCGCGGCAGCCCTCCGTCGCCGGAAATGACGGCGGTGGGCTTGGGAGACCCGAGCCGGCGCGACCTGCCGGACGTCACCGCGACCGGGCGCTCATGACCCCGGGGCGTCCGGGAACGGCGCCAGCACCGCGCGGCGCTCCGGGATGCGAGAGTCGGGATCGAGATCGAGCACGCGCAGGGCGGCCTCCCCGCCGGCGGCCTGGCGGGCCTGGCGAACCGCCTCGCCGAGGCGGCCGCGGCGGACCGCCGCGGCCTCATCGAGCAACCGGCCCTGGTCCTGGGCAGGGGGGCCGAAGGCCTCCACCTCGAGCGCCAGCGACTCGGACGGAGCCGGCAGCTCCGCAAGCTTTGGCCCCAGCGCGAGCCGGATCCGGGCGGGGTCGGCGCTCGCGTGGCGCAGCGTAACCGCAGTCCGCCAGGTGCCGCCGGCCACGAAGCGCGCCGACACGGCGAGCGCGCGCAACGAGCGTCCACGCCGCTCGCGCCGGGCCAGTACGCGCGCGATCAGCAGCTCGAGCGCCCGCTCCAGCTGCTGGCCCGAAGCCGCCTCGGGCAGCTCGAGCAGCTCGCGCACCGGCTCGGGCGGGCGGCGCGGCTCGAGCGGCAGGTCGCGCCCGCGGGCGAGGTCGAGCGCGAGCAGGCCGGGATGCCCGAAGCGCTCGGAGACGGCCCGGGCGGGCAGGCCGGCGACGTCCCCGAGCGTCCGCAGCCCGAGCTGCTCGAGCACCTCGGGCATAGCCTGCAGCTCCGGCCTGGTGCGCAGGATCCCCACGGGCAGCGGGGCGAGGAAGTCGCGCAGCGCCGCCTCCTCGACGACCACCGCCCCGGACACGTAGACAGGCCCGGTTCGGTGAACGGCCACGCCGGGGCTGCGGCCGCGCCGCCGCGGGCGCGCCTGCAGCGCCGCCGCGTATGCGGCGAAGCGGCTGGGCGCCGCTCCGAAGCGCGCGCCTGTCCCGAGCTTGCGCCGTGCGGCGGCCAGCACTCCGGCCAGGTCGCCGCCATGGATGCCCTCGAGGCCCGCGGTCTCGAAAAAGGCGGCGCCGGCCTGGTCCGACTCCACCGCCGCGCCGATCCCTTCCACCCTGTCGAGCACGCTGTTCCAGAGCGAGCGCACCCCCTCGGGGTCGGGCGGAACGAGTCGCAGGGCGGGGCAGCGCGACATCGCCTCTCCCAGCCTCATCCCGCGCACGATCCCGTACGCCTCCGCGGGCGCCGACACCTCTCCCACCAGCTGCTCGCGCCCGGCCTCGGGCGCCAGCGCGGCCGGCTCGGAGATGAGCGAGCGGCGATCCCCGAGCGCCGCGAGGAGCTCGAAGCGGGGATAGAGGACGCAGACGATCATGCGAACACATGTTCGCATCTGGTCCGGCGGGACGCAAGACCGGTTGCAGCTAAGGCGGGTCGGTGACACGCGAAAGGGCCCTCCTGTCGGAGGGCCCTTTCGCTCTGTCTATGCCGCGGCCTCGACGTACGCCGGCTCCGCGGAGTGGGCGGTTTCGGGGGTCGGCGCCTCTGAGCGGAACGCCCGCATGGCGATCACGATCGCAATGCCGACCAGCACGGCCCCGACCAGGTACGCCAGGTGGAAGCCCGAGTTGAGCGCGGCGGCCGTCGAGTGGCCCTCGGCGAGGAGCCCGTCCGTGCGCTCGGTGGCGAGCGTGGCGAGCACCGCCAGGCCGATCGCTCCGCCGACCTGCACGCTGGTGTTGACGAGGCCGGAAGCCAGCCCCGAGTCCTGCGGGGTCGCGCCGGACATCGCCAGGGTCATCAACGAGGGGAAGCCGAGCCCCGCACCGGCCCCGATGAGCACCATCGGCGGCAGCAGATCGAGAGCGTAGGAGGCCTCCACCGGCGTGCGCGCGAAGAGCAGCATCCCGGCGGCGATCGCCACCATGCTCGGGATAAGCGTGGCCTTGGGGCCGTAGCGCATGTTCAGCCGCGCCGAGAAGCGGAACGACATCGTGCCCATCACCAGCGTCGCGGGCAGGTAGGCGAGCCCGACCTCGAGCGCGTCGTAGCCCAGGATGCGCTGCATATAGAGCGCACCCAGGAAGAACATCCCGAACATCCCCACCACCAGCAGCGCCTGCACGAGGTTCGCCCCGGACACGTTGCGCGAACGGAACAGGCGGAGCGGCATGAGCGGGTTCTCCGTCCGCGCCTGTCGGACCAGGAACGCCGCGAGCAGCGCGATCGAGACGCCACCCAGGACGAGCGTCCGGGTCGAGCCCCAACCCTGCTGCTCGACCTCGAGGATCGTGTACACGCCCAGCATGAGGCCGGCCGTGAGCAGCGCGGCGCCGGGCAGGTCGGCGCCCTGTCGCAGGCCAACACCCTCGCCGCCATCGACGAGCCGCAGCGCGGCGAGCGCGGTCGCGACGCCGATCGGCAGGTTGACGAAGAAGATCCAATGCCAGTTGATTGCCTCGGTCAGAACCCCACCGACCAGCAGGCCGATCGAGCCGCCGGCAACGGCGACGAAGGTGTAGACGCCGATGGCCTTCGCCTGCTCGCGAGGCTCGGGGAACATCGTCACGATCATGCCGAGGATCACGGCCGAGGTCAGCGCCCCGCCGACGCCCTGCACAAAGCGCGCCCCGATCAGGAGCCCCTGGCTCTGCGCCAGCGCGCACAGAAGCGACGCGCCCGTGAACACCGCCAGTCCGATAAGGAAGATGCGCCGCTGGCCGATCAGATCACCGATCCGGCCGGCGAGCAGCAGCAGGCCGCCGAACGCGATCAGATAGGCGTTCACTACCCAGGCCAGGTTGGACTGGGAGAAGCCCAGATCGTCCTGAATCGAGGGCAGCGCCACATTCACGATCGTCGCGTCGAGCACGATCATCAGCATCCCTACGCAGAGCACGTACAACGCCATCCAGCGCCTACGGTCAGTTCCGGCCTCAGCAGTCATCTCTCTCGAGCTCCTCCCGGTCGTCATGGTCAGTCGGTGAGACCACGCGTTGATGCGGAACTAATCGGCGAGTGGCGCTCCAGTGACCAAGGTCACATTTGGGTGCCGGTAGTAGGGAGAGGTGCTCGGGTTGCGGCCTATCGCACCGCGGGCGTGTGGATCTTCCCGCCGCACTGCGTCCAGATGCCGCGGGAGGCCTTCCGGGCCAAGGCTTCCGCCGCCTGGAAGGACGCAAGCCGTTCGAAGGGCTTCCCCGACACGGAGACGCGTGCCCACCCGGCGCGAAGCTGCGCCGTTGCGAAGCTGCCACGAGCCGAGGCGACGTAGGCCAGCAGACGCCCGTCCTGGTCGCGTGGGCCCTGTGTGGGATCGGTCCGCACCCGCACGAGGCGCCCCTTGCCGCCGTTGCGGTCGTACAACCCGTCGCGGTTCCTGTCGTGCGGGCGCGTGAAGCCGAGGCGGAGCATCTGCGATCTGGCCTCCATGCCGCCGCACTCGAGCGAGGCCCCTGGCTTCTTCGTCTCCGGCGCTTCGATCCCGATGAGCCTGACCATGTAGCGGCGGAGGCCGCGCCGAACCTTGATCGTGTCGCCGTCGACGACCCCGGTCACAGACGCATGGAACCTGAGGGGCTGCGGTGGCGGAGGCTCGGCGCCGCCGTCGGGCGGCAGGAGCGGCGCGAGCGGCAGGGCCAGCGGCGGCGGAGTCGTGGGCGTGCTCGAGCTGCCACCCCCTTGGCCGGGACCAGGCGTCGGCGGGCCGTTGCCCACGCTGATCTCGACGGCGTCGGTCCTCGATTCGCCGTGGCTGTCGGTGACGCGCAGGCTCGCGGTGTAGACGCCCGGGCTCATGTAGGTGTGGCTCGGGGAGACCGCGGTCGAGTCGTCGTACTGTCCGTCGCCGTCCAGGTCCCACGCATGGCCCAGGCTGTCACCCACGTCCGGGTCGCTCGAACCTGAACCGTCGAACCGGACCGTCAGCGGCGCAACTCCGCTGTCCGGCGTGGCGGTCGCGATCGCCGTCGGCGGCCGGTTCGGCTGCTCGTAGGTGGCGGTGTAGGTGGTCGTGGCGTCGGCGATGACGTCGTGTGTCTGCGCGCCGCCGTCCGACCACCCCTTGAACTCCCAGGGTGCTTGCGGCATGGGCGCGGAGATCGTGTTCCGCGATCCCTGGATGACTGTTCTGGTGAAGGGCGTGGCGGCCTCCGTGCCGTTCAGCGCGAGGGGGAACCCGGCCGGGCTTGAGTTGAGCGTCAGGGCGACCGTCCGCGGGTCCAGCTGGACGGACCGGGTGTGGGTCAGCCCGCCGGAGTCCCGCGCGGTGAGTCGCAGCTCGAGGTGGGAGGGGTACTCGTGGTCGGGCGTCGTGAATGACCCGCCGGCCACGCGGTCGAAGCCCTGCACGGTGTGGGCGTGGCAGTTGGATGGGCAGTGGTGGAGGATCAGGGTCCAGGAGAGCGCCGAGGCTGGGAGCGGACCGTCCTGGGCGTCGGTCGCGCCTCCCGCGAACTCGATCAGGTCGCCGACCTTCCAGGTCGTGCCGGGGGCCGGCGAGTTGATCGTCGCCGTCGGCGGGCTGTTGCCCGCGCTGATCGTCACGGCATCGGTGCTCGATTCGCCGCGGCTGTCGGTGACGCGCAGGCTCGCGGTGTACACCCCCGGGCTCGTGTAGGTGTGGCTCGGGGAAACCGCGGTCGAGTCGTCGTGCTGTCCGTCGCCGTCCAGGTCCCACGCGTAGGTCAGGCTGTCCCCCGCGTCCGGGTCGCTCGAACTCGAGCCGTCCAACTGGACCGCCAGTGGCGCCAGGCCGCTGTCCGGCGTGGCGGTCGCGACCGCCGTCGGCGGCCGGTTCGCCGGGGTGAAGCTGACCTGACGGATGGTTCCGCCGTCGAAGTCCGCAAAGAAAAGGTCGCCGCCGGGCCCGATCTGGAGATTCACGGGATTCGCCGCGCCCTCCGCGAACGTGCGTATCCGGGCCGGGTCGGGCACGCCGCTCGTGCCGGGCAGCATCGCCCAGATGCAGTCGCGCGAGTAGTCGGCGAAGAAGAGCGCCCCGCGGTACTCGCTCGGGTAGCTGTCGTTGGTCGGCGCGAAGGCGATGCCGGCCGCGGACGAGCTGCCGGTCGGACAGTCCTCACCGGGCACCACCTGGGAGCTGTGGTTCCACGCGAACAGCGGGGCGCGGACTGCGCCCGCACCCTGCGCGTAGAGGTTCTCGCAGATCGAGAGGTTGGCTGAGTCGTAGCCGCCCTGGCGGACCGAACCCTCGTAGCAGGGCCAGCCGAAGTTCGTGACCGCGGCCGTGGGGGCCTGCAGCCGCTCGATCTCCTCCCACGTGCCCCAGCCCACGTCGCCGAGCCAAACCTCCCCGGTCCCGGGACGCACGCCGAACCTGAACGGATTGCGCAGACCGTAGGCGACGATCCGGCGCGCGTTCGCGTCGCCCGAGGCAGCGTTCGGGTTGTCGGGCAGCCCCGCCCCGGTGGCCGGGTTCACCCGCAGCAGCGCGCCATCGAGGCTCGCGGGGTCGGCCGGCGTGCGCAGATCCTGGCTGCGCAGCGCGCCGCCCTCGGCAGTCGGCGGGCTGAGCACCGCCCCCACGCCGCCGGGCGGGTCGCCGCACGGGTTGAGCGGGCTACCGTCCTGGCCGTAGTCGACGAAGTTGAAGCTCGCCCCGTCACCACCGGACACATAGAGCGCCCCGTCGGCACCGAAGTCGAGCGAGCCCACCGAATGGCTCGGGTACTGCTGGCACCAATCCTCGATAAGCACCTGCTCGCTGCCGACCATCGCGTTGCCGGACGCCGTCAGACGGGACAGGCGCCCGCTCACCACGCATCCGTCACCCGTCGCCCCGGGCGGCGACGGGCACCCATCCGACGTAGCGCCAGGCGCGCCCCAACGCGGCGCCGTACCCCCGATCGCCGCGTCATGGGTGTACAGCACGTACACGTAGGGCGTTCCGGGAAACCCCGGGTCAAGGGCCAGCCCCAGGAGGCCGCGGTCCCAGAAGTTGTGCACCTGCGTCCTCAGGTCGGCGAACACCTGCGGCTGCGGATCAGAGAGCGAATCGAACACCTTGACGAGACCGCTCTTCTCAGCCACGAACACGCGCCCGTCAGAGGCAAAGCGGATCGCAGTCGGATTCGTTAACCCCGAGAACGCCGTCCGCTCCGAGAACCCGGGCGGATAAACGGCGGCCTGCGCCACCCCAGGTACGGCAAGCACAAGGACGACCGTCGCAACGATCGGTACGAGGAACGCGCGCCTCCCGCGCAGAAGCCGACTCACCTGAAACAAACGCCCCTGCGCCCGCGAGACTTGCCCTGCCACGTCTACGCTCGGCGTCAACTGTGATCAACTCGGGCGCCCAGGAGCGGGAGCATGCGTCTCAGCCTCAGCATTACGAACTACTCGTGGCCGACCGGGCCGGCAGGTCTCAAGTCCGAGCTTGCGCGCATCGCCCGTGCCGCCGACGAGGGTGGTCTGGACACGATCTGGGTGACCGATCACCTGATCCAAGCCGACCCGACGAGCGTCCCCGATTCGGAGATGCTCGAGGCCTATGCCACGCTCGGCTTCCTCGCCGCCCACACGCGGTCTGTGCGGCTCGGCACCATGGTCACCGGCGTCACCTTCCGCCCGCCTAGCCTGCTGATCAAGGCGGTCACAACGCTCGACGTGCTGTCCGGCGGGCGGGCCTGGCTAGGCGTTGGCGCGGGCTACCACGAGGACGAGGCCCGCGCGATGGATCTTCCGCTGCCGGACGTCGGGGAGCGCTTCGAGCGGCTCGAGGACACCCTGCAGCTGGCGACCCAGATGTGGTCGGACGGCAGGTCGCCGTTCGAAGGGCGCCACTACCGCCTTGAACGGCCGGTCAACAACCCACCTGCGCTCACCAAGCCGCACCCGCCGATCCTGATCGGCGGCATGGGCGAACGCAGAACCCTGCGTCTGGTCGCCGAGTACGCCCAGGCCTGCAACCTGTTCGACATACCGGACGAGGGCGAGACGATTCGGCACAAGCTGGACGTCCTCGCCCGCCACTGCGACGCCGTCGGCCGCCCCTACGACGAAATCGAGAAGACCGTGAGCACACGTTTCAGCCCCGGCGAGTCGCCGGAGCACTTCGCCGAGCTGTGCTCCCGCCTCGCTGCGCTCGGCATCGAGCACGCGGTCGTCATCACTGCCGGACCATGGACGGAGGACGGCGTCGCGGACCTCGCCGAGGCCCAGCGCATGCTGGCGTCATAGGCGTCACGTGGCCCCGCGATTGCTGGCCGCAGCTCGTACAGCTAGCTTCGGTCCTCCAGCGCTTGCACGCGCCGGACGAGTCCCAGGATGAGTTCGACTAGGACGTCGGTGGACGCGACCATGCGCCGCGGGCAGAGCACAACCTCGAGCCCTCCCTTCTGCCGGTCGACGGTCGCGATCGGCACGCACTGCTCCGACGGATCGCACGACTCGCCAGCGGCCGCTTCGCACAGCGCCATCGCTACTTCAGCTGACGACCCGGCGACGACCGCTTCGGCAGCAGGGCTCGGCGGAGGAGGTTCGGCGCGCCCCGAACGCACCTCGAGCGTGTAGGTCTCGCGCACGAGGCGGGCCGGCTCACCCTCGTCCTCGGGGCGTTCGGCGTAGGCCAGGCAGATCGTGGTGATCTCGGTGTCGACCGGCTCGCCGCATGGGTCGCCGCGGTCATCGATCGGCTGGCGCGGATCGGGCATCTCCCGCCTCTCGGGCACCACGATCTCGCGGCCCAGCCCGTCGATCGCGATTCCTGGCTCGATGATCACTCCGCCGCTCCCGGATGGCGTCACGCCAAGACCGCACACGACCCCCCAGCCATGCAGCCGGCGACTGTCGGAGCGCCGCCCGCCCAAGAAGTAAGACTGCTCCGCCTCGAGGACCTCCGCGGACAACAACTGCCCGAAGGAGTACGTCGGCCGTCGCGGCGCCTTCGGCATGAGGAGTGATTTGGCCTCACCGGCACAGTTCCTGCCCGCGCTCCCGTCGCGCGCGCTTACCTGCTCCCGCGACGCTGGTGCTCAGGCGAGGCCCGCCACGAGGCTCGCCGCCCCGGTGCAGAGCACGAGCGCGAGCGCGATTCCGAAGAAGCGCTCGGGGTCGAGCCGCCGGAAGGCGACCGCGCCGAGCAGGTGTCCGGCGAGCACGAGGCCGAGGAGCGGCGCCACGACGCCCGCGTCAAGCGAACCGCTTCCCTCGGCGACCACGAGCACGACCCAGCCGGCGAGGTTGAGCGCGAGGAAGCTCGCCGCGAGCGAGGCGCGGAACTCCGCCGGCCGTACCCCGTGGGCCTCGAGCCAGAGGACGATCGGCGGGCCGCTCACGCTGATCGAGGTGGTGAGCGTCCCGCTCAGGAACCCGACCGCCCAGCCGGCCGCGGGCGGCAGCTCTGCCCGGAGGCGCTCCCCACTCGCCGCCCGCCTTGTGGCGAGCTGCCACGTGCCCGCCGCGATCACGGCGAGCCCCACGATCACCTGAAGCGCCTCCTTCGATAGTGCCGTGAGCAGCAGGACCCCCACCACCAGCCCCGGCAGGGCGGCGATCAGCATCGGCGCGACGCGCCGCCAGTCGGCGTGCCAGCCGCCCTCCACCAGCACCAGCAGGTTGAGCGCCAGCCCGAGCACCAGCAGCGTGGCGACCGCCTCCTCCGGCTCGACCACGGCGAACAGCGCCGGCGAGAGCACGAGTGCGAAGCCGAAGCCGGTGGCGGACTGGATGAGGGCGCCGACCAGGGCGGCGATCGCCGCCAGCCCCATTAGTCGATCGTCACCAGGTCCTTCGGGAAGCCGGTCAGGATGTCGGGCTCGCCGTCGCCGACGATCACGAGGTCCTCGATCCGCACGCCCACGTCGCCGGGCACGTAGACGCCGGGCTCGACGGTCACGGCGTTGCCGTTCTGAAGCTCGCCCTCGGCGGTCTTACCGAGCCTGGGCGCCTCGTGGACCTCGAGCCCGACGCCGTGGCCGAGCCCGTGGCCGAAGTGCTCTCCGTGGCCGGCCGCGTCGATCAGGTCGCGCGCCACCGCGTCTACCCCCGCGCAGGACGCGTCGGCCCGCACGGCGCCGAGCGCCTCCTCCTGCGCGCGCCGCACGAGCTCGTAGATCTCGAGCGCCGAGTCGGCGAGCGGCCCCGTGGCGAACGTGCGCGTGCAGTCCGAGCAGTAGCCGTCCACCTGGGCGCCCGCGTCGACGACGACGAGCGTCCCGCGCGGGATCTCGACGTCCCGGGGCTCGGCGTGCGGGTGGGCGCCATGCGCGCCCGCCGCCACGATCGGCGGGAACGAGGCGCCCTCGGCGCCGCGGTCCTCCATGAACCTGGCGAGCGCGATCGCCACCTCGCGCTCGGTGCGCCCGGCGAGCCCGTCCTCGCGGAGTGACTCGTAGGCCTCGGTCGCCAGCTCCGCGGCCGCGCGCATGGCGGCCACCTCGGAGGGATCCTTGACGGCGCGCAGGTCCTCGACGAGCCCACCGGCCGCCACCAGCTCCACCCCGTCGGGGAGCTTCTCGCCCAGCTTGGCGTGCGAGGAGACGCTCATGTGCCCGTCGTCGAAGCCGGCGCGACCGCGCAGCCGCTCGGCGAGACCGGCGAGCATGTCCCGCCCGATCTCGTGCGGCTCGTAGCCCTGCACCTGCTCCGCCGCCTGCTCGACGTAACGGAAGTCGGTAAGGAAGAGGCGCTCGTCTGGCGTGATGACGCAGGCGCCGTTCGTACCGGTGAAGCCGGTGAGGTAGCGCACGTTCACGAGATTCGTGACGAGCAGGCAGTCGAGCCCGCGCTCTTCAATCAGGGCGACGAGCCGGTCGGTCCTCGCCTCTACGAGCCCCGCCGCCTGCACGTTCATCCTTGCATCGCCTCCTTGAGCATCACGAGCGCTTCACGGTACCCATCCACACCCTTGCCCTGCACGCAACCGACGCAGAGGTCGCGGATCACCGACACGCGCCGCCACTCCTCGCGCTCGTCGATCGCGGACAGATGCACCTCGACGGCGGGCAGCGTCGCCACCTCGAGCGCGTCGCGGATCGCCCAGGAGTAGTGCGTCCAGGCCCCCGGGTTGAGCAGCACGCCGTCCGAGCGCTCGCCGGCGCGATGCAGGAACTCGCAGTACTCGCCCTCGTGGTTCGACTGATAGAAGCTCGCCTCGAGCCCCAGCTCGCGCGCGAAGCCCTGAACCTTGACCTCGAGCTCCGGGAGCTTGAGGCCGCCGTAGTGGGCGGCGGGGCGGCGACCGAGCACGTCGAAGTTGACGCCGTGGAGCACCTCGACGCGCGTCTTCACCCGGCGTGCACCTCCTCGACAGCGGCGCGCAGCAGCCTCGGGTCCGGCTCGTGCCCCGGCGTCACCTCGCCGGGCGCCTGCACGAGCACGAACGGCACACGCCCGCCGGCCCGCTTCTTGTCCCGTTCGACGAGCTCGAGCACCTCGTCGACCGAGGCCCCGTCGAAGGCGAGCGGCAGGCCACGGCCCGCCAGCAGGTCCGCGACCTCGGCGCGGAGCGGCTCGCGGCCGGAGAGCCGCAGCGCAACGAGCAGCCCGATGCCGACCGCCTCGCCGTGGCGGTAGCGCCCGTACGAGGTGGCGGCCTCGATGGCGTGGCCGACCGTGTGGCCGAGGTTCAGCACCTGACGACGCCCCGCATCGCGCTCGTCGGCGGCGACCACCGCGAGCTTCGTGCGGAGGCAGCCCATGATCACCTCGGCATCCACCTCCTCCCCTCTGCGCACGCGCGACCACAGCGGCCCCCCGGCGATCAGCGCCGTCTTCACGACCTCCACGTAGCCGGCGCCGAGCTCCTCGGGCGGGAGCGTGGCGAGCAGCGCCGGATCGCACAGGACGGCTGCCGGCTGGTGGAACGCGCCCGCGTAGTTCTTGCCCTCCGGCAGGTCGACTCCGGTCTTCCCGCCGTAGGCCGAGTCGACCTGGGCCACGAGCGTCGTCGGCACCTGCACGTGGGGCATCCCGCGCTGGTACACGGCCGCCGAGAAGCCGGCGAGGTCGCCGACCACGCCGCCCCCGACCGCCACCACGAGGTCGCCCCGCTCGGCGCCCGCCGTGGCCAGCCGGCGCAGCACGGACTCGGCGCCCGCCAGCGTCTTGTGCTCCTCCCCCGCCGGGATGACGATCCGCTCGTCGCCCTCGAAAGGAACGGCGCGTGCGACGTTCTCGTCGGTCACCACGAAGCGCCGCCTCGCGCGCGGGTAGAAGAAGCCGGAGGCCACGAGGCCCTCACCGAGGAACACCGGATACTCGCCCGATGCGGCGGACGCCCATACGAGTCGTGTCCCGGCCGGGGTCTCGGCGAGTGCCTTGAGCGCGGGCAGCGCGTGCCGGATGCCTTCGCGCGGGCCGGGCGGGACGATCACATCGGCGACCGAGTCGTACAGAGCCAGGCGGTCGGAGTGGAGCCGCGCGAAGCGGGCGGGATCGCGCGCGAGCGGACGGCCGTGGTTCGACGCTCGCCGCCACGCCTCCTCGGGCTCGACCTCGAGGTGCACGACGGTATGCGCGGCGAGCGCCTCGCGCACGCGCTCGGAGGCGAGCGCACCGCCGCCAAGGGCGACCACCCGCGCGTCCGGCCGCTCGAGCAGCTCGAGCACCACCTCTTCCTCGCGCGCGCGAAAGGCGGGCTCACCCTCGCGGTCGAAGAACGACTCGATCGGCTCACCGAGCCGCTGCTCGAGCACGCGGTCCGAATCGAGCGCCTCCGATCCCAGCCCGGCAGCCAGCGCGCGCGCGCCGGTCGACTTGCCGGCCCCCATGAAGCCGACGAGAACCAGGACCCTGCCGGCTATCCGCGCCTCCAACCGATGCGTTCCTCGTAGGCGCGCAGCGCCGCGCGCACGTCGTCCAGATGATCGCCGCCGAACTTGTCGCGGTACGCCGAAGCGAGCACCAAGGCCACCATCGCCTCGCCGACTACCCCGGCGGCGGGGACGGTGCAGGAGTCGGTGCGCTCGCGCAGCGCCTGCGCCGGCTCCTTCGTCTCGGTGTCGACCGAGCGCAGCGGCTTGGTGAGCGTCGGCAGCGGCTTCATGGCCCCGACCACCACCAGCGAGTCGCCGGTCGTCATGCCCCCCTCGAGCCCGCCGGCGCGGTTGGTCTCGCGGTAGTAGCCGCGCTCGTCCGAGAAGAAGATCTCGTCGTGGGCGAGCGAGCCCACACGCTCGGCCAATCCAAAGCCGTCCCCGATCCCCACGCCTTTCATCGCCTGAATCGACATGATCGCGCCCGCCAGGCGGCCGTCCAGGCGCTCCTCCCAGGAGATGTGCGAGCCGATGCCCGGCACGAGCCCGAAGGCGACCACGCCGAAAACGCCGCCGAGCGACTCGTTCGCCTTCCGTGCGGCGTCGATCTCGGCGACCATTTGCTCGCTCGCTTCCGGGTCGAGGCAGCGGACCGGCGACTCGTCGACGCCGTCGAAGTCCTCCGGCCTGAGTCCGTTCCGCTCCGGCGCCTCGACGCTCCCGATGCGCGTGACGTGCGAGCGGACCTCCACGCCGAGCGCCCGCAGGAACGTCTTGGCCAGGGCGCCGGCGGCGACTCGGGCGGCCGTCTCGCGCGCCGACGCGCGCTCGAGCACGTTGCGCACGTCGCTGAAGCCGAACTTCTGGATCCCCGCGAGGTCGGCGTGCCCGGGCCGCGGCAGGTGGACCTCCTCGACCTCCGCCTCGACCGGCCAGGGGTTCATCCGCTCCTCCCAGTTCTGGTAATCGCGGTTGACGATCCTGAGCGCGACGGGACTCCCGAGCGTGCGCCCATGGCGAACCCCGGAGGTCACCTCGGCGCGGTCCTTCTCGATCTTCATGCGCCCGCCGCGACCGTGCCCGAGCTGCCTGCGCGCGAGGTCACGGTCGATGTCCTCGGGCTTGAGCTCGAGGCCGGCCGGGAGGCCCTCGACGACCGCAGTGAGGCCCGGCCCGTGGGATTCGCCGGCGGTTACGAAGCGGAACGACATGGCGTCCACACCCTACGCACCGGCCGGCACTTGTCGCCCGTGCCTCTAGGCAGAGTCCTCGGTGAGCGCCAGGGTGTTGCCGTCGGGGTCCCTGACCCAGGCCGCCCTGAAGCGGCCGGAAGCGAAGACGCCGCGTTCGTCGGTCTTGATCCCGGGCTGGTCGTACTGCTCGAAGACAACGCCCCGCGATGCGAGCTCGTCCATCAGCTCATCGAGGTCATCGACGAACCAGCCCGCGAGCGTAGCCTGTGACTTGCCCGCGTTCTCCGGCGAGAGATAGACGAAGATCGCGGTCCCATTCGCGCACGGATAGGTCACGCCCTGTGCGTCTTCGTCGCCGGCCGCCAGCCCCAGCTGGCGCCCGTAGAAGCCCTTTGCCCTGTCGAGATCGGAGACGGCCAGCACCGCCTGGACCCTGCAGTCGCTCAGTCCCATTGGAGCCTCCTTGGTGTGATGGTCAGTTTTCGTAACAGAAGTCGGCGCGCTGGGGGTTCTCAGGGCTTGAGGTGGGTGTGGAAGAAGTCGACGATCCGGCGAAAGAGAGCGGAGGCAGGCGTGTTCACCATCGAGTGGCGGGATGCTGTGCGCGATCGTGTGTTGCGGCTCGCGGAGGACGATGATCGCGTCGTCGCGGGCGCCGCTACGCACCGTCTACCGGGTGTTCCTGCTACCTGAAGCGCTCCAGGCAGGCCCGCGGATACGACGACCTGCCGGCTGAGACCCTTGCTCGATTCGCGCAAACGCACGTCGACGCGATGAAGCCTGGGTCGCTCAGGGCGGCCCTCGCTGCCTCTGTGTCAACCCTCATACACGAGGGGGCGGAGGCAGATCTCCCTACCGCGAACATCGTCGCGGAGCGGATCACGGAGCTTTGCTGATCGTGGGCGGGGCCGCGGCCGTTCAGAAGATGGCCGGCGCAGGTTCCAGGCTCGCCCCGGCCTGCTCGAGCAACCGGCCCAGCTCGGCCGTGTCCTCGTCCTCGAGTGGCAGCAGTGGGGCGAGCACCGGGCCGGTGCTGTCGCCGAGTAGGGCACAGGCGGCCTTGACTGCAGCCGGATAGCTGTGTTGCTCGAGGAAGTGGCACAGGGGCCATAGCTGGGCCCAGAGCTCGCGAGCGGCGGGGAGGTCGATGTCGTCGATGAGCAAGCGGTGTAGCGCTACGCACTGCTCCGGGACGATCGTCGCCGCGCCCCAGACCACGGCGCGCACGCCCGCGGCGAGGGCCGCGAAGGTGAGGGTGTCCCAGCCGTTCAGCAGTGTGGGTGTGTCCTCGCCTGCGTGGATGAGCTCGGTGGCGGCGACCGCATCGCCGCCGGTGTCCTTGAGCGAGGTGACGCCGGCCACGCGCTTAAGCTCCCGAAACTGGTCGCTGTCCAGGGCCACGCCGGTCGCGGCCGGGAGGTTGTAGTACATGATCGGGATCGTCAGGCGATCGGCGACGGCGCGATAGTGCGCGAGCAGCTCGCGCCAGCCGAGCGGGTCGTAGAACGGCGGGACGATCATCACGGCGGCGGCCCCGCTGCGTTCCGCGTGCACGCTTAGCTCGATCGTCTCGCGGGTGGAGAGAGCACCGGTCCCGGCCACGACCGGCACACGGCCGGCGGCGGCCTCGACGGTCACCTCGGCCAGCCGCCGGCGCTCGGCGTGGCTGAGCGCCGTGAACTCCCCGGTGCTTCCGCCCGGCACGAGGCCTCCCACGTCGGCGGCGATCAGGCGCTCGACGAGCGCGGCAAGCGCCTCTTCGTCGAGGTCCATGCCGTCATCCGTGAACGGCGTGATGAGGGCGGGCAGGACGCCATGAAGCTCGTCAGACACAGTGAACCTCCGGAGGTCGGGAAAAGGTCGTTGACTCGGTACGGAGCTCCGCGTCGACGCGCTCCGCCGCAAGCTGGCCGCTGCGGGCGGCGGCTTCGATGGTGCCGAGCTCGGCGAAGTAGTCCCCGGCGAGGTGGACGTTGCGATGTGGGCCGAGGCCGCCCTCGAGCGCGGGCTGGAGCCGGTGCCGCCCCGGACGCGCGAAGACGTTGCCGAGCTGCCAGCGCCGCACGGTCGCGTCGGCGATCACCGCACGCGACTGCGGATAGAGACCGTGAAGATCGGCGAGGAACCTGTCCACGATCACCGCGTCCGTCTCCTGGGAGAGCGCTGCCGCCGCGCGCGCGCCGGCGAAGAGCATCAGGCTGCCTCCCGGCTCGCGAACACCGCCGTCCCGGAATGCCTGCGCCGGGTTCACAAACATGTCGAAGGCCCGACCGGGAGTTGCGATCGCGTAGGTGCCGTCCCAGGGCATCACGCCGCGCTCGTTTGTCTCGACGGCGACGACGAGAAACGCGCCGTACGTCAGCTTCGAGAGGGCGCTCGCCGCGCCGCTGTCGACGCGTTCAATCAGCGCCGCCGCGAATGGCGCCTGGGCGGCGACGATCACATGGCGTGCGCGGACGGCGCCGGTCTCGTGCTCTACCACGATCCCGTCACTAGTCGTGTGGAGGCCGGTCACGCGGCATCCGGTCCGGGCGCGCGAGCCCAGCCGTAGCCCCAGCGCGGCCGGCAGCTGTCCGGCTCCGCCGCCGAGATTGCGCGCGATCAGCGAGCCCTTGCCGCTCCAGACGAGCGCGAACAGGCGGATACCGCAGCCCGCCGAGAGCTCGGACAGGTCCGCCGTGGCGCGGTGGGCGGCACACGAGAAGATCGCTTCGACCGCCGGTGGAACCGGCCCCAGGAACTCTTTGAAGGTGCGCTGGTCCTCGAAGGCGATGGTTCGTGAGCGCACGTCCTCGGCGGTTTCGCCGGGCTTGAGAGCCGTCAGGCGCCGATAGCGAGCTACCGCTCGGCGGAGGCGCAGGCCCGCGGCCGCGAAAGCCGCCCGGTCACGGACGGACAGCGGCAGCCGGAAGGGATAGCTCTCGACAGGGCCGCGCGTGAGAACCGTCGATCCGAGCGCCATGCCCATCATGCCGCCCGTCACGGGGACCAACGAAAGCGCGCAATCGCAAGCCAGCGAGTTCACCAGCGAGCCGGGCCCGGGGAACAGATGCGCGCCGTAGTTCAGCCAATAGGCACCGCGCGGGTCGGACCACAGCCGGCCGCCGAGGCGATCCTTCGCCTCGAGCAGCAGCACGTCGCGCTGCCGCAACCTCCACGCGGCGGCCAGCCCGGCGATCCCGCCGCCGACCACAACCACGTCTCGGTCCTCACACTCCACGCCCAAGGCAGTTTCCGCGCTGTTGTTTGCCAAAGGTAGACTTGCTTGCTTGGCCGAATCAAAAGCTGAGCTTGTGTCTCTTCAGCAGCTCCGCTGCTTCTGCGCGACGGCGGAACTCGGGTCCTTCACAGCCGCAGCCGATCACCTGCGAGTCTCCCAACCTGCCGTCGCCGAGCAGATTCGCAAGCTCGAGGCGACGCTCGGGGCCGACCTATTCGTCCGCGCAGGACGAGGTGTCGTTCCGACGGACGCCGGCCAGGCGTTCGCCGAGCACGCGGTCGCGACGCTGCGCTCACTCGAGGACGCCGCGGGGAGCGTGGAGGCCTATCGCTCACTGGATGACGGCGTCGCCACCCTCGGCACGTTCAACGCCCCATCGGCCTGGCGGCTCGACGAGCTCGTCTCCTCGTTCCTCCAGCGGCATCCGGGCATGATCGTTCGGCTGGTCGGCCGAAACTCGGCCTGGACGGCCGACCGCGTCCGGCAGGGAGAGCTCGAAGCCGGGATCGTCGTGCTGCCGATCGACGGCGACAGACTCGATGTACGCCCGCTCGTCCGCGACGAAGTGCTCTACGTCAGCGCCGAACCGACACGGACGCGCAACCCCGTCACGATGGAAGCGCTCGCCTCCGCGCCCCTGATCTTCTACGACGCCGAGTCGGCCGACAACGACCCCATCCGGCGCCAGCTCGCCGACCGCGCGCAGGCCAACGGACTGCGGCTGCGACCGCGCGTAGAGGTCGAGTACATGGACCTCGCGCTGCGCCTCGTCGCCGCCGGTACGGGCGACACCTACCTCCCCAGCGCCTACACCCATGCGCCCTATTTCCCCAAGCGACTGACCACGACGACGTTCTCCCCACCCCTCTACGACACGTTCGCCGTCATCACCCGCCAGGCGGCACGCCTGTCCCCGGCGACGCGAGAGCTGATCTCCGAGCTCGAAGCGCACATGCAGAAAGTCGCCGCTCGCTTGGACCAAATGCGCTGACCGAAACCCCGGGCGGGTCGGCGGTTTCTTGCCTTTCGTCGGCATCGGAAACCAATGAGGAGGGAGTGCGATGTTGAGACGGCTCAATCGCTCTGGGGATGCTCAGGGCGGCAATGTCAAATGGGTGCTTGCAACGGTGGTTGCGCTCGCGCTCGTGATCTCGCCCTTCGCTGTCGCCCAGACGAGCGGTTTGGTCGGCGGCAAGCGCAACCCGACGCGCGGGGCGTTCAGCAACGAGACCCAGGTGATCGCGAAGAACTCGACCTGGGGGATGCGTTACTCCAACCGGGCCGTGGGCGGCGGAGGTGGCTTGCTGTTCGGTTGCCGCTCCGACCCGGGTGGCACGCCTCAGAAGAACTATCCGTGCGCGCGTTCTAGGAATGTCGCTAACGGTCTCGCGTTCGAGTTCCTGACGGCCGGATCAGTCGTGGGCACGATCACCGCAGGCCGCGGCGGTGACAACACCAAGCCGTTCACCACGAACGCCACCGGCGTGGCTACCGGCCTGAACGCCGAAAGAGTCGGCTCCCAGACCCCCGCTCAGCTGACCAGCGCCGCGGTTTCGGCGGTGCAGGGGACGCTCAGCTTCGCGCGGGTCTCGGCGGCCGGCGCCAGCCTCGGAGCACGCGGCGTGAGCGCTGTGTCGCATCCGTCGACCGGCACCTACAACGTCACGTTCCAGAACCCGGTCAACGCCTGCGCGCTCACGGCGACCCAGTCGGCGGCCGGCACCGAGGTCGGCACCGTGGGCACCCAGGTGGGGCCGGACAACCGAACCGTCACGGTCACCACACTCGGCTTGCTCCCGGCACCGCCGGCGCTCGCCGATCGCGCGTTCCACATCTCGGCGGTCTGCTAGCCCAGCAGGCCCGTTGCGCCCACAACGGCCGGCTGGCCGTTGTGGGCGCTGTGCGGCGCCTATTCACCACTCGTTCCCCAGTCCGGCCGGAAATCGGGCTTGGGGCCACGCGTGAGCTGCCGCAGTCCCTTGCCGTTCGGTTTCATGGTCCAGATGTGCGGAAGCGTGTCGAAGGTCCCGTGGACGAGTGCGATGCGCCCGCCGTCGGGGGACCAGACCGGCTCAAACGAGTAGTTCTCTTTCGGCTCGCGGCGCAGGCGCCGCAGCCCGCTGCCGTCGGGCCGCACGGTGTAGATCTCGGGTACCGCCTGGCCCTCGTAAGAGGAGTTGAACACGATCCGCTTGCCATCGGGCGACCAGTCCGGATTGCCGGCGTTGAGTCGCATCGGCGTGATCCGGCGCAGGTCGGACCCGTCCGCGTCGAGCACGTGGATGGCCGAGCCGTTGCGCGGTTTGGCCTTGATGTTGAGGACATTCACCGCGATGCGTGTGCCGTCCGGTGACCACTGCGCGTCATGAGGCTCCTTGCCCTCGGCCTCCAGAGAACGGAAGTGGAGCAGCAACTGCTCGGCGGTGCCGTCCGCGGCGGCGGTCATGAGGTCGAGTCCCGCCGCGTTGTCCTTCACGATCGGACCGAAAGCGCGCTCGAACACGAGCCGTGTTCCGTCGGGTGACCAGGCGGGGCTGTTGTCGCCCAGACATGGGTCGGCCGTGCAGGTCGTCTGGACAACGCTTGGAGACGAGCCGTCGGCACCCATCGTGACGATCGCATCGGGGCTCTCCCCGCCGAAGCGGCGCTCAAAGACGATCCGCCGGCCGTTGGGCGAATAGTCGGGGTTGAAACCGTTGCCTCCGGCGGTCAGCTTGCGCGCCTTCGCCCCCGGTCGCGCGACAGTAAAGATCTGCATGCTCTCCTCGTCCTTGAGATTGACGAGGCGCTGAAAGGCGATCGGCCCGCGCTCCCCGGGGAACGTCGCTTCGGCGGCAGGTGCAGCGCCGGCAACCGCGCCGGCGACAACCACGGCGACAATTCGCGCGCCCAGGCGGGGACGGCGATCGTCCATCGGTCCCTTCATTGAGTCCTCCAGGACTGGGGCGCAGCGAGGCCTGTGCCGTCTGGGCCCCGAATCGTTTGCGAGTCTCGATCAGCCTACACCCGTACGGGGGATGCTTGTCAAGGGTTATGGGTTATGTGCGGGCGAGCCAGGTCGGGAGTCCGGTGACGGCGGCGCGCTCGATCTAGACTCGCGCGGTGGAGGCGGCGGCCCCCGAAGATCAAATCCGCCTGGCGGAGTTGATGGCGGCGCTGTCGCTGGCCACGGACCTCGGTCTGGGTAAGCCGCTCGAGCACGAGCTTGGGATCTGCCTGTCGGCGCTTGAGCTGGCGGCCCGGTGTGGCTGCACGCCTGAGGAGTGCTCGGACGTCTACTACGTCGCTCTTTTGCTCCACGTGGGGTGTACCGCGGCGGCTCCCTACTTCGCCAGCTGGGTCGGGGGCGACGAGATCCACTTCCAGAGCGGCGTGCACGTCCTCGGTCCGGCTTCCGCGCCCTTCGAGGACGTGCGCTACCTCGTGCGTCGGCTGGCGGACGACAGGCCGTTGCCCGAGCGCGCCCGCCTGGTCGCGAAGCAGCTGGTCGGAGGCCAGAAACAGTTCGAGCTCGCCGCGGCGAACCTTTGCGAGGGCGGGATGCTGCTCGCCCGCCGGCTCCACCTGCCCGACGAGGTCGCGCGCGCGCTCGGACAGGTAGCGGCACGCTGGGACGGCAAGGGGGTACCGGGGGACGTGGCCGGGGAGGCGATCTCACGTCCGCTGCGCATCGTGAGGGTCGCCCATGATCTGGTTGTGATCGCGCGTGCCCGGGATCGAGATGCCGCGGTCCGCGCGCTCGAGCGGCGCCGCGGCCGCGGCTACGATCCACGGGTCGTCGACACCGCGCTCGCCGAGCCCGATTCGCTCTTGCGCGCCGCGGATCCGCCCGACGCCCTCGAGCAGGTGCTCGACGCCGAGCCGCAGCCGGTGGCGACCATCTCAACGGCGGGGATTGAGATGGTTGCGCGGGCGTTCGGCGAGTTCGTCGACCTGAAGGTCAGCTTTCTGAGAGGACACTCGAGCCGGGTGGCCGAGCTGGCTGCGGCGGCCGCCGAGGCGCTCGGCTGTTCGCGCCCCGAGGTCGCGCAGGTCCGGGTCGCGGCCTTCTCCCACGACCTCGGCCGGGTCGCGGTGCCGAATGGAGTCTGGGACAAGCCCGGCCCGCTGAGCGGGAGCGAGTGGGAGCGTGTTCGTCTTCATCCCTACTACACGGAGCGCGTCCTCGAGCACTCGCCCGCGCTCGCACCCTTCGCGCTGCTGGCCGGCTCGCATCACGAGCGGCTCGACGGTTCGGGCTATCACCGTGGCGCAACTGCCGCTCAGCTCAGCGTCGGGGCGCGCCTGCTGGCCGGGGCCGACGCATACGACGCGATGACCCACGATCGCCCCCACCGAGGCGCGTTGCGCACCGCCGCCGCCAGGACCGAGCTCGCCGAGATGGTCGCCGCCGGCAGGCTCGACAAGCGGGCTGCGGACGGCGTGCTCGAGGCGGCGGGCGCGGCCCCTCTCAAGGCGCGCCAGCGCCACCCGGCCGGGCTCACCGACCGCGAGGTGGAGGTCCTGCGGCTCATCGCCCAGGGCCGAACCAACAAAGAGATCGCCACAGCGCTCGTAGTGACCGAGAAGACCGCCGGCCACCACGTCGAGCACATCTACGCGAAGATCGGCGTCTCCACCCGCGTCGGGGCTGCGCTGTTCGCGATGCGGCACGACCTGGTCGAGTAGCGAGCGCTGGCGGACTGCGCAGGCGAAAGATGGGGTGTTCGCCCGATGCCCCGGCCGCGCAGTGCCCGTACGGTCGCGGCCAGCCGATCAATTCGAAGCCGGAGGCAGGCATGCCGACGACCACCAGCGTTCTGTCCGATCTCCATCACGAGGTGCGTGGCTCTGGCCCGCCCGTGCTGTTCATCTCGGGCGCAAGCGGCGACGCCGGCCACTTCACCCGGACCGCCGAGCGCCTCGCCGACGAGTTCACGACCGTCGCCTACGATCGCCGCGGCTGCTCTCGCAGCGCCGACCCTCCCAACGGGGAGATCATGTCGATCGCCGCCCAGGCCGACGACGCGGCTGACTTGATCGAGGAGCTCGGGCTCGCGCCCGCGATCGTCTTCGGCACCAGCGGCGGCGGCGACATCGCACTCGAGCTGGCCGCGCGGCGTCCCGAGGTCGTCCGCGGCGCAATCGTGCACGAGCCGGCGCTCATCGCCATGGCCGGCGAGCCGGAGGCGGGAGACCTCGAGCTGGAGCCGATCGTCGAACTGGCCGCGGTCGATCCGCGGCGCGCGATGGACGCCTTCGTCCGCAAACACACCTCGGACGCGACCTTCGAGGCGCTCGATCCTCGGCTGCGCGAGCGGGTTCTCGGCAACGGCGCCAACTTTTTCTCCCGGGAGCTCGCGGCGTTCGCAAGCTACGTTCCGGACGCGGACCGGATCCTCGCCAACGGCGTGCGTCTGCGGATGCTCATCGGCCGGCACGGGACGCCCCAGCTGATCCGGGCTACGACTCGGCTCGCGGAGCAGCTCGGACTCGCGGTGGAGCCGACCTCAGGTCACCACGCCCCCTATCTCCAGCAGCCGGAGCGGTTCGCCGACGAGCTCCGCCCGATCCTGCGGGAGCTCACCGGGAGACCCGGGCAGCGAGTCAACGGGGTCCGCCTCTACTACGAGGAGCATGGCAGCGGCGCCCCGATCCTCTGCATCCACGGCGCCGGCGGCACGGCGCTCGCCTGGGCCGACGCGGTCGACAAGCTGGCCCGACTCGGACGCGTGATCGCCTACGACCGCCGTGGGTGCTCACGCAGCGAGCGCCCGACACCCTACGAGCGCACCAGCATCGCCGAGCACTCCGACGACGCGGCCGTCCTGATCGATGCCCTCGCCGCCGCGCCGGCGATCGTGGTCGGACGGAGCTACGGCGGTACGGTCGCGGCCGATCTCGCGATCCGCTACCCCGACCGGGTGCGGGCGCTCGTGCTGCTCGAGCCGGACGCGCCGCGCGAGCTCGCACCCGCGGCCGCCGCCTGGGTGGATGGGCTCGCCGGCCGGCTCCGCCAGCTGGCGGCCCGGGAGGGCGTAGAAGCGGTCGCCGAGGCGCTGATCTCCGAGGTAGGAGGAAAGGACGCGTGGCGCTCGTTCCCGGACGAGATCCAGCAGATGCTTACCGGGAACGGTCCTGCGATCCTCGCGGAGCTGGCGGGCGAGTGGTGGCTTCAGGCCGATGCCGCCACGCTCGCCTCGATCCAGCAGCCAACCTTGCTCGTAGCGGCGGCCGACTCGCCACCCGAGTTCCACGAACCGATCGAAGCCCTCGCCCGGACCCTTCCAAACGCCCGCACCGAGCTCGTCGGCGGTGGGCACCTCATCGACCCGGCGGCACCAGAGGTGATCGCCTTCATCGAGGAGGTACTCCAGGGCCATGCCAGTTGAGCGCTGTAGAGCCGCGTTCGTCCCGCCGGCGGCGTCGACTCGGCTTTCAGAGGTAGCGGCGCTCGAGCTCGCGGTCGACGCCGCGCCGGCGGGCGAGGCGGACCAGCAGCCCAAGGACCCGTTCGAGCGCCGCGTACGCCCCGGGCAGGCGCACATCTCCCATCTCGAGCACCAGCGCCGCGTGGAGCGGGTTCCGGGGCACGCCGTTCCCCAGCACCAGGCCGTCGGCGGCGAGCCCGTAGACGACGCGCAGCGAGTTCTCGAAGCCCGAGCTGCCGGGCCGCAGCTCGATCTGGGCGACGCTCCGCTCCGCGCCCGGGTTGCTCCAGGCGTGCAGGCTGCGAGGAGCCGCGACGGCCTCGTCGCCCGGCCCGAGCTCGTGGCGGACGCCGTCGATCACGACGCTCAGTCGCCCTTCGAGCACCTTGAAGCGCTCGCTGTAGCTGAGGTGGTAGTGCGGGGTGACCTTGCCGCCGGGTGCCACCTCGAGCTCGGCGAGCGTCCGCGCGCCGCCTGTCTCCTCGCTTGTCTCGAGGAAGGTGGCCGCGTCGCGCTGGACGGGGTTGTAGATCCTCCGAGGGTGGTCGCCGATGCGGGCAGTGTGATGTCTGAGACGACAGGCACTGGGCGATGCGTCACACGGCGCCCGTGTGCCCCACGGCCTCCTCCGGATGAGGCGCGGCTGTACCGCATTTGACTTTCCGCCCCCAGAAGGAGGACACTGGCGGCTGGCCCGCGGCTCGAGGCGCCAGATGGAAGGAGGACTCGCATGTCACGACGGAGCAGAGCCGTGGTCGTACTGCGCAGAACCGCGATGGTGGCGATGGCGGCCGCGGTGTGCCTGGTCGCGGCCTCGCCCGCACAGGCCGCGCCGAAGGACAGCGGCATCGCAGATGCCTCGAAGCGGCTCGCCGGATTCACCGCCGGCGAGCTGCTCGGGGAGGAGCTGCGTCAGGTCTTGGAGCTTCCCCTCGAAGTCAACCCGGCGGCCGGGGCAGACACCTGCCTGTCGGCCGGACACAAGAAGAAGGTTTTGCTTCTGTGGACCACGAGGGCGCCGGATCCGGTCCCGACTTGCACAGTCAAGCCGGGCACGCCCGTGTTCTTCTACGCCCTCGGCGGTGAGTGCAGCTCCGTGGAGGACCCGCCGTTCTTCGGGGAGACGGCGGAGGAACAGCTGCAGTGCATGCGCGACTTCCTAGCGTCGACGGGCTTCAACGCCATCCTGGTCAGCATCGACGGCGGGCCACCGGTAAACATCGGCCTCGAGAGATTCCTGGCCGTGTCCGAGCAGGGCACCGTCGATCTGCCCTTCCCGAACGTCCTTGGCGTTCCCGGCGGGCCGGCGACCTTTGTCGCGGCGGGGTACGTGGCGTTGGTTCGGCCGCTCCCCCCCGGGTCGCACACGATCACCGTGACGATCGTTGGCGGCCGGTTCGCGGGGATCAACCGGGCGGTCGTCAACGTTGTGCCTGGCCTCAAGAGCTGACAGAGGTTCACCCGACTGCGCGCAGACAGAGGGCCCGTCCGAAGACGGGCCCTCTGATTTTCGCCGTGCTCCGCGTGTATCAGCCGGCCGCCGGTGCCGCGGCGCCCACCTGGGCGTGCGGAGGCCGGTTGGGCGGCCTGCGCGCGCCGAGCACGATCAGCGCCAGCGAGCCGATCAGCAGTGCGCCGCCGCCGCCGAGCGCGCTCCAGCCCAACTCATCCAGGAACGGCATCTTGGCGCCTGCGCTGACGTCCGCGGTCACGCCGCGGGAGCCGTCCGCGTTCATCACGACGACCGACCAGTCGCCATCGTCCACGCGCCAGTCGAGCGTCTGGGTGCCGCGACCCTGTGTCGAGGCCACCCAGAACGACTCCTGAGCGGGGGCCGCCGGCCGGCGGTCGCCGGACTCGCGCTGGTACGAGGCTTCGAACGGATCGGCGTCGACGTCGGTCACGAGCGTGTGCTCAACGCCGCGCAGATAGGACGTCACGGCCTCCGTGCGCGCAATTCCGACGAAGACCGGCTCGTCGCCCTCCGACGCGACCTCGAGCTGGACCTTGCCGAGCTCGCCCGAATCGACGAGCCAGTCGACGCCGTCGAGGTCGACGTCGAGGTTGTCAGTGGCCAAGGCACGCGTGCCGGCGGCGAAGCGCTCGCTGTCGGTCGTCAGGTAGCCCTGGTCGTTCTTCTCACCGTCGGCCCACAGTGCACCGGCCCCAAGGGCGAGCGCGCCCAGGGCCAGTACGCCGGCCACGGCACCCGTCACGATGAGGCCGATTCGGCCACCGGTGCTGCGCCTCCGGGTCGTCTGCGTGTTGTTTTCAGTCATCCCTCGCTCCTATCTCGGCTCTAGCGCTGCTTGCGCTATCCAAGATCCCAGCGGGCGGGACGGGACACACTGGGGCCAACCCTCGAGCGATGGTGCGGTTATCACTAGGCGCCGGCAAGCGCTCAGCTTGCGACCGCGCAGAGAGCGGCGCCCGGAAGCTCGTACCCACCGTCGGTGGCGAAGGGCACAAACGCCTCCCTGAGCCGTGCCCGGAGCACCTCGCGCTCCTCCTCAGGCAGCTCGCGCATCACGATCGCGAAGGAGCCCGCTACGTCGACAACCCATTGCTCGTACTCGCCGAGGTCGCGGAAGCCGAACAGCAGCGGCACCTCCTCGATGCGGACCGACGTGAAGCCGGCGCCGTCGAGCAGCGCCCTGGTGCGCTCCTCGCTCGCCATGCTGAAGACCCCGGGCGCCTCGGGCTCCGGGAGCGGCATGTGGCCGCGCTCGATCAGGAGCATGCCGCCAATCGAGCCCCACGGGTTGCGCTCGGGCGCGCCCCATACAGAGAACGCCAGCCGGCCACCCGGTCTCAGCACCCGGCGCGTCTCGGCGAGCGCCGCGGCCGGGTCGGCCGCCAGCATGTAGGTGCTCTGGCAGAGCACGCCGTCAACCGAGGCTGAGTCGAGCTCGATGCGCTCGACGTCGATCACCCGGTGGTCGACGTTCCCGAGCCCGAGCTCGCTGCTGCGGCGGCGAGCTACCTCGACCATCTCCGGGGAGAAGTCGCTCGAGATCAGCCGACCTTCCTCACCGAGGATCGCCGCCACCTCAAACCCGGTCTCGCCGGTGCCGGCGCCCAGCTCGAGCACCGTTTCCCCGGGCTGCGGCCCGAGCGCCCCGATAAGCCACGCGCGCACCGGTGTCAGCGCGTCCGCAAGCTGGGCTCGCCAGCGCTCCCAGCCGGGCGCCATCTCCTCCCAGATCTCGTGGCTGGCGCGGCGGTAATCCCCGAGGTCCACGCCTGTGGAGCCTAACCGTGCCGGCCCCAGCCGCTCAGACCCAAACGAAGCGCACGTCGATGTCGGCAAACTCTGCGAAGCGCCGCCGGTTGAAGACGTGCGGAACCACCTCGACCACGAAGCGTGCGGCCGGCTGCCAGAGCGCCACCCAGCCGACCAGGAGGATGCCCTGGGACAGACCCTCCACCACGACGTTGTTGCTCGCCTGGCTCATGGCGGTGGAGACCATCACGCAGATCAGCAGAACCGCGATCCCGATGTTCGCTGCGACCTTCTCCTGCCGAGAGAGGGGATCGACTCGACGTAGCGGGCCGGAGGCCTTCCGCAGGCTCGTCCAGATCGCCTTTCGCACGGCATCCTCGTCGGTGCTTGCGCGATCGGACTCTGGGGCGTAGATCGTCAGCTGCGAAGGCCCGGCGTTTCGGAGCCGCTCCCACTCGTCGAGGAGGCTCCAGCGCACGTCGGCGGCCAGCGTCCGCTCCGCGACCGGCCGCGCGTCGAACTCCCAGAAGAGCTGGTCGATGGATGACAGGCGGATCGCGAACTCGCGTGTCGACGCCGGCGCGGTGGGCATCCCGAAGATCCTTCGGGACGCACGGCGGTTTTACCTGCTTGAGCGAGTCGGCGCCCTTGGCGGGTTCCGGCAGTAGGCTTGCATGGAGGCAAATAGAGGGCCTCCTCCATTTATATGGAGTTCCTAGGTGCCGAGACCCCAGGTACACCCGACCGACACCATGCTCGATGCTGCCCGTGACCTCCTTCTAGGGGAGGGATCGCGCAGCGCGACGATGGAAGCGATCGCCGACGCCAGCGGAGCGCCGACCGGATCGATCTACCACCGGTTTGGCTCCCGGGATGAGCTGATTGCCAGGCTCTGGATCCGGGCGGTGTACCGCTCGCAAGCCTCCTTTGTGGCGTCGCTGGAGCGGGATGACCCGAGGGAGGCGGCGCTGGCGGCAGCGATGTCGATCATCGACTTCTGCAACGAGCACCCCGCAGATGCACAGCTGCTCGTGGCCTTTCGGCGCGAGGACCTCGTCAAGACGATTCCGGGCGGCCCGCTCGCCGAAGAGCTCGCGGTGCTGAACCGGCCGGTGGAGCGCGCCGTCGTCGCACTGGCGCGCCGGCTCTACGGCAGACCGACTCGGGCCGCGCTCGACCGGACGCTCCTTGCCGTCTTCGATCTCCCGTATGGCGCGGCGCGGCGCTACCTCATCAGTGGTGCGCCGCTTCCTAGGGCGCTGCGGGCTGATCTCAGCCGGGCGGTAGCGGCGGTCCTCGATGAGCCGCGGCAGCGGCTCGCTCGATGAACGCCAAGATCGCTGCGGTGTCGTAGTGGAACATCTGTGCCCTGGCGACCTTGTCATCGCGGACCTCGTAGAGAGCAAGGACAGGCGACGCAAGACGCTCGCCGGCCGGGCTCAGGGCGCGCTGTATGTAGATCACGGTGACCTCATCGCCGTTTGTGCCGACGACCCGTGGGTCCATTCGCCGTTCGTCCTCGGTCGGCTGTAACGGACCCCAGGTCCCAAGCCACGTCGTCTCGGAGGCCGAATCCACTTGCTCCCGCATCGCGGCCTTGCCGCTAACGGTGCCTCCGTAGGGGAGCGAGGGCGCGTCGTGCACCTCGAGGTCGTCGTGGTAGAGCTCCAAGAGCGCCTCTCGGTCACGCTCCTCGACGGCGCGGAATAGCGCCAGTACAACCGCATCCTTGTTCTGCATCGAGAGCTCCGGTTTCTCTGCAGGTGGCCTTGTCACGGAGGCGCATTCTAGAGGATTCGTTCTATAACGTTGATCCGGAGGGCGACTCACACGTCGCCCCCGTCTCCAGCTCGGCGAGAACACCCGCATGATCCGAGGGCCAGACACCGCGCACGGGTGTGGTGCCGATCCGGCGAACCGAGCGCACATGACCGCGCCGACCGGCGTGAGGCGGCCCCACGAGCACGTAGTCGATCCGGGAGCTGGGCTCCATCGTGGACAGGACGTGGGGGTTCGCTCGATCCCAAGTCCACGGAGTGGCCCCTCCTGCCGCGTACAGCCAAGCATCGACTAGGACGAACCCCTCGCGTGCCGGCGCTGTCTTGTGTCCGCAGAGGAGGCGGATCTCATCCGAGTCCGGCTCCGCGTTCATATCTCCGAGCACCAAGACGGGATAGTCCTCACGCTCGAGTGCTGCCAGTCGAGCCACCAATTCCCGGACCTGCCCGCACCGCGTCGCCGAGTCCCATGGGGCCGAAGTGAGTTGGGTCGTAGCCAGCGGAATCCGTCCGTCCGGCGATTCCACGGTGGCGACAATGGCGGTGCGGCCTGCGTCGCCAGAGCTTCCGGGAGGTAGCAAGACCCGGAACGAGTCGCGGATCGGCCAGCGCGCCAGGATCGCATTGCCAACCGCGGCCGAGCACCCCGGGAGACGAGCGCGCCACCTCTCCGGCTCCGGCGAGCGGACCCAGGCCCAGTGCATCCCGAGCTCTTCGGCCAGCTCGCCCGCCAGGTTTCGCCCACCCTTAGCCCAGACCTCTTGCAGGCCGCAGATGTCGGGCCTCGCCCTCCGAAGAACGCTGCCGATCGCGGTCTTTCGCTCCCTCCAAGGGCCGAAGCGCCACCACACGTTCCACGTCACGACCCGGATCGAGCGGCTCATCCAGCGAGCGGCGCTTCCGAGGTGGCCACGCGAGGATTATAGAATGCTCTTTCTAGAATGACTTCCTCCGAAGACCCTGCCACGGAGGCCCGGGAGACCCTCTCGCGGCTGCACGCTGTGCAACGCGACTTCTATGCCGGCGGCGCCGACCATCGACTGCGCGAGCTGCTGGCCGACGATGTTGTCTGGTATGTGCCCGGCCGAAACAGGATCGCTGGGCGCTACGAGGGAATCGACCAGGTGATGGCCTACTTCGGACGCCGACGCGAGCTCGCTTCGCGGACCTTCGTGATGCGCGCCAGCGAGATCCTCGTAGGGGAAGGCGACCATGTCGCCGCCTTGACGGAGGGCCGCGCGACCCTCGGGGGCGTCGAGCGGCATTGGTGGACCGTCGGCCTGTACCGCATCCGAGACGGACTCATCGCGGCATGCTGGCTCCTTCCGCTCGACATTGATGAATTCGACCGGATTTGGCGGTAGATCGGGCCCGCCGTGAGCTTCGACGACTGGGCCGTCATCCGTCGCGCTCTCTGTGGAGCACGGCCACGCGATCCCATCGCGACGCATCGGTGTGGGCCGCGACCTCGACCGGGGGCCAAACCCATTGCAGGATCGGGATGTCGGGGGCGCGGCGGAACTGAAGCAGACCTCGTGTCCCTTGAACCGTCACTCGGCGAAGGGCGCGGCCGAGACCTTCGCGCTCATCTCCGGCGAGCTGCAGACAGGCGGCGAGGAACTTGATGGTGTCGTAGCCCTCGAGAGCGACGAACGAGGGTGGTTCGCCAAGGCGTTGGGCGAGGCGCCGGGTGACTCTCGCGCCGAAGTCACTCAGGCTGGGCGGAAGGTAACGAAGGTACGGCACGCCGAGCCCGTGGCGCCCAAGGAGCTGCGACCACTCCGGGAACTCGGCACGGCCAGCAGGATCGCCGACGAGCAGGTGATCGAGCCGGCCGTCTGATCGCACCGCCCTGACTATTCCGGCCAACGGCTCGGGGTAGGGGACGAGCAGCAGCAGCGCTCCGACGCCGTTGATCTCAGCGACCTGGTCGGCGACGGCGCGACCGGAGAGGCCGGTCACGTCGATGCGCGTGCACGACGCCCGCTCCTCACCACAACGCGCCTCGAGCACCGCGGCACCGGACGACCAGTATTCGTCCGGGGTAATCGCGAGCGCAATGCGTCGGTGTCCGGCGCCCAGCAGATAGTCGGCATAGACCCGCCAGCCATGCGACTGCGGCGGCGCGAGACGCGCGACGCAGTCCGTTGCGACGGACGTGAGGTTGTCGAGCGTCGCCGAGGAACACACGAATGGCAGCCTGAGGCGGTGCGCCAGTTCGGCCAACGGGCGTGCCACGGCGCTGTGGAACTCACCGACAACCGCCGCGACCCCCTGGGCCTCGAGTTCGTGGAGGGCGGACAACGCGCGATCCGGGCCTCCCCCCGTGTCGCGCAAGCTCAGCTCAACGAGCTGCCCGTCGAGACCGCCTGCCTGATTGAAGTCCTCAACTCCAAGTTGGAGCCCGGCCCGCAAGTGACGCCCGGCAGGAGCAAACCCGGGGGTCGTGAGCGGCGCGAAGCCACCGACCCTAACCACTGGATGGCTCATTGGAGGCACCACCCGGGGCTTCGTCGATACGGACCGTGCGCGGCTTGGGCTCGCTCGATTGGGAGATCGTGTTTTAGAGTATCTGATCTACTATTCGGCCAGGTCATCATCCTGGCATGTCGGTCCGCCGCACCCTCCCGTACGTCGATCCCCGCGCACCTCACGGTCGGCTCCACCGAGCGTTTGTCAACGCGGTGAGCGCACGATTCGTGCGCTGCTTTCGAGGACCGTGGTGTGGAGGAACACCGTGTGGAGGATTGATCCTCACCTCCTGCGACTGACCGGCGGGCGCATCAGCACGGGTCTCCTGCTCCGCACCGCGCTCCTGGAGACGCGCGGCGCGCGCACCGGCCGCCCGAGACGCAACGCGGTCATCTACTTCCACGACGGCGAAGGGGGTGACGGTCATCGCCTCACAGGCCGGCCGTCCGGAGAATCCGTCCTGGTTCTACAACGCCTGCTCCACCCCCGACGTGCTGCTCGGCGGACAGCCATTCCGGGTTCAGGTCGTTGATGACGAGGCGGCCCAGACCCGGCTCTGGGAGCTCGCCGACCGGGTCCTCCCGGCGTTCGCGGATTACCGCGAGGACGGGGCGCGCTCCGGTCGCACCATCCCGATCCTCCAACTCGTCCGCCGCTAACCGAGCACTGCCTCGCGTCAAGCCGCGAGGCAGGGTCAACCCGTAACCCGATTGGGACGTTTCCGGATTGGCGAAGGTGGTCGTCTGTGCAAGAGAGTTAGAAACCCGACCGCTTCTACTTAGGCAAGACGTCTCGGCCGAGCAGCTTGCCTTGATAACCGACCGGCTCCTCCCGCAGCGCACGGATGAAATAGGGGATCGCTTCTCGCCCCAGGCTCCCGCCGTGCATGCCGTGGATCCAGTCAGGGTCGAGGGCCTCGATGCGATCGACGACGTCTCTGACCGGCTGATCGTGAGCGAAGATCCCGATCTGGCGGTAGTACTCGCACATCATGCTGCCAAGGTCCTCGGTCACGACCGGCGGCTGGTCACCCGGCTGGATGAAGAGGTCCGATGGAAACACACTCTTCGTGGTCTCGTCGAACAGCATCATCGAGTCCCAGTGGTGCACGTGCGGTGTCTCGAGGAAGCGCAGCTTATGCCCGCCGAGATCGATCACCTCCCCCTCGGCATGTCCTTCGACGCGGCCCGAATAGTTCCAGCCGCTCAGGTTCAGGATGGCGCTCAGGGCGCTGCACGCGAGCGTCGAGTTCGGCGCCCCGTCCAGGAAGCGGTCCATGCCCCCATTCTCGTCCGCCTCGAAGTGGAGGAGGATCACGTACTCGAGCTTGCTGGGATCGAGCACTTCAGCGACTCCGTCACGGACGCCTTCGTACAGTCCATACATCCCGGTGTGGATGAGCGCGGGGCGCTCGTCGTCGATCAGGAACTGGTTGAACTGAAACTCGGTGTCCGGAAGTTGGACAGTGGTGCAGATCCTGTAGATGCCGTCGACGAGTTCGTCCACGCGGGCCACGGCTGGTGCTCCTCTCGTCCGATTTGACGGACCGTACCGGGCGTGGTTTTCGAGCGCTACTGGTGTGTGCGCGACGAGCGGGAGTCGTTTCCTCGGGTGCGGGCGCACGGCCGCGTCGCGCGACGAGGAGTAGCCCGGCTTGGCTTTCGGTCTGCGCGGCCCGTTCGGCCCAATTCCAGAGAGCCGCCGGTCTCAGCGTCCTTTCGCGTCGCTCTCGCGTCAGGAAGACCTTTCGTGCTGGTCGGCTTCGGCCAGCGCCGCACGCAGGAGCGCGAGCGCCGACCAGCGCATGAGCTTCGATGCCTGCTGGCGCGAGAGTCCCGCGACATCGGTCAGCCAGACGAGCGCTTCGATGCCACATGCCGAGCGGATCGCAAGGACCAGGCGGCGGAGCGCCGACGGGCGAAGCCGGCCTCGCAGGGGCGCGAGGGCGTCCTCGATCCAGCCGATCGCGCGGCCCTGCCGCAGTAGCAGCTCTTCCCCGCCGCCGGGCTCGAGCGATAGGCGGAGCATCGTGCGAAGCTCGGGCTCGGTCT